>Ga0102815_10001892_pt1 | contig 12946 bp, 8 predicted proteins | sample ColrivemetaGS759_FD_79113 | JGI IMG/M metagenome (GOLD analysis project Ga0102815, IMG submission 79113) | Estuarine microbial communities from the Columbia River estuary - Ebb tide ETM metaG S.759 | ecosystem: Environmental > Aquatic > Marine > Intertidal zone > Estuary | place: USA: Columbia...
CCAAATCCCACTTCGCCGCCCGCGGCCAGGGTCCGCTCACCCGAGGTGAGGTCCACGAGGACCAGCTGTGCCGCGGTGGGGTCACAGACCATGAGTCCAGCGGCCGTCATGGACGCACCAGCCAGCGACTGGAACGGATCTCCAGCGCCAGTGGCACCGTCGGAGAGGATCGTCCGATCACCGGTGCCCACGCCCAATGTGAGCTGCACCGCGACGACCGCCAGGAGGCCGCGATCCATGACCAGCAAACGCCCTGGATCGTTCGGATCCTGGAGGGCTCGGACCGGAGCGTTGAAGGCCGGCCCCGCGCCAGCGACGCCGCCCGAAATCGTGCTCCGGTTGCCCGTGGCGAGGTCCACCTCCACCACCGAGTCAGCGCCATCGTCCGTGACCCAAGCCACCGCGCCAGTGGCGTCCACGGCCACGCCCGAGGGGTCGGAGAACGGAGCACCGGCCCCCGTCGCGCCATCCGAGAGCACCGTGCGATTCCCTGTCGCGGAGTCCACCAAGAGCAGAGCGCCCAGCCCGCGATCCACGACGAGGAGCCCCCCGCCGAGCCCGGCGACGCCGCCCGGTGCGAGGGACTGAACGTCCGTCGGATCGACGAGGGCAGGCCCCGTGCCGGCGACGGCGTCGGAGAGCACCGTCCGGTCTCCGCTCGGGGTCGCGATCCGGATGATCGCAGCGTCCCCGCGGGCGACGCCAAAGATGGCTTCGGCCCCCTGGGGCGCGACGGCCACGGCGTCCAGGACCAGGCCTCGATCACCGGTCCCTCGGCGGAACTCGTAGAAGATCGAGCGGTCTCCCGACGCGAGGTCAACGGACCAAACCGCCGGCAGGTCGCTGTCAAGGACCAGCAAGCGGCCCGCCGCCTCGTCGAGCCAGAGGTCTTCCAGTTGATCGAAGAGATCCCCAGCGCCCACGCCCGGGCCAGAGACCTCCACCCGATCCCCGGTCGTCAGGTTCACCTGCAGGATCGCACCGAGCCCGAGGTCGCTCACGTGGAGCCGGTCCATGGCGAGATCGAGGTCGAGGTAGGTCGGCGCCGAGAAGGCGCCGCCCGCTCCCGTTGCCCCCCCGGAGACCGGCGTCCGATCCCCGGTAGTGAGGTCCACCTGCACCACGAGGCCCGCGCGGTCCGCCACGTAGAGCGCGCCACCGACGCTGTCGATGGCGACCCCGGCCGGGGAGACCCAGGCTGCCCCGGTGCCGGTCACGCCGTCCGAGAACACCGAGCGGTCTCCCGTGGTGAGGTCCACCGCGATCACAGCGTCGAGACCGTCATCCGTGACGAGCAGGCGAGACCCGGTCCCGTCGAAGGCCACGTCCACGGGGGTCGAGAGATTCGTCCCGACACCCGTCGTCGCGTCAGAGAAGACCGTCCGTGTACCGTCGCTGAGGTTCACCGCCAACAGCGCAGGGGTGCTCGTGTCCACCACGTAGGCGATCCCCGAGACGCCGTCCACCGCGACGCCCGTGCAGCCTGCGAGGGGCGGACCCGAGCCGATGTTGGGCGCGCTCAGGTTCTGCGTGGACTCCGGGGACGGGACCAGTCCAGTGAGGCCCTCGAGCCCAACGTCGGTGAACACCAGCTGGCCCGTGGAGGCGTTGAAGGACAGCGCCGTCGGCGCCACCAGCTCCCCCTGGCGCTCCATGTTGATGATCACCGCCTGCGGGTCGTAGTTGAACTCGTCCCGCGTCCCTACCTGGACGAACAGGTCGCCGGTCGGGAGGTCCAGGGAGACGTCCCAGTTGGCGTACTCATCCGTGGTGGAAGCCTCGGCCTGATCGACCGTCACCGAGGTCACCCCAGACGGGTCCTGGGCCGTGCCCGTGAAGATGAGCGCGGGCCCGGTGGCCAGCGCGCCATCGAACGGGTAGTCCAGCGTCGCCGTGGGCGGCGTCTGGTCACCGAAGATCGAGATGTCCTCGGTGCAGGCGGCCGTCAGCGCGATGAACGGGATCAGCAGGACGGATTGGTGGCGTGACCTGAGCATGGCGACATTGTGTTCTCTCCCCCGCTCAACCTGCGAGGGAGAGGTCCATCAATCTCTGGCCGGTCGCGCCCGCCCTCCGGGCCGACGATCACTCCCCGCTCGCAGCGCCCTCCGCGGCCGCCTCCTCGGCCGCCTCGGGGACCACGATCGGATCGAACCCGAACTCTCGCCCCTTATCGACCGCCGGGACCCCCTCTGCGATCCAGCGGGTCGCCGGACCACCCATCAAGTAGTGGTCGAAGAACTGCTGCATCCGACGGGCGAAGTCGAGCCGGTTCTCCTCACGCCGCAGCCCGTGGGCCTCGCCGTTGTAGTTCAGCATCCAGGCCGGCTTGCCGAGGCGCCGCATGGCCACGAAGAGCTCGATGCCCTGGTACCACGGGACTGCGCCGTCCTCGTCGTTGTGGAGGATCAGGAGCGGCGTCTCGATCTTGTCGGCGTAGAACACCGGCGAGTTCTTCAGGTACAGGTCCCGCGCCTCCCAGAGGGTGCCGCCGATGCGGCTCTGGGTCTTCTCGTACTGGAACATCCGGCTCATGCCGCTGGCCCAGCGGATCCCGCCGTAGGCGCTGGTCATGTTGCTGACCGGCGCGCCAGACTCGGCGCAGGCGAAGACGTTCGTCATCGTCACCAGGTACGCGATCTGGTAGCCACCCCAGCTGTGGCCCTGGACGCCGATCCGGTCGGGATCGACGAAGCCCATGTCCACGATGGACTGCACGCCAGGCAGCACCGCGTTGGCGCAGCTGATCCCGGGCTCCCCCGTGGTGTAGGGAATGTCGGGCACGAAGAGGACATAGCCCCGGCTCACGTAGAACGCGTAGTTGATGGATGAGCTGCCCGCCGACGGGGTGACGTAGCGGTGCAGGTTGTCCGAGTTGCGCTCGTAGAAGTACACCATCATGGGGTACTTGCGCGTCGGGTCGAAGTTGTCCGGCTTGTAGAGGATGCCGTCCAGCGGGACGCCCTCGGTGGTCTCGTAGTGCACGAGCTCGGACGTCCCCCAGAGGTACTCGCGCTGCTGGGGGTTGGCCCAGCTGAGGCGCTTGAGGCTCTCGAACGCGGTGGTGGTCGCCCACAGATCGGGGTAGCGCCGGAAGGTCTGGCGGGTCATCACCAGGGTGTCCGCGTCCTTCGCCTTGACCGGGGCGCCGACCCGCTCGTCGAGCATGAGCAGCGTCGTGATCTCACCCGTCGCGGGGTCGAGCCGCGCCACGCCAGAGGCCTTCGTGCCCTCGTCGAACACCGTCAGTAGCATGGGCACTGCGGGATCAATGGAGCGGGCCTCGCGATCAAGCGACTGGTACCGGTAGCGGAGTCGCTCGGCGCGACCGCGCCCCCCGGTGAGGCAGCGCGCCGCCTCGGCGCCGGTGGGATCCACCTGCCAGATATCAAAGCGGTCGTAGATCAGGAGCGCCGCGTCATCGTCCAGCCAGCCCGCGGTCCGGTAGGAGCGCGGCGGCGCCGGCGTATCGTGCAGCTCGTTCGCGAGGGAGGTGGGGATCCCTGTCGAGAGGTCCACCGTCTCGCCACCAGCCGTCGGCATCGCGAAGACCTTGCGTTGGTCCGGATCCCACCAGGTGAGGAACTTGCCGGCCGGCGACATGCTCGCGCTGCCGCGGACCCGCTCGAGGACGAGCCGTGCCTCGCCGCTCAAGAGGTCCACCACGTAGGAGTCGCTGAAGCCCGGTGACTCCCAGGACTCCGACACGGCGTACTTCTGAGAGGAGGTCCCGACCACCATGTCGCTGGTGGAGCGGGGATCGACCCGGACAGAGGGGATCTCGGGGGTCGCCAGCTGGTTGACCTTGCCCGCCTCGATGTCGACGAGGGACGGGTAGCTCCGGCGACGCTCCTGCTCGGCCCGGAGCAGCTGGCGGGGCTGGAGGGCGTCGTCCTTCCAGTGCCAGATATCGAGCTTGACGACCGGATCTTTGGCCTTCGCCTTCTTCTCCTTCTCCAGCTGCGCCTTGGTCTTGCCCGCGTCCTCGGGTCTGGGCTGCGTGCTGAAGAGGATCCGCCGGCCGTCCTCGGTGAAGCGCGGACCGGAGGACGCGATCCACCAACCCTCGGGGATGCCCTCCGTCGTCTCGCCCGCGATCTTGGCGGCGGCGTCATCGCCCTCCGCCCAGTGGTAGAGCGACATGCTCGGCTTCTCCGGCCCGTAGTCGTCGCGATCGGAGAGGAAGGTCACCCGCTTCTCGTCCTCGCTGATGGCGATGGATTGGTAGGCCCCGCGGCCTGAGAGCAGCGGCGTGATCTCGCCCGTGGCGAGCTCCATGGCGAAGACCCCATCGTCCTCGGCGTCGGTGGCTGACGTGGCGTAGACGAGCCACCGTCCGTACTTGCTGAACGTGTGGGAGGTGACGTCGGGGATCCGCTGCTCCATGCCCGTCGCCAGGTCCCTGAGCACGAGGACGCCGCCGTTCTTCTTCGCGCGGGCGTCCTTGCGACCCTTCTTGGCCCCCTTCTTCGACGTCTCCTTCGTCGTCTCTCCGGAGGACCCCTCGGCGCCCTTCTTTGGGGACTCGACCTTCGCCTCCTCGCGAGCCTCCGGCTTGGCCGCCGGTGCAGCCCCGGCGGGCCCGAGCGCGCCGCTCGCGATGCTGTAGGCCTCGGTCATCTCCGAGGCCCCCTTGCGCGCCGCGGCATCCACCGAGCTGCCCGAGGGGGAGTAGGCGATCCAGCCCGACCCTTCCTCGGGGAGGCGGAACGAGCGCACATCCGAGAGGCTGACTGTCCGCTCGGTCTCGAGGTCCAGGATCTCGAGGCTAGAGGCGTCTCCGCCGCGGCCGCTCTCCTCGCCCTCCTTCTTCGCAGGGCGGACAAGATAGACCGCGTACCGGCTGTCGCGGGTGAAGCGCGCGGAGGTCCCGCGCTCGACGGTGAACTGCTCCTGGGTTGCGATCTTGCGGATCGTCAGCGTCCCGTCTCCCTCGGCGGGCCGAGTGGTGAAAGCCACCCATGCTCCGTCCGGCGACAGGCCCGAGCTCCGGACCGAGCTCCAGAGTTCGTAGTCCTCGTGCTCGAGGGGGCGGCGTCCAAGCTCGTCCTGGGAGGCCGAGGCGACCGGAGCCAGCGACCCCGCAAACAGAGTCAGGAGGAGGGCCGGGAGGCGAAGGTGTCGTCGCATGGGAGCATCCTCTCCGGCTACGGCCGGAGCGAAGTGGATCGAAAGGAAGGCCCGGCGGACGCTGAGAGAGTTCGCGCCCGGCCGGTCGACCGAGCATAGTCGCCGTTCGGAATTCCGGGGCGCGACGCCTCCCTGGACCGCCTGGACTGACCAGCTCTGATACGACCCTTACCGTGGGCCGCATGGGAGCTCGATCAGAGCTCCTCGGTCTCCGTCCCCTCGAGGCGGAAGCACCCGGCGGCGTAGCCGGCCCCGTCGTCGATGCCCTCGATACGGAGCGTCCCTGTCACGCTGACAGCGACGAAGGGAAAGTACGGCGAGCCGCTGCCCTCCTTCATGGAGACGTGGATCCACTCGTCCGGCTGGGGCGCGCCGCCGAAGCAGCAGGCGAGGAGGTCCCGGACGAGCATGAACTCGGTGACCTCGCGGCGCTGCCACTCCTCGGGGATCATGTAGCCGACGATCTCGACGCGCTCGCCGTCGAGGGCCGCGACCGCCTCGGGGAAGCGCTTCTCGCCCCGCATCAGGTCGTCCATCACGCCCTCGTATGCCTCGTCGTCGAGGTCATCGAGAGAGAGGTGTCGGAAGCGCAGCTCCAGGTGGCCGTCCCCGCGACGCCTGGGGGCGCCGCCGCCATCCGGACGCGCGGCTTCGCGCCAGAGGCGCGCGATGGCGAGCTGCCGGATGGTGTCATCCGGGAGATCCATCATCTGCGTCTCCTCATCACGGGCCAGCCCCATGGAGGCCAGCAGCTCGTCGATGGGCATGGCCTCGTACGCCGCGGCCTTCGCCTCCAGCGCTGCTCGCAGCTCCGCATCAAGCTCGCCGCCCGCCGGGTCGACCGGCTCGTCCGAGGGGAGCACCTGCTGGACCACCACATCAGGGAGCTGGCCGTCCTCGCTCCCATCGAGGGCGCCGCCGTCGTAGGGCAACTCATCGACGCCGCCCGAGGCGGGGTCCTCCCCCTGACAAGACGCCAGGCCGAGGAGAAGCAGCAGGGTGAGGGTGCGGGCCGTCATGATCCTCGCGCCAGGGTCTGGCACGGGTCCACAGCGTACGCCTTCAGCGCAGGCACGACGCCGGCGACCAGCCCGACCGCCAACATTCCCAGGGGCGTCCAGAGGTGCGCTCCGCCGGCAGTCCCCGCCGAGAGCAGGACCCCGGTCGTGGAGAGGAGCGTGTCGCTCACCCGAAAGAGGATCGCTCGCTCGACCAGGAAGCCCAGCAGGGCCCCCAGGAGGGAAATAACGGCAGCCTCCCCGACGATGACGCTGAAGACCGTCGCGCGGCTCGCCCCCAGGCTGCGCAGGATCGCCAGCTCTCGGCGCCGCTCGTTCATGGTGTTGTACAGGCTCGCGAGGAGCGCACCACCCGCGACCACGACCACCATGAGCGCGACGATACGCAGCACCTCGATGGCCCAGAAGAGCTTGCGATAGAGGTCCGCCAGCACCTGGGCGATGGGCCAGGCGAGAGTCGCACGGTCCCCAGCCACGTTGATCTTGTGGTTGAGGCGCAGGCCCGGGTTGATCCCGCCGCGCCGGAACCGGAGGAGCACCGCCGACACCTCCTTGTGCTCGTCCGGGATCTCCAATTCGTGGAATGCTTCGGCCTCCACGGCCTCCCCGGAGCCGCGCAGCTCATGACCGTCCATCCGGAAGATCCCCTCGATCGGAATGAAGATCGCTCGGTCATCCGGGGTGCCGGTCGGCGCCATGACCGCCGTGACCACGAAGGGCGTCGCGTGGCGGCGCGGATCCGCGGCGTCGTAGGTGAGGCCGTGGCTGGGCTGGAACACGCTGCCACGCACCAGCCCAGTCTCCCTCGCCACCGCCGCCCCGACCACGGCCTGACGCTTCTTCGGGTCGAACCACTCGCCCGGAGGCAGGGGGTCACGCCCGACAAAGGCGCCGAGCGTCGTACCGATGATCCGGAAGCCTCGGAAGTTGTCGCCCAGGGCGTAGGGCACAGCGCGCTCGACCCCGGGGTCCGCCGCGATGGCCTCGTACATGGACCAGGGGAGATTCCCCTGGGAGGCATCCAGGTGGAAGAGCGAGTTGAGTACGAGCTGACCCTGCCCCCCAGGCGCTCCAAGGATCGCGTCGTAGTCGGAGCTGGAGCCGGAGAACGCGTCCGAGGTCGCCCCGTGAATGGCGAAGACCGCCATCACCAGTCCGCTGGCCAGCGCGCCCGCGCCGACCGTGATGGACGTGGAGAGCCGGTGCTCACGCAGCGACCGCGAGACGATCAGGAACCAGCTGGAGAGGGCATGGGGCACGTGAGGATCCTACCCGGCGACTCCCCGCGCCGCTCTCGCCATGGCCCGCCACGGCTCGCCCTCCCCCCTGCTGCAACGCTGCGCTCATGGCCTGCTGCAACGCTGCGCTCATGGCAGGCTCCGCCATCCGCTGTACAGGAAGCGCAAGGCCCCGGCGAGGTTGAGCCGCCCCGGCTAGGATGCGAGTCCAGCCCTCGGGCCTCACCGAACCGGCCGAGGCTCCTCGAAGGGCTCGCTCCTACACCCCCCCAGCACTGATGACGCTCTCGCTCCTCTCCCCACGGACCGTCCTCGTTCCGATCCTGCTCTGCGCGGCCGCCAGCGCCAGCGCCCAGGACGCGTCCCCCGATCCCGCCCCCTCCCCCGACGACGTCGCCCCCATGGAGGAGGTGATCGCCGCGATCATCGACGAGGGGAAGAACAACTCCGAGGTCTGGGAGACCCTCACCTACATCAGCGAGGAGATCGGGCCGCGCCTCACCGGATCCTCCGCCCTCGAGCGAGCCAACGTGTGGTCCCGGGACCGATTCACCGAGCTGGGCCTCACCGGGGCCCGCCTGCAACGCTGGGGCGAGGTTCCCGTCCGCTTTGACCGCGGTCCAAGCAGCGTCAAGATGGTCGGCCCCGTCGAACGTGAGATCGAGTTCACCACCCGCGCGTGGGGCGCCGGCACCGACGGTCCCGTCCGCGGCCTGGTCGTGAAGGAGCCCAAGAACATGGAGGAGCTCGAGGCGGTACGCGACCAGCTGGATGGCGCCTGGCTGCTCTCCAAGGAGACCCGCCGCCGCCGCAACCGGGACCGCGACGCCGCCAAGGCCGAGCGCGAGGAGCGGCGCGAGGTCCAGGACGCCCTCAAGGAGTTCACCTTCCTTGGCAAGCTGACCGGCAGCTCGCGGGACGAGATCACCACCGGAGGGGTCCGCGGCTGGCGGGAGCTGACCATGGAGACCCTCCCCACCGACGTCGAGATCACCATCCGACGTCAGGACTACGACGCCATCAACTCGCGCCTCTCCGACGGCGAAGAGGTGGAGATCGAGGCGGACCTCAGGCACTACTTCACCGAGGGCCCCTTCGGCGTGTTCAACACGGTCGCCGAGATCCGCGGGTCGGAGTTCCCCGACGAGGTCGTCATCATCTCCGCGCACCTCGACTCCTGGAACGGCCCGGGCTCCCAGGGCACCCAGGACAACGGCACCGGCTCGTCCGTCACGCTGGAGACGGCGCGCATCCTGATGGCCGCGGGCGTCCAGCCCCGCCGCACCATCCGCTTCTGCCTCTGGTCCGGTGAAGAGCAGGGGCTGCTCGGGAGCCGCGGCTACGTGGAGAGCCTCACGGACGAGGAACTCGACGGGATCTCCGCCTGCTTCGTGGACGACGGCGGCACCTACTACCAGGGGGGACTGTTCTGCATCGAGAGCATGGAGCCCATGCTCGCCGCCGCCATCGCCCCGGTGAACGCCGCGTTCCCCGAGCTCCCCATCGACCTCGAGATCCGGGACAAGATGCCCCGCGGCGGCAGCTCGGACCACGCGTCCTTCAACCGCAAGGGCGTGCCTGGCTTCTTCTGGACCGAGAAGAACCGCCCCGGCCTCGAGGGCATGGGCTACCGCTTCTCCTGGCACACCCAGCGCGACACCCTCGAGTACGCCATCGAGGAGTACCTGGTCCAGTCCGCCACCTGCTCCGCCGTGACCGCCTACAGCCTGGCCATGGCGGATACGCTCCTGCCGCGCTACATCCCTGAGCCGCCGCCGGAGAAGAAGGCTGAAGAGGAGATGGAAGAGATGGCTGAAGAGGAGGTCGAAGAGAAGGCTGTAGAGAGCGCCGACAAGGACGCCAAGAAGGAGGCGGGGAAGAAGCCCGCCGAGGACTCCAAGGGCACCGAGCAGGCCAGCGGCGACTCCCCGATCGCCGGTGACTGGACCGCCGAGTTCACGACCCCTGGCCTCGAGTTCGGGCTCGCCCTCGCGATGGACGGCGAGGGCGCCGTGACCGGTGCCATGATCATGGGCGACGACCGTCGCAAGCTCGAGAAGGGCAAGTGGGACGCCGCGAAGAAGACGCTCACCTTCCAGTACGAGTCCGACAGCTACGGCAGGCTGACGGCCACCGGGAAGCTCCAGGAGGACGGCAGCCTCAAGGGCGACGTCAAGAGCTCGCCGGACTCGGACGGGTACGCTTGGGAGGCGACTCGCAAGGCCTCCAAGGACGACTCGAAGTGAGCCGCGCTGGCGGCGGGGCAGCGGAGACGAGGTTCGCTCGAACCTCTGCTCTGCCGCCCGCCGCTCCGCTTCCCCGTCCAGGTCGTCCAGGCGAAACGGAGTCCGCACAGGAGCGCTGACCATGGAGCAACGCCCCCGCATCCGTCGCCTCTCCGGCGACTTCTCGATCCACCGGCTGCCCGCGGATCACCCCCTCCCAAAGACCCTGGCCACCGAGCCCATGGTCTGGGTCGGGCGGACCGAGGCGGAGCTCAGCGTCGTCTGCCGCCAGCGCCCAGAGCTCGACGGCTGGGGCGAGGTGAGCGAGGGCTGGGGTGCGCTCGAAGTGGAGGGCCCGCTCGACTTCTCCATCGTCGGACTGCTGGCGGAGATCACCGCCGCCCTGGCGGGAGCCGGGATCAGCGTCTTCGCGCTCTCGACTTTCGACACCGACTACGTGCTGGTGCCTTCCGTACGGCTCGACGACGCGCTCGCCTGCCTCACCGAGGCAGGCTTTCCGCCCTACCGCTGAGCCAGGGGTCGCTCAGGGGAGCGTGGTCCGCAGGACCACGGCACCGGACGGCGTCTCGAGGGGCGCGCCTCCCACAGGCAACAGGAACGAGGAGCCCGCCTCGAAGGATGAGGCGCCGCACCGGGCGACGCCCTCGACGACGGTGTAGAGCGCGAAGCGATCCTCGCCGCCCCCCCGGGCGGTGCCGGGCTTGATCGCCCAGCGCTCGACCCGGAAGTGGTCACAGGCCACGAGCAGCTCGCCCTGCGCCTCGCCCATGGTCGGCGCGACGTCGTCAAAGTCGATGCACCGGAGCGCCTCGTCCGTGTGGAGCTCACGCGGCACGCCGCTGAGGCCCACTCGGTTCCAGTCGAAGACCCTGTAGACCGTGTCGCTGTTCTGCTGCATCTCGAAGAGGACCAACCCCGCGCCGATGGCATGGAGCCGGCCGCTCGGGATGAAGAGGAACTCCCCGGCCTTCGGCTCCAACACGTGGAGCATTTCCTCGGTGCGACCCTCCGTGACCGCTCGCTCGAAGGCCTCCCGGTTCACGCCCTCCTTCACCCCGACGAAGAGCTTCGCACCAGGGTCCGCGGCGAGCACGTACCACATCTCGGTCTTGGCCTCCCCGCCCAGCTCGGCCACGGCGGACGCCGGCGGGTGCACCTGAACCGAGAGATGGCGTCGCGCGTCCAGGATCTTGAGGAGGAGCGGAAAGTCTGGCCCCGCATGCTCCAAGCCAGCCCCGAAGAGCTCTTCGCGTTGCTCGACCCAGAGCTCGTGGAGGGTGCGCCCCGCGTGGACCCCGGTCGCGACACGGCCCCGATCGTCGGGGCGGTCGACCACCTCCCAGGCCTCGCCGAAGGGCGTCTTCGCGGCCGGGAGCTGACGATCAAAATTCGTCTCGAGAGCCCGCCCGCCCCAGACACGCTCCTTGTAGATGGACTCGAAGGTCACCGGTTCCGCCCCGCTTTCTCCCGACATGCCTGAGTATCCCCCACTGCCGCCCGTTGAGCCAAATACCCCGGGTGAATAGGGCCTGAGGCTGCGCTTCCCCGCCGCCCGGGAGGGGGATGAATCCCGGGGTGAGGCCCTCCCCACCCCCCTCCGGTGGTGAGTTCTCCGTTCGTGGCTGGACGGCGCGCCGCGGCGGGCTTATTCCCTGTGCTCAGAACCCCACCCAGGAGCCCCCCATGCCCACCACCGAAGAAGTCTACGACCAGCTCAAGCAGGTCTTCGATCCCGAGATCCCCGTCAACATCGTCGACCTCGGGCTGATCTATGACGTCAAGGTCGAGGACCCCAAGGTCCTCATCACCATGACGCTGACCTCCCAGTCTTGCCCCGAGGCCCGCACGATCCCCGACGTCATGCGTCGCCGCTGCAACAGCCTCGAGGGCGTTGACGAGACCGACATCGAGATCGTCTTCGAGCCGGCCTGGACCCCCCACCTCATCTCCGACGAGGGGCGTAAGGCCCTGGGGATGGACTCAGAGGACTCCGACGAGGGTGACGACTGAGGAGCGGGAGTACGGAGCCGCGCGCGCGGCTCCGTCCGCCGCTCGCTCAGAGCGGCCCCGCCTGAACTCTGCGGGGAGCACGCCCGGTGAAGATCGGCGTGCCCTCCAAGGGGCGACGGTCGGCCAAGAGAAGGCGGCTCGCTGAGGTCCGCGTGCCGTGACGGCGGACGCGATCAGCTACAGCGGACGCCAGGGGCAGCCGCGCCGGCTTCCCGCTTCCGCAGGGCCACAGAGCCACAGAGCCACAGAGCCCATCCGATCCATGGCGGACCGTGGATGACCGCCGAGGCGCTCGCGCCTCCCCTCGTCGCCCGCTCGCCTCTGGGCTACTGGAAGACGTCGAGGTTCCCGGCGGGTCCAGGCGGGCGCGCGTCCGGGTTGGACTTGAGCTCCTCCTTCCAGGAGATCATTCGAGCCTTCGCGCCCTCCTCTTCCGCCTCATCGATCAGCCCCTTGCGCTGGTAGAAGATCGAGAGGGAGGTGTGCGCGAATGCGTCGTTCGGGTCGAGCTCGACGATCCGCAGCCCGAGCTCGATGGCCTCGTCGTAGCGCTCAAGCTGCATCAGCGCCATCGCCTTCCCGTGCATGGACTCGGTCCACACGGGGTCCACGGCGAGGGACTCCTCGTACTTCAGGATGGCTTCTTCATGCCGGTCCTCGCCGAACAGCGCGAGGCCCTCGAGGTAGGGCGCCTGGCGGCGCTCTTCGATGGAGTCAGTCATCAGCAGAGCGTAAGCCCGGAGGCCTTCAGATGGCGGCTTCGATCCCCAGGTCCGCGAATCCCTTCTTCTCGAAGTTCTCCCTGAACATGACCGCGAGCTTGTTCGCGGCGGCGTCGTACGCGGCCTTGTCCGACCAGCACTTGCGCGGGTCGAGGATCTCGGGGTCCACGCCGGGACAGCTCTTGGGCATCTTGAGCCCGAAGATGGGGTGCTGGTCGTACTCCATCCCGTCGGAGTGGAGGTCGCCGGCGAGCGCTGCGTTGAGGAGGGCGCGGGTGTCCTTGATGGAGATCCGCTTCCCCTCGCCGTAGGCCCCGCCGGTCCAGCCGGTGTTGAGGAGCACGCAGCGAGTCTCGTGCTGTGCCATCTTCTCCGAGAGCTTCTTCGCGTACACCGGCGGGCGGTGGGGCATGAAGGGCGCGCCGAAGCAGGCCGAGAAGGCGGCCGTGGGCTCGGTGACCCCCACCTCCGTGCCGGCGAGCTTCGCGGTGAACCCCTGCACGAAGTGGTACATGACCTCGCGCGTGTCGAGAATCGAGACGGGCGGCAGCACGCCGAAGGCATCAGCGGTGAGCAGCACG
>Ga0102815_10001897_pt1 | contig 12933 bp, 7 predicted proteins | sample ColrivemetaGS759_FD_79113 | JGI IMG/M metagenome (GOLD analysis project Ga0102815, IMG submission 79113) | Estuarine microbial communities from the Columbia River estuary - Ebb tide ETM metaG S.759 | ecosystem: Environmental > Aquatic > Marine > Intertidal zone > Estuary | place: USA: Columbia...
ACATGAATGTGGAATTGCAATGGTTAGACTTCTTAAACCATTACAATATTATAAAGACAAGTATGGTTCTGCCTTTTATGGTTTAAATAAAATGTATTTGTTAATGGAAAAGCAGCACAATCGCGGTCAAGATGGTGCAGGTTTGGCAAGTATCAAATTTAATGTAGATCCAGGCACACGTTATATTAGTCGTATTCGTTCAAATGCCGACCAACCAATTCAGGATATTTTTGCACAAATTAACGGTCGATTAAACGATTTAAATGAAGAATTCCCCGACAAAGTTAACGATGTAAATTGGCAAGTTAACAACGCTCCTTATATTGGTAATTTGTATTTAGGGCACGTTCGATACGGTACTTTCGGTAAAAATAGTATTGAAAGTGTTCACCCATTTCTGCGCCAAAGTAATTGGATGCACAAGAGTTTAATTGTGGCTGGGAATTTTAATATGACCAACTCAAAACGTTTGTTCAACGATTTGGTTGAAATAGGTCAGCACCCAAAAGAAATGACAGATACTGTTACTGTAATGGAAAAAATCGGTCATTTTATTGACAAAGAAGTTACGGAGTTATATAATAATATCAAACAAGAAAAAGGCGTTGGTAAAAAAGGAGCTTCACCTCTTATTGAAGAGCGAATAGATTTAAAAAAGATTCTTGAAAAATCAGCTAAAAACTGGGATGGTGGTTATGCGATGGCGGGTTTGTTAGGACATGGAGATTCCTTCGTTTTACGTGACCCTGCTGGAATTAGACCCGCATTTTATTATATAGATGATGAAGTTGTTGTAGTGGCTTCTGAGCGTCCAGTGATACAAACTGTTTTTAATGTTGATATTAATGAAGTAAAAGAAATTGATCCAGGCTGTGCTTTAATTATTAAAAGAAATGGCAAAATAACAATTGATAAAATAAAAGAAACATTACCTAAAAAATCTTGTTCTTTTGAACGTATTTATTTTTCAAGAGGTAGCGATGCCGATATTTATACAGAAAGAAAAAATTTAGGAAAATATGTATTTCCTCAAATATTAGAAAAAATAGATAGCGATTTAAAAAATACTGTTTTTTCATTCATTCCAAATACTGCCGAAACCTCTTTTTATGGAATGCGTGAAGCTGCTGAAGATTTTTTAAATCTTCAAAAAACAAAGGCTATTTTAAATGGCAGAAAAGAATTGTCTGCCGAGAATGTAACACAAATACTTTCGCAAAGACCTCGAATTGAAAAACTAGCTATTAAAGATGCAAAACTGAGAACTTTTATTGCTGATGATAATAGTCGAGACGATTTAGTCGCCCATGTGTACGATGTTACTTATGGCATAGTAAAGCCAGACGATAATTTGGTAATTATTGACGACAGTATTGTGCGTGGAACAACATTGAAAAAAAGTATCATTAAAATTTTAGATCGTTTACACCCTAAAAAAATAATCATAGTGTCATCAGCACCTCAAATTCGTTATCCAGATTGTTACGGAATTGACATGGCACGTATGGGCGATTTTATTGCCTTTAGAGCTGCTTTGGAGTTGCTAAAAGAAGAGCATAAATATCATATTGTTGAAGAGGTTTATCAAAATTGTAAAAATCAGCAAGCTTTTGAAGATACCGAAATTCAAAATGCAGTAAAAGAAATTTACGCACCATTTTCTAACGAACAAATTTCAGATAAAATTGCTGAAATGTTAAAGACTGAAGACATTACATCTCAGGTTGAAATTGTTTATCAGTCAGTTGAAAACCTGCACAAAGCTTGTCCAAATCATTTAGGAGACTGGTATTTTACAGGCGATTATCCAACACCTGGCGGTAATCGTGTGGTGAACGATTCTTTTATTAATTTTTATGAAGGAAACAACAAAAGAGCTTATTAGATAATTGGTTATATTTATACTTTGAAACATGAAATTAAAGTATAATGAAATTATTGCGTATTTTTTTAGTTGGTTTTTTAGTAAGTTTTAACCTGTGTTTTGCTCAAACATTACCAATAAAAAGAGACGTTATTGTTGATGATAACGGCGTAATGCGTTGGAAAAACTCAAATGAAGAAGTAAAGGGGTTTGGTGTGAATTACACGGTTCCTTTTGCCCATGCTTTTCGTTCAGCTCAAAAAATGGGTATTGACCCAAAAGAGGCAATTGACAATGATGTTTACCATTTCTCACGTTTGGGTTTTGACCTGTTTCGGGTACACGTTTGGGATACACAAATAAGTGATACTTTAGGAAATTTAATTCAAAACGAACATTTAGATACTTTTGATTATTTGCTGAAAAAGCTCAAAGAAAAAAACATCAATTTTATAATCACTCCTATCGCTTTTTGGGGAAATGGCTGGCCAGAATCAGATACTTATGCTCCAGGATTTTCATATAAATATGGCAAAGATGCTTGTTTAAGAAATCCGGAAGCGATAAAAGCTCAGGAAAATTATTTGGCTCAGTTTTTAAATCATGTAAATCCGTATACAAAAGTTGCTTATAAAAACGAACCAAATATTATTGCATTTGAAGTGAGTAATGAGCCACACCACAGAGGAAACCCCATAGAGGTTACCAAATTTATTGAAGGAATGGTAACTGCAATGCAATCAACAGGCACTAAAAAGCCTATTTTTTACAACATCACCCATGCAGTTCAGTTAAATGAAGCTTATTTTGAAGCTGGGATTCAAGGTGGCACATTTCAATGGTATCCAACAGGATTGGGTTATCAGCGAGAACTTTCAGGTAATTTATTGCCAAATGTGAATGATTATAACATTCCTTTTAATGAAACAATTCAAAAATATCATGGCGCCAAGCTGGTCTATGAATTTGATGCCGCCGATGTTGGAAAATCTTATATTTATCCGGCTATGGCACGAAGTTTTAGAGCTGCAGGCATTCAAATTGCTACCCATTTTTCATATGACCCAACATTTTTAGCCTATGCCAATACAGAGTACAATACACATTATATGAATTTGGTCTACACACCTCAAAAAGCATTGAGCTTGATGATTTGTAATGAGGTTTTTCATGAAATCCCTATGAATCAATCTTATGGCAAGTTCCCTATAAACAACACTTTTGGAGATTTCAATATCAATTATTTAAACGATTTGGCTGAATACAATTCCGACCAAAAATTTATCTACACAAACAATACAAGTTCAAAACCTAAAAACGAAGATAAACTGACACGAATTGCTGGTTTTGGCAATTCTGAAGTTGTGAAATACGAAGGTACTGGCGCTTATTTTTTAGATAAAATAGCAAGGGGTATTTGGCGGTTAGAAGTAATGCCAGATGCTGTTTGGGTTGCAAACCCATTTGGAAGAAATAGCCTTCAAAAAACAGTGGGCGTTGTTAAATGGGATACTTGGAATATGAATATTCAGCTAAAGGAGCTTGGATCAGATTTTAAGATTGAAGCCATTGACAATGGAAATAATTTTTCAGCAAAAGTTAAAGAAACTTCTTTTTCTATAGCACCAGGAACTTATGTGATAAGCAAAAAAGGTAGTTTAAAAAACGGGGCGCCTACAAGTGAATGGAAAACAGGAAAATTAAACGATTTTGTTGCACCTAAAACCACCGTTGATAAAACGTATTTTAAACACATACCAGCTAAAGAAATATCAGAAGGAAATACATTACAAATTACGGCGCAAATTGTAGCTCCTCAATCTCCAAATACAGTTGAACTATGGGCTTTTAAAGGCTATAAAAGGGAGGTGTTAAAAATGGAAAGAAAAGGGTACAATTACACAGCAATTGTGCCAGAACACATGATTGAAACGGGTTATTTGAAATATTATATTGTCACAAAATTTCCAGATAAAACAATAACTTATCCGGCAAATTTGGAAGGAGAACCTTTTGATTGGGATTTTTATGACAGAAATCCATTTGAAGTTCGCGTGGTTCCTAAAAGCTATCCAATAACACTTTTCAATGCTAAAACAGATGCCGATTTGTTAGTGAAAGAATGGCGAAATACACATAAATTAGTGCCAACAATCAATGAAAATGAGGCAGCATATGAATTAAATCTGGAAAAATTATTTATGCCTGATGCCGAAAATACAAATGCAACTCCAATTTATGATTATTCTTTTAAGCATTTTATCATTGAAGAAATCCAATTTAGAAATGCTGGCCTTTCTTCAAAAGAAAATATTGTTTTTTATGGAAATGCACTGAATGATAAGCCATGTAAATTGCAGATTGCTTTTGTCATGAATGATGGAAATTCGTATGGTGAAGTATTAGAAATTGGAACAGAAATGAAGGCGTATAAATTGAATATTAAAAACCTAAAACCAGTTAAAACGGTTACTTTACCGCGTCCGTACCCAAGTTTTTTGCCATATTATTTAGCGCATAATTTGACTTCTGATTTTGACCTTAAAAAAGTTGAAAGTATTCAGTTTTCTATAGGTCCTAACATTCCAAAAAATGAATTGGAAGATAAGCATGGCATATCCATTATCAGTGTAAAATTAGAATAAATTTTAGTTTTCGGTTGAAAGACTGTCTCTTTCAATTTCTAAAGATTCAATTAATAAAGAGTCTTTTACTGCAATATCCAAAGTGTCTTTTTTTGGTGTTGGAACTCCTTTTCGAGATAAACAATCGTATAATTTTAGCACCTCTTTTGAAGGTTTTTTAAATTTTCCGGTCAAATAGTATTTGTAAGAAGGATTGTTGTTGAGAGACTTTAAAAAGTTACCATTCACGGGTAATGCGGTATGAGAACCTTGTCCGTTATTCATTGTTTTAAAGTGAATTGCTGGGTTTTCAGCGCCAACCCAAGTGCCGGTAACTAAATTTGATGAAAATGCAAAAAACCAACCGTCTGCTTGAGATTGTGATGTGCCTGTTTTTCCACCCAAATCACTATTGTACAAGCTATAATCGTACTGCAATGATGCGGCAGTACCATTTCTAATGACTTTGCCCAGCATTTCAACCATTATCTCACCAGTTTTTTCAGAATATACAGGTTTGTTGATTTTTTCCTCAAAAATGGGTAGACTTTCGCCTTCTCTGTTTATGATTTTGGTTATAAAAACTTCATGTACGGGTTTTCCATAATTAGGAAAAGTCGTGTAAGCGCGTGCCATTTCTAATAGTGATAATTCAGCAGTACCAAGTGACAAAGAAGCAATTTCGGGTAATTCGGTTTCAATCCCCATTTTTTTAGCTAAATTAATGATGCTTTTTAGGCCTGCTTTTTCCATTAATTGAACTGTAACGGTGTTAGTCGAAGCCGCTAAAGCACCCCAAACACTAAATTCGCCGCCATAAATCCAATCCGAATTTTTAGGCTCCCAATCTTCGTATTGCGGATATTTAATTAAAATATTTGGAAACATATCACAAGGCGAAACACCTTTATCTATGGCTGCTGTGTACACAAAAGGTTTAAAAGTACTGCCTACTTGCCGTTTCGTTCTTACGTTGTCGTACTGAAAATGTTGCTCGTTAATACCGCCAACATAGGCTTTTATATGCCCGGTTTGTGGTTCAATAGCAATAAAAGCCGAATGTAAATAGCGCAAATAATGTTTGATAGAATCTAATGGAGTCATAGATACTTGTTTGTCGCCATCCCAAGTAAATATTTTCATAGAAGTTTCTGTATTAAAATTGGCTCTAATATTGCTTTCGGAAATTCCCTTTTCTTTTAAACGTTTGTATCGACCTGAATTTTTAATCGCATTTTCGAGTACAATAGGGGTCTCTCCCCACGGTTCTTCATTATACCATTCCGAATCAAATTCGCCTTGTAATTTTTTCAATTGTTTTTTTAAAGATTCTTCTGCATATTGCTGCATTTCGTAATTCAAAGTGGTGTAAATTTTTAAACCATCTTTATATAAATCATAATTTTTACCACTTGGTTTTTTGTTAGCTGCCAACCACTTATTCATTTCTTTACGCACATATTCAGTAAAGTACTTTGCTTTACCAACGTGTCGTACCAATCTTTTTTCATTGGTAACAACAGGTAATAATGAAAGTGAATCATTTTCTTCTTTGGTAATAAAATTATTGTCTTGCATTAATTTCAAAACAATATTTCGTCGTTTTTTTGACACCTCAGGAAACTTAATTGGGTTGTAAGTATTACTGGCTTTTAGCATACCAATTAAAACAGCACTTTCTTCAATAGTTAATTTTGAAGCTGTTGTTCCAAAAAAGCGGCGTGCCGCACTTTCTAATCCGTATGCCGATTGACCAAAAGGCACGGTGTTAAAATAAAATTCAATTAATTGTTCTTTTGTAAACTGTTGCTCTAATTTATAGGCAGCAACCATTTCTTCTAATTTATTAATAGGGGTAGATAAAAAGCGATGATTTTGACGAGGGAAATAATTTTTAACCAACTGTTGGGTAATGGTACTTCCACCACCAGCACTCTTATCGCCCATTATAATTGTTTTAACCAAAACGCGAAATAAACTTTTAATATCTACGCCGCTATGTTCAAAAAAACGGCTGTCTTCAGTAGCAATTAAACCATTTACAAGCTGTTTTGGAATGGAGTCGTACGGAATGTTAATTCGATTTTCCTTATCAAATCTATACAGCAAAACATTGTCTGAAGAATAAACTTCTGAAGCCTCCATATTTTGAAAAAAAGTCACTTCTTGATAAGTTGGTACACGACCAAAATAGCCTCGGTATGTGGCGATAATAAAAACAAAAAACAAAAAAACACCTAAAATAAAGGCGTAAATTAAACCCTTTTTGAAAGTAAAATTTTTAAAATTGAATTTTAAAAGTATTTTTTTGATGCTGCTTAGTATATTTTTCATTTATATTGAAATAAGAGCCAGTAAAAGTCTTCTATTTTTTTGAAATTTTGACGAATACCATATTTTTTTCTTGCACAAAATAAGATTTTCTATTCGTTTCACCATAATTTTCAATCTTGAACTTGTTTATAAAAGTATTTTTTTGGTTGAAAAACAATACTTTTGTTAAAATTACTGTTTTAAATGAAAGGATTTTTTCAAAAAATAAAAAGGGTGATTATAAAAACAATCATCGCTTTTTTTACTATTTCAATAGTTTCTGTGATCGTGTATAAATGGGTTCCAGTGCCTTTTACTTCATTAATGCTTATAAGAAATGTAGAGCATTGGTCTAAAGGTGAGAGCGCTAATTTTAGTCATAATTGGGTATCCATAAATGAAATTTCACCGAATTTGGCAAAGGCAGTAATTGTAAGTGAAGATCAAAAATTTATGGAACATTTTGGTTTTGATTTAGCCGCTTTGGAAAAGGCCTACGAAGGCAATAAAAAAGGAAAAAGAATAAAAGGAGGCAGTACCATAACACAGCAAACTGCTAAAAACGTTTTTTTATGGCCAAAACGCAGTTATGTTAGAAAGGGTTTTGAAGTGTATTTTACTTTTTTAATTGAAGTAATTTGGAGCAAAGAGCGCATTATTGAAGTTTATTTAAACAGTATTGAAATGGGGAATGGTGTTTTTGGTGCAGAAGCGGCGTCTCAACATTGGTTTAGAAAACCAGCCTCAAAATTAAATGCTTATCAAGCGGCTTCTATTGCCGCAATTTTACCGAATCCTAGAAAGTATAAAGCAACTAATTCATCGTCCTATATTGAGAAAAGAAAAAGTTGGATTGTACGGCAAATGGGTTTTTACGGACCTTTAAAATTTGAATAAAAACAAAAAAGCTCACAATTTGTGAGCTTTTTTTTAATTAGTTAGCGGTAAATATTATTTATTTTCAGCGTATAATTTTTCTACGTGATTCCAGTTAATTACATTAAAAAATGCATTGATATAATCTGGTCTGCGGTTTTGATAATTTAGATAATATGCGTGTTCCCAAACGTCAATACCTAAAATAGGAAAGCCTCCACAGCTAACACCCGGCATTAATGGATTGTCTTGATTTGGAGTAGAACAAATTTCTACTTTTCCACCTTTATGCACACATAACCATGCCCATCCTGATCCAAAACGAGTGGCAGCAGCTTTTGCGAAAGCATCTTTAAAAGCATCAACTGATCCAAATGCAGCTTCAATAGCAGCTCTTAATGCTCCAGATAAATATCCTTTTCCTTCAGGATTCATAACATCCCAATACAAACCGTGATTGTAAAAACCACCTCCGTTATTTCTAACTGCTGCATTGTTCATATCCAATCCTCCTAATATTTCTTCAATAGATTTTCCTTCTAAAGCTGATCCAGCAATAGCATTGTTCAAATTGTTGGTGTATCCTGCATGGTGCTTAGAGTGGTGTATTTCCATTGTTCTAGCATCAATATGTGGTTCTAACGCGTCATAAGCGTACTGTAATTTTGGTAATTCAAAAGCCATAGTTGTAATTTTTAAGTTAAACGTATCTATTTGTAAAGGTAACGAACGATTTCCATAAAGAAAAATGTAAAAAATCGAAACTTTTTATAGTATTATATATAAATACTATTCAGCAAGGTTTAAGTGATCAAAATGAATTTACAAAATGAATGTTACTGAAAATCTGAATAGTTTTTAATTTTCTATCGAAGCATAATCCCCATCTTGAGGATATTTTGCCATAAATTCCTCTGCTTTATCAACCATTTTTTTGCTTCCGCAGAAAAAAGGAACACGTTGATGTAATTCGGTTGGTTTAATATCTAAAATTCGTCTGTATCCATCTGAAGCTTTTCCATTTGATTGTTCAGCTAAAAAAGCCATGGGGTTACATTCGTATAACAAACGCAATTTACCTTTTGGACCAATTGAACTTGTTGGGTACATATAAATTCCGCCTTTGATCATATTTCTATGAAAATCTGAAACCAACGATCCAATATAGCGCGAAGTATAAGGTCTGTTGTCTTTTTCTTCCTGACAATATTTTAAATAATCTTTAACGCCTTGCGGAAAATGCACGTAGTTCCCTTCGTTTATAGAGTAAATTTTTCCATCTTCAGGGTGTTTCATATTTGGGTGTGATAAATAAAATGTCCCTATTGCAGGATTCAAGGTAAATCCATTTACACCATGACCAGATGTTAAAACCAACATTGTTGAAGTTCCATAAACTACATAACCCGCAGCAACTTGTTGATTTCCTCTTTGTAAAAAATCAATTTTTTCAACAGGTGTGCCTATTGGAGTAACACGTTTATAAATTGAAAAAATAGTTCCAACAGAAACATTTACATCAATATTTGAAGAACCGTCTAGGGGGTCCATCAATACGATGTATTTATTTTCGTTGGTGCCATGTCTGCCTTTAATTGTAACGAAATCATCCTCTTCTTCACTTGCAATCCCACAAACAATTTCACGGTTTATCAATGTTTGCATAAACACGTTATTTGCATAAACATCTAATTTTTGTTGATCTTCACCTTGAATATTTGTTTCGCCAGCATTACCAGTAATATCAACCAAACCAGCCTTATTCACCTTATAATTAACAACTTTTGCAGCTAATTTAATGGAGCTAATCAATCTGTTAAATTCCCCAGTAGTTGATTTGTAATGTTTTTGATTTTCAATAATGAATTCACCTAAAGTTAAATTTTTATTTTTCATGGAGAAGGTTAAGTTGTTTGTTTTTACAAATATCGAGAAAATTAATTTGAAAAATAGAATGTTTGTAAGATAGTTTGAACAAAGATTTTTTACTTTAGCATTATTAAAAAAGCTAAAATGAATTTTACAATTAGAGAAGGGAGAAAGCAAGATATGCCTTCGGTTTTAAAATTAATACAAGAATTGGCACATTTTGAAAAGGAGGCTAATGCTGTGGTGGTTACAGTTTCGGATTTAGAGAGTGATGGATTTGGAAAAAGGCCTTTATTTAAAACTTTTGTAGCTGAAATAAACAATGAAATTATTGGAATGGCATTGTTTTACCCACGATACTCGACTTGGAAAGGACCAACAATACATTTAGAAGATTTAATTGTAACCGAAGAAAAAAGAGGATTGAAAATAGGTACTGCGTTGTATAAAAAAGTTATGGAATATGGCTTTAAGAAAGGTGTAAAACGTATTGAATGGGTGGTGCTAGATTGGAATACTCCAGCAGTTGAGTTTTATAAAAAAACGGGAGCAAAAGTATTAAGAGATTGGGATACCGTACAGTTAGAAGATGATGCAATTGAAAATTATGTAAATACAATGTAACTTATGAAGATTTTTAAGTTTGGTGGCGCATCGGTAAAAGATGCTGAAAGTATAAAAAATGTTGTTAAAGTTTTAAGGCACGAAGGTTTTGAAAATACATTAATTGTCATTTCAGCGATGGGGAAAATGACCAATGCTTTTGAAGAAGTTGCCACTGCTTATTACCAAAAGTCGAATGATTTACCTCAAAAAATTGAATTTGTAAGAAATTATCATTTGAATATTATAAATGATTTATTTTTGGAAGCACAACGAACTGTTTTGTTTGAAATTGAACAACTTTTGGGCAGATTAAGTGGGTTTCTAATCACCAATAAATCTAAAGATTACAATTATATTTATGACCAGATTGTTGGTTTTGGAGAATTACTTTCAACTAAAATTGTAAGTATTTATTTAAATAAAGATGGCGTTCAAAATAAATGGATTGATGTTAGAGATTTTATTAAAACCGACACCAATTATAGAGATTCTTATGTGAACTGGAAGACAACTTCAAAAAATATTGAAAAATTAGATGTAAATCAACTTTATATTACTCAAGGTTTTTTAGGTAGTACTTCAACAAATAAAACAACTACATTAGGGCGTGAAGGGTCAGATTATACAGCAGCTATTTTTGCATATTGCTTAAATGCACAAAGTTTAACCATTTGGAAAGATGTTGACGGCGTTTTAAATGCCGACCCGCGTTATTTTGAAAGCACAACCTTGTTACAGCAAATTTCGTATAGTGAAGCCATTGAAATGGCTTTTTATGGCGCTTCTGTAATTCATCCAAAAACATTAAAACCTTTAGAAAATAAAAATATTCCTTTATATGTTCGCTCATTTTATAATTTAGAAAAAATGGGTACCTGTGTAAGTAAAGGTCATGATTTAGTGCCAGAGACTTCTTGTTTTATAGTAAAACAAGCACAAATTTTGGTTTCAATAGCTGCATTGGATTTTTCGTTTATGGTAGAACATAACCTAAGTGATATTTTTATTTTGTTGCATAATTATAAGTTGAAGGTAAATTTAATTCAAAATTCAGCCTTGAGTTTTTCAGTATGTATAGAAGATAAATTCAATAATTTTCAAGCATTTATTTCCGAAATTAAATTGAAATATAAAGTCAGCTATATTGAAAATGTTTCATTGTATACAATAAGGCATGCAACACCAAATGCGATTGCTGAAATTGAACAAAAAGGGGAAATTTTGCTAAAACAAGCAACGAAAGGTACTGTTCAGGTTATAATGCAATAATTTTATGTATTTTTGCAGTTATGTTAATTTTTATTAAATGAGCTTAGTTACCCCCAAAGAAGTCGCCAAAGTAATAAACGTAGATAAATATGGATTTATTGGTACTTTTTTAGGCTGGATACTTATGAAATTGCTAAGACTTTCTGAAATCAACAGAACCTACAATAAGCATAAACATTTAGAAGGGTTACCGTTTTTTTTAGCGCTGTTAGACGATTTTCAAATTAAATTTGAAATACCGGATGAGGACTTAGAAAGAATTCCAAAAGACGGTGCCTTTATTACCGTTTCCAATCATCCCCTTGGAGGTATTGATGGCATTTTATTGTTAAAATTATTGTTAGAAAAAAGACCTGACGCTAAAACGCTGTCTACTTTTTTAATGTATAGAATTAAGCCCATGAGGCCTTATATGTTGCTTGTAAATCCGTTTGAAGATAAAAAAGATGTACAATCCAGTTTAACGGGTTTAAAAAACGCCATATTCCATTTAAAAGAAGGGCATCCGCTTGGTATTTTTCCTGCAGGGGAAGTTTCAACCTATAAGGATGGGAAATTAATTGTAGACAAGCCTTGGGAAGAGGGCGCAATTAAGTTGATAAAAAAGGCGAAAGTTCCTGTAATTCCAATCTATTTTCACGCCAGAAACAGTAACTTTTTTTACTTTTTAGCTAAACTAAATCCCATGTTGCGTACGGCAAAATTACCGTCCGAATTGCTTACACAAAAAGGACGCGTAATTAAAGTTAGAATTGGAAAACCTATCTCGGTAAAAGATCAAGAGGAGTACACAAATACACAAGATTTTGGTGATTTTATTCGTAAAAAAACGTATATGTTGGCAAATCCATTTGAAAAGGAGTTTAAACCATTAAGTACGCCATCACTAAAAATATCAAAACAGCCAAAGGAAATAGTTAGGCAAAAAAACAATCATAAAATTATTGAGGAAGTTGACAAGTTAAGAGATCACAATTGTCGTTTGTTAAAAAGTAAAAATTACGAAGTGTTTTTTACCCCTAGTAAAGCCATTCCTAATTTAATGTTTGAAATTGGTCGTTTAAGAGAAATTACTTTTAGAGAAGTTGGAGAAGGAACCAATGAATCGATAGATTTAGATGCTTTTGACGGTTATTATCATCATTTGTTTTTATGGGACAATGAAGCTGAAAAACTAGTAGGTGCTTACCGAATGGGTTTAGGGAAAAATATTTATAAAAAGTACGGCATTCAAGGGTTTTATGTACAGACCTTATTTAGATTTGAGCCAGAGTTGTACCCAATGATGGAGAATTCTATTGAAATGGGGCGCGCTTTTATTATTGCTGAATATCAGCAAAAACCAATGCCTTTGTTTTTACTTTGGAAAGGAATTGTACACGTTACTTTAAGATATCCAGAGTATAAATATTTAATTGGAGGCGTAAGTATTAGTAATAAGTTTTCAAATTTCTCAAAATCATTAATGATTGAGTTTATGAAATCTCATTATTATGATCCTTATATTGCTCA
>Ga0102815_10001901_pt1 | contig 12927 bp, 13 predicted proteins | sample ColrivemetaGS759_FD_79113 | JGI IMG/M metagenome (GOLD analysis project Ga0102815, IMG submission 79113) | Estuarine microbial communities from the Columbia River estuary - Ebb tide ETM metaG S.759 | ecosystem: Environmental > Aquatic > Marine > Intertidal zone > Estuary | place: USA: Columbia...
AAGCAGAAAGTAAAGGCCCACTGAACAGTGGGCCATTGAATAAGACTGGAAGACAGAGGGGTAGGGCTATTCCAGTCCGCCCATAAGCATGTATTTGATCTCGACGTAATCCTCGATACCGTATTTTGAGCCTTCCCGGCCGGAGCCGGATTCCTTGACTCCGCCGAACGGCGCCATCTCGTTGGAGATTATGCCTTCGTTAATGCCGACGATGCCGTAGTCCAGGGCTTCAGCAACACGCCACACCCGCCCTATGTCCCTGGTATAGAAATACGAAGCCAGGCCAAATTCGGTGTCGTTGGCCATGGCGATCACTTCTTCTTCAGTGCTGAAGCGCACCACGGGTGCCACCGGGCCGAAGATCTCGTTACGAAATACCGCCATCTCAGACGTGACACCGGTTAACACGGTCGGCTGGTAGTAACAGCCGCCGAGCGCGTGGGCACCTCCGCCCAGCGCCACCGTAGCCCCGGCGCTTATCGATGCCTGCACCAGGGCGTCCACATCCTTGACCGCCTTGAGATTGACCAGCGGCCCGATGGTGGTGCCCGCGGCCATGCCGTCACCGACTACCAGGGCAGCGGTTGCTTTCACCAGTTTTTCAACAAAGGCATCGTAAACACCGTCCTGCACAAACAGGCGATTGGAACACACGCAGGTCTGGCCGGAGTTGCGGTACTTGGAAATCAGCGCGCCCTGTATTGCGGCATCGATATCAGCATCATCGAATACGATGAAAGGCGCGTTGCCCCCCAGTTCCATCGAGGTTTTCTTCATGGTGGCGGCGCACTCGGCCTCCAGCATTTTGCCAACGGGCGTGGAGCCGGTGAAGGTCAGTTTGCGCACCGCGGGATTGCTGGTGATCTCGCCACCGATCGCAGCAGAACCACCCGCGACAATATTCAGTACACCCGGGGGAATGCCTGCACGTTCTGCCAGCACCGCCATTGCAAAGGCCGACAGGGGTGTTTCGCTGGCGGGCTTGATTACAATGGTGCAGCCAGCGGCCAACGCCGGTGCTGCCTTGCGGGCAATCATGGCGTTGGGGAAGTTCCACGGGGTGATGGCGGCTACTACCCCAACGGGTTGCTTGATACAGACAATACGCTTGTCGGGAGAGGGCCCGGGGATAACATCCCCGTCAATGCGCTTGGCCTGCTCGCCAAACCATTCCACAAATGCGGCACCATAGGCGATCTCACCGCGCGACTCCGCAAGAACCTTGCCCTGCTCTGCGGTCATGATTATGGCCAGGTCTTCCTGGTGCAGCATCATCAGGTCAAACCATTTGCGCAACAGGATTGCGCGACCCTTGGCCGGAACACGTTTCCAACTGGTCATGGCGGCTTCAGCCGCGGCAATAGCCCTGGCTGTTTCGGCGGCGCCAAGTTTAGCCACTTCGGTCAGTAATTCGCCGTTGGCTGGGTTGGTCACGGCAAACGTTTCGCCATTGTCCGCATCAACCCATTGGCCGTTGATATAGGCCTGGTTTTTCAGCAGATCGGGGTCGGACAGCGACAGGTCGGGAAGAGGAGAGGCCATGTGGGTAATCCTTGCAACTTTTGGGGGGTGCAAGTATTACAGATTTTGGCCCTTAGCCGAACTTAGTTGGCAGATTTTTTTACGCTCGCTCGACGCCGTCCACCCAGCTGGTGTTTTCTTACCAGGCCGCGTAATTGGTCGTAACTGAGATCGAGAGCGCTGGCAGTGGCGCGCTGGTTGTGACCGTGTTTCGCCAGGGCCTGTTCCAGCAACTGGCGCTCCAGTGCCATTATCCGCTCGCTGAAGCCCGGCTGCCCGGGCGGTGACTGCCCAGGCGCCTGGATGGGCGACGTGCCCGCAGCAGAGTCCGGGGATTTATCCTGGGTCGCAGACCCGTCGGGACCAGCGTCCTCGAATGGGGAGAGGAAGGGATCGATCACAATCTCTGCTACCGGCTGTTGGGGTTGCGCCCAGCGATACAGTGAGCGCTCCACCGCGTTTTTGAGCTCGCGAACATTGCCCGGCCAGGGATGTTGCAGTAGCGTCTCCAGGGCGTCAGCGCTGAAGCCCGGAAACAGTTCCCAGCCAAGTTCGGTACACATCTGCATCGCGAAATGCCGGGCCAGCTCGGGAATATCCTCCTGTCGTTGGCGCAGGGCAGGCAGATGGATGACATCGAAGCTCAGGCGGTCCAGCAGGTCCGCGCGAAACTGCCCGCTGGCGGCAAGTTGCTGCAGGTCGACGTTGGTGGCACCAATGACGCGGACATCCACCCGCAGGGTTTGCTGTCCACCAAGACGTTCGAACTCGCCATATTCCACCAGGCGCAGTAATTTTTCCTGTAGCCGCAGTGACATGGTAGCCAGCTCATCGAGGAACAGGGTGCCACCGTCCGCGCGTTCGAAGCGCCCTTTGTGGGTCCGGCTGGCGCCTGTAAAAGCACCCGGCTCATGACCAAATAACTCCGACTCCAGCAGGCTTTCCGCCATTGCGGCGCAGTTCACCTTGACGAGTGGGGCATCCCAGCGCCCGGATAAAAAGTGTAAGCGCTGGGCGATAAGCTCCTTGCCGGTGCCACGTTCACCCACTACCAGCACCGGGCGATTGATGCCGGCCACCTGGGATACCTGATCCAGGGTACTGGCCAGGGCGGCGGAATCACCGATCATACGTTCTTCATTTCTCATCGGCTAAAAATACCATATTAAAGGGCTAAAAATGCCTATTAAATAGGGATAAAAACCTATAAATGGCTGAAGCAGGTCTTCAATTGCTGGCTTGCATACGATAATTCCCATAAAAACAGTGTGTTAGACGGGTTGGCACGGATTCTGTATTGCATTGGCTATGAAACTGAATTGCAGGCCCTGAGGCCCAAACGACCAACACGACCAACACGACCAACACGTCAATCAAGGAGATAGACCATGGGTATTTTTTCCCGCATGACCGACATCATCAATTCCAATATCAACGCCATGCTGGACCAGGCAGAGGATCCCCAGAAGATGATTCGCCTGATTATCCAGGAGATGGAGGACACCCTGGTGGAGGTTCGCAGCTCCTCGGCACGGGTGCTGGCCGATCGGAAAGCGGCCTCGCGCCGCCTGGAGCTGGTGCGCGAGGAGGCCGCCAGCTGGGAGGCCAAGGCGAAACTGGCGATCACCAAGGGCAGGGAGGACCTGGCCCGCGCGGCGTTGCAGGAAAAGCAGGCAATCGAGGAGGAGCTGGCACTGGTAGAAGCCGAGCTGGGCGCCACCGATGAGCATATTGAGCAATTGGGAAAAGAAATCGCCCAGTTGCAACAAAAGCTCAGCGACGCCAAGGCCAAGCAGAAAACCCTGCTGATGCGCACTCAGACCGTGGAATCCAGAATCAAGGTCAAGCGGCAGGTGCAGCGTGAGTCCCTCGATAATGCGTTCCAGCGCTTCGAGCAGTTTGAACGACGCATGGATAATCTCGAGGGGCAGCTGGGCGCAATGGACCTGGGCCGCGAGGTAGCACCGGACCTGGCGGCAGAGATAGATGCCCTGCAGGAGGATGCCCGTATCAACGACGAGTTGGCGCGCCTGAAGGCAGAGCTGGGTGGCGATGCATCGCACTGAAGCGTTTGGCTAAAGTCACTAACAATGGCAGCATGGCCTGGACAGCAGGCATTGCCCGAGGAAAGTATTAATGGAATTCTGGAAATTCATGTTCGTCCCAACCATTTTGTTCCTGGTGATCGTGGCGCCCATGTGGATCACCATGCACTACCGAAGCGTGAACCGCTCGTCTCGCAGCCTTACCCGCGAGGATCGCGAGTCCATTGAGCACATGCTGGAAACCGTTGATAAATTAACGGACAGGATTGGTGCACTGGAATCGATCCTCGATGCCGATCACAAGAATTGGCGGCAGCAGGTCAATCGGCAGGAGCACGGCAACCCCATGGCGGGTAAGGAGTAAAGCATGCAAAACCAACAAAACGACAGCTATGACAGTCGCCACAGCATTGGTCGGCACCAGCGCGGTCAGTTTCGCAGCCGCCGTCAGGCGGGTTGGGGAATGAACCTGTACCGCAATACCCGTGATGGCAAAATCGCCGGTGTGGCAGCCGGTCTGGCGGATCACTGGGATGTCGCTCACTGGGTAGTGCGGCTGGCCTGGGTGGCCGCTTTCCTGTTCACCGGTACCCTGGCCCTGTGGATCTATATTGGTTGCTGGATACTGATGGTACCTCGGCCTCGTCGCCGCGACGCTGATGGCCGCTATCGGCTGGATCCCGAATTCGATGAGGCAGAGGTAGAAATGGAATATGACGAGCGTCATCATGACTACCGCCCGCGCAAGGTATTTCGCTACAGCGACAGCAAGACCGTCCGCTTACAGCGTGCGCGGGAGCGTCTGGACGCCGCCCTGGCGCGGGTGCAGGCCATGGAGTCCTATGTGACCTCCAGGCAGTACGAGCTCAACAAGGAGTTTTCCCGCCTCTAGCACAGCCAGCATGGCGCCCGGTATTTTGCCGGGTGACTTCCACCGCCGCCTGATATTCGATACTCTCGGGTCACACCATTTGTGAGGGGGGAGGCGCTTTGGCACTACAGTCGCCTGTGGGGGTCACCGCTAAATCGAAGCCGAGGTCCAGGATGGATAGGCCGGAACCGCAGACGCCGCCGCCCAGTGCGTTGCTGTCTCTGACCGAGGCTCATCGCGCCACGATAGAAATCATCTCTTTGAGTCTCAGTCGTAAGCGGCTCGCTCGAATCGCCCCTACCGGGGATGGGCATGCAGTAATGGTATTGCCCGGCTTTATGGGCGATGACGGCTACAACCGTTCCTTGCGACGCTTCCTTACTGGCCTCAATTACTCGGTTCACGGCTGGGGCCTGGGCCGTAACCTGGGTCCTCGAGAGGGCGTGCTGGAAGGCTTGCAAGAGCGGATCCACCTGCTTTGCGAGCGCTATGAGGGGACAGTGTCCTTGGTGGGGCATAGCCTGGGTGGCATATTTGCCCGTGAGCTGGCCCGGGAGTATCCGGACAAGGTGCGCCAGGTGATATCGCTGGGCAGCCCGTTCGGGCGCGGCCGAATGACGGCTTCAGTGCCGGCCAGGCTGTTCAGTGCACTCAATCCGCCGGAGCAATTGCCCATTGAGCAGGACATTCTTCACGAGGCGCCACCGGTTCCCACAACCGCGATTTATTCCAAGGGTGATGGCATTGTTCACTGGAAGACCACCCTGCAACACTATGGTCACGAACTAACCCAGAATATCCAGGTGCGCGGCAGCCACTGCGGGATGACCCTGAACCCGTCTATCTGGCTGCTGATTGCCGACCGTCTGGCCTTACCCCAGGGCCAGTGGCAACCTTTTGAGCGCAAGCAATGGCACAGCCTGCTCTACCCGAATATGGATCCCTGAAACGGTCCAATGCTGGCAGAAGCGCAGCCTGTCGGCCCCAGCGCTGCAAGTAAACGACGCTATAAAAAAGTATAGCGCTGGCTTGGGTCGGTGTAAGGTTTTGCTTTAGGCTGAATACAGCCGTCACAGTATTGACGCAATAATAACTGGCGCAGGCCCGCAACCGGGCACCTGCGGTTCACAGGGGAATCGATGCTGCACCGCATCTGGCTGGGTTTTTTTCTGGTGGCTTTTGCCAGTGCACTGTACCAGTGGCTGGGACAGGGTGACGCCGAAGTTTTCCAGCGTATGGTGGCGGCACTGTTTGACATGGCGTCTCTGTCAGTTGAGCTGGCTATCGGCCTGGTCGGGCTGATGGCACTGTGGCTGGGAGTGGTGGCAGTGGGTGAGGCCAGTGGGCTGGTGGATAAACTGGCGCGTGCGCTGTCGCCGCTGTTTACTCGGCTGATGCCGGAGGTGCCCGCCGGGCATCCCGCGATCTCCTCCATGACCCTCAACCTGTCGGCTAATATCCTGGGGCTGGACAACGCCGCGACCCCGCTGGGCATCAAGGCAATGCAGGATCTGCAAACCCTCAATCCAAATCCCGGGGTCGCCAGCAATGCCCAGATCCTGTTCCTGGTGCTCAATACCTCTGCCGTCACCCTGTTCCCGGTCACTATCCTGTTGTACCGCGCCCAACTTGGGGCCCCCGATCCCGCTGCGGTTTTTATCCCTATACTCATCGCCACCTGCTGTTCCACCATGGCCGGACTGCTGGTAACCGCGTGGGTGCAGCGCATCAGGTTTAATGACCTGGTGGTGCTGATGTACCTGGGCGTTGGGTTCGCTTTTTTCCTGGCCCTGGTGGGTTGGTTCACCACCCTGAGCGCCAGTGAGCTCCAGCGTCAGTCCAGCCTGGTCAGCAACCTGCTTATTTTCAGCTTGATAATCCTGTTCCTGGTGACTGCCCACCGGCGCTCGGTAAACGTGTATGAGGCGTTTATCGATGGTGCCCGCCAGGGTTTCGATACGGCTATTGCAATCATCCCTTACCTGTTGGCGATGCTGGTCGCCATCGGTGTCTTTCGCGCCAGCGGGGCGCTGGATGTGGTGCTGGGCGCGCTGCGCGACCTGGTGGCTATCGGAGGCTGGGACGCGCGCTGGGTTGATGCCATGCCCACTGCACTAATGAAGCCCCTGTCCGGGTCCGGGGCCAGGGCAATGATGATAGACACGATGAACAACTTCGGCGTCGACTCTTTCCAGGGCCGCCTCGCCGCGACCATGCAGGGTTCGACAGAAACTACCTTCTATGTGCTGGCGGTCTATTTTGGCGCGGTGGGTATTCGGCATAGCCGCCATGCCCTGGCCTGTGGCCTGGCCGCAGACGCCGCCGGTATCTGCGCGGCAATTGCGGTCGCTTACTGGTTCTACGGATAGGGTACAGCGATGGTATATTGCCGAGTCCTGATACGGGCAAACGTCTAGATGAAAACACCTGCAATCCCCGAACATTCCATGCTCGGGACCTTTGTTGTCCCGGTGGCGCTGGCCTTGCGTCAGCGTGGTTTTGATCCGGTAGAGGAAGTGTCCGCTGTCGGTATGGACCTGGCCAAGGCTGCCAATCCCGACTGGCGGGTCTCGCACGCGGAGTTCGATCGGCTGTTGCAGCACTGCGTGAGTATCACCGGTGAAGAGGCGTTCGCACTGGATGCCGCAGAGCAGCTGCAGCCGCAAATCCTCCACAGCCTGGGGCTGGCCTGGCTCGCCAGCGATACCGTTTACGACGGCCTGCGACGACTGGTCCGCTTCAGCCGCCTGATCAGTACCGGCATGGACCTTAAACTCAACGAGGATAACGACACGGTGCAACTGACCCTGGCGCGTGATCCGGAATTTGAGGAGCTGTCCACAGCTGATGGCGATTATGCCGTGGGCATTGTTACCCGCATGTGCAGACTCACGCTTGGTGAGTATCTGGCGCCGATAAAGGTGAGCCTCGACCGGCCGCAGCCCGAGCATCCTGAAAAGTGGGAGTATATGCTGGCCTGTCACATTGAATTCGGGAGTAGCAACACCTGCATTACCTGGTCACGGGCTGATATCAGCGAGCCCCTGGTGACGGGTGATCCGGCCCTGGCGCGGATCAATGACGAATATACCCAGACTTACCTGAATGCTTTTGCTGCCAGGTCGACCACACGTGAAGTGGTAAACAAGATAGTGGAGCGGCTACCGGACGGACCACCCAACCAGCAACAAATTGCCGATTCGCTCCATCTAAGCAACCGCACCCTGCAGCGCAAACTCAAGGACGAGGGCACCAGCTTTATGGACCTGTTGCAGGACACGCGTATGCAGCTGGCCTGTAAGTACCTGCGCCAGCCCAGCCGTTCGGTAGTGGAGACTGCGTATATGTTGGGTTTTTCTGAACCCAGCACTTTTTCCCGGGCTTTCAAGCGCTGGACCGGGGTAGCGCCTGCAGCTTACCGGAGCGGCGAACAGGAGAAAGCGAAAGCCTAGCCACCTGCTTATCGACGGATTGAGCGCCAGCCCGGAGTTGGCGCCCCCAGCCATGCCGCTGGCGCTTCCAGCCATGCCTTGTGTACGGCAAGCCGCGTAAGGTGTGTACAAACCCCCAAGGAGTTTGTGCCATGTCCAGCCCGATCGCAGCAATCACTGACAAAGTCTCGCAGATGATCAAGTCCATGGTGTACCTGGCCATGAGAGTCTCCTATCGCCGCGGTGCGACAGTGGCAGAGCTTGCCGGCTTTCTCGAAGACTGGACCCCCGCAGCGACAGATGCGACCCAGGCTGGCACCATTGAGCGAGTGCTCGAGGACCTGTACCACGAGGGTAAAGTCTCCAGCGCGGGTGGCCGCTGGTATCCGGTAGGTGCCCTCTGATGAGCTAAATGGGTGTGAATTGATCTACACCACTTCCCAGCGGGATAACAGGCCCTATAATCGAGTGACACTTCTGAGTACGGGAACTCTTCATGGGCACACTGCTGGTCATAGCTGACATGGGCGAAAAATGCTCGGCGACTCCCCGGGGCTTGCAGCTGGCCGCAAAGCTGGGGCAGGCGGTTGAAGTGGTTGCCTTCACTTATGCGCCACTGAGGGGTATCAAGGCCAAGCAGGCCGAGCAGAGACTGCTGCGCAAGCAGCTGATGGCCGACCGCGAGCTGGTCGTCCAGGCGCGTATTGAAAAGTTTCGTCAGCCCGGGCAGAAAGTCAGTCTCAAAGTCATCTGGGAAAAAGATATCTGCCGATGGGTTAACCGGCGCTGCGGTGAAAAGCATTTTTTGGCGGTGGTAAAAACCGGCCATCGATCAGAGTCACTTGTCCACACCTCGCTGGACTGGCAATTGTTGCGCGAATGTCCAGCACCGGTGCTCATTGTGGCCGAAAAGCGCTGGCACAAGGCCAGGCCGGTGTTGGCCTGTCTGGATCTTTCGAGCACCGTGGCAACCAAGAAAAAGCTCAATCACCAGGTCCTGGAAGCAGCCTCGCGGCTGGCAGCAATTTTAGAGGTAGAACTGAAGATCATTACCGCGATCGAGGTGCCCACGCTGCTGGCCGACCTGGACCTGGTTGATCCGGCCAGCTATGCCAGGCAGGCCGGGGCGGATATGGAGCCCCAGATCCGCAAGTTGGCTCGCGCACATGCTATCCCCGAGAGCGACTTCCACTGCAAACGCGGCCCCGTAGACAGGGTCATTGCCAGCCAGGCTGCCAAGGTACATGCCCAGCTGGTGGTAATGGGTACAGTGGGCCGCAAAGGCGTCAAGGCGCGCCTGTTGGGCAATACTGCAGAGCAGGTATTGCGGCACATGAAGACCGACGTGCTGGCAATCAAGCCCTGAGGTCTGCCCCGGACTGAGATCGGGGTCACACTACCGGCTTTTCCATAGCAAATATTTTGGTGGAATATTTGCTTTTTCATCCCCAGAGTCTATTTTTAGAAGTGCATGTTCTTTCCCTAGGGCATGTATCACGTCCCCTGGCCGATGTTTCTGCCCCGAAGCATTTGGCTATTTGGCCCGCATTGCATTTCATGTCATGCGGGCTTTTTTATATCTAAAACAATTGGTTACATTCTACTCGTAAAGTGAATTCTCAAAAATTTGTGCCACGGTGGCGCAAATGGTCATGCCCCTGGCGGGAGCAGCCATATAGCTACGCGCCCGAACCTCCTAGTATCACTATCACGATGAGCGAATCGGCTGATTGCCGGCACATTCAACCAGGAGGCGACATGCACGAATTGGTAAGCAGGATCCGCAAACCCGAGCTGTGCTACGTTTTTGCAAAGAATGCACAGCGCCAGGGCCACCCTGAATTGGCCCTGCAAGCCTACCGCCACGCGGTCGAGCTGCGCGCGCAGGCGCACGATGTGGCTAACGAGGCGGAAGTGGCGGCCCTGCGCGCTATTTATGCCTACGAGGAAGCACTCAGTTACAGCAGGGGCAAGCGCACCCGCGCTACCGGTACCTGGCAACTGGTGAATCGGCACGGTGTTTTGACTGCGCTCGCCAAGCGCCTGCAATCGCGCAATGGTGATGATGTACTGGAGGTGTTGAAGGAGTTAGGCATGGAAGACTACAGCTTCAAGGCCGTGCACGCTGCCTACGCCGGCGCGTTTGACCAACTGGCAGCCTAGGCGCTTCGTGAAGACTGTCTTTCTGAGCAGCGATGCAGCCGGTACGGATGTCACCCTGCGACTGACCGAATTTGAATTGACTACCCTGGTAGCGCTGGTGGAGGAGGGCAGGTCGCTACTTGAAGGGCACGACCCCGAATCAACGCTGCATGCTTCTATGGCACAGGTCGCCAGCGAATTCTGTAGCCTGCTCGGCCACCTGGAACTACTGGCCGTCAACGACTGAATCCCCTGTAGGTAACACCTGCTTTTGCCCGGCTAATGCCGGGATTTTTTTGGCTGTTGCCTTTGGCTCAGGTGTAGTAAATTGACCCGGCTGCGCGGAGGGCGTGCGCAAACCGCTTTATTTACCTCGTTTTTGTGACAAGGACTGTAATGGCCAACCCGATAAAAATACGCCTGGCGGATCTGCTTGATCACGATTTGTTCACTCCGCGTGAGCTGAGTTGGCTGTCTTTCAACGCCCGGGTGTTGCAGGAAGCTGGCGACGAGACCGTGCCACTGATCGAGCGACTGCGCTATCTGGGTATATTTTCCAGTAACCTCGATGAGTTTTTCCGGGTGAGGGTAGCCGAGGTGCGCCGTTTGATCGCGGTGTCTACCGGCGCAGACCGGCAACAGTCCAAGGATCTGCTGGCGGCAATCCAGAAACGGGTAGTGGAGCTGCAGAAAGAGTTTGACCGCATTTACGCGGTGATTCTGAAAGCCCTGGCCGCGCGCCGGATATACATGATCAATGAGCAGCAGCTGGATCCGGGACAGGCAGAATTCGTGCAGGCGTATTTCACCGATACAGTGCTGCCGGAGCTGGAGCCTATTTTGCTTACCGACGGCCAGCCTATTCCCGCACTCAACGATGAATCCCTCTACCTCGCGGTGGATATAAAATCGGGTGATTCCTTCAACTACGCAGTAGTCGAGGTGCCCACCGACCGGCTCGATCGATTTGTAGAAATTCCGCGTCGCAAGGGTAAGGGCGGCAAGGTGTTTATTGTCCTGGACAATATTATTAGAGCCTGCCTGCCACAGATGTTTCGCGGCGTTATCGATATAGAGAAAGCCAGCGCCTACTGTTTCAAATTCTCCCGGGATGCCGAGCTGGCTATTGATGCGGGTATTGACCAGACCCTGATCGATAAAATGGCACTGAGCCTCAAACAGCGCCGCAAGGCAGATGCGGTGCGGATGGTGTATGACGCGCACATGCCCGGTCGCTTGCTCGACTACATCAACTCCCGGTTCGGCTTTGGCAAGTACGACAGCCTGATTGCCGGAGGCCGCTATCACAACTCCAAAGACTTTATGAGTTTCCCCAACGTTGGCCCCAAAAACATGGAGTTCAAGCCGCTGCCGCCGATTCGAATTGCCCGGCTGGATGAGCAGGACAGCGTGTTTGATGCCATCCGGGAAAAAGATGTAGTGCTGTACTACCCCTATCATCCCTACCGGCATGTCATTGACCTGTTAAAAACCGCAGCCCTGGATCCGCAGGTATCCGACATCAAAATCTGCCTGTACCGTGTCGCCAAGGATTCCAGAGTCATCGACGCGCTGCTCAATGCCGTCCACAACGGCAAGCGGGTACTGGCTGTGGTGGAGCTGGCCGCGCGCTTTGACGAGGCTGCCAACATCAGTTGGGCGCAGCGACTTACCGACGGCGGCATCAACGTGATCTTCGGGATTCCCGGGCTGAAGGTGCACAGCAAGCTGTTGCTAATCGAACGCAAGGAGGGGATTAGCACCCGTTATTACAGTCACGTCGGCACCGGCAATTTCAATGAGAAAACCGCGCGGGTGTATACGGATTTTACCCTGCTTACCTATGACCAGAATGTGGGTAAGGACCTGTACGATGTGTTCGATTTTCTACAGTACAACTACCGGCGTCCGGACTATCGGGTATTACGGGTGTCCCCACACAGCATGCGTTCGGGCTTGCTGGAGCTGATTCAGCGGGAAATACTCAACGCCCAGGCGGGTTATCCTGGTCGCATCACGCTCAAGTGTAACAACCTGGTAGACAAGCAACTGGTTACCAAGTTGTACGAGGCCAGTCAGGCGGGAGTTAAAATCAGGCTCATTGTGCGGGGTATGTGTTCGCTACTGCCAGGGGTTAAAGGTATCTCGGAAAATATCCAGGCCATCAGTATTGTCGATCGTTTCCTCGAGCATCCGCGGGTGTATGTATTTTATAACCGCGGTGCGCCTCGCTACATGATCAGTTCGGCTGACCTCATGACCCGCAACCTGGATTACCGCGTTGAAGTGATGTGTCCGATTTTTGATCGGGATGCGCAGCAAATGATCCAGGATATACTCGACCAGCAGTGGCATGACAACGTCAAATCGCGCATCCTCGACCAGAATCAGGTCAATGCCTACGCAGGCACCAAGAGCAAGGGTGTCAAGATTCGCTCCCAGGAAAGCATTCATCGCTATCTCAGTACGGGCAAGTTACCGCGTTACCCCAAGTCACGTATGAATCGGCCCGCCAAACGCAGGCGGAGCCTGCTGTGAGTGTTCCAGGCAGCTGTTTCCGCCGGTACCGGACACTGCAACAGGGAACCAAGGGAGAAGCAGTAAATGGCCGGTAGCAGCCTGCTGGTATTACTGGATGATATTGCGGCGGTACTCGATGATGTAGCCGCGATGACCAAGGTCGCGGCGCGCAAAACCGCTGGTGTCTTGGGCGACGATCTTGCCGTCAACGCCGAGAAAGTCACCGGTGTAAATGCCGATCGTGAACTCCCGGTGGTGTGGGCGGTGGCCAAGGGTTCGCTGCGCAACAAGTGCATCCTGGTTCCGGCCGCGCTGGCATTGGCAGTGTTTGCCGAATGGTTGATTACACCGATACTCATGCTGGGTGGGCTGTATCTTTGCTATGAGGGCTTTGAGA
>Ga0102815_10001907_pt1 | contig 12888 bp, 11 predicted proteins | sample ColrivemetaGS759_FD_79113 | JGI IMG/M metagenome (GOLD analysis project Ga0102815, IMG submission 79113) | Estuarine microbial communities from the Columbia River estuary - Ebb tide ETM metaG S.759 | ecosystem: Environmental > Aquatic > Marine > Intertidal zone > Estuary | place: USA: Columbia...
AAATAGTTAAAGAAAAAGCTAAAGCAGCTTCTTTAGACTTAGACGAGTCTTATTGTCCAATTACTGGTGAAAAGTTATACAAAGTACTTGAGTCTGGTTATCACGGCTACTTAAAGCCACATGGAAAGTGCAAAGACTGCAATAAGTATTATGCTTATTCTGAGTTCGATATATCAGATGGAGTTTCTCAACCACGCTGGCCAATGAGATTTATTGGCGTTACTTGTAAGGTTTGTAAATCTGAACAAAACCTGGACTAAAAATGAGTGAGAACAAATTTGTTCACCTCCACCTTCATACAGAGTACTCGCTGCTAGACGGCATTAACAGAGTAGAAACTATTCCAAAATACATTAAGTCTATTGGCCAAGATGCTGTAAGCATGACTGATCATGGCAATGTATCTGGAAGTTACTCTTTTTACAAGTCGTGTAAAAAAGAAAATGTTAAACCAATCTTAGGAATGGAAGCATACTACACTGTACAAGACAGAACAGTAAGGGAAGTAGACGACCTTGACAACTCTTACTACCACTTAGTTTTAATTGCTCTCAACAATACTGGGCTTAAGAATTTATTTAAACTATCTTCTTTAGCTTATACTGAGGGGATGTATCGAAAGCCGCGCATTGACGACGATTTAATTGCTCAATACTCAGAAGGAATATGTGCAACTAGCTCTTGCTTAGGAAGTCGTGCTTCTCAATTAATTCTAAATGGAAAAGGCGCTGAAGCTGAAAAGCTAATCCACCACCATGCAGCTATGTTTGATAAAAGGTTTCTTATTGAACTTCAACTCCATGAAATGGATGATCAAGTTAAAGTAAACCAAGCATTGATTGAGATAGCTAAAAGAAACAACTATCCAATGGTCCTTACAAATGATTGTCACTACACTCATCAGATAGATAAAAACCTTCATGAAATTGCATTATGTATGCAAACAAAAAGTAAGCTATCAGATGAAAAAAGATTCTCATTTGGAGACCTTGACGTACATGTAGCAAGTCACGATTGGATGTGGGAGCGTGCACATAAGGCAGGAATCCCTTATGACGCTATTTCAAACACCAGTGCACTTGCAGACATGGTAGACAGTAACGATTACTTTTCTGACAGAAAGAATCGTTACCCCAAGTTTCAAAACTTGCACGACGGCTTAATAAGCTGGCAACAACTTGAGCTTCTTTCAAAACAAAAGCTTTTTGAAAAGTTCAAAGGAATGCCTCCAAAGCAGTACAGAGACAGGCTTGACTACGAACTAAGAATTATTAAGAAAATTGGCTTTAGCGATTATATGCTTATTGTTTGGGAGTTCTTAGAGGGGGCCAGAGGGGTTGGGGTTGAGGTTGGCCCTGGCAGAGGTTCTGGCGGAGGAAGTCTTGTTTGTTATGTTCTTCAGATTACAAACCTTGATCCAATTAAGTATGGTTTGGTTTTCGAAAGATTTCTAAACATCGGTCGCGCTGCTGAGCCAATAATCTTTAATGACTCCATGTATACTCAAGTTGAGCAAATTATAACTCCTCAAGGAGCCCCAAGCTGTTCTCACTAAGAAGAACTACTTTGCAAAGCGTCTAATATTAGCTTAGCTAGGTTGTAACAAAACTCAGGCGAAAGTGATTCTTCTGGTGACCCTGTGTAACCAGTTAACAGACCTTCTATATGGTCCGTGTGTATAAGGACTGGAATCACGCGCCCTTCGTCTGCATTGACTGAAATCGTTTGTATTTGGCTCACATCTATACTTATCACAGTATTGCTCCTAGGTCCATTTTGACTGCTTTATGATATGCTTTGAATCTTACTTGGTTGTCTTCGGCAATAGTAATAATTCCTCTAGTGCCAGTACCAATAACAAAGTGAGCATCAACGGTGCTTGACAACGCAGCACTAGCGTTGCGACCTCCGTTCTGAACACGGAAGCCTGATGCATCTAACAAGGTAAAACTAGCAGACCCTGCGTGTCTTCCGCCATACTGGCTTTGTGTAAAGACGCGATTGTTTGTGCCGCTTGTAGTTGTTGCCGAACTATTAACGGTCCAAACGCCCATCGGGGCGTTAGTGCCGCCGGGCGTAGTCATATTGTAAGTTGCTCCTGTCCCTCTCAAAGTGTTTAAAACCGTAGCAGTAGGATCTTCGCAGATTCCGTTAATAACATTATGGTTAAAATCTCTAATTGAATTATCTACTTCTATGTAGAACAAGGCGCTAGTAATATCGTCTGTCGTGATTTGCGTTCCATCAATTAAAACTTTCTTATACCATCTAGGAGCAAGGATGTTTCCAGAACTTGTCCAGTTGTAATCTTGAGAACCAACGAGAAGGTCATTGAACGTAATAGTGTTAAAGCCACTTAAAAACGATACAGATTTTACCAAAGAACTTGGATCTAAAAGTGTCCAAGAACTATCAGTTAAATCAATTTCATTGCCAAAAGAAATATTATTTAATGGCTCTCCAACATTATCAGAAAACCAACTTTGAGGAGAAGGATACACAGGCATCAAATTGTCCTCTTAAAGTTTAGCAATATATAAAATCCGTTACCGTCCATGCCTAAGTCGCTAGAAGCAATAGATATTTTCCAAACACTATTGGCAGCATATGTAGTTGCGCTAGGCGCTCCGCTCAATGCGACTGATGTTACTGTTTGAACAGTCAAAGCATTCATGTCAACAGCAGAAGAAAGCGAACTTACGCCTGCTGCTATATTTTCAACATCTACTGTTAGCGTCCCTGCAGTATTCACTGCATTGCAGTAAACAGAAACACCAGTAAGCTCTGAATCTTCAGGGCACCAACCTACATACTCTACAGTATTTCCTGGAGCTTCTGGAAGGTTTACTCTTTCTTTATTTGTAAGCCAAGAGCCAGTGTCAACTATACTCGACACTTCTGTCGCCAAACTTGAAGTAACTTGACAATTTGTAACATCTCCAATAAAGATGTTACCTTCATTCAAATTGGGTGTGTCATTGGTTCTTCCCGCACCACCTACTTTGATTGAGCCCGAACTACTATGAATTCTTTGGATTTTTCCTAAATTTTGTATAAGTCCAGTTTCTCCACTTGGTTTTTCATTGTCCAAGCTACCGCCCTGAACATAAAGGGTGTCGCCAAGCACCCAGCCTGCATAATCTGTTTTAATATTTCCTAGTGTTCCAAATGTAGTTATTTCTACATTTGCATTTAAGCTGACACTCGTACTTGCAAGCCCAAATGCAGGCATTTTTGCTGGATCGCCCGAGTCGGCAATCATTACTACTGGCTTATTTCCACTTACACCAGATATGTAAACTGGATCGCCTTTGGTTAGGGCTTCTCCAGCATCTGCATTAAAATAAACCCTAGTAGCATCAGTACTAGTTACTTGAGCTACAAAACTAAAAGTACCTGCGCCATCAGTAGAAAGCACTTGTGTAGGGCTACCATCTGTAATACCAAGGTCTGTTAACACTCTTGGTATAGACTTTAAATTTTCTCTAATACTCACAAAAAACACCTTGGATTTACATGGACGAAATCAAAACTTTTTATATACCTGAAAGGTACAACAGTATTGATGAAGATTTTCTTGAGTTTGAAGAAGATATGATATCATCTAAAGATCAAAAAATCATACTTTCTTTACTAAAGAATACCTCAAGTAAGCTAGTAAAGCTAGACAACCCCCACAACAGTATCATTCTTTACATAACTGGTATAACAGATACTTTTAATTTTGATACTGGCAGGTCAGATACTATTGGTGGAAGTCCTCCAGATATCGATATTGACTTTGATGCACTAGACAGAGAAAAAGCAATTCAATGGGTTGTTGATAACTGGGGTAGAGACAAGGTTGCAAACATCATTACCCATGGCACGTTTAAGCCAAAGTCTATTGTTAGAAAATTTTACAGAGTAACAGAAGGCCCTTCAAAAGATCAGAGCGATTTGCTTAAAATGATCCCTCCACCTAAATACGGCAGGGAGTCTTCTATTAAAGAAATTGTAGAAAAAGAACCCAAGTTTAAAACATATGAACCATTTTATACTTCATCTACAAAGCTAGAAAATATGGTTTCGAACTTTGGTATTCATGCTGCTGGTATTGTTATATCTGATTTTCCAATTCATGATGTTGTACCTGTTTGGAAAAACGGTAAAGCCGATATGATTACTCAGTTTGATAAAAAAGAAGTAGAAGACCTTGGCCTAATTAAGTTTGACTTTTTATCTATTGACACTCTATCTATTATCAAAGAATGCGTAAAACTTATTAAAGTAAATCAAGGAATAGAAATCGACCCTTGGTCTTTACCTGATGGCGATTCAAAAGCTTATACAGCTATGCACGCTGGATTTCTTACCGGCATGTTTCAGGTTGAAACTTCTGGAAAAGCTAAAGATTTGATTCAAAGAATTAAGCCTGAAATGATTCCGCACATTAGTGACATCAGTGCTTTGAACCGCCCAGGCCCAGCTCAGGCTGGCCTTGACGAGCAGTACATCACAAATAAGAACAATGGTTATCCCCCTGAAGATCTACCTGATATTATCGCTGATATTCTCAAGGACACTTATTGGACTCTTGTTTATCAAGAGCAAGTAATGGAAATTGTCTCTAAGGTTGCAGGATTCTCAATGAGAGAATCTGATGACATTAGAAGAGCTATGGGCAAGAAAGATATAGACTTCTTGTCAGCATACCAAAAACGATTTATTGATGGTGCTTTAAAATCTGGCCTTACTGAATCTTATGCAGATGGCTTGTGGGAAGATTTGCTAGGCTTTGCTGATTATTGTTTTAACAAGAGCCATAGCGTAGCTTACTCAATCATCACTTACGCTACAGCATATCTTAAAGCAAACTACTCAACTGAGTTTTTCTGTGCACTAATGACTGTTCGTTCTCAATCTTTGCAACCCAAGGATTGGGCAGGCAAGGCTCCAGAATATATTAATGAAGCAAAATACTTTAATGTTGAGATCAACCCTCCTTCCGTCAATGGATCAGACTTAGAATTTTCTATAAGAGAAGAAGAGGTTTACTTTGGTTTAAATGCGATTAGAGATGTTGGTAAGACTGCAGCACGTTCTATTGTAAAAACTAGAGGAAATACAAATTTTAAAGATATTTTTGATTTCCTATTTAGAGTTAACAGCAACAAAGTTACTGTTAAAACTTTTATAAGTCTTATCAAAGCTGGAGCTTTTGATAAAATGGGATATGTAAGAGCCGAACTTGTTGAATATGCCGGATACATTCACAGCTATGTCGGAGACATTCAAGAGTATAATCAAAGACTTGTAGATATTAAAGAAAGAGAGTCTTACAATGAAGAGATGACAAAGCTTGTCGATAAAAGAAACGAATTGAGAAAAGAGTTTAAAAAGATAAATAAAGAACTTAAAAAACAAGGCGAAACAGTACCACTAGTAACAAGGCATCAAATTGTAAACAAACAGCTAGAAGAAATTGAAGCCTTAAAGCCGAGAAGACTGCCAAAGCTTAAGCAAAAATCTGAACCTATTAGACCTGAGCTTAAAAGACTTAAAAGCGTCCCATTAGACTTGGGTCAAATTATGGAGCAAGCCCACTATATTGGCTGCTACATTGGTGCTCATCCAGCAGCAATGATAGGTTCTGGATTTGACAAGATCGAAGACTGTTATATTGGTCAAAGACCTAATCTTTGTGGTATCGTCAATAGCATCAAAGTCATCACAACTCGAAGAGGCCAAAAGATGGCATTCATGGAGATTGACGACTCTACCGGTACAGCAGAATTAACAGTCTTTTCAGGTGTATGGTCTAAAATAAGTGATCTAGGAATTACCCCGGGTTGTTTGTTGATAGATATTCAATGCAAAGTTGATAATGAAGAGCCTATCAAGTTGATAGCTTTTAATCTAAAACTATTTAGGAGTCCAAATGAGTAAATGGTCACCCGAAGAAGAGCACCTTTTGCGCCTTCTCATAAAAACAAACACATATAGCGAAATTGCAGAAGAATTTTTAAGAAGAAACAAGAAAAGCCTTCCCGGGCATACTCGCTTAAGGTCTTCAGAAGCAATTAGAAAGAAGTGTAGAAGAGACTCAATTACTAAAGAAATGGAATATTCTGATCCCGATGCTGCTCGCTGGGAGCAAATCAAAAACATGCAAGCAGAATACATGATGGATGCTGAGCAGCAATCATGTGGACTTGTAGACGGTACAGCTAGAAAGATTTTAAGCCTTTCTGACCTGCATTTTCCTTTTGCTTTAATAGGAGAAATTGACAAAGCCCTTGAAGCTCACTCTGACGCAGACATTGTAGTCTTAAATGGTGATATTTTAGATGGTTATATCTTTTCTACTTACTCTAAAGCTAGAAGGATTGCAGCACTAAAAGAATATATGGCTGCTTTTGAACTTGTAAAAAGACTTTCTGAAACCTTTCCTAAGGTTGTAATTGTAAGAGGAAATCATGATGATCGACCTGCTAAAATTCTAGCTAAGAAAGAGTTCTCTAAAGAAGCTACACAAGTTTTGAGACCAGATCTGTTGGCAAGAATTGCAAATGGAGAAGCCCTGAATGAGCATGGCGAATTAATTGCAAAACTAGATTTTGAAAATGTTTATTATCAAAAGTATGACTCTTGGTATGTAAGAGTTGGCAAGACCATCTTTGCACACCCAGACGCTTACTTTGGCAGCTGGCCTGGACAGACAGCCGTAAAGCTTTGCGATTACTTTACTAAAAGAATGGGAAGTAATAGCTTCGACTCAATAGTTGTAGGACATACTCACCGTTCTTATAAGGGTATTGTCATGAATAAGCTTCTAATTGAACAGGGAGCTATGGCGGCTAGAATGCCTTACCAGCACCGAGCTGATATTAGATTCCCTCATGCTATGAACGGCTATGCTTTAATTTACCAAGATGCTGACGGAAATACCGACTTCAATAAGAGCCATACTGTGTTCTTAGGAAGTCAACTACCACCAAAAAAGGAAATACTATGAGTGAAAATGTAACCCTCTCTAACGAAGAGCTAATTGCAGTTCTTCGGAACCTTTCTATGAAAGCTGATTTTGCTAATGCTCAGCTACTTAACCTTGGTCTTATTGTTGAGTATTACGGAGAAGTAATACAAGAATCTGGACTTGATCTAAAGCTTGAAGCCTTTGAAGCATGGGCTAAAGAAAGGCACGAAGAAATCAAGAGCTTTGCAAATACAAATCTTGGAACTGATGTTGCACAACAGCTCAAAGAAGAGCTAGGTAAACTTAGCGGCATTGATCTTACGGAGTAAATTTGTCCTGGTCTTTTATTTCTCATGTTACCGAACACATATCTAAGCCAAGGCTTGGACAACAAAAACAACCAACACAGTGGCCTTCGGAAGCAACTGCTGTTATTAAGAACGAATATGATGAAGAAATAGTAGTTGGTAAATGTAGAAGACAGGCGTTCTTCAGACTTATGCTAGACAAGTATGCGTATGATCCTGAAAAGTATGGCTTCTATCAACCTATGGTAGAGAGCATTCAATTGCTTTCTATTCCTACAGACCCTTACCTTCGGTGGATTTGGAAAGCTGGACAGCTTTACGAAGATTTGCAAATTGATTTAGCAAAAGATTCTGGTATTTTTGTAGCAGAGCAAGTTGTAATTTACGTACCTAAGTATAACGTATCTGGTAAAATTGACTTAGTTGCAGTCAATCCTGAAACTTCGAAACTTAAAGCACTTGAGTTTAAGTCTGTTTACGGTTTTAACTCAAACATGGTTCTAGGTACGCCTGCTCAAAGAAAGCGCGGACAGCTAGGCACTCCCAAAGAAAGTCACTTGATGCAAATAGGCATCTACGACTTTTGGTATGCTTCTAATGATGATAGATTTGAATCTTCTTCTCTTATCTACGGGGCTAGAGATACAGGTAGATTTGCTGAATACAGTATATTTACTGAAAAAAATGAAGAAACTGGCCTTCATCATATATCTTATGAAGGGTTGAGCCCTAATCAAACTTCTAGAACTGTTACGCAAATTACTATAGAAAATGTATTTGAAAACTACAAGTACGTTGCATCTTGTGTTGACGGGGGCACTATCCCTGATAGAGACTTTGATGCCCAATACTCTGACGAAAAGATTGGTATCCTTTACGAAAGAGGCGAGCTTAATAAGACAGATACAAAGCAGTATGAAAAGCGTAAGCAGCAAGTAGAGGAAGGTAAAACGCGACTTGTTAAAAAAGTACAGAAAGGTGATTGGCAGTGTAGGTTTTGCAATTACAAGGATATTTGTTACGATTCAAACTCAAATCCTAAGGACACTTGATGCCTGAAAGTTACTTTTTTGTAAAAGTATGGATCAATTCGAATCTTAATTCTTTTGGCCCTTACCTTGATATAAAACATGCAGCTGATATTTTAGTTGATCATATTCCAAAGTATTTATCTTTTATGACTTCTAAAAAGAAATGGGTCTATTCTGCAGAGATTCATGAATCTATCTTAACAGAATCAGGATGGGAAACTATAAATGTACCTATTACGGAGAACGAATGTTTCATGAAAAAGCATCTTCTATAAAAAACTGGAGTCTTCACAATCGAAAACTATTTCTGCTAGAAAACTTAACTACTATCGATGTTTCTTTAGCCCCCGGAATGGGGGTCTTGGAATCTAGGTCGCATGCAGAAGTTCACCCTTTCATCTATAGCTCCCCGATGGACACAGTGACAGGCACAGATATGGTTAGGACCCTTAGTAATCTTGGCCACTTCCCTGTTGTCTGCAGATTTACTGGAGCTTGGAAAGAAACTCTTGAGTGGTGGCTAGATGAAGGACAGCCAGAAAACGTTTGGTTTGCTGTTGGTGCTGGTAAAAAGTGCGGTCTTCTTGAATACTTAGATGACTATAGTAAACATATTGACCGCATTAACATCTCTGTAGATGTTGCTCATGGAGACTCTATGCTTGCTCATAGAGCTACCCTAGAGGCCGCTCAAAAAGACTACGTGGGTGGAGTAATGTCAGGAACCGTATGTACTCCTGAAGGCGCTCTAAGGGCTATCCAAGCCGGCTCTACACACATTAGAGTTGGTGTCGGCCCAGGCAGTGCTTGCACAACTAGAATTATGACTGGATTTGGTGTTCCAAATCTTTCGGCGGTCTATAGAATCAATGAGGCTATTGAAAAACAAGACCTCCTTCATCGATGCGATTTTAAGATTATTGCTGACGGAGGTATCCGCAACCCTGGCGATGCAGTAAAGTATATCACTGCTGGAGCTGATGGAGTAATGCTTGGTAGAGAACTCAGCAAGACTTATGAATCTGACGGTTGGAAAGAGAACCCTATGGCCCACTTTCCTTGTTTTAAGCGTTATCGTGGTCAAGCTTCTGCTTCTTTCCAAAAAGATCTTCTTGGAAAGACTCCCATGTGTGCTGAAGGAGCAGTAGGGCCTGTTATCTTTCCAGAAGAATCTGTTGAAAGTGTTGTTAATCGATATGTTGGCGGAATGCAATCTGCAATCAGCTATGCAGGTGTTGAGTCTATAACCGAGATGAATACCAAAAATGTTAAATTTGAAAGAATTACAGGCTCCGGGTGGATTGAAGGAACGCCACACGGTACTACTTGAGAGCTGTGTTGTTTGTATAGGAGATCCTATACTTGACTTTTATGTCCAAGAAGATGGGTACGTAGAATTTTGCAAAGGCGGAGCACTCAATGTGTTTGAAAACCTTTCAAATATTCTTCATGAGTCTGTCTTCTTGGACCCTGTCACCAACCAGCCATTGCTTTCCTTGATTAAAGATACTTACTACATCTCATGTTTCAATAATAAAGATATAGTTAAAAATTATAGTAAAATAATATTCCTCCCAGGAGGAGATTCTTTAAGAATCTCCTCTGAGCCCTACAATTATAGTACTGGCTCTTTTAGATATTTGGATGGCTTGAAGTTGTCTACTGTGGTACTTTCTGATTATAACAGGGGTACTTTAAACAACTTTTCTTATTCTGAGGGTGGTCACTTTCAGAACATATCTTTTGATGCTGATTTATTCGTAATTGATAGCAAGCACAGAACACTTAACCTTGACCTTTTAGGATCAGGGCTTAAGCTATGGCATGCAGCGGGAAGCGAATACAATCTTGCTTGGGCTGCTAATTTTGATTATGTAGTTTGGACTGACGGTCCTAAACCTGTAAGGATTGTAGACCCCAAGCTACAAAAGATCATCGCCACCATTCCAGTACCACAAACAGAAGTAGTTAGTACTTGTGGTGCTGGAGATACTTTTGTTGCAGCAGTAGCTGCCTATCTTCATAGGCGTAAATATAGTAATAAGGACCAATTCTTGTCTCTACTAAAAGAAGCAACACAATTTGGGATTATGTGTTGCCAAGACGTAATAACGCAACCGTATACATCGGTAACTAAACATAAATTAAGGTAAACATGTACATTACTAACCTAGAAGAGACCGTCTCAGCCCTTCGTTCTCGGCTCAGAGACTACCTTGTAATCAAGAATGGGATTCGTACTAACGCCAGAAAGTTTCAATGCTTCGTACATGAAGACAACGACCCAAGCATGAGCTTCAATCCAAAAGCTAATGATGAAACAGTTAAATGTTTTTCTTGTGGTTGGCATGGCGACATCTTTGCCGCTTCAGCTGTTCTTGAAGGCTTACCTTCAAGTGGCTCGGATTGGCTCAAGGTCACTATCCCTTCATTATGCAAAACACTTGATATAGACGTAAAGCTTGGTGAACCATCTATAGCTGACAGAGAAAAAACAAAACTTAGAAAGCTTCTTCAAGACACTAAAGATATTCTTTCTACAGAATCTATAAGTAGTGAATACCTTGAAGAAAGAAACTGGAAGCAAGACTATATGCCCGGTTACTCAATTGACGAAGATACTCTTGTATCAAAGTTAGTTGAAAAAGGTTGGTCTGCAGAAGATATTGTTTCTTCTAGAGCTATTAGAACTAGATACTTGTCTTTATTTTCTGAACAAAATGTAACTTTTGTAATCAATGATGCTTATGCAAAGCCTATTGGTTTTGTTACTAGACCAATAAATCCAAATGGTAGAGCTAAGTATATTAATTCTCCAGAGTCTTCACTCTACTCAAAAAGTGAAGCTTTGCTAGGTATTGATGTTGCCCTCAAAGAAGGCGATGCAAAGTCTGCTGGAGTTTACATAGTCGAAGGTCCGGGAGACTTAGCACAACTGTATAGAATAGGCATAAAGAATGCTGTAGCTGTATGTGGTACTGCTCTTACTGAAAAGCACCTAATACTTCTCAAGTCTGTTGGTATTCGAAAAGTATACTTAAGTTTTGATTGGGACAATGCCGGCACAATAGCGACTCAAAGAGTTCTTGAAACTGTAATAGGAGCTACAAGTGGTATTTCCGTCTACGTCGTAGGAGCGCCTGAATCTTCGGATGCTACCGACCCAGATGAATTCTTAAAGTCTGTGCATGAAGCAGATCCTGAAGTATACTTGTCACTTGAAAAGAAAAGTGCTTTTGAATGGCAGCTTTCTCAAACTTCTGAAAATGATTCCCCTGATGCAATTTGTCAAAGAATGATTCCAAGTATTGCTGCAGAAGAAGCAGCAATACGTCGTGAAATTCTAATCAATACTCTTCAAGAGTTTTCTGGCATAAGTAGGCAGGCAATCTTAACAGATGTAAATGCTCTTAGAGACGATTCATTTAACAAGAGAAAGGAGCAACTTACTTCTGCTGCAGAAATGTATGTAGAGTCTGTAAAAGAAGACCCTGAAAATATTCAAGCTCATGTTTCTGCTCACGAAGCTAAAATTCATAACATTGAGAAAGAGTTTAGAAAGCACAGTGTAGGTATTAACTATCAGCTTTCACGATACGAGGCAACTCAAGAGCGCAGATTATCATCTACTCAAGATGTAAATATGAGCACTTTTAAAATGACTCACCATTCTGATTTTGCTGAAGCAATGGGTGGTGGCATGCCTTGGACAACTGGCTGCTTAATGTACTGTGGTGGGCGTGCAAACTCTGGCAAAACCGCAAGTGTGCTTTCCCTTGGTTGCGATGTAGCAATTTCTGACGAAAACGCTATTGTAATCATCCACGCCACAGATGATAGCTATGAACAAATTGAGCCAAGACTTAAAACCAATGTATTCAAAATGATCTCCCAAAGAGATCAAAAGCTTACTATTGGTATGGTAGTTCAACCTCACGTTCAACTACCAAAGGCAGAAAGCGTTTATCACGAAATGTATGAAGAAGCTAATGTAATAATGAAGCAGCTAATTGCAGATGAACGCCTTGTTGTAATTGATTCAGAAGATGGCAATACTCTTTCTGTTCTTGAAAAGAATGTTCGCTACTATAGGCAGAGGTATCCTGGCAAAAAACTTCTATTGATTTGTGACAATACTCACAACTATATGGACTTTATTACTATGGACCAATCTACAAGAATGACATTCATTAGTAATCAGCAAAAGCTCTTAACTGTTAAGTATCAGTGCTGTATGATTGCTACTGCAGAATACAGAAAGAACATGCCTATGGATTCTTCAAAAATGAAACTACCTGTAGACGACGACCTCGCAGATGCACGCGCACTCATGTACCGTCCAAATGTAATCTTCCACGTCTACAACGACCTTCATGATAGAAAGGAGCATGCTGAAATCTTCTGGAAAGATGATCAAGGTAAAGCCATGCCAAGGCTAATGCTAAACTTTACTAAGAACAAGATATCTGGATTCAAAGATAAGCTAATTGTAGACCTTGACCCTGAAACAGTTTCTCTTTCTCCAAAAAGATCTGCTGCAGCTTTGAGAGAAGCTGAAGCTTATATTGACATGAAGGAGTCCGGAACTGTT
>Ga0102815_10001917_pt1 | contig 12868 bp, 10 predicted proteins | sample ColrivemetaGS759_FD_79113 | JGI IMG/M metagenome (GOLD analysis project Ga0102815, IMG submission 79113) | Estuarine microbial communities from the Columbia River estuary - Ebb tide ETM metaG S.759 | ecosystem: Environmental > Aquatic > Marine > Intertidal zone > Estuary | place: USA: Columbia...
TTTGTTAACTGTCTTGTAAACAGCAGGTACTTCTACTAAACACATCACTTGACAATCTTCAGGATTTGATGACAAGCAACCTGCATCAGCCTTTCCTTTAACCCATTTGGTTGTTGAAGGCGTAACCATTAATTGTTCAGTAATAAATTCATACTCTGCAGGAATCGTGTATGATTTAGTAGATGCAGGAGTAACTACAATCGTATCATAAACTGTTTCATACAAAGCAGGTAATTTCATTTTTTGCACCATTCTTGGTTGATCAATAACTGTCTCATTAACATATTTATACGTATCTTCTACCAAGCATCTTGCATAACATTTACCAGGCTCTGCATTGGGAGGCACATCCTCATTTTCACCATCCACCATAGCAGTACTAGTTATTTTTGGCTCTTCATTTGTAGTCGTTGTAACAGTTTCCTCAACCACTTCCATAACTACCTCTGCTTCCTCAACATTGTTTTCTTCTAAAGAAATTGTTTCAACTTCAGAACTTGGCACGGTATTCGAATTGATAAATATCTGACCTTGAAGTCCTAATGCTAGCATAGAGAAAATCCCTATAAATATGTTTTTCATGATGGGTGTTTTCAACTTTATAAACGATTTAGAACAGTAATTGTTACAGTATAAAACAAAAAAACCGAGCAATTATGCTCGGTTTTAATATCATTATTTTTGAATTGTTTTTAGAAACTAAAGTTTAATCTACCAAAAACATAAGTTCCATCAGATCCCATTTGTACAGAATCGGCTAAACCACCTTGATCTGTCCAGCCATCAAATTGAGGTGTTGGGTACTTATTAAATAAATTGTTTGCACCTAAACTGAATTTCACTTTATCGGTTATGTTATACCCTAAGCTTAAGTCAACAACTAGTGAAGCTTTATAAATATCTGTTGCCACAGGATATAAAGCATCTGCTTCTGCTTGAGTTGTTGCTGGCGAATCTACCCATTGAAAATCTTGAATAGTTACGTCACTAAATTGTGTTAACGACATATTTGCATCAAACTTGCTACAAGAATATCCAAGATTTAAACCAAACTTGTAGTCTGGAGCAGCTGCTTTTAAATACGCTTGAGAAAATGGTCCGAAGAATGTAAATTCATTAAGATTACCGTTATGTATTTTCTTGATGTCTAATTTATTGGTGTTACCAATTAAGGCAACTTTTATTAAACCCGTTTTACCAACATGGGTATCGTATCCTAAAACAATATCTACACCAGTCGTTTTTGTGTCTACGCCATTCGCGAAAAACTGTGCTGCATCAACATTTAAAGGCCCTAATATAGCTTGGTCTGTAAAGTTGTCTGTTAAGATAATACGATCATCAACAGAAATTGAATAGGCATCAACAGTAGCGGTAAAACCACCTTTTTTAAAAGTAAAACCAATACTCGCATTAAAGGCTTTTTCTTCATTTAATTGTCCAATACCAAAGGCTTTTGTAACCGTACTGTTATTAGCTGATAATAATGATGGAACAGATGTTCCAGCAACGATATTATTAAATATTAAATTATAATATAATTGAGCAAGTGAAGGTGCGCGAAATCCTGTAGAAATAGACCCTCTTAAGCTGAAATCATCACTAATTTTCAATCTACTTGCCAGTTTTCCATTTACAGTACTACCAAAATCGCTATAATTTTCATATCTCACTGCGGCAGCAAGCATAAATGCTTCACTTACATTTAATTCTGTATCTAAAAAAATACCATAATTGGTTCTGCTTCTGTCAACTTCATTAGCTGGACTATATCCTGGAAACCCTTGAGAACCTCCTGGTAAATCATCACCATTAGAATCAAAAGCTACGGTTTGATTTGCAGGATTTGTAATTAGCACACCATTAACGTCGTAAAGTCCATAAGAAGGGGCTTCACCAGAAAATATGCCGAAATTTTCAGTTCTATATTCAAAACCAAAAGCTAAACTTAATCCAGCTGCAACATCATCTAAATATTTATTAAATTCTAATCCCGTTGTATTTTGAGAAAGATAATGTCCACCGCCATCAAAATCTGTAGGGGATGCATCTTGCATAGACGCATTATTACTTCCTTTAACGAAATAATGAAAATTATTTTTTCCGTAAGTATTATTAAAATCTACATCCCATCCATTATCCATTTTATGTCTTATACCTGTAGATACAGAGACATCTGTGATATTTGATGTGATTCGAGGAGTAAAACCATTTGGATACAGACTTGGTACAGATCTGTTATCTCCATCTGCAAAACCATCTCTTGAAAAAGCATTGGCATTTGTGTCTCTGTAATTTCTGCCTCCAAAAGCATAAACTTCTGTATTATCGTTGATAGGTAAGGAAGAATTGATCATAAAACTAAAACCATCAACACCTGCGCTGCCATACCCTTTTCTCCATGCAAAACCAGGGCGTAAAGTGTTTTCTCGAGTTAAAAATTCAGTAGTAAAATTAATATAACCTCCTTTATCGTTTAAAGAAACACCGTAATTAGCATCGATTTTAACGGTAGCACCATCAAATCTTTTGTCTTTGCCATCAAGTCTGTTTTTACCTTCAACGTTATTTAGGGTTTCGCCAGTGGCATCTTCCCAGCCTTCACCAATGGCAGTGCTGTAAGCGCCATAAGTTATACCACCCGAAAAGCCATCTGTATTGTCTTTTAAAACAATATTTATAACACCAGCAATGGCATCAGAGCCATATTGTGCAGAAGCACCATCTCTTAATACTTCAATTCTTTTAATCGCATTTGCAGGAATCGCATTTAAGTCGGTTCCAGAATTGCCACGACCTCTTGTTCCAAAAACGTTAACAAGGGATGATTGATGCCTTCTTTTTCCATTAATTAAAACTAAAGTTTGATCTGGACCCAAACCACGTAAAGATGCTGGGACAATATGATCTGCACCATCTGAACCAGATTGCTTACTTGCATTAAATGATGGCGCTGCATATTGTAGAATTTCGCTTACCTCTACCTTACCAGTTGTTGAAGCAATGCTCGCAACATCTAAAATATCTACCGGTACTGCAGTGTCTGTCGCTGTTCTTTTCGAGTTACGAGATCCTACTAAAATAACTTCATCAAGGCTAACACCTTCTTGTAAAGTGACATTAATTATAGTTTGATTGTTAACTGCAACTTCTTTTGAATTGAAGCCAACGGAGCTAAAAATTAATTTAGAATCTCCATTAATGTTAATCATAAATTTTCCGTCAAAATCTGAAACAACGCCGTTGTTTGTTCCTTTTTCTATAACATTAACACCTCCAAGAGGTATTCCGGAGGCGTCTGAAATGACACCTGTTACAGTTTGTGCGAGGGATAAATTAATACTAAAAAGTACTAGTATTAATAGGTAAATGTGTTTCATTTTATTATTATTTTTTGAGTTAGTTAAGCTAATATATGTTAAAACGAAACAAAATAGAAAGGGTTGTGCATAAAATTTTGAGGATTATTTAATAAAACGACATTTTTCGTACATAAAGTGTAACAAATCTATTTTCGATATAAATTATATAATACTCTTTATATAGTTTATATTTGCAGCCTTAAAATAACATAATAAGTTTCATGAAAGCAGGAATTGTAGGATTGCCAAACGTAGGTAAATCAACGTTGTTTAATTGTTTGTCTAACGCCAAAGCGCAAAGTGCAAACTTTCCGTTTTGTACTATCGAACCAAATATTGGTGTGGTAAATGTGCCAGATAAACGTTTGGAAAAATTAGAAGAACTAGTAAAACCGGTACGTGTACAACCTGCAACTGTAGAGATTGTGGATATAGCGGGATTGGTGAAAGGAGCTAGTAAGGGTGAAGGTTTAGGAAACCAGTTTTTAGCAAATATTCGTGAAACCGATGCTATTTTACATGTATTGCGCTGTTTTGATAATGATAATATTATTCATGTTGATGGCAATATAAATCCAATTCGAGATAAAGAAACCATCGATATGGAATTACAGCTTAAAGACTTGGAAACCGTCGATAAAAAGCTTGATAAAGTAAAACGTGCCGCTAAAACTGGTAATAAAGACGCCCAAAAAGAAGAAGTTGTTTTATTAAGAATAAAAGAAAACTTGGAAGCGGGTGTTTCTATACGTGCATTAGAGTTTACCGAAGATGATTATGAAGATTTTGTAAAGCCTTCACAATTCATTTCTGAAAAACCTGTCATGTACGTTTGTAATGTGGACGTAGGATCTGCGGTTTCTGGAAATAAATATGTTGATTTAGTAAAGGAAGCTGTTAAAGATGAAAAAGCTGAAGTTCTAGTACTGGCAGTTGGTACCGAAGCTGATATTAATGAGCTGGACGATTACGAAGAGCGTCAAATGTTTTTGCAAGATATAGGTTTAGAAGAAGCGGGATCAGCAAAGTTAATTCGTGCAGCGTATAAATTGTTAAAACAGCAAACATATTTTACGGCGGGTGTTAAAGAAGTTCGTGCATGGACTATCGACATTGGAGCTACTGCACCTCAAGCAGCTGGTGTTATTCATACCGATTTTGAAAAAGGGTTTATTCGCGCTGAAGTTATTGCTTATAATGACTATGTTTCTTTTGGTAGCGAAGCCAAAGTAAAAGAAGCTGGGAAAATGCGCGTTGAGGGAAAAAGCTATATAGTTAAAGATGGTGACATAATGCATTTCTTGTTTAATGTATAATTTTAATGCCGTCATATTTTAAGATTGATTTATCGATAAAAGGGATAAATTAATTTTTTTTATGTCATATTTTATTTAGAATATGAAATATTTGTAGGTAAATTTGTATTTTAGTGACTGTTTTGTAATATAAATACCCCAAATTATTTTATAATGCCTCTTATTGAAATTGAAACCTTAATTAAAGCTGATGCTAAATCATGTTTTGATTTAGCAAGAAATATTGATATACATCAAGAATCGTTAAAGTATTCTGGGGAAATTGCTATTGCAGGAAAAATGTCCGGATTAATAGGATTGGGAGAATGGGTAAGCTGGGAGGCAATGCATTTTGGGTATGTTCAGCATTTAACTTCTAAAATAACTGAATTTGAGTCCCCAAATTATTTTGTGGATAAGATGGTGTTTGGTGCGTTTAAATCTTTTAGACACGAACATATTTTCAGTGAATATGAAAATAAAACAATAATGATTGATAAGTTTTATTTTGAGTCTCCTTTTGGAATATTTGGTCATTTAGCCAATAAATTGTTTTTAAAAAAATATATGACTACTCTTTTGTTGAATAGAAATAGGTTTTTAAAAGAACGAGCAGAGTCTTTTGCATTATAATATAGTTTTTAACCTGAACTATAGCATTTCTTCTACATTTTAAAGTTACTGAGTTCACATAATTTATATTTGCTTAATGCATTCCAAAAAGAAGTTTATTTCAGGAATTTTAATAGGGGTTTTAGGGATTGTTTTGTTTTCTTCTAAAGCCGTCATGGTGAAACTCGCATACCAATATCAAGTAGATGCGTTAAGTCTTTTATTGTTGCGAATGCTGTTTTCCTTTCCGTTTTATGTTGTTATAGCCATAATTTACAGTAGAAAAGAAAGCCATTATAAAATAAAAAAAAACGATTATGTCTGGGTGCTGTTCTTTGGAATTGTTGGCTATTATTTATCTAGTTATTTCGACTTTTTAGGGTTACATTATATCAAAGCAAGTTTAGAGCGTATCATTTTATTTCTATACCCGACCATAATAATTGTTTTAAACAAATTATTTCTTAAGAAACCAATAACGTCAGTTCAGGCACTGGCAATATTTTTAACTTATATTGGAATTTTTATTGCTTTTTTTGGGGAGGTTGTTATATCTGGAAACGACACCTATTTAGGAGGATTTTATATTTTACTATGCGCTATAACATATGCTATTTATTTAGTTGGTAGCGGTTGGCTCATACCAAAATTTGGAGTGGTAAAATTCACTTCGTATGCTATGATTATTTCCTGTTTTTGTGTATTTATACATTTCGGATTATTTTCAAAAGTTGATATTTTTGGTCTTGAAAAGGAAGTGTATCTGTTAGGGTTTTTAATCGCTATTTTTGCCACTGTTATTCCATCGTTTTTGGTGTCAGAATCTATAAACAGAATAAGTTCTTCAAATTTTGCAATAATTGCTGGTTTTGGACCCATTTCAACTATTATTTTAGCTGCTATTTTCTTGAACGAAGTGCTAACATTATTACAATTATTTGGTGCTTTGGTCGTAATTTTTGGTATCTTATTGGTCTCTATAAAAAAAGAAAAGATCTAGTAATTTCGGGTTCTCAACAAAAAGATTTTATATTGTTAATTACTTTGTGTGAAGGCAGTTTCTTTTTTTATCGGGTTGTATTATATTAGCGTCCGCGCATTAAATTTTACTCAAATCTATGGCTGAATTATCCAATTATACCGAAGACAATATACGTTCATTAGACTGGAAAGAGCATATACGTATGCGACCAGGGATGTATATTGGTAAACTTGGTGATGGTTCTTCTCCCGATGACGGAATTTACATCTTAATTAAAGAGGTTTTAGATAACTCTATAGATGAGTATGTCATGGGAGCCGGTAAAACCATTGAAATTTCTATTCAAGGGAATAAAGTTACGGTTCGCGATTATGGTCGTGGTATTCCATTAGGAAAAGTGGTTGACGTGGTTTCTAAAATGAATACCGGTGGAAAATACGACTCAAAAGCTTTCAAAAAATCGGTAGGATTAAATGGGGTAGGAACAAAAGCGGTTAACGCTTTGTCTTCGTTTTTTAGAGTTGAATCTACTCGCGACAATAAATCAGCTTCTGCAGAATTTGAACAGGGTAATTTAATCAACCAGGATTTATTAGACGATTCAACACGACGAAAAGGTACTAAAGTGTCTTTCATACCAGATGATATCATTTTTAAGAATTATAAATATAGAAATGAATACATCATTAAAATGCTTAAAAATTATGTGTACTTAAACACAGGTTTAACCATAGTTTTTAATGGTGAAAAATATTTTAGTGAAAACGGTTTAAAAGATTTGTTGTCTGAAAATATTAATGAATCAGATAGATTATACCCAATAATTCATTTAAAAGGTGAAGACATAGAAGTTGCTTTAACACATAGTAAGACCCAATATAGCGAAGAGTATCATTCTTTTGTAAACGGACAAAATACGACACAAGGGGGGACACATTTAAATGCATTTAGAGAGGCTTTAGTAAAAACCATACGAGAATTTTATGGGAAGAATTTCGATCCATCTGACATTAGAAAATCCATTGTAAGTGCTGTTGCTATAAAAGTAATGGAACCTGTTTTTGAAAGTCAGACAAAAACTAAATTGGGTTCAACCGATATGGGCGGCGATTTGCCAACAGTTAGAACTTATATATCCGATTTTTTAAAAACGTATTTAGATAACTTCTTACATAAAAACCCAGATACTGCTGAAAAGATTCAGCGAAAAATTCTTCAGGCAGAACGCGAGCGAAAAGAGCTTTCTGGTATTAGAAAACTGGCAAAAGACCGCGCTAAATCTGCGAATCTTCATAATAAAAAACTTCGTGATTGCCGCGTGCATTTTGGCGACACAAAAAATGATCGCAGTTTAGAGTCAACCTTATTTATTACTGAGGGAGATTCGGCATCGGGAAGCATAACCAAATCGCGCGATGTAAACACCCAGGCGGTTTTTAGTTTAAAAGGAAAACCTTTAAATTGTTATGGTTTGTCTAAGAAAATTGTTTACGAAAACGAAGAATTCAATTTATTACAAGCCGCTCTTAATATTGAAGAGTCTTTGGAAGATTTACGTTATAACAATGTGGTTATAGCTACTGATGCCGATGTCGATGGGATGCATATTCGTTTATTGTTAATCACATTTTTTCTTCAGTTCTTCCCAGAAGTAATAAAAGAAGGGCATTTGTATATTTTGCAAACACCATTATTCCGTGTAAGAAATAAAAAGGAAACCATATATTGTTATTCGGAAGAAGAAAGAAGAAATGCCATTGAAAAGTTAAAACCAAAACCAGAAATAACTCGATTTAAAGGACTTGGTGAAATTTCACCAGATGAATTTGTACATTTTATTGGAGAAAATATTCGCCTCGATCCTGTTATGCTTGATGATAATATGTCTATTGAAGATTTATTGTCATTTTATATGGGTAAAAATACACCAACACGTCAAGAATTTATAATCGATAATTTGAAAGTAGAGTTAGATATTGTAGATTAATGACCTATAAAGCATTATAAATTTAATTCATCTATTTATAAAATTACGCGACTATTTTTATCAAAGTTAAAACAGAATTAAGTGAAAAATGATTAAATTTATACTTTAAAAAAAGTTAAATAAAACAAGCGTTTAATCACTTAATTTGAGAATTTTTAAACAAAACTAATATGTTATATAGTAAGAGTAAAATAAAAGAGGAAAGAAGGTCTTATGAATATTTACATGTTCATACAAGTAGTGAACAAGTACACAGGCTTAATAAAAAAGGAAGGGTAACATTAAGCGGAAAGCCAAAAAAATAGGATCAATTAATGATTGAAGAAGGTGACGATTTAATTAACGAACAAGACGAGCCAAAAGAAACCATAACCCGTATTACGGGTATGTATAAAGATTGGTTTTTAGATTATGCATCGTACGTTATATTAGAACGTGCGGTTCCTGCTAGTGAAGATGGTTTTAAACCCGTACAACGCCGTATCATGCATTCTATGAAGGATCTTGACGATGGGCGTTATAGCAAAGTAGCAAATATTGTTTGAAATACTATGCAATACCATCCTCATGGAGATGCTAGTATTGCTGATGCCATGGTGCAAATTGGTCAGAAAGATTTACTAATAGATACTCAGGGTAACTGGGGAAATATACTGACTGGAGATAGTGCTGCAGCATCCCGTTATATTGAAGCGCGCTTATCAAAATTTGCCTTAGATGTTGTTTATAATCCAAAAATAACAGAATGGCAATCATCTTATGATGGCCGTAGAAAAGAACCTATTAACCTGCCCGTAATGTTTCCGTTGTTATTGGCACAAGGTGGCGAAGGGATTGCAGTAGGTCTTTCAACAAAAATATTACCTCATAATTTTATCGAACTTATAGATGCTTCCATTAAGCATTTACAAGGAAAACGTTTTACAATATTGCCAGATTTCCCAACGGCAGGTATTGCAGATTTTTCTAATTATAATGATGGATTAAGAGGTGGGCGCGTTCGCGTTCGAGCTAAAATATCACAGTTAGACAAAAACACACTTGTTATAACTGAAATTCCTTTTGGAACAACAACATCATCACTTATAGACTCTGTTTTAAAAGCGAATGATAAAGGGAAAATTAAAATAAAGAAGATTGAAGATAATACAGCCGCAGAGGTTGAAATTTTAATTCATTTACCTTCAGGATTATCGCCAGATAAAACCATCGATGCTTTGTATGCTTTTACAACCTGCGAATCGTCTATTTCTCCATTAGGTTGTGTTATCGAAGATAATAAACCTTTGTTTGTTGGTGTTACAGAAATGTTGCGTCGCTCCACAGATAATACCGTTCAACTATTAAAGCAAGAATTAGAGATTCGGTTAGACGAATTTGAAGAACAATGGCATTTTGCATCTTTGGAACGTATTTTTATTGAAAATCGTATTTATCGCGATATTGAAGAAGAGGAAACCTGGGAAGGTGTTATAAGCGCTATTGATAAAGGTCTGAAACCACATATTAAACATTTAAAACGTGCCATTACCGTTGAAGATATTGAGCGGTTAACCGAAATTAAAATCAAGCGAATTTCAAAATTTGATATTGATAAAGCACAACAAAAAATAGATGCATTAGAAGAACAAATTGCCGAAGTAAAGCACCATTTAGCAAATCTTATAGTTTACGCCATAGCATTCTTTACAAGACTTAAAAAAGATTATGGAGCTGGACGTGAGCGTAAAACAGAAATAAGAACTTTTGATGACGTTGATGCTACTAAAGTAATTATACGAAATACGAAACTCTATGTAAATAGAGAAGAAGGTTTTGTTGGTACGTCATTGCGTAAAGACGAATACGTTTGCGATTGCAGTGATATAGATGATATTATTGTGTTTACGAAAGAAGGTAAAATGATGATTACGAAGGTGGATTCAAAAACCTTTATTGGTAAAGATATAATTAACGTTGAAGTATTCGACAAAAAGGATAATCGTACCATTTATAACATGATTTATCGTGATGGTAAAAGTGGGCCGTCTTATATTAAACGCTTTGCTGTAACCAGTATTACACGAGATAAAGAGTACGATTTAACCAATGGCAGTAAAGGCTCGGTAGTATCGTATTTTTCAGCAAACCCAAATGGAGAAGCTGAAGTTGTCACTATAATACTTCGTCAGGCAGGAAGTATTAAAAAATTGAAGTGGGATATTGATTTTGCCGATATTATAATAAAAGGTCGAAACTCCAAAGGAAATCTGGTTACTAAATATTCCATTAAAAAAATCGAATTAAAAGAGAAGGGTATTTCAACATTAAAACCTCGTAAAATTTGGTTTGATGAGGCTGTACAGAGATTAAATGTAGATGGCAGAGGTGAATTAGTTGGGGAATTTAGAGGTGAAGACAGAATATTAATTATCAATCAAAAAGGTAATGCAAAAACCATAATTCCAGAAGTAACTACGCATTTTGACAGCGATATGATTGTGATGGAAAAATGGATTCCTAAAAAACCTATTTCAGCTATTTATTTTGATGGAGAAAAAGAGCGCTATTTTGTAAAACGATTCTTGATTGAAAACGAAAATAAAGAAGAGAGTTTTATTACAGGTCATGATAAATCTAATTTAGAAATAGTGTCTACTGATTGGATTCCAATGGTTGAAGTAGAATTTACTAAAGAACGAGGAGTCGATAGAAAAGATAATTTGCTTTTAAATTTAGAAGCATTTATTTCTATAAAAGGGATTAATGCTTTAGGAAACCAATTAACTAAAGATAAGGTTAATCAAATTAATTTATTAGACCCGCTCCCCTATGAAGCTCCAGCAGAAATACATGCAGAAGATTTAGAGGTGGTAGATGAGGAAGATATTTCTATAGATAATGGCAAAAATGCTGGCAACAAAAAGCAAAATCAAATTAAATCAGAATCAGATGATGAAGATGAAGAAGACGATGATGATAGTTTAGATACTAAAGGACAAACTAAATTATTTTAATACTTCGCACTATGGTTTTTAGGCTCATAATTATAGTACTACTAGCTTTGATAGCTTATTATTTATATCGTATTTTTAAAGGGAATAGAAATAATTAAATTATTGACTTTCAGTTTTTATTTAGGTGATGATTCTTTACGTTTTAAGCTAGACTTTTTCTTTGCTTCAATTCTAAAGTTTAAAAATTCAACAAACAGCGAAAATGCTATAGCAAAATATAGATAGCCTTTTGGTATGGCACCAACAGTGTTTCCAAATAATTCGGTGTTCGATAAATGTGCAGACTCTGTAATTAGCATAAAACCAATTAAAATTAAAAAGGATAAACCTAGGAGTTGCATACTTGGGTGTTCGTTAATAAATTTACGAATAGGGTTCGCAAAACCAATCATTACAATTATAGATATTACAACAGCTATAATCATTAAAACCAAGTTGTAGTTGTGGTTTGGATGCAATCCATTTGTCATTCCAACTGCTGTTAAAATGGAATCTATAGAGAATATAAAATCGATTATCAAAATTTGGATAATAGCTTGTGTTAAGCTTTTTATTTTTTTTCCTTCTAATGCTTTTTCGTCGTGAAAGGGTTTTTCAACTTTTTCATGAATTTCAGAAGTGCTTTTATAAATTAAAAATAGTCCGCCAACAAATAATATAATAGCTTGCCAACTTACGGCTATTTGTAACCAAGACAATTCAATATTGTAAAATGGTTCTTTCAACCCAATTAAAAATGTTACAAAAAACAATAGCACAATACGCTGTATCATTGCCATAAGTAAACCAATTGTAGTCGCTTTCGCTTGCTGATGTTCAGGAAGTTTATTTGCAGCAATAGATATAAATACAATATTATCTATACCCAAAATTATTTCTAAAAAAGTTAAAGTTAAGAGTGCCATTATAGCATCACTTGTTAACAGGAAGTCTATCACCAAATAAAATATTTAGAGTGTAAAATTAAATAAAATAAGATTGAGTTTTGTAAACATTTAAAACTATTTCATGCAAATTTATGTTAAAGTATAAATACCGTTAAAAGTTTAATTATGGTTTTAAAGGATATTATTTGATTTATAAAAAGTATCGCTTTAAATTCGCTCCCGACCAAAACCAATGTATGATAAAAAATTACTTACCCTTTTTATTGTTGTTTCTAATTTTCCAACTAGGGAATTCACAAATTTTAAAAAAACAAACGTTAGCAAATCAGGGGTCCTCTCATGTAGTATATGCAAATAATAAAAGTTACTATATACTAGAAAGTATTGGGCAAGCAAGTATAATTAATACTTTTAGTGCAAATAATCATTTGCTTAGGCAGGGTTTTTTGCAACCGGTATCAACTTCTGTATTCTTTAAAGGTTCGAATGCTTCAATAAAAGCGTTAATTTTTCCAAATCCATTTTTAAATCAGATAGAAGTACGTTTCGACGAACCTATAATCGATGTTTTTAATTTGGTGCTTTATGATGTTTTAGGTAGAATTGTTATGACTCAGGAATATAACCCGATTCAATCTATAACTTTAGATTTATTCAATTTAAGTGCAGGTAGTTATTTTCTAAAAATTCAAATGCGTTCGAAAGTTCTAAACGCTAAAATTATTAAACGTTAGTATGAATAAAAAA
>Ga0102815_10001920_pt1 | contig 12866 bp, 13 predicted proteins | sample ColrivemetaGS759_FD_79113 | JGI IMG/M metagenome (GOLD analysis project Ga0102815, IMG submission 79113) | Estuarine microbial communities from the Columbia River estuary - Ebb tide ETM metaG S.759 | ecosystem: Environmental > Aquatic > Marine > Intertidal zone > Estuary | place: USA: Columbia...
CCATTCGTAGTTTCTTTCCTCACAAAACTTAGCTATGTATGGCACTAGACCGCGATAGAGTTGTTTCGTTCGGATATCAAATAGTCTTATTTTTCCATCCCAAAGTCGTGCCTTGTATTGAGGAGTAAACTGATACCCTGGCACTTGGAATGTAAAGTTTTCACGAAGCTCATATGCTACACCATCTTCACAGACAATGCCAACATAGGCTTCGTTCACATTTCTAATAATAATTTTACTGTCCACCTATAAACTTTTCCCAATCCATGAATGACTTAAGCTGCCATGTCCTGTTATTAAGTTCTTTCAGGACACTCTTACAGAAGTCTACAATCTCTTCATGCATAACTTTTTTCAGTAGTGTGTTATTTAGTTCAGTATCAGAATCAAGATAGTGTTGTAAATCCGCTCTGAGTACCTTCTTCATCATCGGTTCCAGACCATACCTTTCAAGGTCTTCTGGATTGTTTAGATCGCCAGAGTAGTATTCCCACTTGATCTTACGCCGTGAATTATAATCGGCCTGCAATTTCTTGGCTAAAAGGTTGTGATGCGTAAGGATACGCAAATACTTGGCGTGAAGCTTTGATATATTTGCCATGGCCTTCTGTGGTTCAGTTTCATCAAAAGAAACATCTTTGATCCACTCTTCCATAAGCAGTTCTATATTCACTGGCGGTTTCATTCTATCTCCATTACAAAAAATGTATATTACTATACTACACTTTTAGGTAAATGTCAACTACAATCTTTCAATATCAAAATAATCATATCTGATACCAAGATCGGCTGTGATAGTATTATCAGCAGAATCGGCCGTATTGAATGTTATACCACTGAGACTGACAGGATGACAGTCTTTAAATTTGAAACGAACATTAGGTAAATTAGAATTTGTATTGATCGTCAAAATACCATCGTAGTAGATAGATGCTTTGGAATCAAAGTGTTTGATATATTCTTCATGTTTGGTTGGACGAGCCACACCTCTAAGCCAGTTGTATGTTTCTTGCCATGCTCTTAAGTCTTCATCAACTATAAATGTAATTCTAAGCTCTTCATATGTTAGCTTAACACCATGACGAAATGTATCAGAAAATGGACTCGATACAGTTACAGCGCCAGTTGATACTCCCGGCATAACAACAGACTGGCAAAAGTACTTTGCAAATGGAAGATTAGGTACAGTGAATGTGTACTTAGTTGCCTGTAGCAAACTTGTATTTTCTGGAGTCTTAGTGATGAATGATTCTGTTGTCATTTGATACCTCTGATAATATTTATATAAACAAAAAGGGCGGTGTTGCCACCGCCCAAGTTGTTACTGCGTTTCTTCTTATTATTAGGTAAGATTGCGAACGCGGAAGATACGGTAGTACTGGTTAGCACGAACTGTATCTGTGATTGTGTCGCCAAGGTCTGTAAGAGCATTTAGACCCTTAGCGAATGGATTAGCTACCATTCCATAACGAGTCTTGAAGCCGATCTTTGGCTGGAAGGTGTCCTGACCGATAGCGCGAACCATCTGGAGAGGTACATATGGGCAGTAGAATAGACCAGCGTCATAAGGTGAAGTACCCTTATAACCAACTGTACATAGTTCGTCACCGTTTGATGAACCGCCGAAGTATGGGTCGATGTAGACCTTAACGCGGCCGTGCATTGTACCAGCGAATGTGTTGCCAGTATCGTCAACTGTTAGGTTAACATTAAGAGCAGGTGTGTAATCAAGAACACCAGCCATAGCAAGAGCGGATGCAACATCTGAAGAAACGATCAGAATGTTACCCTTACCACGACGAGTACCCTTGGCAATCGCGTTGCATTCGCGTTCAATCTGGAATACAAGACCCTTGAACTTTTCAACTGACCAACGGCCGTTTGAGTCTGTGTCAAGATCGAATGTACCAGCGGTTGTTACACCGTACTGAGCGCCAACAACGGCTGAACGGTAAACAGTTCTTACAACTTCGCGGTTGATTTCAGCAAGAATTTCTGTTGAAAGAATGTTTGCAAGTTCTGTCTCAGCGTCTAGACCGTGAACAGCCTTAAGATCCTGAGCAAGTTCCATTGTGTACTCTGCCTTTAGCGCACGGCTACGAGCAGTTACAGTTACCTTTTCAATGGAGAAGTTCATTTCAGCGAAGGCATTGCCTGTGTCGCCTAGAGCTTCGGCTTGTGCTGTTGTCATACCTTTACCAGTTGTGTACTGTGTAGAATCTGATGTATCAACAACTGGGTTTGTACCGGTGTGTGAACCAGTTCCAGTTAGTGTACCAGCTGCGTTCTGTGATGTGAAGCTTGTGATAACTTCATCAAAGAATGTTTCGTTTGTTGTGCGGTTATCACCACGGCGTGAGCGCATTGCAAAGATAAGTCCTGTTGGACCAGTCATTGGCTGAACGCCTGCAATGTCATAAGCCATTAGGTTTGGAAGAGCGCGACGAACCAAGCTAATTAGGATTGGATCGTAACCAGCAACTGGGCCTGCAGCAGCAGCGCCGCCAGAGAAACCAGCATATGTCTGACCACTTACACCAGCAGAGTTTGTAGCAACTTCGTTAAGAATGCCACGCTCTTCAGCCATAGCCTTTTCCTGGTTTTCTAGGACAAGGGCTGTAACTGCACGACGGTAAGAATCCTTGATTGGATTTGCACCGGCATGGTCAAGCACTGGTGCCCACTTCTGTTCTAATTGTTCTGTAAGATACATTTTAGTATTCTCCTTTAAAGTCTTACTTTTCTAATATTTATAATTTCGTTATCTTGGTGCTGTCTTACCAAGTGATCTAACATATGCAGCCATCGGACCGTGTAGTTCTTCTGAAATCATGCTTTTACCATCTGTTGATGATTCAGCAGCATCAAGAACCTTATCGGACTTAACTGATGTTGAGAAATAGTTTTCCTTAAGAATAGAAACCTTCTGAGCGTATTCGTTTGCATCAGCGTACTCGATTCCTTCAGCAAGAGATTTCAACTTCTCTGCCTGTGTATCTGTCAATCCATCACAAGCATTAAGTAAAATTTCATTAGACTTAGATTCGTTGAGCATCTTGCTTAGTGCTACACTACGCTCAATTTCCTCATTTAGTTTTTCTTCTAGTTCGGCAACCTTGTTACCCATTTCTTCTACAACTGATACTGCTTCTTCAGGAATATCAATGTAGTGTTCAACGAATAGGTTACGGAGACCAGAGATAAATTCTTCGGTTAATTCGGAACGAAGACTTGCTTCGATAGCAACTTCGTTTTCTGATGTCCACTGTTCAACAACATAATTGAGGTAGTCATCAACATTTGTTGAAAGTTCTTCTTCGATACGGCCAACTTCTTCTTCAAGAGTAGCAGCAAAAGCTTCTTCTAAGACTGCAATTTCTTCTGCAACCTTCTGCTTAACAGCGGCTTCAAAAATAGCTGTTGCTTTAGCACGGAATTCTTCTGATAGTTCTTCGCCAGCAAGAAGAGCGTCAACATGTTCGGACATGTCCACTTCGTAATTTTCCATTACATTTTCTTCTGATTCTGCTTCTGATTCCTCAGTTACAAATTCGAAGTTTTCTTCGATTGCAGCAGCAATTTGATCTTCGTCCATACCTTCTTCAAGGCATTGATCAATGAATGATTCTAGTTCTTCTGATAGTTCAACTTCATCTTCGTTGATTTCTTCAGCAGCTTCTTCAGCAACAACTTCAGATGTTTCCTCAACATCTTCTTCCATTACTTCGGCCTTCTTCTTCATTGGTTCAGGCTTTGTGGCTTTCTTAACAGATGTGTCTGTTTTAATACCAGCAGCAGCCGCAGCGCCAAGATTTGAACCATCAGCGCCGTTTGGTTGAATTACTGGATCAGCAAGCTTTGTAGCAGAACCTAGTGTCTGTGATGGGTCTACTGACTTTGAGCCTGGCTTTAATGTAGCAGCTAGAGCGGTTTCTTCCTTCATTAGGACTGCTCTTGCAGCTTCAGTTAATGACTTTGCCATATTAGATTACTCCTTTATTTCTTTTATTTATATTATTTAAAGTTTAGAGATGTAGTTTTCAAAGATTTTCAAAGCAACTTCTTCAATGTCGTTACTAGAAGCTTCTTTTAGCATTCTTCTAGCGCGTTCCTGATGAACTGCTTTCCAACCTTGATTAGTTAAAATCCATTCTGCATTTTCCATAATACCTTGGACAAATGCGTCTGGAGCTGAGGGATCAGCAACGATATCGGCCGCTGTAGCCAAATGAAAATCGTCCTGAACTAGTTGAAAGCCGTTGGCTGGCTTAAGAGACCCTACGCCTCTTGTTGACACACCTAGACTTGCTCCTCCATCTAATAAACTTTTCACGATCTTACCATTAGGAGTATCTAAGATTTTAGCTTTACCAATAAAGTTATTACCTTCTGGTCTCAAGCTTGTGATCATGTGTGATACACGATCTAAGTTAATCGTCGGAGAATCTGGATGTCCAAGTTCTCCAAAAGCACGATTCTTCATTACATAATCTTTATTATATCTATCAACTTCTTTACTAAGAATATGGCGTGGATATACACGACCATTTCTATTCTGTTTTTCAGCCTGCATAAAGATACCTTCAATGAAGCGTTCTTTTTTGCCGTTTACTTCTTCTACAATATACTGAACGTTTAAAACTTCTTCTTTAATAAGTTTCATTTTTATAGTCCTAACGATTTTCTTTTTTGTAATGAACGCTTACGCTTCATTAGTGATCTTGAAAGTTTTGCTTTGCGTTTCATTTTACCTTTACGAGCGCCCATCTTTCTACGACGGCGTTCAGCCGCAGACATACGCTTTAGTGTTCCACCACGCAAAGTCATTCCAGGAACATTAGAAACTTTCTTGCGGCGTTGAATTTTACCACCACGAACTCTAGCTCTAACAATACTAATGCGAGCTTCGTCTAGTTCTTCTTCTTCTTTTAGATTATTTTTTGGAACGACTGTAGTATTAGGCGGTTGCTTATCGCCTTTGTCTGCACTATTAACTCTCTGTCCTTTTGGTGCTGGACCGTTGTGTATTTCTGTAGGATTAATTGATTCCTCAATTTCATCTTCCATAATACCAGCTCTAACTTTGTCTGAAGCAGATTTTACACCCATCTGTTCACTCATCTTAGCTGCAACAGCTTTCTTCATTTCAAAAATCTTCTTTTCCATAATTAATGGAATAAGACTGTCGATCTGATCTTCTGCTTCTGTAAACTTATGTTCTTTTATTAACTGAATGATGTTTTTCATTATAGTGGTCTTCTGTTAAATGCATAAGGATCTGCTGTCTGGCCTTGATCATAGTCTTCGCCAGCTTTCTTTAAGTCGATGAATATTGTGGCTAATTCACCAGCACCTAGATTTGCTGTTGATATGAGTATGTGGCCATTTGAACTTGTTTCTGGATTTGGAATTGTTGCCCCATCACCCATGCTTTGGAAATCATAATCAAATGATCCTGCTCCAAATGTAACAATCTCGGAGTTTGAAGCTCCTTGCCATTGCAACTTCATCTTTGCATTGGCCGCAGCTACTTGCCCAAAGACGCGCTTGATAGTAGTATTGTACTTGGTTTTCGGATGAACACCTGACTGCATAATGTATCCATTTGCATTTAATGCAAATCCTAATGTTGATACATTAACTAGGACTGTATTAGAACTTTGTGAACCGTCAGAGACAATGACATACTTAATCAAAGCTCTCTTATTGCTATCAATAATTTTTTGTTCTCGGATTAAATTTGCCATCTTTTACTGCCTTACTGCAAACATTAGAACTTTGTTAAATGAACTAGCACTTTCATTCAGCATTTGTTCCATTTTCTTTTTGTTTGTTTTGTTGATTGATTCGTATACGGTCAATAACTTTTCTGCTACTGTATTATTTATAGTAATTTCATTTTCGTTAAACTTGATTGTTTGTTCCGATATATTATTCTCTACAATTGACTTGATTGTGTCTAATACATTGGATTCATTTGTCTGAGATTTTGCCATTTTAGCATTAGCTTCATCACTAGCTGTTTGGCGTCTAGCATTCCGAGCATTATTCGCATCCGCTCTATTCGCAAACGAACTTGATGTTGAAGGTTTGGCTGAGAAATTGTAGTTGCGTGTGGATGGCGCATCGGGAGTATTTGATCCACTTCCTGAACCACCGCCACCACCTGCGGCACCAATACCAGCACCAGCAGCAGCCGCAGCAGCAAGACCTAATCTTCCTTTAGATGATTTTCCTTTGCCGCCTTTACCTAAACCTTTGCCTGCTGGTTTAGCAGCTTTATTTCCTTTAGATAAAACTTGACCTGCTTTTTTAGCTATCCATCCTAACGCAGCAGTAGCAATACGATTTTCTTCTAAAGTTGTTTTCTTTGCCGCTCTAGCAGCATTTCGTGCTGTGACTGCCTTTTCAACAGCTTTTGTTCTGATTCTATCTTTTATTTTTTTATTAAGTTCAACACCAACTGCGCCCATAGCTCCTCGTATTCCTCCTCCTAGTCGCTTTGAAACATCTTGAAATCTTTTGTTTCTTGCTGTTGGATCTGTTTCTGGTGGAACTTTACCAGTTTTTAAAATAGTACTTACTTTTTTATACTTTGGATTTCTTCTCAGAGCTTTGTTAATTCTAGCATTATCTTTATCATCATCGTCTTTAGGTTTCTTATCTTCGTTCAAACCCATCTGTATATCATTATATGGAATAGTTACATACTTGTCTAAGGCCTGTGAGTAATACAAAGCAACTTTTTGATTGTCTGGATACACTCTAATAGCCTTTCTTTTTAAGATAAGAACCGATGGCATTTCCTTATCAGTAGGCCAACCAGCCTTATATCTTGGATCAAACTTGGAATAGGTATCCATTTTAGCTTCGGATACATTATGAACATTCTGTCTAACTTTACGATATACCTGATCGTCACTAACAACCTGTGAGATAAGGGAATCAAGAAGATTGACAAGCATACGCTTTTCTTGAGAAGTAATCTTATCAGCAGACTTCTCTAGTGCCTTTTTAAGAGCAGGAAGTTTTTTGGCATCATACAAACCAGCACGAACAAGAGCGGAAAGTTTGCGGTCTTCCTTCTCTTCTTTTTCAGTGATTAAATCAAATTGCTCGCGGATCTGTTTGATGTTGTTCATGTTATATTACTTCTTCTTTACAGCAGTTTTTTGCTTACTCTTCGCACTCTTCATTGCTTTATCTATAACATCGTCAAATTTACGAAGCGGTTTACTATCTGGCAAAGGACGAGCAAAATACTCTATTGGTAAAGCTTCATCAATCTGTTTCGCTTGTTCTTGCATCTGACCAAAGTAATTCTTAGCAATTTCAATCTTGCGCTCTTCTAACTTCTCAACAGCCTTTGTAGTCAAAGCGGAAGAAAAATTTTGACGCATTTCATCTAGATTACCTTCTAGAATGCTGTCTAATGCTTTCTTAATCGACATGTTTATTCTCCTAAACGATTGGTATTATATTTATGAATCTTCTATGACTGTGCAGTGGAATAGTGCAATTGAACTAGTTCCGTAAGCATCCGTGAAAAGATTTGAATCGAGTACATGAGGACCTGATATGACTTTAATTCTTGATCCTCTTGGAAGAAGCGTTTCTCTTTCACCTGAATTTGCTGAAACAGCATCAAGGTATATTGCTTTTTGACCTTTTCTAAGTTCTACCTGTAATACAACTGGTTGATCTTTATCTCCAACATCAGCAAATCCACCAATAGCGGTATTGAAATCTAATGATGTAGAAACATACCCTCTAAAAACATATTCACCGCCAAGCTGAAACTTATCTGCGCTATAACGAGAACTAAGACCAGAATATACAGTATATGGAAATGGTGTCTGTGTTTCTTCAAAAGCGGAATCTAAAGTTTCTATTGTCCGATTTAAGTAATCGTCCTGTTCTTGTGTAACACCTTCATCATGACCTTTATATAGGTATCTGTTTATATCTGCGTATCCATCACCGGTATAATCTTCAATGGCTTGTAATTCTGTTTGATCAAACATGTTTGGCTGATAAAATTTAAAAAGTTCTTTATCTACCGCATTAGCATCTTTGTATAGGTCTTTTAATATTTTAGTGTCTTCTTTACTTCTTTTGGAATTAACACCGGTATAGAAATCCGCATCTTTTTTAAGAAGATCGGCCTTACTTGGTTGTGCTGGTTGCCCCTTAGCAGTCGGACTTATGTTCTTCTTTTTAGATACAGGTTCACTTTGTTGCATTGTAGAAGCTTTATAATACATATGATCAACATCATCTTGTCCTTTATATGGAACAAGTCTATCATCGTGTACTAGATATGCAAGTTTACCTTTTCTATCAGCATAACGACCAAAACCCATATAAGTTAAACCCATCTTACGAGCTTCTTTAGAAGCCGCAGATTTAGGTTCAGACTTAGCTTGAAGTGCTAAACTTTCATCCAGATACTCACCAAACTTCTTCAACGAACTGGCTCCAAAGTATCATTTACAAAGCGTTGACGATTCTTTGTTTGCCCCATATCCATTGGATCCATTGTATCTTTACCTGTTCCATCTTGAACTGGCATTTGTTCTGGCGCTGCGCCTTGTTGAGCGGCATATTGCTGCATCATGTTTTCAGTTGGTGTCGGCGGAACAATATTTGGCTGTGGCGGAGCAGGCGGTAATGGATTACCCATTTCATCTGTTGGAAGTGGATTACCCTGATCATCGACCGGTGTATTAGCAGCCTTTTCTTCTTCTATCTGCTGCATGATTTCTTCAATCTCATCATCGTCCATTTGAAGAACATTCTTGCGAACCCATGCCATCGAATAGTAACGACCAACATATGGATCAACTAACTGAAGAGTTGTGATTCTATTCTGAAGGAGTTCAGCTTCTTTAAGTTCGGTAAAGTTGTTGTCCTTCTTAAAGTCATACCAAATGTTTTCTTTAAACTCTCTCCATTCTTCTTCCGTACAGATTTTCTTAAGTACAAGTTGAAGTTTAAGTAGTTCATCGAATAGTGTGGAAAACTTGTTACGAAGACGATTGACAAACTTCGTAAACTTTAACTCATCTCTTGTGATTTCTGTTGAACGACCAAGAGAGAATCCCTGCTGTTGTTCCAAACGAGATATAGGAACACCGAGAGCCTTATATAGTTTCTTTTCAAAATACTTAACATCTTCCAACTCACCAAGGTTCATACCACCAGGTAGAGTTGTGATTTCGGTACCTTTACCACCTTCACGACGAGGTAACCAGAAGTCTTCAAGCATGGAAAGATGCTTACGATCATCCTTGATTTCGCCTGTGCTGGAATCATATACCAGCTTGTTACGATACTTAGCCATAACATCACGGAGATACTGTTCGGCCTTGATTGTTGGCATATTACCAACATCAATATAGAACACTCTGCGCTCTGGTGCGCGTGAGAGACGGTAGATGACTGTTGCGTCTTCTACCATACGCAATTGATTAAGTGGCTTGATAGCCTTGTGAAGATATGAGAGAACCATGGCTCTCTTTGAGTCCATTAGGCCCGAATTGACATTAACTACAGCGTCAATAGCAATCTTTGTGCCTAAGTTAGAATGAGCGCCAATCATACCTCTTTCATTGTAGAGGTAGTATTCTTTCATACTCTTAATAATTTCCATACCTGATTCGGTATCTTTTGCTTTTTGAATCTCGCGGATCTTACGAATACGGCGAGGATCAATATATCTAAGCTCTTGAATGCCTTTTTGAGGAGACTTGTCATCGATGATAACATGATAAAATAATCTACCATCAGTATACCAACGACGGAATAATTCATGGCCCATGTTACCAAAGTCTAGAAGCTTTAGCACATAGTCAAACTCTTCTCTAATTTTTTTCTTGATATTTTCAGGTTGTTTTAGTTCGTCGGTATCTAGTTCGACACCTGATTCGGAATCATCGTTAACGATTGCTTCATTAACAATCTCATCAATAGCCGTTTCCAGTTCTGGCTGCATAGCCATTTCACGATAGCGAGTGATAAGTTCGATTTCATTTCTAACAACACCGTCAAGATCGACATAGGTACCATAATAAGCACCTGATTGAATAGTTACAGCGCCGTCATCATTTTGTGGCAGCGCAAAAGACTTATTCTTTTCTTCTTGATCTTGTTGCTTCTTACGACTTATCTCAAAGCCAAAAAGTTGGACCATTACTCACTCCAGTTTGAATGGGTGGGGATTTCTCCCCACCCTGTTATATAATATATTAGACTATACCTACGCCGCTTGGGCCGGCTTGAGTTGAATCTGTAGTAGCCCTTGATGCTGGGTTTGTAGATTCCCACCACTGATAAGCAAAAGTTACAGCAAATTCTTCGATTGTATCATTTGCTGACCAGTCAAGTTCAATTGGACTTACATCAATTGGAAATAGTCCTACGAACTTGTATTCCTTAATGACATTACCAGCTTTACCATACTGAGTGATATACCCATCTTTCTGGTAAGACAATGGACTTACAAGATTGCGAAGATTGCTAACATGTGAATTAAGCGAACTCATCCACTTTTCAAATGTATTGCGGATCTTGAAATCTTCATCATTGATGATTGTAACTGTCCATTCTGAAAACACGCGATTTCCTGAGAACTTTAGTTCACGACCAAAGTAGTTTACAGGAATGCTGTTTACAGTAGAACCTGGAAGCTGTGCTGCTCTACACATAAAGTTGAAAGCAACTTCGGAACCAGTTTCGCCATTTACATTTACTGTTAAGTCTGGAATGGTGCAAGAAAACAAGTTTGGTCTTGCACCATCTCCTACCATTTGTGATCTAAAGTTAGCTACGTTAAACTCTGCCATTTTATTCTCCTCTGAATCTATTTATGTTCATTTTATTAATTAAAACTTACCAACGATTTCATCAAAGGCAACACCAGTTCTAACAGCAACAAAGTTAAGCTGAATAAAGTTGATGCTTCTAGCAGGCTTGATGTAGATATCACCAATAAATTCGTTGCGGTCAATAACTTCTGGAGTGTTATTGGTTTGATCGCAAACTACACGGTATTGGTAAATACCACGACGACCTTGTACATCACGAAGATATGGTTCTACAAGCGAAATGAACTGAGCGCGTGTAAATTCGTCATTGAATTCGAATAGTGAATACTTAGCCGCTCTTGCAATTGCCTTCTCAAGGACAATAAACAATCTACGAACATTGATACGATCAAATGCTGATGGACGAGCAAGAAGTGTCTTATCACCATATAGAACTGTACCTTCGCCAGGGAATGTTACAACTGGATTAACACCTTTCTTGTATAGCTCATCTCTTGCAGTCTTGTTTGGATTCCAAGAAAGCTTGACAACATTCTTGATCTGGCCACGATTGAATCCAGCTGGTGAGTACCATGGATCACGCTCAAAGTCTGTTCTTACACATAGGCCAGCAATATCGCCGTTTAGTGGTACCCAACGATATACATTGTTGTACTTGTCAAATTGATATTTCCAACCTGAGTCCATTACAGCATATGAAGATGATGTTATTTCATCTCTATATGCAGTTATATCTGTTACTTCTTCGCCTTGGTTGTTTATAGCATTAGCTGATGGCGGAGAAATAAATGCTACGCAATCTTTACGAGATTCTGCAATATTATCTATAATATGTTCTGCGACTGTTTGATGTGCAGCGCCAGCCATAATTAACGAAATATCAACTTCTTCAGCATTTTTAAATTTATCATAACCGTTAATTAAATCGCTGTTTGTTACAGTAGAAGATACACCATTAGCAAGTACAAGAGAAACAGCAACATTGTTATTAAAAGTTAAACCAGATGCTGTAGAAATACCCCAATTTGAATTGGCAGCATGTCCCATAACATAGAAATATTTAGAACGATCATTAATTACATTTACATAGTAGCTTGATGATCCGTCATCAGTTTTTGCATCCGACGCTTTTGAAACATATGCAAATTTTTCAAGTATTGTGTTTGGAGTTCCTGTAAACTTACCTTTTTGATCGATGACAATGATATGGATCTCATCATTTGCTGTGCCGCGACCACTAGCATAATTAGAAGTTGAAGGAACAGAATCAAACTGATTCTTATATGCCCATAGTGCCCAGGCAGCATTATTTCCTGATTCTGTGAACATAGAAATTTCTAAACCATTGCCCTTATCGCCAGGATAACGAGCGGCCACTCTACTAGTACCAGTGGAAGACACAGCAGTTAGATAATCATAGTTATAATCATCTTGATTTTCAATTAAAATTCCTGATCCATCGTTTGCGTTTTTATCAGATGAACTGGCTGAGCGTACAACCTTAAGATTTCTAGCATAAGATAAGAAGTTTGCGGCAGTAAACCATGTTGCGAAGTTAGTAGAGTCGGGTTTACCAAAACGATCGGCCAACTCAATTTCGTTTGAAATTGTTACGATAGTGTTAGCTGGGCCCCAATTAAATTGTCCTGCAATAGCACCTTCTGTTGTTCCAACTGATGGAACAATAGTAGTAAGGTCATATTCAGATACATTTACACCTGGTGACAGTTGAAATGCCATAGTATCTCTCCTTTGTGAAGTGGATTATTCTTGTTGTTATTATTTAGAAAAATGAAGATTTTACAACTTTCTTTTCCAGTTAAAGTCATCCCAAGGGTATCTCTTGGATCTGTCATCAAACCACACGTTTCCAAACTCATCCACCTCATAATCCGGATGGTCAACGCCGTTATCTATGATAGGTAAAGGTGTCAAATCCGTATCCATTATGTTTAATTGTTCTTGTTGGAGCGTAACTCTTATATCATTGTTTATGTTTTCTTTAAAATATCTTTGGGCTGTCAACCATCCAAAATGAAC
>Ga0102815_10001921_pt1 | contig 12866 bp, 11 predicted proteins | sample ColrivemetaGS759_FD_79113 | JGI IMG/M metagenome (GOLD analysis project Ga0102815, IMG submission 79113) | Estuarine microbial communities from the Columbia River estuary - Ebb tide ETM metaG S.759 | ecosystem: Environmental > Aquatic > Marine > Intertidal zone > Estuary | place: USA: Columbia...
ACCGAGACCTGGGGAGGCTTCGTACACTCCGGCCCCATGAAGCCCTTTCGAAAGGCCCTGGTGACCGGTGCATCCTCAGGCCTCGGACGAGCCATCTGCAGGGAGCTCGCGGCACGGGGCGTCGAGGTCGTCGCCTGCGCACGACGGGGCGACAAGCTGGAGGATCTCGTGCGTGAGCTTGAAGCCGCCGGGGCGCGAGCCAGCTCGCTGCGGCTCGATGTCACCTCGCACGAGGCTGTGCGGGGAGCGATCGCCAGCGCCAGCGCGGAGGGGCCGCTGGACCTCGTGGTCGCGGGGGCGGGCGTCGCAGAACACTCCATCGAGGCACCCGACCGAGCAGCAAGGACCCGGCAGCTCCTCGAGGTGAACCTCCTCGGAGCGGTGACCACGATCGAGGCCGGGATCGAGGCGATGGCAGGAGCCGGTGGCACCGTGGGCGTGCTCTCCAGCCTGGCCGGCACGCGAGGCCTCCCCGGGGCAGCAGCCTACTGCGCGAGCAAGGCGGCAATCATCGCCTACATCGAGGCCCGTCAGATCGAGCTCTCCGGACACCCGGTTCGGCTCGTGGACGTCCAACCGGGGTTCGTGAGGACCCCCATGACCGCCCCTAACGAGTTCCCCATGCCACTCCTCATGGAGGTGGATGTCGCTGCTCGCCGGACCGTCGACGGCCTCGAAGCCGGCCGCGCCGTCGTCTCCTACCCAAGGCGACTGGCGTGGCCCCTGCGAGTCGTCGCCCGGAGCGCCCCTCGGGGGCTCTGGCGTCGCCTGCTCGCGCGACGGAAAGACCGCCCGGGGCGTCGCTAGGCGCCCCGGCCCATGAACGCCTCCAGGGCATCCACCGTCTTCTCCGGTCGATACAGGAGCCACTCGTGGCTGTTCTCTTCCTCCAGCACCTCGACGGACGCCTGCGAGAAGGCCTGACGGAGCCCCGGCTCGAGACCGCTGTGGTCCGAATAGAACTCGTCGCCGCACCCGTAGAGCACGCGCACAGGCACCTCCGCACCCGGGGCACCGCGGATCCAGCGGGCGAGCCGGTCGTAGCGGAAGGCTCTGAGCCCGCCGATGAGCTCGAAGGCAGGGCCTGGACGGCTGAGCCAGTTCCGGTAGAAGCGGCCTGCGCCCTCGGCCAGAACGGCCCGAGCCAGGGGGCCATCCCCCGACAGCCCGGTGAACATCTTGGTGTTCATCCACGCCGAACGAGCCATGAAGGCCAGGGGCGACCTCGAAGAGGGCTGGACGGGGTTGACGGCCAGGATGGCGGCTGGCGCAGGGTCGAGCCTCGCCAGGGTGTAGCCGACCGCAGCCCCGGTGGAGTGCCCGAAGACTGGGGCGCCCGACGACAGCGTCCCCTCGGCGACGAGCGCATCCACCGTCCGCGCCGCGAGGGCCGCGCAGGACCAGAAGTGCCGCGGCGGGGTCCGGAGGCCGTTGTTGGCAAAGAGAAAAGGCGCGACGACCCGCCACCCGCGCCTGGCGGCCTCCTCGAGGACGAGCCGATAGTCCAGGGGATGCCGGGCGTAGCCGTGCAAGAAGAGCACGTCACGCCGCTCCTCCAGCGCCGCCCCAGGGGGCGGCTCCACGATCGTGACGGGCACGGACTCGCCTCGAACTCGCTGCTGGATCTGGGTCGTGATCGGACGCATCTTTGAGGACGATACCGGACCCGGACTCCACGGCTTGCAACCTGACGCCGTGGCGGGTCTCCTTCTTGGGTCCAAGTGGCCGCCGCGACCCCCTCGTCGCGGTCCGCGGCCCCCCGTCACGACCCGAACTCGGCCGCTAGCCGACTCGCATGAACCTCGGAATCCCCAAGGAATCCCACCCCGGCGAGCGCCGCGTGGCGGCCTCACCGGCCGCCGCCAGCCGCTTCGTCAAGCTGGGCTTCGACGTCACCGTCGAGGCCGGCGCCGGCGTTGGAGCGTCCTACCCCGACTCGGCCTATGAGGCCATCGGCGCGAAGATCGGCAGCAAAGAGGACTCGTTCAGCGCGGACGTGATCCTCAAGGTCCGCGCGCCCCGGGACGAGGACGATGCCCGCGAGCTGGACCTCATCCGCGAGGGCGCGACGCTCATCAGCTACGTCTTCCCTGCACAGCAGGAGGACCTCGTCGCGAGCCTGAAGACGCGGAAGATCACAGCGCTGGCCATGGACTGCGTGCCCCGGATCACGCGCGCCCAGAAGGTCGACTCCCTCAGCTCCATGGCCAACATCGCCGGCTACCGGGCGGTGATCGAGGCGGCCAACGAGTTCGGGAGCTTCTTCACCGGGCAGTTCACCGCCGCCGGCAAGGTCCCGCCCGCCAAGGTGCTGGTCATCGGCGCAGGCGTCGCGGGCCTCTCCGCCATCGGCGCCGCCCGAGGACTCGGCGCCATCGTGCGGGCCTTCGATACGCGCGAGTCCGTGCGCGACCAAATCAAGAGCCTCGGCGGCGAGTTCCTCACCGTCGAGATCGAGGAGAGCGGCGAGGGTGGCGGAGGCTACGCCAAGACGATGAGCAAGGAGTTCATCGACGCCGAGATGGCCCTCTTCCGCGAGCAGGCCAAGGAGGTCGACATCGTCATCACGACGGCGCTGATCCCCGGCAAGCCCGCCCCCAAGCTGTGGCTGAAGGACATGGTCGAGGCCATGAAGCCTGGCTCCGTGGTCGTCGACATGGCGGCTGAGCAAGGCGGCAACTGCGACCTCACCGAGCCCGGCGCCCGCGCCGTACACAACGGGGTCATCATCCTCGGGTACACGGACATGCCGAGCCGCATGGCGACGGTCGCCAGCGACCTGTACGGCACCAACCTGGCGCACCTCCTGGACGAGCTCGGCGGCGCCAGCTCGTTCTCGGTGGACCTCAAGAACGACATCATCCGCGGCGCCATCGTCACCCACGACGGCGAGGTCCTCTGGCCGCCGCCCCCGGCCCCCGAGCCCTCTCCACAGGCCAAGCCGGCTCCGAAGCCGGAGCCCAAGCCCGCGCCGGTGGTCACTCCGAAGACGCCGGAGCCCGCCGCTGCGGCCTCCGAGGGCGGCGGCTTCTCGGGCAAGGCGCTCGTCGGTGTGGCGCTCACGGCCCTGTGGCTGTGGCTCCGCTTCGGGAGCAGCGCGAGCGACACGGTGGGCGAGACCGAGAGCGAGCTCCTCCAGCACCTCACGGTCTTTGTCCTCGCCTGCTTCGTCGGCTGGCAGGTCGTCTGGAGCGTCTCCGCGGCGCTTCACACGCCCCTCATGAGCGTCACGAACGCCATCAGCGGCATCATCGTTGTGGGCGGCCTCGTGCTGGCCAAGAACGAGGTCCCCACGGCCGCCGCTGTCATCGGCGCCATCGCCATCCTCTTCGCCACGATCAACATCGTCGGCGGCTTCATGGTCACGCGGCGCATGCTGCGGATGTTCAACAAGTAGCGCGTCAGCACCATGGAAACGGCACTCATCACCATCGCCTACCTCTCCTCGGCGGTCCTCTTCATCCTCAGCCTGCGCGGCCTCTCCAGCCAGGAGACCGCGCGCTCGGGGAACACCTACGGCATGCTCGGCATGGCCATCGCGATCTTCGCGACGGTCACCGCGGACGGCATTGACCGGTATGCGTTCATCGCGGTCGCCCTCGTCGTCGGCGCCCTGATCGGCCGCAACATGGCCGCCAAGGTGGCCATGACGGCGATGCCAGAGCTCGTGGCGTTGCTCCACAGCTTCGTCGGCCTCGCCGCCGTCCTCGTGGGCTACGCGACGTACCTCGCCCAGACGAAGACCGGCTCAGTCTTCGAGACGGAGATCTTCGTCGATGTCTTCATCGGCGGCATCACCTTCACGGGCTCGGTGATCGCCTACCTCAAGCTCAAGGGCAGCCTCAGCGGCAGGCCCCTGCTGCTGCCGGGCAGGCACATGCTGAACCTGGCCGCCGCGTTGGGGGCGGTGGGCATGGGCTACTGGTTCACCACCTTCGACGGCGCGGAGGGGCTCGTCCCCCTCGCCATCATGACGGTGATCTCCTTCGCACTCGGCGCGCACCTGGTCGCCGCCATCGGCGGCGCGGACATGCCGGTCGTCGTCTCGATGCTCAACAGCTACTCCGGCTGGACGGCCTCCGCGGCGGGCTTCATGCTCGGCAACGACCTGCTGATCATCACCGGTGCGCTCGTCGGCAGCAGCGGCGCCATCCTGAGCATCATCATGTGCCGGGCCATGAACCGCTCGATCGTGAACGTCATCTTCGGCGGCTTTGGCACCGGCGGCGGCACCCCGGCGCCTGCGGCGGGGACCGCCCCTGCGGTGACCGGTGATGTCCAGGAGACGGACGTGAACGAGGTCGTCGACCGGCTCGTGAGCGCCAAGAGCGTCATCGTCGTGCCCGGGTACGGGATGGCCGTCGCTCGCGCCCAGCACAAGGTCCAGGAGATGACCGAGCTGCTGCGCGACCAGGGCGTCAACATCCGCTTCGGCATCCACCCCGTGGCCGGGCGCCTGCCGGGGCACATGAACGTGCTCCTCGCCGAGGCCAACGTGCCCTACGACATCGTCCTCGAGATGGACGAGCTCAACGGCGACTTCCCCTCCACGGACGTCGTACTCGTCATCGGCGCCAACGACATCGTCAACCCCAGCGCCCTGACCGACGAGTCGAGCCCGATCTACGGCATGCCGGTCCTTGAGGTCTGGAAGTCCGAGTTCGTCGTCATGATGAAGCGGAGCCGCGGCACGGGATACGCGGGGGTCGACAACCCCCTCTTCGTGGAGCCCTGCACCCGGATGCTCTTCGGAGACGCCGGGGACTCGATGGACGGCATCGTCGGAGCCCTCCGCGAACGCGCCGGCTCCTGACCCGGACCCGACCCCGGCTGGCGGCCGCGCATCCCAAGGGGGTGCGCGGCCGTCCTCGTTTGAGACGCCCCCAGCGCAATCCGGGCAGCCAGGCCGCGCGGCGGCTTGCAGATCGAGCGAATTCTGCCGCGCTCTCGAACCCTCACAAAGGTCACACCGTGGGCGATTCGATGCGCCCCACGCCTCCTTGGGATTGCGATACCGTCGACGCGCTGTCGCCCGGCTCCCTGCCACGCATGGCACCTCGCTGTGCCCCAGCAGCCCATCTCGCACTCATTGCACGACCCCTAGAACAGATGAACCTCCAACCCCTCGTCCCCGCCGTCGTCGCCGGCATGTTCGCCACCTCCGCCGCTGCCCAGACCGTCTTCATCAACGACAACTTCGAGACCGACACCTCGGCTGACTACATCATCGTGAACGACGGATCGCCGGACGGCACCCAGGAGTTCGCCTTCGACTACATCGCCGCCGGCATCCCCCTGGCTCCCAACTCGGCCCCCGGAGATACGGGCGGGCTGAAGTTGACCGCAAACGACACCGCTGGGGCGGGCGACGCTTGGACGCTGTTCCACACCAACCCGGTCGCAGCTGACTTCTACGCCCTCCACGTCGACGTCTGGATGAACTTCACCTCCGGCTCAGGCACGACGGAGTTCAGCGAGGTGGGCGTCGGCGGCGACGGAGTGACCTACAACTCCGTCTTCAGCCCCATCTCGGGCTCTGGCGCCTTCATCGCCTTCACAGGCGACGGCGGCTCCTCCTCGGACTTCCGCTGGTTCCGCGCTGTCCCGAATACGCCCATGGGCGAGACGGACAACACCACGCTCCCGAACTCCCACCCGAGCTACCTCGGCCACGGCAGCAACGGCTCGGGCTCTTTCTTCCAGAGCCTTTTCCCTTCCCCGCCGGCCTCCAACGCCGGCTCCCCTGGGAACGTCTGGACGACCGTACGTATTGAGGTCGACAACCTCGGCGGCCAGATCTCCTTCTACTTCGATGACCAGCTGACCTTCCAGGGTGACTTCGCCAACGACTTCAACGGCTTCGCCAGCCTCAGCATCGCGGACGTCTTCTCGTCCGTGTCCACGGCGAACAACTTCACCCTGTACGACAACTTCCGCGTCGAGGTCCCCACGAATACTATCGGGTCTAACTACTGCTCGGCAGCCGTCAACTCCACCGGGGCCACCGGGGCCGTCTTCGCCGTCGGCAGCGAGTTCGCGTCGGACAACCTCGTGACGCTGTCCGCCAGCGACCTCCCCACGAACTCCTTTGGCTTCTTCCTCACCAGTATGAACCAGGGCTTCACCGGGAACCCCGGCGGCAGCCAGGGCAACCTGTGCCTCTCCGGCTCCATCGGGCGGTACGTCGCGACCGGTCAGATCAAGAACTCGGGGAGCGCAGGGATCTTCGATCTCACCCTCGATCTCAACCAGACGCCGACGCCGACCGGTCTCGTGAGCGTCGCCGCCGGCGAGACCTGGAACTTCCAGGCCTGGTATCGTGACGCGGTAGGCGGCTCGGCCACCTCGAACTTCTCCGACGGGCTCACCATCAGCTTCCTGTGAGTCTCTGAGCGGTGCGCGTCTCCGCGGCGCGCTCCCGTGGACTCTTCAAGAGAGAGGCCCCGCCGCCCCTTCGGGACGGCGGGGCCTCTCTCTTACCAATCGCCGCGTCACGCAGCATCCGCCTCCTTTGGAGGAGGGACCCTCACCTGCACCGAGGGGCTGATAGCGCCCGAGCCGGCTGCGCGGGCCAGCCTCTCCAACATGCTCACGGAGATCTCGTTGCCCCGCGCGACGATGAGCGTCCCCGAGCTGGCATACACGTCCTCGTCGATGACCATCCCGACGTGGAGCTCTCGAACACTCATCCGCCGGACGACCTCCTCGTGACCGGGGAGCTTCGCCGTGCCGAGGAGCTTGAGGACCCGCGGATCGAAGCGCCCAGCGTCGCGGGTGAGGTTCGACGCGGCGGACTCGGGTGAGCCGCCGCGAACCACCAACTCGTCGAAGGCGAGGGCGCCCGAGAGGGCTCTCGCCCCCAGCTGGACGGCTCTTGGTAGCGCGTCGAGCGCGGGATCGTCCGATCGGAGCCCCTGATGAGCCACGATCTCCGCGACCTCCTCGAGCCTTGGGATCTTGCAGAGGAGGTCCCGCGCCACCGCGGCGTGTCGACCGAGCATGCGCTCCGCATGGGCGGAGAGCGGCTCGCCGTGGGACCGCCGGTGGAGGATGTCGGGGGGCACCGCAATATGGCCAATCTGTGAGAGCAGCGCCGCCGTCTCGAACCGCCATGGGTCCGCGAGGCCGAGGCCCAGGACGACCTGGCGGACATAGTGACGGACACGACTCGAGCGCCCGAAGGTCTCCGGGCTCGAGAGGGCGAGGACCCCAACGAGGACCTCGATGCTCCCTCGGACGGTCTCCTCGAGGAGGTGGCGCTCCGCCTCGTACAGGGCGAATTGTTCCAGACCGGCATCGACCGCGGTTCGAAAGGTCTGCGGCGGGCAGGGCTTGGTCAGGAAGCGGAAGATGTGCCCCTGATTGACCGCGTCGATCGCGGCATCAAGATCGGCGTTCCCCGAGAGCATCAGCCGGACGGTCCCGGGCGCCAGCTCCTGCGCGTGCTCAAGGAACTCGGCGCCGTTCATCAGAGGCATCTGATAATCACAGATCACCACAGCGAACGGTCCGTCGTGCTCGAGCGCGTCGAGACCAGCGCGCGCGCCACAGGCGACCTTGATCTCGTACGACTTGCGGTGCACCCGGCGGATGCCGTCGAGCAGACTCTGCTCGTCGTCCACCACAAGGATCCTCCGGCCCGAGAGGCTGGCTGGTGTCGTCGCTTCCGAGGGGGTCATCATCTCGATTAGGCCGCCTCGGCCCCCTCTGATCCAACGAGCTGACGCGCCGCCGCGCGCCACTCCTCGACCCGGCCGATCACGCCAAGGCGCCGGAGGTGGTCCTCGTCCATCACCTTAGCCCCGCCTCTCCCCTCGGGGCTGAGCTCGTGGGCGAGCACATCCGCAACATGAATCGCCGTCACGACGCCGAACTCCTCTGGCTCGGCCGCGGCCGGGTCATGGTGATGGCCTACGGCATCGACAACGGAGAGCGGGATCCCCCAGAGGGTGAGCAGGTGCGCCCCGACGCTCGCGTGGAGTACGGGGCCATCGACGCCCAGCTCGTCATCGCTGACCCCAACGGAGGCGAGCACCACCCTCCCGACGTCGTGGAGGAGCCCCGCCAGGAAGAAGCGATCTGAGAGTTCTCGGTCGTCCGTCATCTCACGGGCGATGTTGGCCACGAGAGATCCGTGCGCTTGCTCGCGCTCAAGGGAGAACCCCGGCTGCAGCGCAGCGGGGCTGAAGCGCTCATGCACCTCCGCCGAGAGGACGAGCATCCTCACCAGGTTCATCCCGAGGTAAGACGCAGCGTCCCGAACGCTGTCCACGCGCTGCGCAACAGCGAACATGCTCGAGTTGACCAGCTGGATGAGCTTGGTGCTGATGGCCGCGTCCCCCTCGATGATCTCCGCCACCTCGTTCAGGCCTGCGTCTGGGTCATTCATGACCCGCGTCAACCTGGTGTAGGTCTCCGGCACCGACGGGAGCGATTCCAGCGAGCCCACAAGCGCCTGCATCTGGGGCGTCCCGGAGGCCGAGCGCGCACGGAATGCCCGCTCGATCGCCAGCCGAAGCTCGAGCGGATCGCACGGCTTGGAGAAGGACTGATGGGCCAGCAGCGCGGCCGGGAGAGCCGACTTCACGCCCGCTGCGCCGCTGAGCATCAGGCGAACCGTCCCCGGAGAGCGCTCCTGGACCGCCCGGAGCACGGCCTCGCCGTCCACCGGTGCCATGTTCAGGTCGGTCATCACCACGTCCGTGGGGTGCTCCACCATGAACGCGAGGGCGTCCTCACCCTTCAGGAAGAAGTGGGCGTCCCAGTCCTTCTGTTTCGAGCGGAACTGGCGCCGGATCGCGTCGAGGACCAGCGGCTCATCGTCAATGACCACGAGCCGCTTCAAGACACCGCCTCAAGCTCTCGTCCAAGGGGGAGGCGGATGATGAAGGTGGTCCCCACGCCGACCTCGCTCTCCACCGAGATGGTCCCCTGGTGCTCTTGCACCACGACCTTGTGGGCTAACGCGAGGCCCTGGCCCGTACCTTCCCCCACGGCCTTGGTGGTGAAGAAGGGGTCGAAGATCCGCTGACGGATCTCCCCCGGGATCCCCGCCCCTGTGTCGCTGACGCGGATCTCCACGTACTTGCCGGACCGGCAGGTGCTCAGGCGAATAACGCCCTTCTCTCCGGCCTCCTCATTGAGTTCCTCGCGCAACGCATGGGCCGCGTTCACGATCATGTTCAGGAGCACCTGGGCGATCTCACCCTCGTGGCAGTAAACGTCGGGGAGGTCCTCGTCGAAGTCCTTCTCCACGTCGGCCACGTACTTCCATTCGTGGGAGGCCACGTTGATGGTGGTCTCCAACGATCGGTTGAGATCCGCGAGGGCCATCTCGGACGAGCCCGAGTGCGAGAACTCCTTCATCGCCTTCACGATCGTGCTGACCCTCTGGAGGCCCTCGATAGACTGGTCGAGCGCGGTCGGAAACTCCTCCAGGATGTAGTCCAGTTCGATCTCCTCGAACAGCTCCTTCACCGCCTTCGCCTCCCCCTCGCAGTCCTCGCCCGCGATCGCCGTCTCCAGGAGCTTTCGAACCTGGCCGAGCGCCGGAGCCAGCTGATCGAAGGTGTCCCTGAGGAAGCGGGTGTTGTCTCCGACGAACTGGGTCGGCGTGTTGATCTCGTGGGCGACGCCCGCGGCCAGCTGACCGATGGACTCCATCTTCTGGGCCAGCAGGAGCTGCGCGTGAGTCTCCTCGAGCATGTCCGTCGCCTCGCGCAGTCCGAGGTGGACGGCGAGGCGCGCCTTCACCTCGCCCATGTGGAAGGGCTTGGCAATGCAATCGCACCCGCCCACGGCGAAGGCTCGCTCGATGTTGGCTGGCTCCGAGTGGCTGGTCAGGAAGAGGACCGGGATTGCCGCGGTCTTTTCTATCGACTTCAGTCGAGTGCAGGCCTCGAAGCCATCCATGGTCGGCATCTGAACGTCGAGCAAGATGATGGACGGGCGGTGCTCCATCGCCAGCTCGATCGCCTTCGCACCGTCGCAAGCCTCGAGGGTCAAGTAGCCCGAGGTTGCGAGTGAGCGAGCGAGCAGGATCCGGTTGGTCCGGTTGTCATCCACGATCAAGATCGTCTGAGGAGTCCTCATTCTTGGAGCTCCCCACCCGCGAAGGCTTCAGCCTCGACTCTAAGTCGCCCCAGCTCCTCCTCCAGAAGGTCGACTCCCGCGCAAATACCCTCAAAGCGACCTGCTGTCAGATCGCATTCGAGCTGCTGGGCGATGGCTCGCAGTGACTCTGCCCCGACGTTGGCGGCCGCCCCCCGCAACTCGTGGGCGAGCCCCGTCACCGCTCCTGTGTTCTCGTCGGCGGCTGAGTGCCTCATCCGCGCGAGGATGAGGGGCACCTGCTCGACGAAGATCTCGAGCACCTCCCGAAGGAGCACTCGATCACCCTCGAAGCGCTGAAGCGCGGAGTGGACCGCGAACACCATGGGCGGCGCCTTGGCTGCCTTGAGCGGGTCGATGGACCCGAGCAGTTGAGAGAGTGCCTGCTGATCCTGCGCAGACATGGACTCCATGACATCGGGCCAGGCAACTGCAGAGTCGCCGGGAAGCTGCAGGTGCCCATCACGGATTCCGACGCGGACCGTCTCGAGGAGCTCTCGCAGCCTCTCGGCCGTCTCGGGTTCGAGCCTCGACCGACCCGCCTCTTTCTGCAGGAGACCCGCAGACTCTTGGATCGCACGACCGTATTCGCTGACTGGATTCATGAGGTGATACCTGCCAAGCGCCGAACTAAGGGGTAACCCTATGTGCGCCAGGCCCGCCATTGATCGGGCGACCAGGGCGGAGACCTTGAGGAATCCGAAGAGACGGCTGAGTCGGCCCCAGAAGGGTGCATGACGCCGAGCCCGCCCCGCGCAGAGCGGGCCGCCCTCGGGGGGGGAATCGTCCCTCCCGCCCCGGTGTCGCCACGGCCCAGGGTCCCCTCGCACCACGGGCCCTCCCAGAGCCACAGGGCATCCTGTGCCACAGGGCGCCCTGCTGCACAGTGCACCCGACCCACCACAGTGCATCCGACCCACCACAGCGCACCCGACCCACCACAGGGCCCCCGTACGCCGCAGGGGCCTCTTGGGTCACCGGGCGGTGCCCGGTCGCTGGATCCTCCCGGGTCGCAGGAACCCTCATGCCCATCGCGGTGGGACGGCTCCAGCGCGACTCAGCCCCCCGAGCAACCGGCCGACTCAGTCTGCGTCCAAGTTCGCCTCGATCACGGCAGCGGGGCTCCAGCGACAGGAGCTAGCCGGGCGGGTGCTCCGTCCAGAGGACGCGCGACGCCCTGGCGGAAGCTCCCGGGAAACCACCTCTCCGCGAGCGCGCGGTGGCCAGCCCGGACTGGAGGGCTTCAGCGACCGTTCGCGTGGGAACAGGTGAAGCACTTGTGGTAGAGGCCACGCTGCTTCGATTGGCACTGACTCTGAGTGAGGCGGTGCTGGATCAGCGGGTTCACGCCGTCCACACGAGTGGGACACTCCAGCGCCGGCTCAGCCTTCGTCTTGGCCGTAGCCTGGTCCACCCTGGACTCGAACAGTTCGGCCTGGACGGCCAGTACTTGGTTGCTCCCGCTCATCTGTGCTCTCCTCCTACGACGTTCGCGCTAAGCGCGCTCGGCCACGGATCCCTCCCATCACCTTGGATTGATCAGCGGCCGGGGAACGATCCCGAACGCCGAACATCGGTGCGCCGGACACGTTCTAAAGGTGACATCGGCCCTGGATGCCGAGGATTGACAAAAAAATGCAGCCTTCAGCATTCAGGAGGCGTTCGGGTCGGACAGGTTCCGCTGAATGGAGGCCATCGCCTCGCGCGCGGCGTCCGGCCCCCGGTGTCCGTCACGAGAGAGTTCCACGGCGCCGATCCCCGCGAAACCGGATCGAAGGAGCCCGTCCAGCGCGTCGGCCAGGTCGAGGTCCCCCGCGCCCAAAGCGACATGCTGGTGAAGCCCTCGGGGACAGTCGGCGAGGTGAACGTGCACCAACCTCGGCGTCCATCGCTGGATAGTCTCGCTCACCGGCTCATCCCCCGTCACCACACAGTGCCCCACGTCCAGGGTCAGGCCGAGCTCATCAAGCGCGCCTCCGCTCCTCTCGAGGAGCGCCGCGAAGCCCGCCGGACGCTCCACGAACATGCCGGGCTCGGGCTCGAAGCCGATCCGCACACCCACCCCTCGAGCGTGCTCGAGGACCTGTAGCAGCCCCTCGATAAGGCGGTCTCCGAGCGGATGGGCCGCGTCCACATCAAGCGTCCCAAGGACGCCCGATGGCGCCGAACCGGCCCACAGGGAGACTACGCCTGCGCCCAGCTCCGCGGCCAGGTCTACGCAACGGCGATAGAAGTCCACCCGCTTCACCCGCCCGTCGAGATCTTCCTCAAGGAGCGACGGGCGGTGCTTTCGCCGGGGATCCAAGAGGAACCGTGCGCCGGTCTCGATCGCCACGGCCAACCCGAGGTCCTCGAGCTGATCTCGCGTGGACGACACCTCGCCAGGGCGCAGCTGGAAGGGATCAAGGGCTCCGACGTCCGGGGTGATCGCCACCGCCTCGTAGCCAAGGTCGCTGATGAGCTCGAGCGCCTCGGGAAGCCGGTGGGAGCTGAGGCCGTTCGTGTTGTAGCCGATCCGAAACATGGCCCTCGGCGTCAGTCCTCGCGCCGCGCAGGGTCGCCTTCCCCGTCGCCGGCCTCAGCATCCGAGGGCCGCTCTCCCTCTGCGCCAGCGCCAGGCTCGGCAGGCACAGTGGGCTCGGCAGGCACAGCGGGCTCGGCAGGCTCCTCGGCGGCAAGTGGCTCGAGCCCATCGGCCGACTCCTCCTCCCCGGACGGCTCTCGTCGATCCAGCTCGTCGTCCGCAGACCACTCGC
>Ga0102815_10001929_pt1 | contig 12830 bp, 11 predicted proteins | sample ColrivemetaGS759_FD_79113 | JGI IMG/M metagenome (GOLD analysis project Ga0102815, IMG submission 79113) | Estuarine microbial communities from the Columbia River estuary - Ebb tide ETM metaG S.759 | ecosystem: Environmental > Aquatic > Marine > Intertidal zone > Estuary | place: USA: Columbia...
CAATCTAAATCCATGGCTGAAGCATCTTCCATAGTCCTAAAAAAATCTTCTGGTGTAGGATGTTTAAATTTCCAACGATTTGCATAGGTTCTAAATGAATAATCAAATAACTCCCGCCCCATTATTGTTTCTCTTAAAATATTTAGAGCTGTAGCTGGTTTTCCGTAAGCATTATTTCCAAATTGATAGGTATTGAGCCCTTTTGTCATAATTGGAGCTATAAAATTTTGATTACCTGACATGTATGGTATAATTTTGGAAGCTGGACCTCGTCTGGAGGGAAAGGAAGTATCTCCATCTGCAAGAGCACCTGGATACTTTTCTCCAAAATCACCTTGAGCTACATATTGTACAAAAGTGTTTAACCCTTCATCCATCCATGTCCATTGACGCTCATCACTATTGATTATCATTGGGAAGAAATTGTGTCCAACCTCATGTATGATGACTCCCATCATACCATACCTTACCCTACGAGAAATAACGCCGTCTTTATCTGGTCGGCCAAAATTATAGCATATCATGGGATATTCCATACCCATTGGTGCACTTACTGAGATCGCCTTGTGATATGGATAGTCGAATGTCATTCTTGAGTATGAAATTAAGGTGCTGGCAACCGTTTTTGTAGACCAATCACCCCATAACGGATTTGCTTCACTGGGATACATGGATACTGCCATAACATCCTTATCACCAATATTTACCGCCATCATATCCCAAATAAATTTTCGAGATGAAGCCCATCCAAAATCTCGAACGTTTTTTGCGTGTAATTTCCAAGTTTTGGTTTTATTAGATTTTGATTTTTCCGCCTCTAAAGCCTCTTGCTGAGAAACAATTACAACAGGTTCATCATATGAAGACTGTGCTTTTTTGTATCGTTCCATCATCTTTTTCGAAAAAACCTCTTTTCTGTTTATAAGTTCACCTGTTCCATCCAAAATATGATCTGCAGGAACCGTTATATCAACCTCAAAATCTCCAAACGGAAGTGCAAATTCATCACGACCAAAAAATTGTGCATTCTGCCATCCTTCAACATCGTTATAAACAGCCATTCTTGGATAGAATTGTGCCATAACGTATATCTTATTATCGGTATCAGAAAAATATTCATACCCAGAACGCCCACCTTCTTCAACATGATTATTTATATTGTACCACCATTGAATATCAAAAGAAAACTGGTCTCCAGTTTTCATCGTGTTTGGCAGTTCAATTCGCATCATCGTTCCATTAATCATATATTCAAGTCCTTTACCATTGACATCGCGTACTTTTTCTATATTAAAACCACGCTGAAAAGCATTTTTAATATAAGTTTTAGCAAAAGCTGATGGTTTCAACGTCACACCTCCCTTTTCAATTAAAGGAGACTTTGAATTGGGCGCCCTCATGTTTTGATCTAATTGAATCCACAAAAACTTTAGTTCATCTGGTGAGTTATTAGTATAGGTTATGGTCTCATATCCCGACAAGCGACTATTGGCGTCATCTAATTTCAAACTCATTTTATAATCAGCTTGCTGCTGGTAATACGCAGGTCCAGGAGCACCTGAACCCGTCCTAAACATATTTGGTGTCGCAAATTCGTCATAGAGTTCTTTAAACTTATTTTCATTTTTATGACCAGAATATCGCTCTGAGTTATCGGTCTTTTGGGCTATTACTATAGCGGATGAAAATAAAATAGGTAGGAAATAAAATTTTAAACTTTTCATAGTTACTTACAATTAATTTAATTCTGTTTTGAAGACAATTATCATTTAAACACAATCGTCGCTAAATTATTTTGTGGGGTTAAAACAAAACTATCGTTTTGGTTATTAATATTAGTTTTTATAATATTTTGTTGTTGCTCAAAAATCTCGAATAAAACATCATTCGAGGCTTCAAACTTGGATATGTTAGGGACGTTAAAGATTTCGAGATAGCAAAAGATTAAATCATCTTCATATTCTTTCCCTACAAATTTAAATTCAGTAGGTTGACTATTTATATTAAATTGAACTTTATTTGACAGATATAATTCAATGTAATCATCAATCTTATTTTCAATTGCCTGAGTGTTTAAAACAACCTCTTTATCATACCTTACATGAATTAGTTTTTCTAAATCTTCTGTAAACATTTGCAAGATAATTTGAACCGATTCTTTCTCCTGAACATACTCAACTTGTGTGATACTAACGTAATATTTATGTGGATAGGTAAAAGCACACATTGGAATAAGAAAGAGTATACACAAAAATTTTAAAGATTTCATTGTTTTAATCTTAATTTTGTGACTAAATTAAGCATTTTTACAAATAATTTATTGTCTTTATTCATAAAATTAATCTAAAATTTCTTGTCGTTATTTACATATTGATTGTACTTAATTATTAAATAATCATAAATTTCAATATTACTTTTGTCTTTACATCTAATTTCAAAATTTTCATCATCTGAACAGAAATAAAAGAACTCTTCTCTTAAATTTTTATTTAGGGGATAATCTCTGAAAAATTCAGTCGAAACATTTCGTTTGATAGCATTCAATAAAGCAATATCGGATTCCTGCTTTACACGTTGCTTTAACATTTTAGTTCGTCCAGAAATGGCATTTAATAATTTATGAACGTTTAAAACAAATCCAAATCCAATGTAAGGTATTAATTTACCAGCATCAGCCTCGTGTAATCGCCGTTCACTTTGCGTCTTAGGTTTACCTATATATCCTGGAATTCCGACATCATAAAAATCTATGGGTTTATTCATTTCATTATTTTTCAAATCATATTCCAAATCACCTGAAAGAATCTTTCCTACGGTGATTTCAGGAAGATTATTAACCTGTTCTTCTAAAAAAATATCCATTGCTTGTTCCCTAAAAACTTTAGAAGTCACAATTACTGACACCAATTTGTATTGAACAGAAGAAAATACAATTGTATCATTAATTTTTGCTTGAACATCAAAAAAACCTGCTGTATTAGTAGTTGAAAACTTATTACTTGTTTTATTAATAACATGAATTCCTTCAACATCAGAACTACCAAACACTTGACCTTGGATGAGAGCTACTTGTGAAATACATGTTGCAGTAGAAAAACCAATAAAAATAAATATAAAACATTTAATTTTTTTCATTCTTATTTGCCTGAAATTCTTCGTTTCTTTTAACCATAATGCTCAAAAATTGTAATTCTTGCTCGTCTTCTAATAAGTATTTCTTGAGTCCACGGTCTTCAACAAAGTATATAAATTCAATGACATCCTTTTCTGAAACACTCAGCTTTTCTGCTAAATATTTAAAGGAATATTTTTCTAAAATATCTCTGTCTGATGCCCATTCACTGCGCTCATTTTGATTTACTGGATTTAAAAAAGATTTTGACAATAGATCTATAATCTTCAAAGCATCCGCGGTATAATACATCCTATTATCTGGTATAGCTGCATTTCTAACCCCAGACAAATAATCATCTGTAAAATTAAACTTATCAAGATTATCTAAACCAAAATATAAAGCATCTAAATTTGCATTTATAGTTTTGATTCTAGCTATATCTATTGAAACATTACCTGTTAAACCATATGGCAAAATGACAACCTCTGGAAGTTTATTAACTTCTTCAACCAACACGGCTATTAATGTTTGCGAATCCATAATGTCTTGGTTAATAATAATTTCAAAATTTTGAAACTGCAAAGCTGATATATTGAGCTTGTCATTCAAAGCTGCGGTAATAACAAATTGTCCTTTAGCATCTGTCACAGTTCCTGTATTAGTAACAGAATTATAAACCGTAACGCCTTCTAAATCAGTAGAATTTACAATAATAGTACCAGCGATATTTACTCTCTCAAACTCTTGAGAATATAGTTGAGTCATTTGAGCAAATAAAAACAATATCCAAAAGGATTTGTATCTGCTAATCATTTTCATCATATATAGTAATTTCAATTTTTTATTTAAAATAATATAAGTTTTTATAATAACGTACTCATTTACGTTTATATTTATAACATGAACTAAACCAAAGTTAATTATTTAAAAGTAATTCAATTGAAAAATATTATTATCGCAAGCACCTCAACTCTCTATGGATGTGATTATCTTGAGTATTTGCTTAAAGATTTAGAGGAGCTTTATAAAGATATCAAAGACATTATATTTGTTCCATATGCCCGACCTGACGGAATTTCACACGAACTATATACTAAGAAAGTAAGTGCTGTATTTAAACGAATAAAGAAATCTATCAAGGGACTTCATGAATTCAAAAATCCAGAGGAAGCTATCAAAAATTGCGAAGCCATTTTTGTGGGAGGCGGAAATACGTTTGTATTAGTCAACGAACTTCAAAAGAATAATTTAATAGATCCTATTAAAAAAGCTGTTTGCGCTGGGGTTCCTTATTTAGGCACAAGTGCAGGAAGCAACATCTGTGGAATTAATATGCAAACGACCAACGATATGCCCATAGTTTATCCAACAAGTTTTGACACCTTAGGATTGATTCCTTTTAATATTAATCCTCATTATTTGGATATTGACCTCAATAATAAGCATATGGGAGAAAGTAGAGAAACCCGAATTAATGAGTTTCATCAATTTAACAATCAGACTGTTATTGGTCTACGCGAAGGTAGTTTCTTGCGTATCAATGGTGATATTATACTGTTAAAAGGACCGCATTCCGCACGTATTTTTAGACCAAACAAAACAGCTTATGAGTTAAAAACTAATGACATTTTAGAAGCCAATAATTAAAGATTTTTGAATAGGTAGTTCGATTTAATTTATTTTCGCATTTTAATATATCGATAATTTACAGATTGCAATTGGAGATGAGAACTCAGAAAACATTGTAGCAGAATTTTAAAACAAACAGCTCTATTTGTATTGTTACAAGTCGTTGATAAAGGGCAAATTCTAAAATATGTATGATAAATATTCAATCTTGAAGCCCATAAATTAAGTGAATAATAGCAATTTAGTAAAGTGAAGCTGTAACATAAACATTACCAAATAATTCATTCCTAGATGCAATTTTTTGTTTTTATATTTACACATAATTTTGATAAATGAATAAAAAAGTAATCTTGATGATTTTAGATGGTTGGGGAACCTCCCCTGACCCTAAGGTCTCCGCTATTGATAATGCACGCACTCCTTACATAGATTCCTTGTATCAAAAGTATTCGCATGCAAGTTTGAGAACCGACGGACTTAATGTCGGTTTACCAGAAGGGCAAATGGGAAACAGTGAAGTAGGTCATATGAATTTAGGTGCGGGTAGAATCGTATATCAAGATCTTGTAAAAATTAATCTTGCCATTAAAAATAAAACATTATTGTCTCAAAAAGAAATATCCAATGCCTTTGCAAATGCAAAAACAAACAATAGAAATGTTCATTTATTGGGGCTCGTGAGTGATGGTGGAGTACATTCGCATATTAACCATTTGTTTGGCCTCATTGATGCTGCAAATGAGTATGGAATCAATAACCTATTTATTCACGCTTTTACCGATGGGCGTGATGTAGATCCAAAATCAGGATTAAACTATATTTCAGAACTTGAAAAATATTTAGATACTTGTACAGGCGAAATAGCTACGGTAACAGGACGATATTTTGCTATGGATAGAGATCACAGATGGGAACGAAAAAAGATTGCTTATGATGCTCTTGTCAATGGAAATGGAGAGCTTTCACAACATATTGAAGAATCAATTCAAAATAGCTATGACAGTGGCGTAACAGATGAATTTTTAAAACCTATTATAAAAACTAATAAAAATGGAACTCCAATAACAAAAATTCAAAAGGATGACATCGTTATCTTTTTTAATTTTAGAACAGATAGAGGAAGGCAATTAACACAAGCGCTTACACAACAAAATTATCACGAATATAATTTACATAAATTAAAATTACACTTCGTCACTTTCACCAATTATGATGAAACCTTTCAAGGAATTGATGTGATTTTTAAAAAAAATAATCTTAAAGATACTTTAGGAGAGGTTTTAGAGCAATACAATAAAACACAAATTCGCATTGCGGAAACGGAGAAGTACCCACATGTTACTTTTTTCTTTTCGGGAGGTCGTGAAAAACCATTTGTTGGTGAACAGAGAATTTTGAAAAATTCTCCCAAAGTGGCTACCTATGATCTTAAACCAGAAATGAGTGCATACCAATTAAAAGATTCCTTAATTACCGAATTAAATAAAGGAGATGTTGATTTTGTTTGTCTCAATTTTGCAAACGGTGATATGGTTGGTCATACTGGTGTAATGAATGCAGCAATTAAGGCTTGTGAAGCTGTTGACATCTGCGTCAAAGAAACAATCGAGTCAGCTTTAAAAAATAATTACACGACACTTTTGATTGCAGATCATGGAAATTGTGAAACCATGATAAATCCTGACGGATCGCCCCATACAGCACACACAACAAACCCTGTTCCAATTATTTTAGTTGATAACAATTTAAAACAAATAAAAGATGGTGTATTGGGTGATTTAGCTCCAACCATCTTAAAATTAATGGGGATTAAAAAACCAAAAGTAATGACCCAAGACTCGCTAGTATAATAATAAAATTTAGTAATATGGATATTTACAATAGACTCACTTTAGCCATTGACTTTGACGGCACCATCGTTGAAGATGCCTATCCTAAAATAGGTAAACCTAGATTATTTGCGTTTGAAACGCTGCAAAAACTTCAACAAGATGGACATCGACTGATATTATGGACTTATCGTAACGGCGTTAAGCTTCAAGAGGCCGTAGAGTTTTGTAAAAAAAATGGTATTGAATTCTATGCTATAAATAATAGTTTTCCAGAAGAAAAGTTTGATTACACAAAAAGTAGAAAAATCAATGCTGATCTTTTTATTGATGACAGAAATATTGGAGGTGTTTTAGGGTGGGGCGAAGTTTATCAAATGTTGACAAATGAAGAACCAAATATAAAAAACACGAGAAAAAAAGGATTCTTTGGCCTTTTTCAAAAATAACTAATGGATCAGCTCAAAATAGGTTTATCAACACGTTCACTATATTTTGTAAAAGAGATAGCGGTTAATGTCTTTGCTAGTTCTTTGGTTGTTTTACCATATAAATGCACAATTCCTACTCCCTAATTATATTTATCTGGCGCCAAGAGGTGTATTAACAAAAGCAATAATATTTTGCTTAAAAAGCAACGAGCTCACATAAAATAAGAATTTACAGGCCATTCCCTACTATTCGCATATATCTTACGTTGCGTCCAATAAAAAAGAGTTTACACAAATCAGTCTCTTAATTTAGGGTTTGCCTAGAGTGTCCTTTTAAATACAAATGACATACTTCAACTTTATGAAATTTCTCACGTCTATCCACTATGGCATTGATTTATAGTATAAACTCAATCATTAGATTTTATAACTGTTACTGCTTCTCCCTACTAGTTCTTAGAGAATCTAATTCAAAATTTATGCTAGGTAATTATTATTTAACTTTTTCTAAATACTACCAAATGTCGTATTTAATAAGATTATTAAAGATGGTAATTTTAAGTATATTTACCAATATTTACGAACACATGATAGTTGTAAAAAATGCTGAAGAAATTGAATTAATGCGCGAGAGTGCTTTAATCGTTTCTAAGACTCTTGGAATGTTAGCAAAAGAGGTTAAACCAGGAGTGACCACAATGCAATTAGATAAATTAGCAGAAGATTATATTCGCTCTCAAAATGCAATCCCAGGATTTCTTGGTCTTTATGATTTTCCAAACACATTATGTATGAGCCCGAATGAACAAGTTGTTCATGGATTTCCTACAAACAATCCTTTAAAAGAAGGAGATATTATATCAATTGATTGTGGTGCTATTAAGAATAACTTCTACGTTGATCATGCCTATACATTTGAGGTAGGCGAAGTTACTCCTGATATTAAAAAACTACTTCAGATTACCAAAGAATCATTGTATGTTGGAATTAGAGAGTTGAAAGTTGGTAATCGTGTAGGTGATGTGGGTTATGCTATACAGCAATTTTGTGAATCCCATGGATACGGGGTTGTAAGAGAGCTAGTTGGTCATGGAATTGGCAGAAAAATGCACGAAGATCCAGAAATGCCAAATTACGGCAGAAGAGGAAGAGGCAAAAAGTTTATCAATGGATTGGTTGTGGCCATCGAGCCCATGATTAATATGGGAACTCATCGTATCAAACAGCACTCTGATGGATGGACTATTACAACACTAGACAACAAACCAAGTGCTCATTTTGAACATGATGTTGCCATTGTTGATGGTAAACCTGAAATTTTATCGACCTTTGCTTACATCTACGAATCTCTAGGAATTGAAAGCAGCGAAGAAGACGAATTTAGACAGAAAGCATTGGTACTTTAAAAACATTGAAAAAACTCTTTAAATTATTACTAAATATTGTTCCACGCCCAGTACTTATTAGGCTCAGCTATGTTATTAGGCCACTTCTAACGTTTTTATTGAAAGGATCTAGGTTTACAGACCCTATTGATAATAAAAGTTTCAACTGCTTTTTACCATACGGATATAATAAACAGAGAATGAATGCTCTTTCTCCCTCCACTTTAAGCTTAGAACGACATCGCTTACTATGGTTGTTTTTAAAAAATAAAACTGATTTTTTTAAAGAGAAAAAAAGCATTTTACATGTTGCACCCGAACAATGTTTTTTAAATATTTTTAAGTCATTACCAAATTTAAGCTACACAACAACTGATTTATTATCACCAATAGCAGACGTAAAGGCAGATATCTGTAATTTACCATTTCAAGATGATAAATTTGATGTAATTCTTTGCAATCATGTTTTAGAACACATACCTGATGACACCAAAGCAATAAGTGAATTATATAGAATTCTAAAACCTGGAGGATACGGTATACTTCAAGTGCCTCAAGACTTAACTAGAAGTAAAACTTTTGAAGATAATTCAATAACCAACAAGAAAGATCGCACTAAGATTTTCGGTCAATATGACCACGTAAGAATTTATGGTCAAGACTATTTTGACAAGCTTCGATCAGGGGGCTTTAAAGTAAAAGCAATTGATTTTACCACCTCGTTCACTCAAAAAGATTTAAAACGTTATTGCCTAACGAAAGGAGAATTAATTCCTTTTGTCTACAAATAAAACTATTCAGGAAACCCATTTAAACTCAACGTCTCCAATTGCTTTTTTTCATTTTCAAAAATAAAAAAAACTTTTATTCCTGGTCGAGAATTTAAAAAACCTTTGACTCGCTCAACGCCCATCGCTTGAAATGCTGTAGCATAGGCATCTGCTACCATACAGCTATCTGCTATAACAGATACACTTAAAACTTTTGTTTTACTTGGATAACCCGATGAGGCATCTATAATATGCGCATATCGATTACCATTCTCATCAATTTTAAATTTACGGTAGGTGCCTGAAGTAGCCATGGCTTCATCCATAAGGTTAATTGCTTTTAAGACTGACTGTGAACCATCAAAATTTGGCCAATCAATTCCCACCGCCCATGGTTTTGAACTTTTTTGATTTACTCCTTTAGATTGAATTTCTCCTCCTACCTCAACTAGGTAATCCCTAATCTGTTTCGAGTCTAAAAAGTTAGCGATAACATCAACTGCGTAGCCTTTTGCAATCGCATTAAAATCTAAATAAGTACCAGGGTAGCTCTTTACGACATTCGCACCGACTCGATCTAATTTATCAAGACCTACAGAAATCATTAAACTATCAATTTTCAAACTATCCAAGTTTACTACTTTACCCTCAGGTCCAAAATCCCAAGCATTTACAATAGCACCAATGGTTGGATCAAACATGCCATCAGTATTTTCATAAATTGTTTTAGAAACTTCAAATACTTTCAAAAAATGCTGATCTAAAGCTACAGACTCATTTCGATTCCATTTTGATATGTCTGAGTTTTTAACATAAGTAGACATGGATTTATTGATAACATAAAACAAACTATCAAATTCCTTTTCATAATTTCTATCACCATGATAGATGATTGTATAGGATGTACCAAAAACTAAACCAGACAATTTTATATTGATTAATTCACTTTGCTTGCAAGTAAAAAAAATCACAATAAAACATAACAATATGAGCTTGGTCTTCATTTTAATTAAAATTAGTTTCTATAACTTGAATACCATTATATTCAATAAGATATTCCTCATTCAAGTAGATCGGTAAGTCATTTCCATCTGGATTACTAAGACCAACACCTGCATACAACACCTTTGCCTCTTTCTGTCTTGCATGATTTTTAAAAGTTTCCATCCACACTATATCATAATTATTTGGGTTTTTTGGAAGGATTACAGCTCGAACAATCACGAAAAAATATTGATTGTTCTTATCAATACATACAAATTGGGGATGCTTTTTTAATTTACTGTTTATAGCAACAAATTCAAAACCTCTTTTCTCTAAATCTTTACCAACGTGATTCATTGCAAGATTGTGTAGTTCTTGATGTGTTAATGCTTTATTCATATGACAAAAGTAAGCTGAGAAATAGCTTAATTAAAATAGTTTAACATAAAATAAAGAGATAACGATTCTCGACATATAATAACTATCAAAAAAATGATTTTATGATAAAGTTACTTTTTTTGACATAAAATATCATCTTTAAAAAATTGAACAACATCGCTTTCTTTAAGTGATTATTTTAGAGAAGATTTATAAATTAAAAATAATGTTACCTTACAATCGCAAAAATAATTTTATTTCTTTATTATCATATCAAATTGATGAAAATGACATATCAACTTAAAAACAAGTTTAAAAAATCATGAAAAAAGCTTTACTTTTTTTAGGAACTACTATTACTTTAATCATTGCAATTTTAGTCATAAATGCCATGACATTAACGTCACAACAAATCTCATCAAATTCAATAGAGCCTATCTCATTGCCCAATGATATTTTTGAGCATCTTTCAAAGTCTATACAATACGCTACCATATCATTAAACGAGGATGCTATTCCTGACTCAACAGCATTTCTTGGCTTACACCAATTTATCAAAGATGTATTTCCCATGGTTCACAAAAAACTGTCCCTCGAAAAAATAAATGACTATAGTTTACTGTACACTTGGAAAGGGTCTGATTCTAGTGTGAAGCCCATTATACTTATGTCACATCAAGATGTAGTACCCATAGACCAGCCAACGTTAAACGATTGGGAAGCACATCCCTTTGAAGGAAAAATAACAAACGATTACGTGCTGGGAAGGGGAACACTAGATGACAAAGGAAGCCTAATTGGTCTTTTAGAAGCTGTTGAAAAGCTGCTAGAAGAGTCATTTGAGCCAAAACGAACCATCTACCTTGCGTTTGGTCATGATGAAGAAATTGGAGGAGAAAGCGGAGCTGCTGCCATTGTATCACATTTGAAAGAAAAGGGAATTCATGCAGCCATGACACTTGATGAAGGTGGTTTTCTTGCCGAAAACTTAATCCCTGGGATTGACAATCCGGTCGCCATGATTAATTTAGCAGAAAAAGGTTTTGCTTCATTTAAACTTATTGTTGAAACATCAGGAGGACATAGTTCACAACCTCCTAGAGAGAATACCATAGGTATGTTGGCACAGGCAATTGTAAATTTAGAAAACAATCAACGACCATATAAATTAGTAAATCCCATCAATTATCAACTTCAATACATAGGTGCAGAACTTCCATTTTTTCAAAAAATCGCCTTTGCTAATCCCTTTCTTTTTAAAAATCCTATTTTAAAAGCTTTAAATGCTCACACCACAACGGCACCAACAATCATTAAAGGAGGTATAAAAAACAATGTCATACCTACTACAGCCGAGGCCACAATAAATTTTAGAATACTTCCAGGGGAAAACATTGAATCTGTAAAAAAACATATCCAACAAGTAATCTCAGATAAAATAAAAGTAGAACCAGTAGGATTTTTAACAAATCCCTCTCCTGTATCAAGCATTAGCTCAAACTCTTTTAAAACGCTAGAACAAACAATTCGTGACGTCTTTCCAACAAGTATTGTAGTTCCGGGTCTTGTAGGTGGTGGTACTGATGCTAGATACTTTTATGAGATTTCAGATGACGTTTACCGTTTTTACCCGATTAGAATTAGTCCTGAAAGTATGACACGATTTCATGGGATTGATGAAAAAATAAGCAAAGATAATTACCGAGAGATTATAACATTCACATACCATATGATTAAAAACTTTAATTGAAGTTTTTAGCTCTCACTATTACAAATTTAAAAAGTCCAATACTCGATAATGTATTGGACTTTTTAAATTTAATTTTTTTATTGATTAGCCACCAAAGTCATCAAATCTAATGTGTTCATCAGGAATTCCATAATCTTCACCCATCTTCTGAACAGCTTGATTCATTAAAGGCGGTCCGCAAAAATATAATTCGATATCTTCAGGTGCATCATGATTATTCAAATAATTATCAATGACACAATTATGAATAAATCCAACAAATCCGTCTCCAACTTCATCATTGATATCTTTTTTAACTTTCCAATTATCCTCTTCCATCGGTTCTGATAAAGCCATATAGAATTTAAAGTTAGGGAAATCTTTTTCTAGTTTTCTAAAGTGTTCTATATAAAACAATTCACGTTTTGAGCGCCCCCCATACCAATAAGTTACCGTACGACCTGTTTTAAGGGTTCTAAATAACTCATACAAATGAGATCGCATAGGTGCCATTCCCGCTCCACCACCAACATACAACATCTCACTTTCAGATTCATTTATGAAAAATTCTCCATAAGGC
>Ga0102815_10001932_pt1 | contig 12810 bp, 12 predicted proteins | sample ColrivemetaGS759_FD_79113 | JGI IMG/M metagenome (GOLD analysis project Ga0102815, IMG submission 79113) | Estuarine microbial communities from the Columbia River estuary - Ebb tide ETM metaG S.759 | ecosystem: Environmental > Aquatic > Marine > Intertidal zone > Estuary | place: USA: Columbia...
AAAACTAAATGCTGACCATTATTTGTATTGATTTTTATTGAGTTCACTTCAACTTTTCCAAAATCTGATTGAATCATTGAAGCAATAAAGCTACATAGTAAAATTATGAAAATATATGGGGATAAAGATTTCATAACCGAATTATAATAGTATTACGCAAATTTAAAATATAGGCCTTCTTAGTTAAATGGATATAACAGATCCCTCCTAAGGATTAGTTGCAGGTTCGATTCCTGCAGAGGGCACCAAATAAAAAAGCTGATTTAAATATATTTGCTTAGGGTACAAGCCATGACGATATTTGACCATCTTCCCAGTTATGAATTGCTCTTCTGTGACCTGAGCTTTTTAAATGAAGGAATTCTAAGGAAGTAAATGAAAACTTAAGGACTGCAAAATTATCAAAACCATCTTCTATATTTCCATCTTTCAAGTCATATTCTTTTGGATCGGATATTTTAAGGGTTGAGCCTCCCTTAACCGAGTAACACTTTTTAGACCTTGATGTAGATTGATCCCATGCTGTTTTAGAATAATGATCATCATAGTGAACTGATATAGAACCCTGCAGTTTAATTTGAATTTTTAATTCGGGATCATAGCCTAATACGCTTGCTGAATTATTATTCTTATATTGTTTGATCTTTGCCGCTCTATAGTCAGTATGGAATCTTAAAAATCTTTCTTTTAAATTAAATTCTCTAAGCACCATTACTCTTGTTGCTACCTCATTCTTGTCTATTGATGAAACAGCCAAGGTATGGAAAAGGGTTTTTGAATTTGCAACAGCATTGGTTAAAATCAAATCTGCACTTTGCAGGGTTTGCGAAATATCATTATATTCTTCCGGCAACTCTGCCAGTAAAGTATTTTGATTGTTCATTTCTTAAAATTCCAATCAGTTCCAGACTCTGTATCTTTAATTTCAATACTCATTTCTAATAACTCTTGTCTTATGGCATCTGCTTTGTCAAAGTCTTTATTCTTTTTTGCATCAAGTCTGTGAGATATAAGTTGTTCAATTTTATTAATATCTAGTCCGGCTCTGTCATTTGAAAACCAATCTTGATAATCCTCTTGGCATATACCCATAAGTTTAGAGGCTAAAATTAACTTAGATTTAAATTCTGGTAAATCGTCATGAGAAATAGAACCAAAATCTTTAATAATTTTATTAAGATTAGCTAACAAGCCTGGGGTATTTAAATCATCTAAAAGAGGAGCTAAAAAGCCTATTGAGGATTCATTTATTTGTGATGGTTGAATATCTTCAATTTCTGCGAAAACTTTATATAACTTATCTAACAACTTCTTTGCTTGGTGCATAACTTTATCATTCCAATCTAAAGCCTGTCTGTAATGAGAAGAAAGAAGTGATAAGCGAATGACCTCGCCATGATTATCTTCCATTAAATCTTTAACTAAAGAGATATTACCTAAAGATTTGGACATTTTTTCACCATTAACTGTTACAAAACCATTATGCATCCAATAATTAACATAAGATTTTGGATTGCTATTAGCTGATGAAGAACAACAGCTTTGGGCAATTTCATTTTCGTGATGTGGAAAAGTTAAGTCTCTACCTCCACCATGAATATCAAAAGGAAGTCCTAGTGTTTTTTCTGACATAGCAGAACATTCTGTATGCCAACCCGGTCTTCCATATCCCCATGGAGAATCCCATCCTGGTTGCTCATTATTGCTTGGCTTCCAAAGAACAAAGTCAGCTGGATCTTTCTTAAAAGGTGCAACTTCAACCCTGCTACCAGCAATCTGTTCTTCGCGGTTTCTCTTAGAAAGTTTCCCATAGTTTTCATAAGAAGGAACATGAAATAATACATGACCATCTTTTTTGTAAGCATGACCATTAGATATAAGATCTTCGATAAGATGTACCATCTCAGATATGTACTCGGTTGCTTTTGGCTGAATATCAGGAGCTTTGACGAGTAGCTTTGACATATCCTCATTATATATATCAGTATATTTTTGAGTTATTTCATTTATAGGGACATTTAGTTCATTAGCAGCATCAATTATCTTGTCATCTATATCGGTTATATTTGATACATATGTCACCTTAGGATAGACATACCTTAAAACTCTTACCAATGTATCAAACACCACTGCCATTCGCGCGTTGCCAATATGAGCATAATTGTATACGGTTGGACCGCAAGCATAAATCTTGATGTGGCTAGGGTCTAACGGAATGAAATTTTCTTTTTTTCCAGAAAAGGTATTAAATATCTTCAAAGTCTTCATACACTTTTTGTTAAATCTAGTACTTTCATTTCTCTAAGAGCATTTAATAGTGGTAATAATGGCATACCTCTTACAGTATAAGAAGAACCATCAACAGAAGAGAATAAATTGCATCCTAAACTTTCAAATTTATAAGCACCAGCTGCATGAATCGGATTTTCTAATTTAACATAGTTAACAATCTCTTCCTCTGACAGGTTATGCATTTTCATTTTAACAACCTCAGAATATTCCCATAACGATTCTCCATTTTTATACAAACATACTCCGCTGTGCTGAAAATGAACTTTGCCTGATAGTAATTTAAGATTCTCAGTAGCTTTTTCTATGGAGCCAGGCTTGTCAAAAACCTTTGTATTAAGTACACACATTTGATCACCACCAATAACTATATGATTTGGATTTTCAATGCTTACACTTGCAGCTTTTGCAGAAGCAAGTTTAATCACCTGTTGTTCAAATGGGATTCCAAACATTTCCTTTTTCAAGGCATCTTCATTAGTATCAGTCTTGATTATTTCAAAACATATACCAGCTTCTTCTAGCATTTGTTTTCTACTTTGAGAACCAGATGCAAGTATTATAGGAATTTTAGGACTGATACTTGCAAACAGTACCTTTTCCGAATCCATTTAGAATTTCTTAGGTGAATTTATTAAACTAATGAATTCTTCTCTTGCTTTGCTATCTTCTCTAAAAATACCTAACATTCTTGATGTAATAGTACTTGATTCAGTCTTATGTATACCTCTTGTACTCATACACCCATGACCAGCATCTATAACTACAGCAACACCTTTAGGCTGAAGAACTTCATTAATGGTATCAGCGATTTGTGCGGTCATTGTCTCTTGAGTTTGAAGTCTTTTTCCAAATGCATCTACAAGTCTGGCAAGTTTACTAATGCCAACAACTCTATTGTTTGGGATATAACCAACATGTGCTACGCCAATAATTGGAACCATATGATGTTCGCAATGAGATTCAACCCTTATATCGCGAACAATAACAGCATCATCATAACCTTCAACTTCTTCAAAAGTTTTGCTTAAAATCTCAACTGGATCATCATGATATCCTGAAAAAAATTCTTTATATGCCTTAGCAACCCTCTTTGGAGTTTCTATAAGGCCTTCGCGATCTGGATCATCACCAGCCCAAAGAATTAGTTTTCTTACAGCTTCTAATACTTCTACTTCACTTGGTTTATTGCTCATTATGTTTCCTATAAATATGGGTTTATTTTATATGATAATTAATAAATTTAAAAAATATTTAATAAAAAAGGGAGCGTTAATTGCTCCCTGTTAAAAGTATAACTAATTTAAACTAAATCTGTAATAACTTTAAGAGCTATCGCTAAAACAAAAGATGAGATAATCACGGCTCTTACCGATGCAATAGCTGGCAACATTTTTCCCCAAATAGCATTTGCTTCAATAGCAAAAATAATTGCTAGGCCAACTAATAGACTTGTACCACTCCACTCTGGATGAATTATCAAACCTGTAGGATCTTGTCCATGTGCAGAGTAAACCATATACATCAACATAGGAACTGAAAATAAGGTATTAGTTCTTGAAGCTAGTCCAGCTTTGGCTCCTGCAGCAGCTGCATCGCCTTCTTTCATGCCCAGTACAATTTTTTGGTTTCTCCAAATAATTCCCCAAACATTCAACATCATTAATGTTCCCATAGTAGCGCCCAGTATTATTTCAGTTCCAATTCTTACACTAATTTGATGAAGAAGGATTACTCCAGTAAGGAAAGTAAATAACGCTGCCCACCTAAACCACCATAAAGCATTTGGTGCTAATTTTTTAAACACATCTGCCTTCGCATCAGGATCTGCAACTTTGACGTATTCACCTTGAATAAAATTAAAATAGTAAAGCAATCCTATCCATGCAATACCAAAAAGAATATGAAAAGTTCTAAAGAAAGATTGATCAGTCAAAATATCCATGTTGCTCCTTATTAAATGTGCTTAGGGTTATATTAAATTAATTTTATATGTAAATCTAATAAAAATGGGGCTTTAAAGCCCCATTTTAAATTGAACATTTATCAAAAATTACATCATTCCACCCATACCACCCATTCCACCCATATCAGGCATTGGTGGCATTGGGGCATCGTTTTTAGGAACATCTGTAACCATAGCTTCGGTTGTTATCATCATTCCAGCCACAGAGCCTGCCGCTTGAATTGCAGTTCTTGTTACTTTGGCAGGATCAAGAATACCCATTTCAATCATATCTCCGTATTCACCAGATGATGCGTTAAAACCATATGAGCCAGAACCCTCCTTAACATTAGCTAAAATAACAGATGATTCTTCACCAGCATTTGAAACGATTTGTCTTAATGGAGCTTCAAAAGCTTTTCTAGCAATATTGACACCAACGTTCTGATCATCATTATCACCAGTAACTTTTTCAACTGCTTCAAGGCATCTTATTAAAGCCGAGCCTCCTCCAGCAACAACTCCCTCTTCAACAGCTGCTCTTGTTGAATGAAGCGCGTCTTCAACTCTTGCTTTTTTCTCTTTCATTTCTACTTCAGACCCGGCACCGACTTTTATGACAGCTACACCACCAGCAAGTTTTGCAACTCTTTCCTGAAGTTTTTCTTTATCATAGTCAGAAGTTGTATCTTCAATCTGAGCTCTAATTTGATTAACTCTGGCAGCTATATCTTTTTCATCACCAGCGCCGTCGATAACAGTAGCATTATCTTTATTTAAGACTACTCTTTTTGCAGTTCCTAAATCTTCAATAGTTGCGCCTTCTAATGAAAGACCAACTTCGTCAGAAATAACTGTTCCACCAGTAAGGATAGCAATATCTTCAAGCATGGCTTTCCTTCTGTCACCAAACCCAGGAGCCTTACACGCAGCTGCCTTAACAATTCCTCTAAGGTTATTTACAACCAAAGTAGCTAAAGCTTCACCTTCGATATCTTCTGCAATAATTAAAAGTGGCTTTCCAGCTTTTGCAACTGATTCAAGTAACGGTAGTAAATCTCTAATATTTGAAATCTTCTTATCGAACAATAAAATAAGTGGGCTTTCAAGCTCTACAGTCATATTATCTTGATTAGTAACGAAATAAGGGGATAAATAACCTCTATCAAATTGCATTCCTTCAACAACATCAAGCTCATTTTCGATTCCGCTTCCCTCTTCTACAGTAATGACACCTTCCTTACCAACTTTTTCCATAGCCTCAGCAATAATTTCACCAACAGCGTGATCTCCATTAGCTGATATAGTGCCAACTTGAGCAATAGCCTTGCTATCAGCACATGGAACACTTAATCCTTTAACATGCTCAACTGCTGCGCTTACTGCTTTATCTATACCTCTTTTAAGATCCATCGGATTCATACCTGCCGCAACAGCTTTGTTTCCCTCATTGACAATTGACTGAGCTAAAACAGTTGCTGTTGTTGTGCCGTCGCCTGCCTCATCATTAGTTTGAGAAGCTACTTGTTTAATCATTTGAGCTCCCATATTTTCAAATTTATTATCTAGCTCAATTTCTTTTGCAACAGAAACTCCATCTTTAGTAACTGTAGGTGCACCAAAAGACTTGTCTAGAACAACATTTCTGCCTTTTGGTCCTAGCGTTACCTTTACTGCATCTGCAAGTATATTAACGCCGTCAAGCATATGACTCCTAGCGCTATCTCCAAATTTAACATCTTTAGCTGACATCTTTTTCTCCCTTAATAATTAATATAATTTTTATTCAATAACACCGAAAATATCACTCTCACTCATGATCAGATAATCTTCGCCTTCAACTTTTACTTCATTACCAGCATACTGTCCAAATAAAACAATATCTCCAGCTTTAACATTCATTGGAAACAATTCTCCTGAATCAGTTTTTTTACCAGGACCAACTGAAATAACTTTACCTTGTGATGGTTTTTCTTTAGCAGAACCTGAAAGAATTATGCCCCCAGATGATGTTTCTTCTTCTTCAGTTCTTTTAACTAGAACTTTGTCATGTAAAGGTTTTAAGTTCATTTTTATCTCCTATTAAAATAATGCAATGAATTTTATGATAGATTTCTATCTTAAGCACTAGTTAGGGTCTAAAAAAAGAAATCAATACCTTAAATGCTTTTTTTATTAAAAATAATTAGAGCAATTATAATACCAATCAGATTTGAAATTAAATCAGCTATTTCAAAAAATCGGTACGGATGATAGAAATGAATGACTTCTATGCATAACCCAAATGCAAATATCATCCCAAGTAGCATCAATTTAGATAGATTGAAGTAACAATTTAGGCCTACAAATGAAAGGTATAAGAAGATTAATGCATGAATCATCTTGTCTGATAGAAAAGATAGCGCAGCAATGTTTGGTATTGATGAGGCTGGCACAATACTAAAATACATTATCAACCCTAAGGATATAAAAAATGTAATTCTATAAAGTTTTTTCATGCTCTGTTAAGAAATTTCTATATGAAAACAATAATAGTATAGAAGGAATAGTTAGCATAGATGTCGTTATATAAAATGCCATCCAACCATATGCAAACCCAAAGATTTCTTGAAGATGATTTGCCCATACTCCTGAGAGACCCTTGAGTACAAACCCTGGACCTGCCATGAACCCTGTTAATAATGCGTACTGAAATCCTGTATATTTCTTAGATACTAGACTTGTTAGGAAGGCAATATTAACGGTTCCAACAATTCCTGCAGCTAAACTATCCATAGCTACAATTATTGCTAAAGAGGAAATACTTTTTTCTGATACTGCTACGTATGCAAATAAAATATTTGTAAGCATCACAAGAAATGCGCCCAAAAGCAGAGATTTAAAAATTTTAACCTTCTTAATAAGAAGACCTCCAAAAAAAATACCAAATATTGACGCAAATAAGGCAATTACTTTCACAACTGCACCTATCTCAGTAAGCGTGAAGCCCATATCAATATAAAAAGGTGTTGCCATAGGGCCCATGACTATATCTGTAAGTCTGTATGTAGCTATAATCAATAAAAGTATAGATGCCATAAACATACCAAAACGAGAAAAAAAATCTTTTAAGGGCTCAATAATAGAATTTATAAAATTTAATTTACCTAGTTCTTTATTTTTCTCTTCTTTGGAAAATATAACGCCTAGCAAGCCAAGACACATCAAACCTGCCATTAATTTAAAAGTCATAGACCATCCATTGATATCGGCAAAAATTAAAGCTATTGATGTTGCTGCAATAATTGCTAGTCTATAACCCAATTGATATGAGGCTGCTAAATTTCCTTGATCACTAATATGCGCATACTCTATTCTGAAAGCATCTATTGCAATATCCTGAATTGACCCCGCAAATGCGATTGTTGCTCCAACAGCGCAGAATAAAATAAAGTTTTCAATAGGATCTATATTAGATATAAACAATAAACTTAAAAATATAAGTATCTGCATAAAAGCTATCCAACTTTTTCTGTGTCCATATTGAGCTAAAAAAGGTATTGGAAACCTATCAACTAATGGTGCCCATACAAACTTAAAAGTATATGTAAAAGTAATCCAAGTAAAAAAACCAATATAACTTAAATCAACATTTACATCCCTTAACCATGCTGTTGAGGTGCTTATTAAAAGGATATATGGCAGACCAGAACCGAAGCCTAAGAAAAGCATAACGAACATTTTTTTATAGTTATACATTAGTTAAATATCTATCCCAGTCAAATAATACTCCTGGATCAGTTTTTCTTTCTGGTGCAATGTCTGAGTGTCTTTTTATATTATCTTTAGTTATTAAATCATACTCTGTGATTAACAATGAGGTTATTAAAGATAGTTGCTCATATTGGATATCTTCAAAGATATCGTCTTCACTGCCTTCTAATTCAATGCCTATTGAAAAATTATTACAGTCATTTTTGCCGTTATATGAAGATACTCCGGCATGCCATGCGCGCTTATCAAATGGTACAAATTGTATTATTTCGCCATTTCTTTTGATAAGAACATGAGCGGATACTTTCATGCCATCTATCTTTTTATAGAAACTATGTGAAGTAAAATCTAACTTATTTAAAAAAAATCTTTCTATGTGATCTGTATTGTATGTTTTTGGTGGCAAGCTTATAGAATGAATTACTAGCAAACTAATATCTTCATCAAAGGGTCTGTCATTGAAATTGGGCGACTCTAAGAATTTTATGTCTTGTAGCCTATGGTTTCTAATTTTCATTTATCTTAATAAAGATGGTAATTTAAAAAATATATTCTCTTTATCTTCGCCATTTTCATTAATTGATGCGCCAGTGTATTTTTTAAGCGCTTGAGCTATTTCTTGAACCCTTTCTTCTGGTGCAGATGCGCCAGCTGTAATTGAAATAGTCTTACAACCATCTAATTCAGATAAATTAAGTTCTTCGAATTCATCTATTAAAACAGACTTGCATCCACATTTTTCTGCTAGTTCTTTAAGCCTATTAGAATTCGAGCTATTTACAGAACCAACAACAATCATATAGTCAGATTCTAGTGCCAACTGCTTAACAGCATCTTGTCTATTCTGTGTTGCATAACAAATGTCATCATTCTTTGGAACTTTGATATCTGGAAATCTACTTTTTAAGATATTAATTATAGATTTTGTATCATCAACACTTAATGTGGTTTGCGTTACCAGCGCAAGTTCATTTGGTTTTGAAACTTCTATTTCAGCAGCCTCTTTCTCATCCTGAACTAAATATATGTTGCTGAAATTGGTATTGATGTGTCTTCCCATTGTTCCCTCAACTTCTGGATGACCCTCATGACCTATTAGGATAATATCTTTTTCTGATCTTGCATGCCTAATTACTTCCATATGAACTTTAGTTACAAGAGGACACGTAGCATCAAAGTATTGAAGATTTCTTGCTTTAGTATTTTCTTCAACCTCATTTGAAACTCCATGAGCACTAAAAACTACCAAAGAGTTATCAGGGATTTCATTAATTTCTTCAACAAATATTGCTCCTCTACTTTTTAAATCTTCTACAACAAATTTGTTATGCACTACCTCATGTTTTACATAAATAGGGCTACCATATATTTCAAGAGCCCTATTTACAATATCAATAGCTCTGTCGACACCTGCACAGAAACCTCTAGGATTAGCTAACTTAATTTCCTTAACTTTTGCTGACATGATCTCTTTTAAATAATTCTAGATAAATTAGGAGAATTGCTCCAATACTAATGAATGCATCAGCAGGGTTAAAGATAAAAAAAGAAAATTTGTTAACATGTAAGTGTAAAAAATCAGTGACATAACCATCAGGAATTCTATCTAATATATTACCTAAAGCTCCTCCTATTATCATAGATAAAGCAAACTTTTTTGAGCTATCATCCTCTTGTTTATGAAGTATGAAAATATAAATGACGATACCAATACCAAGAATAGTTAATAAGTTTGATAATGATCTTTGACCAAAATCTAAAAATCCAAAGGCAATACCAGAATTAAATGTTAGATAAAGGTCTATAAAAGGTATGAAGCTTATTGATTCAAATTCATTAAGGAAAGTTAAAGCAAACTGCTTTGCTGAAATATCCAATAGTAAAAAAATTAGAATATATAGATAATATTTATTTTTAAACAAAATATCTTACTTCCCCACTTGAATCTATGTTCTCTTCGCATCGTAAACATATTTCTGGATGAGATTTACTTTGTCCAACCAAACTATCTCTATGCCAACATCTTGTACATTTTTCATCATTAATGTTCTCAATAGAAATTTCTAGTGTTTTTCCAGGTTTAACAGATGCTTTTGAAGATATAAAAACAAAATGAAGTTCATCGCCTAGCTTATCAAGAATAATTTTATCTTTCTCATCTGCAGAAATAATGACGTTAGCATCTAAAGATCCTTTAAGCTTATTTTCATTTCTTAAACTTTCAATCGATTGATTTACTAAATCTTTAATTTCAAAAATTCTTTTCCAATCATTACTCCCGATTGTCTGAGATTGATCCAAAGTTTCTTGTATATAAGCAGTTAGAAATACTGAATCTCCTTGATTTTTCAAACTCTCATGAGTCTGCCATAGTTCTTCTGCAGTAAAAGATAAAATAGGAGCAATTAATCTAACCATAATATTTAAGACAGAATCAAGACTGGTTTGGCATGACTTTCTTGCCAATGAATCACTTTTACATGTGTAAAGACGATCCTTTACTATATCTAAATAGATTCCGCCCAACTCATTCACGCAGAAGTTATGAATTCGTTGAACGACATTATGATAAGAGTATGCTTCATAAAAATTAATAACATCCTCTTCAAGTTTTTGAGCTTCTAAAATAATCCATTTATCAAGCTCAATTTGTTCATCAAATTTAATTTTTTCAGTCTCATTAAAATCATTTAAATTACCAAGAATAAATCTAAATGTATTTCTAATTCTTCTATACTGATCAGATACTCTTTTTAAAATCTCGTCTGATGCAACCATTTCACTTCTAAAATCTGTTGAAGCCACCCAAAGCCTTAAAATATCTGCGCCCAAGCTATCCCATACTTTTTGAGGTGAAACAACGTTACCTAAAGATTTAGATTGTTTTCTACCATTTTCATCAACTACAAATCCATGAGTAAGGACCGCTTTATAGGGAGCTCTTCCATTCATAGCTATGCTTGTCAAAAGCGATGACTGGAACCAACCCCTATGTTGATCTGAGCCCTCTAGATATAAATCTGCAACAATATTTTTAGCAAATCTTTTTTCAGAAACAGTAGAGTGAGTTACACCTGAATCGAACCAAACATCTAAGGTATCTAAAGTTTTTATATATGAATCAGCATCAACAATATAATCATTTAAATCAATGGAATCCCATTCTGAGATTCCATTTTTTTCAATCGCGTCTGCAAACTTTGCAAAGAGTTCTTTTTGATCTGGATGAATTTCTCCAGTATCTTTATGAATCACCAAGGTTATTGGGATACCCCAATTTCTTTGTCTGGAAATACACCAATCAGGTCGATCAGTTAGCATACTCTCTATCCTTTGAAGGCCCCATGAAGGCTCCCATTGAACATCATTGACGCTGTCCAATGCTTGATTTAATAGATTTTCTTGATCCATTGAAATAAACCATTGAGCTGTTGAGGTAAATATTAAAGGTGTTTTATGCCTCCAGCAATGAGGATATGAATGATGATAGTCATCACAATTAATTAATGCATTCACTTCATCTAATTTTTCAATAACCAAAGGATCTGCCTTGATAGCAGGTAGTCCAGTAAGAAAATCTATTTCCTCTTTAAAAAGTCCATTACTATCTAATGCTTTATATGTTTCTATATTATTTTTCTTACATATTACAAAGTCATCCATGCCATGCGCTGGTGCTGTATGAACACAACCAGTTCCAGCTTCAGTTGTTACATGATCACCATGAAGAAGAACTGATTTTCGATCTAAAAAAGGATGATGTAATTGAATGTTTTCAAGAGTGTTTCCCATTGTTGTTGATACTTTTAAAACACTCACACCCCATCTTTCACAACAAGACTCGATCATTGAATCAGCTATTATATAAAATGAATTTTCAATTTTAATTAAGGCATACTCTAATTCTGAATTAATACAAACCGCAACATTAGAAGGAATTGTCCATGGAGTGGTTGTCCAAATAACAAAAGAAATAGGTTCATCCCCATCAAAGCTAAATATCTTTTTTACGTCTTTGAGACTTTTATCATCAAGCCTAAAAGCAACGTCGATAGATTTTGAAACTTTATCTTGATACTCAACCTCAGCCTCAGCAAGAGAAGAGCCGCAATCCTGACACCAATGAACAGGTTTTTCACCTTTTTGAAGATGCCCACCTTCATAAATTTTTCCCAATGCTCTAACTGCATCTGCTTCAAAAGATGAATCTAAGCTTTTGTATGGATTATCCCAGTCCCCAAAAACACCAAGCCTGATAAAGTCTTTTTTCTGATTTTCAATTTGAGTCAAGGCATATTCTTTGCAAGCCTCTTGAAACTTTTTTTTGTCTTGGACTAATTCGCTCCTTTTTCCATGTTTTTTTTCTACATTGAGTTCTATTGGCAGTCCATGACAATCCCAGCCTGGAACATAGGGAGCATTTTTACCTAATAAGGTTTTTGATTTTATAGTTATATCTTTTAAAATTTTATTAACTGAATGACCAAGATGAATTGAGCCATTGGCGTATGGCGGGCCATCATGAAGAATAAAATTATCACTATTCTTTCTTAGATCTCTTATTCTTTTATAGATATCAATATTATCCCAAAAATCTAATATTTCTGGTTCTTTTCTGGGCAATCCAGCCTTCATGGATAAATCAGTTTCTGGAAGATTTAATGTATCCCTATAATTAATTGTCATATTACTTTACTTAAAAAAAATTTTGCAGTTTTTATGTCTTCTTGAATTTGAGATTTTAACATGTCTAAGTTTTTAAATTTCTTTTCTTCTCTTATTTTATTTATAAATTGAACATCTAATCTTTTGGAATAAATATT
>Ga0102815_10001933_pt1 | contig 12809 bp, 11 predicted proteins | sample ColrivemetaGS759_FD_79113 | JGI IMG/M metagenome (GOLD analysis project Ga0102815, IMG submission 79113) | Estuarine microbial communities from the Columbia River estuary - Ebb tide ETM metaG S.759 | ecosystem: Environmental > Aquatic > Marine > Intertidal zone > Estuary | place: USA: Columbia...
CGCGAAGACACGGCCTCGGCGCGGACGATGTTGCGCGAAAACGGGGTGGTTGTGTTCGACGACTACCGCAAATCCAATACGATGGGGACGGGGGCTGCGGTGTGGGAAGCCATTCTGAACGAAGGCCTGAAACCGATCTTCAACACGGATTTCAAACTCTATGCGACTTGGGGCGATCCAGCACCGTTGCAGGACGCCCTGCGTAAACGCGCCGCAGATGCGGGATGGTGTCGAGTTTCAGATGCGGTAATGATCCGCGATATGCCCATGCTCTATCTGAGCCGCAAAGGCTGAATTCGGACTGGATCAGGTGAAACGCACTTTGCCGATATAAGGCAAGTTACGATTGCGTTGCGCATAGTCAATTCCGTAGCCAACCACGAACTCATCAGGGATTTCGAACCCGGTCCATGTCGCGCGGATATCGACTTCGCGGCGGCTGGGTTTGTCGAGCAATGCGCAGACCTCGAGCCGGCGCGGGCCGCGGCTGAGAAGCAGGTTTTTGACGTGATGTAGGGTGAACCCGGTATCGACGATATCTTCTACGACCAGCACATCGCGGTCAGCGATTTCACCGCGCAAATCTTTGAGAATGCGCACTTCTCTGCTCGATTGCATGGTGTCGCCGTAGGATGACGCCTCCATAAAATCAACTTCGACGGGAAGATCAATTTCGCGCACCAAATCAGCGATGAAGACAAAAGACCCGCGCAGCAAGCCAACGACGATCAATTTTTCGGTGCCCTTGAATGCCTCGGTGATTTCCTCGGCTAAGCCTTCAACGCGCGCGGCGATGCGCTTGGCCGAAATCATTTGATCGATCACATAGGATGGCTGAGACATTGGGGCACGGGCTCTTGGGGTTGTGTTTGCGGCTTCACTCTAGGAAAAGATGCGCAGAGTTGCCAGAGGTGCCGGATGCCCCGACACAGTGAGAATCGTGTGTTGCCCTATTCGCCACAGCAGATCTACGATCTGGTGGCCGATGTCGCGCGCTATCCAGAGTTTTTGCCGTGGACGGCAGCCGCACGGATAAGGTCGCGGGAGCCGATGCCAGAACGCGGTGCGGGGGCTGAAGTGCTGGAGGCCGATCTTGTGATCTCGTTCAAAGTGTTTCGCGAACGGTTTGGATCGCGGGTTGTGCTGATCCCATCCGAGCGGCGTATTGAGACTGATTATTTGGACGGGCCGTTCAAATATCTTCACTCATTTTGGCAGGTCGAGCCCGAAGGTGAACAATCGCGTGTTCTCTTTGATGTCGATTTTGAGTTTCGAAACATCATCCTGCAAAAGGCGATTGGTTTGTTTTTTGACGAGGCGATGCGCCGCGTCGTGGGTGCCTTCGAGAAGCGCGCAGATCAACTCTATGGATAAGGTCTGAAGCTGACGGAATATGAATAGGGGCGGAAGTGATCCCTCCGCCCCCATCTAAGCATTACGACGTCAGTGGATTATGAGTTCAGATCATAGGCCCGCTCACCGTGGACCTCTAGGTCTAGCCCGTTGGTTTCGGTTTCCGCATCAACACGCAGTGGGGTGATCAACCCGACCAGCTTGACCAAGATAAAGCTGACCACAATCGTCCAGACGCCGACGATGGCCAAGGCCCCGATTTGTGCTGACCAATTGCCCATGCCGAAGACAGCAATCATGAGCGTTCCGAAAATTCCGCCGACACCGTGCACCGCAAAGACATCAAGCGTGTCGTCGATCTTCAGCTTGTTGCGCACAAGGTTTACGGCCTCTTGGCACAAAACACCGGCGACAACACCAATGACCAGGGCCTCGATTGGGCCGACAAAGCCGGATGCAGGCGTGATCGATGCCAAGCCCGCGATGGTGCCAGTAACGAGGCCCACCATAGATGCCCGGCCGAATTTGATACGTTCCCAAGCGACCCAGCTCAATGACGCTGCGGCTGCCGATAGATGCGTAACGGTCAAAGCCATCGCTGCCTGACCATTTGCCGCAAGGGCAGAGCCGCCGTTAAAGCCAAACCAGCCGACCCACAGCATCGCCGCCCCCATCATCACCATCCCCGGTGAATGAGGTGGCGTTGTCCGGTTCCGGCGCGGGCCCAGAGCAAAGGCAATTACCAAAGCGGCTAAGCCTGCCGTTTCATGTACTACGATACCGCCAGCAAAGTCGCGCGTTCCGATCTCACCAAAGATGCCGCCATCCGACATGAAGCCGCCGCCCCAGATCCAATGGGTTACCGGGGCGTAGACAATCACCATCCAGAGTGCCGAGAATAGCAAGACGAACCCAAATCCAACGCGTTCGACGTAGGCACCGACAATCAGCGCAGGCGTGATAATTGCGAAGGTCATCTGAAAGGCAAAGAACAGCACCTCGGGGATCGTGCCAGACAGGGTGTCAGCGTCGATACCCATCAAGAACGATTTCGATAAGCCGCCCCAAAATCCGTTCCCGTCACCAAAGGCAATCGAATAGCCAACAGCCAGCCAAAGAATCGACATCAGACATGCGATGGAAAACACATGCATGAAGACGCTCAGAACGTTTCTTGCACGCACCAATCCGCCGTAAAAGAGCGCCAATGCCGGTAAGGTCATGAACAGCACGAGTGCTGTCGCCGTCATAATAAAGGCTGTATCTGCCGCGTTCATTGGAGTCCCCCAAACAATTTCCGCCTGACAAAGCGTCAATTGGTCGGTGTGAAAAGCGGCAATGCCGTGGAAACATGCCTTTTAGGCGGGCAGTTTGCGTTTTGCCCGCATTTTATCCCGTATAGCGGGCGATTCGATCAAAAATTGTGCGGAGTGCGAATCTCAGGTCAGCGACCACAAAATCATAGACAATGCATGCTCAACGGCTGCTTGACGCACCGCTTCGCGGCCAATGGCGCCGAATTCGACAGTCTCGACACGGGTCGCGCGGCCCTCACGTGCAAGCGCAAAACAAACGCGCCCCTCAGGCTTAAAGTCTGATCCGCCGGGCCCGGCGATACCGGTTATCGCGATGGCCAATTGCGCATCGGACCGGTCAAGCGCACCCTCGGCCATTTCCCCAGCCACGTCTTCGCTCACAGCACCGACGTCGTCGAGCGTGCCGTTCATGACCCCCAGCATTTGATGCTTTGCGGCATTGGAGTAGGTGATAAAGCCACGGTCGACCACGTCGCTCGAGCCGGGAATTGCTGTAAGCGCAGCCGCAACGAGGCCGCCAGTACAGCTTTCTGCTGTCGCGATCCGCAGCCCCGCTAAGCGTGCTAAATCCAAAATTTCTGCTGCGGCATGCGTCATATCAAGACCCCATGGGCGATCCCCGCCGACACCATCACAGCAATCCCCGCGAATAGCCCGGCCCAGAGGTCATCCAGCATCACGCCAGCCGGATCGCCGCGACGATCCGCGCGGCCCACAAGCCAAGGTTTCCAAATGTCGAACACTCTGAAAAAGAGGAACGCTGCGATCCAGCCGGGGTAGGCGGAGACGGCCCAGTCGGCCATTCCCATGCGCCCAAAGGCAAAGGCCGGGAACAGCAAGGTTATCCATTGCCCGGCGATTTCGTCGATCACGATCTCGGAGGGGTCCGCGCCTGGCTTGTCCCGCAATTCCTCGGCACAAGCCCAAAATCCGATGATCGTCGCGACAACAGTTGCGACGACCAAAGCCGGAAAGCCCAAATAATAGTCAATGGCGATACCGGCGACCAAGGCGCCTGCGGACCCCCATGTTCCCGGCGCAGGGCGCAGAAACCCAAGACCAAATCCTGTGGCGATCAATCGAGAAAAGGTCATGGCTTCACCAATGTTGCTGTTGCGATCGCGGCTATACCTTCTTCGCGGCCAGTAAACCCAAGTTGCTCTGATGTTGTCGCTTTGACAGATACGCGCTCAGGTTCGATATCCATGATTTCGGCCAGACACGCTTGCATCATTCCGGCATGCGGGCCGATTTTCGGGCGCTCACAGATTAGCGTGACATCAACATTGCTCAGGGCGAAGCCTTTGTCGCGGGCCAACGTAGCGGCGTGGCGAAGGAATATGTGGCTTTCGGCACCTTTCCACTTTGGATCAGTTGGGGGGAAATGACGACCGATATCCCCTTCTGCCAAGGCACCATAAATGGCGTCGGTCAGCGCGTGCATCCCGACATCGGCGTCAGAATGTCCGAGCAACGCCTTGGAGTGCGCAATGCGCACCCCACACAAATAGACATGATCGCCTTCGGTAAAAGCATGCACGTCAAAACCATTGCCTAAGCGGATATCCATTGTCTGACCTTTATTTGTCTGACGTTCGCGCAATATTTGTTCCGCGCGTTCAAAATCAACGGGATAGGTGAGTTTTAGATTTGTTTCACTGCCAGAAGTTATCCACACGGCATGCCCAGCAGCACGCGCTATGGCCACATCGTCCGCCGCATCGCCAGCATGTGCACGATGCGCATTGAGGATCGCGTCGAACTGGAAGCCCTGCGGTGTTTGTGCCCGAAACAGCCCGTCGCGATCTTGGGTCCCCGTCACAAGGTTGTCTTGAGCGCGCCATAATGCATCCGTAACCGGTAAGGCCGGGGCGGCGGCGGCATGGCTTTGCTGGGCTTCAAGAACTGCAACGATCTCGGAGCTTTGCACTAAGGGACGCGCGGCATCATGGATAAGGACATATTTGGGCGGTGATTCTGATAGGTATTCCAGCGCCGCACGGACGGATTTTGTGCGCGAAGCGCCGCCCTGAACACATGGCACGTCGAATGCTTGCGCGAAACCGACGTCATCAGGGTGGACCACCAATACAATACGGTCGAATCCAGCCTCTTGAAACGCTGCAAGCGTATGCTTGACCACTGGTGAGCCGCGAAGGGGCCGCCATTGCTTTGCGATCTCGCCGCCCATCCGCGTGCCGCGTCCGGCGGCAACGATGATCACTGCGGTGTCTGGTATCATGTCCATGCCGACAGAATTAGGGTATGGGGGATCGGCTCGCAAGGGCTTGGGTGTTTGCGTTAGCGTGCGTAGATGCTCAAAACAAAGGCAATACGGGCTGGCATTCGATCATTAATTGGGCGATAGATGATTTGATGAACAATTCGCCGCGCTGAGCTTTCCATCCACCCAAACCTACGCATTACTTTGCCGATGAATATTTCGCCGGATAAGGCACTATGACCTCCGCACCATTTCCTATCCCAATGCATCCGCCCGTAATCCTCGCGCCAATGTCTGGGATAACTGACTTACCATTTCGCCAAATGGTAGCGCGCTTCGGCGCGGGTATGGTCGTGAGCGAGATGATTTCTTCGGGTGAAATGGTGACGGCGCGGCCATCACGCCGGGCAGCCAGCAGAGCACGCGCTGAAATCACACGCGGCGTTTCGACTTCCGTGCAAATCGCCGGCCGCGAGACAGGTGCAATGGCCGAAGCCGCGCGCATCGCGCAAGGGCAGGGTGCGCCGATGATTGACATTAATATGGGATGCCCGGCGAAGAAGGTTGTCGGTGGACTATCGGGATCGGCGCTCATGCGGGATCTCGATTTGGCGCTCTCGCTGATCGACGCGGTGGTCGGGGCTGTGCAGGTTCCCGTGTCTTTGAAAATGCGCTTGGGGTGGGACATTGATTGCCTGAATGCCCCTGATTTGGCACGACGCGCCCAATCTGCAGGCGTTAGACTGATCACTGTGCACGGCCGAACACGATCTCAGTTTTACACAGGCACGGCCGACTGGCGCGCCATCCGAAGCGTTGTCGAGGCCGTGACAATCCCCGTGATCGCGAACGGTGATATCATAGATGCCAATTCGGCGCGCAAAGCCTTGGAGCAGTCGGGCGCGGCGGGGGTGATGGTCGGGCGAGGGGCGCAAGGGAAGCCTTGGGCGTTGGCCGAAATATCGTCAGCGATATTTGGAGAACCTAAGCCGGTAATCCCAAAGGAAAATGAACTCGCACATATGGTTGGTGAACACTATGAGGGGATTCTTTCCTTTTATGGCAAAGAGATAGGTGTTCGCGTCGCCCGGAAACACTTGGGCTGGTATATTGATGCCGCGAACGGTGCCAAAGACCTGCGATCACTTCTAATGCGTGAGAAAGATCCAGCACAGGTTTTCGCGGCGTTGCCAGAGGCTCTGACAGATCAGAGTGAAGTGGCATGAGTAGCGCGGAAACGATGCCCCCCGTTCCAGGTGCAATCTGGTCAGCGCTGCCGGTTCCCGCGTTTCTTTCCGTCGCACGGGATGGCCACGAGACAATCCTAGACTGCAACCCGGCGGCAGAGTTGTTTATGTCGACGTCGAAAGCGCATCTTAAGAACGATCCGACCTTTGACCGACTTTCAATCGATGCGCCGATGGAGGAAGCGATGGCACGGGCGCGGCTCAATCGCGCACCGATCTTCATCAATGACGCTGATGTATGCACGGGTGAGCGACCCCCTGTGGTCTGCAATTTGCAAATCGCACCCATGAATGATGAAAACGAGACGCTGTTATTGCTGATTGCGCCGCGCGACATCGCTGGGCGTTTGGGGCGGACACGTTCAGTTAAGGCCGTCGCCAAATCAGCGATTGGTATGGCCGAGATGTTGGCGCATGAGATTAAGAACCCTTTGGCGGGGATCGCGGGTGCGGCACAACTGTTGTCGAGGGGGCTAAAACCTGCTGATCGGGAATTGACGGACTTGATCGTTGCCGAAACACGCAGGATCGTGAAGCTACTCGATCAAGTGGAGCAATTTGGTGATCAGCGCCCGCCAGATCGCAAGCCGACAAATATCCATGATGTTCTGGAGCGCGCACGAAGATCGGCTGTGGTCGGGTTTGGCGCGCATATGCGGATCAATGACGACTATGATCCGTCGTTGCCCGATGCATTGGCTGACCCCGATCAATTGCTCCAAGTCTTTCTTAACCTAATAAAAAATGCCTCTGAGGTTCAACCAGATGGCGGAGCCATAAGGATTCGCACGTATTTTGAGCGGGGATTGCAGGTACAGGGGTTCGACGGTCGCCGCATTGCTTTGCCTTTGCATATTGAAATCATTGACGATGGCCCAGGACTGCCAGCCGCAATTGCTGACAATGTCTTCGAACCGTTTGTTTCGGGGCGCGAAAATGGGACCGGTCTGGGCCTGGCTTTGGTGACCAAAATCATAGCCGCGCATGAAGGCTGGATTGAAGTGACCTCGCGACAAGAGCAAACTGTTTTCCGGGTCTCTTTGCCGATGTCATCTACATTACCAGCTACCGATGTCCGAAAAACTGATCATATTAAGGAGCCACGCTGATGGATGGGACTGTTCTCGTCGCTGACGATGACCGCACAATTCGCACCGTGTTGACGCAGGCGCTGACCCGCGCCGGTTGCCGCGTTCATGCCACGGCCAGCCTGACGACTTTGATGCGTTGGGTCGAAGAGGGCAAAGGCGATTTGGTTGTGACGGATGTCATGATGCCCGATGGAAATGGGATACAAACTCTGCCTAAGATTAAAGCGTTACGGCCGGGACTTCCGGTTATCGTGATCTCGGCGCAGAATACAATTATGACCGCAATTCAGGCGACCGAGGCCGAGGCATGGGACTATTTGCCGAAACCCTTCGACTTGCCTGACCTGCTATCGCGAGCCGGAAAGGCAATGGAAAGCGCGCGTCGTGGCATGCGTGCACCCGTCAGTGCCTCAAATACCGTGGCTCCAGCCCTAATGCCCACCGCCGCCGAAGACCTTCCGTTGGTCGGTAGAACCCCATCAATGCAAGAACTGTATCGCTTGGTTGCGCGGGTCATGAATGCCGAATTGCCGGTTTTAATTACCGGCGAGTCAGGGACCGGAAAATCGTTGATTGGCAAAGCTTTGCATGACTTCTCTGACAGACGGTCGCAGCCCTTTGTCTTGGCGTCAGCACAAGATTTTTTGACCGATCCCAGCCACAGCACCGCAGGATCTTTGTTGGGTCGCGCGCATGGCGGGTCTCTGGTCATTGACGGGCTCGGTGACTTGGAGGGAACAGCGCAGGCGCGGCTCGTGCGACTTCTCGACTCCATTGGCGATGACGGGCCAAGGGTGATCGCAATTGCGGATGGAAGCTTGAACGGCGCGTTGGAGAGCGGTGTTTTTCGGCACGATCTCTACTATCGGTTGTCGGGCGTCACCTTGCATGTGCCCCCTTTGCGCGAACGCATCGAGGATATCCCGCTTTTGGCCGAGCATTTTTTGGCGCGAGCTGCTCGCGACGGTGGCACGATACGACGTCTTTCGCCACCCGCTCTGGAAACGGCGCGTCAATATCGTTGGCCGGGTAACGTTCGCCAGTTAGAGAATGTCATTCGGCGGCTCGTGATCACGGGGCAGGAACCTGAAATTGGCCGAGCCGAACTTGAGGCCGCATTGAATGCACATCCGGGGTCTTTGCCCGCAGGCGAGGCCACGGAGTCTGGGACACTGGCCGAATCTGTTTCCCGCCATGTGCGCCGGTATTTTGAGCTCCATGGTGCGGATTTGCCGCAACCCGGCGTCTATCAGCGCATCATGCGCGAGGTTGAGGCACCTCTTATTGATATCGCGCTGGAGTACACTGCCGGAAATCAGGCGCGTTGTGCTGATCTCTTGGGAATCAACCGGAATACGTTGCGCAAGAAGACCAACGAGCTCGATATTCGCGTGACACGGCGGCGCAAATTGATGTAGTTAGGCAACAGGGCGTGGCGAAATTGCCGCACTCATCGGTCTTGATCGCGTTTTCGCTCATGTTGCTGGCTGCTATATCATGAACAACACAGTCTCACTTGAGACCGCAGCGCCGGTCGCTGTTGGCCCTCCCCGGCGTGATCCGATGCGGCGCAGGCTGCAAACTGCGCTGACGTTGTTCTTGGTAATCCTTGCGCCCGTCTTGGTCTTTGCGACAGTATTGGTGCTTGGTCCGTTCGCGGTTTCCCCGAACCTACCGTCGCTGCGTCTCGTTCTACTTGCCGACATTGTCTATATTCTGGTTGTCGCCGCATTAGTTTTGGGGCGTATCGCCCGGATGATTGCGGCGCGGAGGTCACGTTCTGCTGGGTCGCGCTTGCACCTTAGGCTGTCCGCTTTGTTTGCGTTTATTGCTCTTGTTCCAGCGATTACGGTCGCTGTTTTTGCGGTCATCACCATCAATATTGGCCTTGAAGGCTGGTTTTCGGATCGGGTCCGCAATGTTGTTGGAACGTCGCTTGCTGCGGCTGAGGCTTACCAAGAAGAACAAGAAAGCAATCTGATCGCTGATGGCGAAGCCGTCGCAAACATCCTTGAGCGTGCCCGTCAGATCAACCCTCTGTTGTCCGACGGTGAGATACGTCAAATTCTGAGCCAAGCGCAGGCGGGTATTCAACGAGGTTTGCGGGTCGCCTTTGTCATCGACTCGACGGGGGCAATTCGATCAAGAGGCGAGCGCTCTTACCTCTTTGACTTTGTTCAACCGACGCCCGAAGATTTGGAGCAAGCTGGTGACGGTTTTCTGGTCTTGATAAAAGATTGGCCAAATAGCGAGTTTCGAGCCTTGGTACCGTTAGAGGGGTATTCTGGTCGGCTTTTGTATGTTGCACGGGCCGTAGATGGCGAAATCCTGCGCCTTCTTGATGACACGCAACAAACCATTCAGCTTTATAATCAACTGGAATCAGAGCGTGGCCGCGTTCTGTTCAACTTTGGCCTGCTATATCTGGCCTTTGCGATCATTCTCATTCTCGCGGCAATTTGGCTGGGCATGTGGTTTGCCGAGGGCCTGTCGCGCCCAGTCGGTCGCCTCGCCGAAGCCGCCGAAAAAGTGGGGCAAGGTGATCTCAATGTGCAAATCATCGAAGAGCGCGGCGACGACGAAATAGCCACAATGGGCCGTGTTTTCAATCAAATGACCCGTCAGTTAAAAGGTCAACGTGATGCGCTTTTGGGGAATACGCGTCAGATCGAAGAGCGTCGGCGTTTGTTCGATTCCGTTTTGGGGTCGGTGACTGCAGGGGTCATCGGCCTTGATGAGCAGGGTCGCGTGGCCTTTGTAAACCGGGCAGCCGAGATGCTAACCAAGATTGATTCCGCCGGAGTCGCGCAGCAATACTTGGCTGAAGTTGTCCCTGAGTTCGAGCCGATGTTGCGCCGCCTTCAGCAAGGCGAAGGTCGAATGATCGGTGGACGCGTTCAAGACGAGGTTCGTCTCAGCCGTTCCGGCAGGTTGGAGAGCCTACTTGTGAGGGTCGCGGAGCGCCGCACAGCGGCAGGGGACCTAGAGGGATATGTCGTCGCGTTCGACGATGTAACGGATCTGGTCTCGGCGCAACGCATGGCTGCCTGGGGGGATGTCGCGCGACGGATCGCGCACGAGATCAAGAACCCATTGACGCCAATTCAACTGTCTGCGGACCGGATCAAACGCAGGTTTGGGCGTCAACTCCCAGATGATGAGGCGGAGAAACTGCAATCCCTCACCGATGTTATTGTGCGCCAAACCAATGATTTGCGTCGCATCGTAGACGAATTCTCGCGATTTGCGCGGATGCCGGAACCGGACCGCCGCCCAACTGATCTCGTACAATTGGTCCGCGACGCTCTGACCCTACAGGAAGCCGGGCAAGAGGCCGTCACCTTTGACGCTGATTTGCCGACCGAAGCTCTGACACTTGAAATCGACTCAACTATGATTTCGCAGGCGCTAACAAACCTGCTGAAGAATGCCGGAGAGGCCACTGAAGGGTTGATCGAAGCCGGGCAGGCCCCTGAAAATTTTGTTCCGCGCATCCAAGTCGCGATGATGGTTGATGAGACCCGCGCCACAATCACCATTGCAGACAATGGAATTGGGCTCCCTGAGGATCGTGCACGCTTGTTTGAGCCTTATGTGACAACGCGCGAAAAAGGCACCGGTCTTGGCCTGCCGATCGTCAAAAAAATTATTGAAGAACATGGGGGTACGCTTGAATTGCGCGATGCTCCTGTCATGGAAGGCTGCGTGCATTCGGGCGCGATGGCTGAAATCCGGCTGCCGATTCTGCGCAATACGCGCGGTGGCCGCAATGAGAACGGGCAACAGGTATGAGTGATATCCTGATCGTCGATGACGAACGTGACATTCGTGAGCTAATTTCGGAAATTCTGCGGGATGAGGGGTATTCGACCCGGCTCGCGCAGAACTCTGATGAGGCCATAGCAGCTGTTGAAGCAGAGCCGCCGATGCTCATGATTCTCGATCTCTGGTTGAAAGACAGCCAGATGGACGGGATCGGGATCTTGATGGCTGTCAAACGTGAGTATCCCGAGGTTCCCGTAGTGATCATCTCGGGCCACGGGAACATTGAAATCGCTGTCGCCGCAATCAAAAAGGGCGCCTACGATTTCATCGAAAAGCCCTTTAATATTGACCAGTTACTGGTTGTTATTGGCCGCGCGATGGAAACGTCTCGCTTGCGTCGTGAGAATACCAAACTGCGCAAACGCGACTCAGGCCCCGCTGAGATGATCGGCCAAAGTCAGATTATGAAGGTCTTGCGTAGCAATTTGGGCAAAGTGACGCGATCCAATGGTCGTGTCATGTTGACCGGGCCGTCAGGAAGCGGAAAAGAAGTCGCCGCCCGGTATGTTCATGCCCAATCCAACCGCGTCGGTTCGACATTTGTCACGGTGTCCTGCGCGGCGATTGAGCCAGACAAAATGGAAGCGGTCCTGTTTGGCCAAGAGAGCGGGACGCGCGGCGTCATTCCCGGGCTTTTGGAGCAAGCACATGGCGGAATTCTCTATCTCGACGAAGTCGCCGATATGCCGCTGGGAACACAATCGAAAATTCTGCGGGTCTTGGTTGATCAAACCTTCACACGAGTCGATGGCGCGGAAAAAGTTAAAGTTGACCTGCGCGTGATCTCTTCGACGACGCGCGATCTCAGAGCTGAAATCACGGCTGGGACATTTCGGCAAGAATTGTATGATCGATTGAATGTCGTGCCCATCGTCGTGCCCTCGCTTGCTGAGCGTCGCGACGACATTCCGCTATTGGCCCGTCATTTCATTGACCTTTTGCAGCATACCCAAGGTCTGACGAAACGCGAGATTTCCGAAGAGGCCGAAGCGCAGCTGCAATCCATGAGTTGGCCAGGAAATATTCGCCAATTGCGCAATGTGATTGAGCGGGCGCTAATCTTGGGTGACGGGCAAGGGCCAATTGAGGCGCGAGAGCTGGTTGCCTATTCAGCCGGCGAGGAAGAAGAGGGAAAAGTGGTTCTTGCTGGCGGCCTTGCGACGCTGCCATTGCGCGAAGCCCGCGAATTGTTCGAGCGCGAATATCTGCTGACTCAGATCAACCGTTTCGGTGGCAACATCTCGCGCACCGCTGCGTTTGTTGGTATGGAGCGATCTGCGCTGCATCGAAAACTCAAATCTTTGGGCGTCAATACGGCTGCACTTTCAGGTGGTCGCGGAAATCGCGACGACGATTGAGGACGATATAAAATGAAGGTCATCATTTGTGGTGCGGGCCAAGTTGGCTGGCAAATCGCGCGGCAATTGTCGGGCGAAGCCAATGACGTCTCGATTGTTGATCATAACCCGGCACTTGTGCGACGGGCCACGGATACGCTTGAAGTTCAAGGGGTTGTGGGATTCGCCTCGCACCCTGATGTCCTGGAGCAGGCCGGTGCACGTGAGGCCGATATGATCATTGCCGCGACCCATTCTGATGAGGTGAATATGGTCACCTGTCAGGTCGCGCATTCGGTTTTCAATGTGACACGAAAAATCGCTCGATTGCGTGCTCAGTCATATCTTGAACCACAATTTTCCGAACTTTTTGGCCGCGAACACCTCCCGATTGATGTTGTGATCAACCCAGAGCG
>Ga0102815_10001937_pt1 | contig 12798 bp, 6 predicted proteins | sample ColrivemetaGS759_FD_79113 | JGI IMG/M metagenome (GOLD analysis project Ga0102815, IMG submission 79113) | Estuarine microbial communities from the Columbia River estuary - Ebb tide ETM metaG S.759 | ecosystem: Environmental > Aquatic > Marine > Intertidal zone > Estuary | place: USA: Columbia...
AGAAGTAGGTATGCTGGTTTAACTTTCTGGTCTCCAAATGTTAATATTTTTAGAGATCCACGTTGGGGAAGAGGTCAAGAAACTTATGGTGAAGATCCATTTTTAACAAGTAGAATTGGAGTAAACTTCGTAAATGGTTTACAAGGTGATAATCCAGATTATATAAAAGCTGCAGCTTGTGCAAAACATTATGCAGTACATAGTGGACCTGAAGAATTACGTCATGAATTTGATGCTGTTGTTAATAAAAAAGATTTGTTTGAAACCTATCTTCCTGCGTTTAAAGCATTAGTACAAGAAGCAAATGTAGAAGGTGTAATGGGAGCTTATAACAGAACATTAGGAGAACCATGTTGTGGTAGTCCATATCTTTTACAAGATATTTTAAGAACAAAATGGGGGTTTAAAGGTTATATCGTTTCAGACTGTTGGGCATTAAACGATTTTCATAATTTTCATAAAGTAACCCAAACACCTGAAGAATCTGCTGCATTAGCATTACATAGCGGAACAAACATTAACTGCGGAAATGTTTTTGAAGTATTAAATAATGCATTAAATCAAGGTTTAATAACCGAAGAACTTTTAAACATAAGACTTAAAGAAAACCTTAAAACTAGATTTAAACTTGGGCTTTTTGATCCAATAGGATTAAATCCTTATGATGCTATTAAGGCAGATGTTGTAGATTCTGATGCTCATAGAAAAATTGCTCGTGAAGCAGCTCAAAAATCAATTGTATTATTAAAAAATGAAAACAATCTACTACCATTAAATAAAGAAACTCGAAATATGTATGTGGTAGGCCCTAATGCTGCTAACGAAGAGGTCTTATTAGGTAATTATTTTGGATTATCTAGTTATACACAAACTATTTTAGATGGAATAGTAAGTAAAGTAAGTCCAGGAACAACAATTAATTACAAATCTGGAATTTTACCATTTCGAGAAAATGTAAACCCAATGGATTGGTCTACTGGAGAAGCTAGTCAAGCAGATGTATGTATTGCTGTTATGGGTATTTCTGCTTTATTAGAAGGAGAAGAAGGTGAAGCGATTGCTTCTAGTGAAAAAGGAGACAGATCTGATATTAAGTTACCTCAAAACCAGATAGATTACATCAAAAAAATTAAAAGCCTATCAGATAAACCACTGGTACTTGTATTAACTGGTGGCAGTCCAATTGCGCTTCCAGAATTACATGATCTTGTAGAAGCCATTTTGTTTGTTTGGTATCCAGGAGAAGAAGGTGGAAATGCTGTTGCAGATGTATTATTTGGTGATGTTCCTCCTTCAGGTAAATTACCTATAACGTTCCCAAAATCTATAGACCAACTACCTCCTTATGAAGATTACAACATGAAAGGAAGAACTTATAAGTATATGACAGAAGAACCACAATATCCTTTTGGTTTCGGATTAACATATACAACTTTTGAATACACAAATTTAAGTATCGATGAGAACTATAAAACAACAGTCAGCGTTACTAATTCAGGTAATATTGATTCAGAAGAAGTTGTACAATTATACATTAGTTCTCCTTTAGCAGGGAAAGAAGATCCAATTTACGATTTAAAAGCATTTAAAAGAGTATTTATTAAAGCTGGAGAAACAAAAACAATAACTTTCAATTTAACTAAAGACACTTTCAATCAATTTAATAATGAAGGCAAAGAAGTCATTAGAAATGGTGAGTATACAGTTTATGTAAACGGAACGCTGCCTTCGAAACGCAGTGAAGAACTAGGTGGTTCTAAAGCAATTAAAACATTAATTGCCTTTTAATATTAACCTCTATATTTATTGTAGTTATTTTTAATAATGTCTAATAACTAAAAATCATTAATTGTATTATATAGGATTTGATTTAGGAAGTTCATCAGTCAAAGCAGCTTTGATTGAAGCAAGCACAGGGAAATCTATTGGAGTTACTCAATTTCCAGAACAGGAAATGGCAATTTTTGCTGAACAACCAGGTTGGGCAGAACAGGATCCAAATATTTGGTGGGAAAATATATGTCTAGTAACTAAAAAACTATTATCCAAAACAGGTGTTTCTTCACAGAAGATAAAAGGTATCGGAATTGCATACCAGATGCATGGTATGGTTGTAGTAGATAAAAACCAACACGTATTAAGGCCATCAATAATTTGGTGTGATAGTAGAGCTGTTCAAATTGGAAATGACACTTTCTATGGTGTAGGGGAAGACAAATGCGTCTCTAACTTATTAAACTCACCAGGGAATTTCACACTTTCAAAACTAAAATGGGTAAAAGAAAATGAACCTGAACTTTTTGAAAAAGTGGATAAATTAATGTTGCCAGGAGATTTTGTAGCAATGAAATTAACAGGAGAAGCAACCACAACTATTTCTGGACTTTCAGAGGGTATCATGTGGGATTTTAATCAAAATAAACTTGCCGATTGGTTATTTGATTATATGGGAATACCCACAGATGTAATTCCTATAATTGTACCAACGTTTTCAAATCAAGGAACTGTAAGTAAAAAAGCTTCAGAAGAAATAGGACTACCAGAAGGGATTCCTGTTTTATATAGAGCAGGTGATCAACCAAATAATGCGTTGTCGCTAAACACCTTTCAACCAGGAGAAATTGCAGCTACTGGAGGAACATCTGGAGTTGTATATGCCATTACAGATAGTACTAAAACAAAGGAAAGCTCTAGGATAAACAATTTCGCACATGTTAATTATACTATAGAACAACCAAGAATAGGCAAATTATTATGCATTAATGGTGCAGGAATACAATATAGCTGGATGAAGCAAAATATTGTAGCTACAACAGATTCATATAATGACATGAATAATTTAGCTGCATCAATTCCTGTTGGCTCAGAAGGATTAAGAATTTTACCATTTGGTAATGGAGCTGAACGCATGCTTAATAGTAAAAATACTGGAGCAAGCTTTTATAATTTTAATTTCAACAAACATACTAAAGCACATATGCTAAGAGCTTCATTAGAAGGTATAGCATTTTCATTTGTTTATGGAATAGATATTTTAAAAAATGATGGCGTTGATTTATCTGCAATTAGAGCAGGAAACGACAACCTATTTAGATCAGAAATATTTTCAAATACAATTGCAACTTTAGTAAATGCAGATATAAATATAATTAACACAACTGGAGCTATTGGAGCTGCAAGAGCTGCAGGAATAAGCGCAGGTGATTTCAATTCATTAGACGAAGCGTTTTCAAATAACGAACATGTAATGACCTATCATCCTTTAAAGGATAAGAAATTATATGCGGAAGCATATGCTATTTGGAAACAAGATTTAGAAAAACAATACAATACATAAAACTATTAAATTAAAATCATGTGAAATGGCTATCATAGGAAACAAAGAATACTATACTGGTATAGGCGAAATTAAGTATGAAGGAAAAGAATCAGATAATCCTTTAGCTTTTAAATATTATAATCCAGAGCAAATTGTTGCTGGAAAAACAATGCGAGAGCATTTTAAATTTGCCATTGCCTATTGGCATACATTCTGTGGTCAAGGTGGTGATCCATTTGGTCCAGGAACGCAAAATTTTGCTTGGGATCAAGCATCAGACCCAGTTCAGGCTGCAAAAGATAAAGCAGATGCTGCTTTTGAATTTATTAGTAAAATGGGATTTGAATATTTCTGTTTCCATGATTACGATTTAATTCAAGAAGGGGTAACTATTGCTGAATCTGAAGAAAGATTAGCAGCAATTGTAGACTATTTAAAAGGGAAGCAAGCAAAATCAGGTATTAAATTACTTTGGGGAACAGCAAACTGTTTTTCTAATCCTCGATACATGAATGGTGCTTCAACTAACCCAGATTTTGATGTTGTTGCAAGAGCTGGAGCGCAAATAAAACTAGCCTTGGATGCGACTATTGCCTTAGGAGGAGAAAATTATGTGTTTTGGGGAGGACGTGAAGGTTATATGTCATTATTAAATACAGATATGGGAAGAGAATTAGATCACATGGGACAATTCTTAACGATGGCTAGAGACTATGCACGTTCTAATGGGTTTAAAGGTAATTTCTTTATTGAACCTAAACCAATGGAGCCAATGAAGCATCAATATGATTTTGATTGTGCGACTGCTATAGGATTTTTGCTTAAATATGGTTTAGAAAATGATTTTAAAATGAATATTGAAGTTAACCATGCTACATTAGCACAACATTCATTCCAACATGAATTAGAAGTAGCAGCAAATGCTGGAATGCTAGGAAGTATGGATGCGAATAGAGGCGATTATCAAAATGGTTGGGATACAGATCAGTTTCCAAATAACATACAAGAAACTACAGAAGCTATGTTAGTATTCCTAAAAGCTGGTGGTTTACAAGGTGGAGGAATTAATTTTGATGCTAAAATCAGAAGAAACTCAACGGATTTAGATGATGTTTTCCATGCACATATTGGAGGAGCAGATACGTTTGCAAGAGCTTTATTGATTGCTGATAAAATTATGACGTCTTCACCTTATGAAAAACTAAGAACAGAGCGTTATTCTTCTTTTGATTCAGGAAAAGGAAAAAAATTTGAAAACGGAAAACTAACACTGCAAGATTTATATAAAATAGCTCAAGAAAATGGTGAACTTACGCTTAAGAGTGGTAAGCAAGAATTATTTGAGAATATCATTAACCAATACATATAATCATGAAACATAATAAGTATTTTATTTATGTAATAACATTAGTAGCAACCTTAGGAGGTTTGTTATTTGGTTATGATACTGCTGTTATTTCTGGTGCAGAAAAATCTATTCAAGAATTTTTAATTACAAGTCAAGGTTTAAGCTCATTCTTGCATGGTATCACTGTTTCGTCTGCTTTAATTGGATGTATTATTGGTGGAGCATTATCAGGTTTAATATCTTCTAGATTCGGACGTAAAAAAGCATTAATTATAGCTGGAGTACTATTTCTATTATCTGCCTTAGGATCTGCCAACCCAGAATTCTTATTTTTCGAGAAAGGTGTACCTTCAATGGGATTGCTTTGGATGTTTAATTTTTATAGAGTAATTGGTGGTATTGGAGTTGGTTTAGCATCTGCCGTTGTTCCAATGTACATTGGTGAGATTGCACCAGCAAATATCAGAGGAAGACTAGTCTCATTAAACCAATTTGCTATCATATTTGGTATGTTAGTCGTTTACTTTGTAAACTGGGGAATTGCAGATGGTCAAACCATTGAATGGATAAATGAAATTGGCTGGAGAAGAATGTTTCTATCTGAAGCAATTCCAGCATCAATATTTGCCATTTTAATGTTCTTTATGCCAGAAACACCAAGATATTTAGCATTGCAACATAAAGATGACAAGGCACTTTCAATCCTAACTAAAATAAATGGTTTAAACAAAGCAAAAGAAATTCTTAAAGACATTAAAACCACAGTTGAAACTTCAAAAGCAAAACTGCTGTCTTATGGGAAAATTGTGATACTTATAGGTATTTTATTATCAGTTTTCCAGCAGTTTGTTGGAATAAACGTTGCTTTATACTATGCTCCTCGAATTTTTGAAAGTATGGGAGCTGCTAAAGATGCTTCAATGTTACAAACCATTATAATGGGACTTATAAATGTAATATTTACTGTAGTAGCAATAATGACTGTAGATAAATGGGGAAGAAAACCTTTATTAATAACTGGATCCATTGGGATGGCAATTGGCATGATTGCCATTTCAACATTAGCATTTTTTGATGTTATTGGTATTGCAACTTTAGTATTTATAATTATATACACTGCCTCGTTTATGATGAGTTGGGGACCAATTTGTTGGGTGCTTATATCTGAGATATTTCCAAATAAAATTAGAAGCCAAGCCATAGCAATTGCTGTTGCTGCGCAATGGGCTGCTAATTTCTTTATCTCATCTACTTATCCTCCAATGATGGAGTTTAGTAGTGGAGGTACTTATTTGTTCTATGGAATAATGAGCATTCTTTCTGCAATTTTTGTTTGGAAAATGGTACCAGAAACAAAAGGTAAAACACTTGAAGAAATGGAAAATATTTGGATTAAAAAATAATTTTTTAATTTTCACTTTATAAAAAAACCCGAACAATATGTTCGGGTTTTTAATTATATATTTAATTTTTTTCTGCTCAAATTAACCAACATTTCTTTTGATATCGCATCTAAATTATACTCATGTTGCCAACCCCAGTCTTTTCTCGCTTGAGAATCATCAATCGATGAAGGCCAAGAACTAGCAATAGCTTGTCTATAATCTGGTTTATATACGATTTTAAAACCTTTAATTGTTTTTTTAATATTTTCTGCAATTTGTTTTGGTGTGAAACTAATTGCCGAAAGATTGTAAGACGATCTTTCTTTTATATTTTCTATAGGTGCATCCATAATCTGCATAGTTGCTGCAATAGCATCTTCCATATACATCATTGGCAATTCAGTGTCCTCTGTTAGAAAACACCTGTATGTTTTTCTAACTAATGCTTTATGATAAATTTCTATAGCATAATCTGTAGTACCACCTCCAGGTTGTGTTTTCCAACTTATAATTCCTGGATACCTAATACTTCTTACGTCTACATTATATTTTTTGAAATAATAATTACACCATCTTTCACCAGACATCTTAGACATTCCATAAACTGTAGTAGGTTCCATAATAGTTGTTTGAGGTGTTTGCTGTTTAGGAGTAGTTGGTCCAAATACTGCTATACTTGATGGCCAAAATATTTTTTTAACCAGTCCTTCTTTACCTAAGTTAAGTACATTAAACAAAGAATTCATGTTTAAATCCCAAGCTTTTTCTGGAAACTTTTCACCTACTGCACTCAGCATTGCTGCCATTAAATAAACTGTATTTATATTATGCTTTTCAACGTTTTCCTTTATTGCTTCATAATCTTTGGCGTCAATAATTTCAAAAATCCCTCTATCAACAATTTTTCTGTTTGAAGTCGAAATATCTGAAGCTATTACATTTTCTTCTCCATGAACTTCTCTAAGCTTATAACATAATTCAGATCCAATTTGACCACAAGCACCTATTATTAAAATTTTTGTTTTCATTAGAACTATATCGTTTTCGAAAACAAAAGTAAACAAGATTTTATTGATTATTTGTTTTTAGCATAGGAAATTAAAATCCTAAATAAATACAAAAATTATAGCTGAATTTCGAATTAACAATATATTTGTACAATTAGAAAAATAATCTATGCGATTTAACAATTTAATTAAAAGTATTGCAGTTTTAATCGGTTTTATTTCACTTTTTAATTGTAAAGAAAAAAAAACAGAAATAGACTCTAATCCTGTTACTTACGAAGAAATTAATATAACCTCAAAAGATATTGAAGGAATAAAATACACAGATTATGCATTAAGTAATCTTAGTGAGAAACAAATAGAAAACTGGCTACAATTTCAGGAATTAAATTCTCAAATTGAAATACTTAAAAAAGGAGATTTATCATTTTTTAATGATGAAACAGAACTTGTTACTACCTTTATAAAAGAACTTAAAGAAGAAATCCCAGAAAAATTAAACACACCATCTATTCAAGCTAGAATATCAGTACTTGAGACCTGTTTTTTCAAACTTGAAGGTATTAAAGATTTAAAAAATCTTGACAAAAAAACTATTCTAAGTTTTATTAAAGAAGTTCTCATTTCACATTCAAACTTAATACTGCAAATCAATAAAAAACTCGAACAAGAATCACAAAAAATCGAAAAACCTTAATTTTTTATGCATTTTTTGAAAGGATACTAATTTAGGTACAACTAATTATTGAAAACTGATAATAACTAGAAATAATTGATATATAATTTAAAATACATTAATTTTGTTTCCCAAAATCTATCAAAAGTGAAAAATTTATTACTATTTGTTACACTATTTACATTCTACTTTGGAAATGCTCAATTTAATGAATCGGCTCCTTGGATGGCGTCTTTAGATTTAAATAAAAGAACAACTCAAGTTAAATTTCAAGAAATTGTAGATGCTTTTAATATCTATTGGTCTGATAAAGATCCAAATGTAAAAGGAAGTGGATATAAACCTTTTAAAAGATGGCAAACCTATTGGGAGAATTTTGTCGATTCAGATGGATACTTACCTTCATCAAATGAAATTTGGGAATCTTATAAACAGTTCGAAAATGAATTTTCTACTAGAAGTACTATAATAGATGATAGTAATTGGCAATCCTTAGGTCCAACAACTTTTGTGAATAGAAACACAAGTGTTTCAAATATAGGTAGAGTAAATGTTATCGTACAGGATCCTTCCAACTCTAACATTTATTATGCAGGTGCACCTGCAGGAGGTATTTGGAAATCTGAAAATTCAGGTGTTTCTTGGATACCGTTATCAGACAACCTTCCTCAAATAGGAGTTTCAGGTATTGCAGTAGACTATAATAATCCTCAAACTATTTATATTGCTACTGGAGATGATGATGCTAATGACACATATAGTGCAGGAGTATTCAAAACTGAAGATGGAGGTTCCACTTGGTCATCAACAGGTATTATTCCAACTCCTGGTAGTTTTTCGTCATTATCTATGAATGATATTTATATTCACCCAAATAACTCAAATATTTTATGGCTAGCAACTAACAATGGTGTATTTAAAACTATAAATGGAGGTGATTCTTGGAATCAAACTTTAAGTGGAAATATTAAAGATATTAAACTTAGACCTGTTGACCCAAACACAGGCATATTTGATGGAATTGTATATGCTGTAACTAAAGATAATTTCTATAAATCAACGAATTATGGGGATACTTTTACTGATTTTGCTGTTGGTGTAAATCTACCAACGAATTCAAATCGATTTGCAATAGATGTTACACCAGCAGACAGAAACTATGTTTATGTGTTAAGCGCAGATACAAATTGGAGTTATGGCGGCTTATACAAATCTACTAATAACGGCGTTTCTTTTACAGCAGGAACCTCTACAACAAATGTATTTGAAAGCACACAAGCATGGTATGATATGGCATTGGCAGTTTCAGATACTAATAAAGATATAGTGTTTACTGGTGTACTTAATATTTGGAGAACATCTGATGGTGGAAATAATTTTACAAAAATCAATAATTGGAGCATTCATAATGCTGCTTATACGCATGCAGATATTCACTATTTGCGTTTTTTTAATGGTGATTTGTTTACTGGAACAGATGGCGGTTTTTTTAAATCTACCGATAACGGAACTACATTTACCGACTTGACAACTGGAATGAAAATCACTCAGTTTTATCGCATTTCTGTATCGCAGCAAAGTTCATCAAGAATTGCAGGAGGTACTCAAGATAATGGTGGTTTTGGTTATGATAATAATTGGAGTAATTATCATGGTGGAGATGGTATGGAAGGTGTAGTTGACCCTAATAATGATAACAATTTTTACGGATTTATGCAATATGGAACTTATCTATTCTTTTCTTCAACAGCAGGACAAGGTGGTACTCAGGCATTTCTTGGCGCAGAGTTAAATTCACAAAATAGTAGTGGTACAGGAAATTGGATAACGCCATTAGCAATTAATAATGACAGTGAAGTTTACTCAGGTTATAACAGACTTTACAAATTTAATGGCAGTGGGTGGGACCCAATATCGCCTTCTTTTAATACAAATATTGATGTTTTAGAAATTGATCCTTCAAATTCAAACAATATATATATTGCAATTAACAATAGTATAAGAAAAAGTATAGATAAAGGTGTTTCTTTCACAACTCTCGCAACTACCTTTATTAACAATATAACGTCTATTGAAGTTAACAATAATAATAGCAATGTTATTTATGTTACAACTTCAGGTTTTGGTGGAGGTGTTTACAAATCAATTGATGGTGGTTCTTCCTTTATTAATATTAATGAAAACTTACCAGTTGTTACTAAAAATATGATTAAACACAGGCCTAACGACCCAATAAACACTTTATTTTTAGCTACACATATTGGAGTATTTAGATATGACGATAATACAACTTCGTGGGAAGAATTTAATAATAACCTTCCTAACACAAGTGTTAGAGATTTAGCTATTAATGATATTGAGAATGTAATAATCGCTGGAACTTATGGACGAGGTATTTGGAAAAGTGATATGGGAACAATTCAATTAGCATCAGATGATGTAAGATTGGAAAGCATATCAAATCCAATAAATAATAATATAATTTGTGGCGACTTTAGACCAACTATTCTGGTTAAAAATAATGGCCAAAATACAATTACAAGCATAGACTTTACCTATAAATTAAATAATGGCGCTGATATTTTCTATACTTGGAATGGCAACTTAGCTTCACTAGAAAGTATTTCTGTATCACTACCAAATTTATCACTAACTAAAGGAGAGTATAACCTTGAAATTGAGGCTACTATAGCTAACGACACTTTTTCATCAAATAATAATGGTCAATCTACTTTCTATATAAATAAATCTGGAATTGCTGGAGATATAAATAATTTTGAATCTAATGAAGATGATTTAATTACTTATAATACAGAGGGAGGTATTCCTGTATGGCAAAGAGGCGCACCTTCTGGAACCGACTTAAACACTGCTGCTTCACTTCAAAATGTTTACGGCACAAATTTAAGTGGTAATCATCCAGACAATTCTAAATCATTTCTTTATACAGATTGTTATAATTTAACTACTATAGTTAACCCTGTTTTAAAATTTAAAATGGCTTTCGAAATTGAATTAGATTGGGATTTAGTTTATGTTGAATATTCTACAGACGAAGGTAGTTCATGGTCTTTATTAGGTACAGAAGGAGTGAATTGGTATAACAGTTCTAGAATAGCTGGTGATGGCATAGCTAACGATTGTTATAATTGTGTTGGTGGCCAATGGACAGGATTTAATACAACTCTTACTGATTATGAATATGATCTTAATGCCATTTCAAGTGAATCTAGTATAATTTTTAGATTTGTTTTTCATTCAGATTATTCTGTAAATTATGAAGGTGTTGTAATAGACGATTTATTTGTTGATGGCACTACCTTAAGTAATCAAACTGTTTCCGCAAATAGTTTTATTGTTTATCCAAATCCTTCAAATACTATTTTCAACATTAAGTTTTCTGAACCTACAAATTTTAATTTTAATGTTACAAATTTAACAGGCCAAGTTATTATTTCTGAAGCTAAAATTGATTCCCATCAAAACGCTTATAGACTTAATATGAGTAATTACGCATCTGGAATTTATTTCTTAAATATTGAAACAAATGGAAAAAATATAACTAAGAAATTAATACTCAATTAATATTTATATGCTTTTTTAAAAAGAGCTATTTTTAAGCAACAGCTCGCTTTTATATTTTATAATCTTAATTTTTTGTTAAGATGTAACATATTTAAGATTTGAACATCTAAATAATAAGTAAATTGTAAAAAATAAACAGAACTACAAAATGAAAATCAATATCAAAAATCTTTCTTTACTAGCAGTAATAGGCTTATTAGCATTTACTTCTTGTAAAGAAGAACAAAAGAAAGACCTAGCAGAGGTTGAAAAAATACCAGGAATTATTCTTGAAAACATGGACACTTCTGTAAATCCAAAAGACGATTTCTACAATTATGTAAATGGAAATTGGGTAAAAACAAATACTATCCCAGACGAAGAATCACGTTGGGGAGGATTTGGAGTATTACGCAAATCTACAAGAGCAGATGTTTTAGAAATAATAAAAACATCTAAAGAATTAGGGACTTATACTGATGGTACAGATCAAAAAAAAGCGCTTTTAATTTTTGAATCTGAATTAGACACTATTGCTAGAAACAAAGCAGGTATAACGCCTTTAAAACCTATGTTAACTGCAATTGAGGGAATTACAACAATAGACGAAATGGCAAAAGTATATGCCACTACTTTAGGCGTATCAGCTCCATTTATGGGCTTTACTTCTTTCCCAGATTTAAACGATAGTAGTGTTAATGCTGGATATGTTGTTCCAGGAGGATTAGGATTACCTGATAGAGATTATTATCTAGATCAAGACGATAAATCTAAAGAAAGACGAAGTCAATATGTAGATCATATAACTAGAATGCTACAATTTATAGATTATGATGAAGCTAAAGCTCGTGTTGCTGCAAATAAAATTTTAGAATTAGAAACAAAACTTGCAGAACCTAGATTAGATAAAGTACAAAGTAGAGATATTAGAAACTTTAACAACCCAAGAACTCTTGCTGAACTTCAACAAATGACTCCAGTGGTAAAATGGGAACAGTTTATTTCAGATATAGGAGTAACTAAAAAATTAGATACAGTAATGGTAATGCAACCAAAATACATGGATGCATTACAAAAGTTTCTTACAGAAACAAGTATTGATGATGTTAAAACATTAATGACATGGAACACCTTAAATGATGCTGCTGCATATCTAACTACAGAGATAAACAAAGCTAACTGGGATTTCTACAGCAAAACTTTAAGTGGAACCAAAGTACAAAGGCCTGCAGAAGAACGCGCTCTTGGAACTGTTAATGGAACTGTTGGAGAAGCAATTGGGAAATTATACGTAGAAGCTAAATTTCCGCCAGAAGCCAAAGCCAAAGCAGAAGAAATGATTGCTAATGTAATTTCTGCTTTTCAAAATAGAATTAAAGATTTAGACTGGATGACAGAAGAGACTAAACTTAAAGCAATAGAAAAGCTTGATAAGTTTACTGTAAAAATTGCTTATCCAGACGAATGGGAAGATTATTCAGAATTAATGGTTAAAGATG
>Ga0102815_10001947_pt1 | contig 12760 bp, 9 predicted proteins | sample ColrivemetaGS759_FD_79113 | JGI IMG/M metagenome (GOLD analysis project Ga0102815, IMG submission 79113) | Estuarine microbial communities from the Columbia River estuary - Ebb tide ETM metaG S.759 | ecosystem: Environmental > Aquatic > Marine > Intertidal zone > Estuary | place: USA: Columbia...
AGAGCTAAGGGTAGTCACCAGCGTCTCAAGTTGCCCGGAGCTCAAGCTGTCTGCGAAATCCAGGCTCATATTCACCACGATGAAGTTCGGGCCCATGTGCAGGGTCGCGATTTCGTTGACGTTGTCGATCTCGGAATGGGCGGTAGCGCTGTTGCGGATTTTTTCGGTCACCATTTCGTCGGCGCTTTCGCCAATAAGCAGGCCCTTGGTTTCCCGGGCCAGCCAGATCGCGACAACGGCCAGTACCAGTCCGATGATGATGGACGCGATGCCATCCCAGATCGGGTTACCCGTCACCTGGGCCAGGAACACGCCAATCAAAGCCACAACCAGGCCAATCATCGCCGCGCTATCTTCAAACAACACGACGAAGAACGTCGGGTCCTTGCCCCGGTTGGCGGCCTCGAAGTAGCCCAGGCCGTTGCGCACCTTGTTAAATTCTCGCAGCGCCACCGTGAAGGAGATTCCCTCGAAGACGATACTCACGCCCAGGACCATGTAGGCAATGGTGGGTTTGACCATTTCCACCGGGTGCATCACGTGCTTCACGCCTTCCCAGATGGAAATGCCGGCGCCGAATCCGAACAGCAGTACCGCGACCATGAAACTCCAGAAATAGATTTCCTTGCCGTGGCCAAAGGGGAAGCCAGGACTGGCGGGGCGTTTGGCCCGATTCATACCCAGTAGCAGCAAGGCCTGGTTACCGGTATCCACCAGCGAATGCACCCCCTCGGAGAGCATGGCGGAACTGCCGGTAACGGATGCCGCGGTGAATTTTGTCATGGCGATGAGGAAATTCCCCACCAGGGCGGCAATGACTACTTTTCCTGCGGATGCGGACATGGGTTTTTCCGGGCGATGACTGGAATGAGATTATAGCCTGCATCGCGGGTTAGCGTAGAAGAGGTGGTGGACAGTTGGCCGAGGTCTGTACAAAATGCCCGAACGATCAACCAAGCCGTCCCTGGGAGAAACCAACGTGTCAGCGACCACCACACGCCAGTCTGAAACCGCATTACTTGAGAGGGTGATCGTGCGTCATCCGAACGATGCATTCGTGGATCAGGCTAATGTCGAGTCCCAGTGGGAGCGATTGAATTACCGCTCGCCGCCTGATTTTGACCGGGCCGTGATGGAATACGAGTTGTTCATCAAGGCCCTGGCCAGCGAGGGAGCCGAGGTTATTTATGCCGGTTCAGGTGATGGTCTGAGCATGGATAGCTTGTATGTCCGGGACGCCTCCATCATTTGTGACCGGGGCGCGATTCTGTGTCGCATGGGAAAAGAGGCGCGTATGGCGGAGCCCGATAACCTGGGCCTGGCCTATGAAAGCCTGGGTATTCCGGTAGTCGGCGCCATCCAGGGCGATGGTCGCCTGGAGGGGGGTGACTTTGTCTGGCTCGGGCCGCGCCTGGCTGCGGTGGGTGAGGGATATCGGACCAACCCCGAGGGCATTGCCCAGTTGCGAGAATTACTGGGCGACAGTGTCGATGAACTGATCACTGTTGCGCTTCCTCATTTCCGTGGTCCCAGCGACGTCTTTCACCTGATGTCTATTATTAGTCCGTTGGATGATGACCTGGCCCTGGTGTATTCGCCGTTGATGCCGGTGCGATTCCGCCAGGCGTTGCTGGAGCGTGGGATTGGGTTGGTCGAGGTGCCAGCGGGCGAATTTGATGATATCGCTGGAAATGTGCTGGCAATCGGTCCTCGCAAGGTACTGATGGTGAATGGCTGTCCGGAGACCACTGGACGCCTGGTTGAGGCCGGGGTGGAGGTGCTGAAATTCTCGGCTTTTGAGATCAGTACCAAGGGTGACGGAGGCCCGACCTGCCTGACCCGTCCGCTGGAGCGTCGGCGTCCTGGCTGAGGCTCGCTCGGAACCCGTGATTTGGCGTTTTGATTATTTTAATTGACGTATTGGGGCTATAAAGGGCTCAAACAGGGCCTAGTGTTTGATTTATTAAACACCTTTGGTATCATCCTTGAAGGTTTTCAGAGCTTTGCTGGATCCCGTTCCCGCCGCGCTGGTTTGCTGCGGCACCCCGGCAGGGGCGAACGGGTGTCGGGCTCGAGTCAGAAGACAGGTATTCTCGAGAATATTCTTGAGCAATTGTCTTCATTAGGTGTCTCGTCCGGCATGCCCACTTTCTACACAGTGGGGGTCCGTGAGACCAGGCGATAATTTGTCGTGAGACAAGGTAGCCGGTCCGCACAGGAGGCTTCATTTCCTCAAAAACTGGCTAGGCAAGAGTATGGAGCGCGTAGGGGATCAACAGTCCCGAAGGGTTCCTGCGAGTACAACGGGTAGCTGTCCGGAATGCGCCCGGGTTGCCCACAACAGGAGTGAGGTGCCGGTCCCGTGGCGGGCACTGAGAAAGGAAGATGAAGACCAAAAGACCAGTAATCGGTGTTTCTGCATGCAGGCGGCCATTCATGGGCCGACATATGCATGGCGTGCTGGAGCAGTACCTGGAAGCCATCAGCAAGGCAGCTAACGCGATTCCGGTAATGTTACCGGCAATGGGTGACGCCATGCTCGATGAAGCCGTACTGGATAGACTGGACGGTATCTTCCTGACCGGAAGCCCGAGCAATATTGAGGCCCATCATTACGGTGGCGAAGTCAGCCTCAACGGCACAGATCATGATCCGGAACGCGATGCCACGACCCTGGGACTAATTCCCCAGGTGCTGAGCCGGGGTATGCCCTTACTGGGCGTTTGCCGTGGCTTGCAGGAAATGAACGTAGCCTTTGGCGGCAGTTTGTACCAGCGGGTGCATGAGCAAGAAGGATTTAATGACCATCGTGATGACTACGATCAAACGATCGAGGAGCGCTTCGCTCCTGCTCACGATGTCATGTTTGAAAAAGGTAGTGTTCTTCGTTCACTGACGGGTATGGATACCGCCAGGGTGAACTCTTTACACGGCCAGGGAATAAACAAGCTGGGCAAGGGCCTTGTAGCAGAAGCCCATGCCCCGGATGGATTAATAGAAGCATTCCGAGTCGAAGATGTGCCGGGTTTTACCCTGGCTGTGCAATGGCATCCGGAATGGTTAGCAACTGAAAATGTAGTCTCCATGGCGATATTTTCAGCTTTTGGCGAGGCTGCTAAAAAGTACGGACGCGAACGGTGATTTATGTTGGAAAATGAAGCAGACGCAGATTTTATTGAACAGTGGTTGAAGGAACGGGGAATTTCCGAGGTAGAGGGTATTGTCCCGGATATGGCCGGCGTTGCTCGTGGAAAGTTTGTCCCTGCGAAGAAATTTCGTCGTGAGGGCCTGAAGCTTCCCGAGTCAGTGTTTATCCAGACGGTGACGGGTGAGTTCTCGGATACCGACCTGGTGGATGAGGTGGATCGCGACATGATCCTGCGTCCCGATGCCAGCACTATTCGAATGGTGCCCTGGGCATCAGAGCGCACCGCCCTGGTGATCCATGATTGCTTCACCCAGGATGGCGATCCGATCGATATTTCTCCGCGCTATGTGCTGCGCAGGGTGCTGGAGCTGTACAAGGCTGAAGGACTGCGGCCGGTGTTGGCGCCGGAAGTCGAGTTCTTCCTGGTCAAGCCCAATACGGATCCTGATATTCCTCTTGAGCCACCGGTTGGTCGCTCGGGTCGTCAGGAAACTGTGCGCCAGGCATTCAGTATCGATGCGATTAACGAGTTCGACCCGCTGATCGATGACATCTACGATTTTTGTGAAGCGCAGGAAATCAGTGTTGATAACCTGATTCACGAGTCCGGTGCCGCCCAGCTGGAAATAAATTTCATGCATGGTGACCCACTGGACCTGGCCGACCAGGTGTTCCTGTTCAAGCGTATTGTGCGAGAAGCTGCAATGCGCAGGAACATCTACTCGACCTTCATGGCCAAGCCTATGAAGAATGAGCCGGGCAGTGCATTGCATATGCACGTGAGCGTGGTTGATGAGAAGACCGGCAAAAACATTTTCTCGGATGAGCAGGGCGAGGACAGCGCCGTTTTCCGTTCCTATATCGCTGGTTTGCAGCGTTATATTCCCGAAGCAACCATGTTGTTCGCCCCTTATGTGAACAGCTATCGCCGCTTCATGGGAATGTTGTCGTCGCCGATTAACGTGCAGTGGGGATATGACAACCGGACGGTGGGCTTGCGTGTTCCGCGTTCCGAGCCCGAGGCCCGGCGTGTAGAAAATCGGGTTCCCGGTGCAGATGCAAATCCTTACCTGGCATTCGCCGCGACGCTGGCCGCCGGTTACCTGGGCATGAAGCAGCACCTGTCACCCAGCGAGCCGGTGGAGGGCAGTGCTTACAATCTGCCTCATTCTCTGCCTCGCGAGGTTTCTGAAGCGGCAGCGCTTCTGCGTGGAAGTGCCGGCATGCGAGAGATGCTGGGTGATCGCTTTATTGATGTGTACTGCGAAATGAAGGAAGAGGAATACCAGGAATTCTTCCAGGTGATCAGTGCATGGGAAAGAGAATACCTGCTGCTGAACGTCTAGTTGCAGCCGGTTTTGTTTCTGTAATCACAATCGCCCGACAGGGGATTGTGCGGTAGTAGTGTATTTATTCGGAGAGAGTTTAATGGGTACTGAAAAGCGGACGACTCAAGAGTGGCAGAAGTTGGATTCTGCTCACTACCTGCATCCGTTTACGGATTTCAAGGGGCTGGCGAAGAAAGGCTCGAGGATCATTGAAAAGGCAGACGGGATTTATCTCTGGGATGCCGATGGCAACAAGATCCTGGACGGAATGGCCGGTCTTTGGTGTGTAAACATGGGCTATGGTCGCCAGGAACTGGTTGACGCAGCTACCGCCCAGCTGGAGCAACTGCCTTACTACAACAGTTTCTTCCAGACCTCTCATCCGCCTGCTATCCAGTTGTCAAAACTGCTGGCTGAAGTCGCTCCCGAGCACATAAACCAGGTGTTCTTTGCCGGCTCCGGTTCGGAGTCCAATGACACCGTGATCCGGATGATTCGTCGCTATTGGCAGCTCAAAGGCCAGCCCGATCGGCAGACCATCATCAGCCGGGTGAATGCTTACCATGGCAGCACCATCGGTGGTGCAACCCTGGGTGGCATGAAGGGTATGCATGACCAGTTGGGCCTGACTATTCCCGGTGTGGTGCACATCGACCAGCCTTACTGGTTTGGCTACCAGGGTGACCTGGATATTGATGCGTTCGGCCTGGAAGTAGCCCAGGGTCTTGAGAAGAAGATTCTGGAACTGGGCGTTGAAAATGTTGCCGCGTTTATTGCTGAACCCGTCCAGGGTGCCGGTGGCGTGATCATTCCGCCGAAGACCTACTGGCCGGAAATTCAGCGTATCTGTGACAAGTACGAAATTCTGCTGGTGGCTGACGAGGTCATCACCGGGTTCGGGCGCCTGGGTGAGTGGTTCGGCTCCCAGTACTTTGGAATCAAACCTGACCTGATTCCTTTCGCCAAGGGTGTGACGTCCGGTTACCTGCCCCTGGGTGGTGTGCTGGTAGGCGATCGGGTTGCTGGTGTCCTCAATAGTGATGGCGGTGAATTCACCCATGGATACACCTACTCAGGCCACCCGGCCTGTTGTGCAGTGGCAATCAAGAACATTGAATTGCTGCGTGATGAAGGCGTGGTTGAGCAGGTCAAAAATGTGACTGCCCCTCACTTTGCCAAGCGTTTGGCTGAACTGGCGGATCACCCCCTGGTGGGTGAGGTACGCACGATCGGTTTGATGGGCGCTATCGAATTGGTGAAGAACAAGGAAACCAAAGAATTGTTTACCCCCAAGGGTGACGTCGGATTTATTTGCCGCAATGCCTGTTTTGCGAATGGCCTGGTAATGCGATCCGTCGGCGACACCATGATTACCGCGCCGCCGCTGGTAATCACGGTTGAGCAAATTGACGAAATGGTAGCCCTGGCCCGCAAGTGCCTGGATGCTACCGCAGAACAAGTTTTGAAGTAGAAGACACTTCGCGCCCCGTTTGGGGCGCGAAGCTCAACTCGGGGGTGATGTATGACTCAAGCTGGCTATCCGGATTCCTATTACGTCGCAACGGCCAATGGTTTAGAGGAACACCCGGAGCTCACTGAAGATCTGCAGGCAGACGTCTGCGTGATTGGTGGTGGCTTCACCGGCCTTTCGGCAGCACTGAACCTTGCTGAACGTGGATACAAGGTTGTCTTGCTGGAAGCCGAACGAATAGGCTTTGGTGCCTCGGGTCGTAACGGCGGGTTGATTGGAAGCGGACAGCGCAAGGACGTGTTGGAAATGGAACAGGCCTTTGGCCTTGAGACATCTCGCAAGTTCTGGGATTTCGCCGAGGATGCGAAAGCCGAGATTCGTGAACGCGTGGCCAAGCACGACATCAAGTGCGACCTGCAGCGAGGTCAGCTTGTCGGCATACACAAAAAGAGTTACATCGGCTGGGCCAAGGAATTATCCGACGTCCTGGCCGAACGCTACGACTACCCCAATACCCATGCATTGAGCCAGGAAGAGGCCAGGGCATTGGTGAATACGCCCACATTCGTCGAGGGATTCCTGGACGATGATGCAGCCCACCTGCATCCGTTGAATTTTGCCCTGGGTCTGGCGAGGGCCGCCAGGCAGGCCGGCGTACAAATTTTCGAAAACTCCAGGGTGACCGGTTATACCCGGACTGATCCGGCGTTGGTGAGTACCGCCAAGGGTACTGTGAAGGCTTCGTTTATTGTGCTGGGTTGCAATGGTTACCTGGACAAGCTTGAGCGCAAGGTCGCAGGCAAGATCATGCCGATTAATAATTTCATGATCGCCACGGAACCCCTGGGTGAGGAGCGGGCAAAGTCCGTCATCAGCAAGCGGCTCGGCGTTCATGACAGTCGCTTCGTGGTGAACTACTTCCGCATGTCCGAGGATCACCGGTTGTTGTTCGGCGGTGGTGAAAATTACCGTCCGTCCTTTCCAAAGGACATCCTGAATTTTGTTCGGCCCTACATGTTGAAACTGTTCCCACAGTTGAGTGACGTGAAGGTTGATTACGCCTGGGGTGGGACCTTGTCAGTTACGGTTAATCGTCTGCCTCACCTGGGTCGGCTCGAGCCCAATTTGTTCTTTGGGCATGGATTCTCGGGACATGGGGTCTCTACCTCGGTGTTTGCCGGAAAGATAATGGCGGAAGCGATTGCTGGAACGGCCGAGCGCTTTGACGTGTTCTCCAGTTTGCCCATACACACATTCCCCGGAGGTACGATGTTGCGCTATCCGGGTATGGTGCTGGGAATGCTGTTCTTCTCTATGAAGGACAAGCTCTAGGATCTATGAAGGACAAGCCCTAGGATTGGATTGCCACGGACGCACTCGCGGCCAGGAGAGACGGATCTAATGGAAATTGGTGCAAGGTTGAAGGCAGTACGCGAGATGCGGGGTTGGTCCCAGCGTGAACTGGCCAAGCGAGCGGGTGTAACCAATAGCACCATCTCACTGATTGAGCAGAACCGGGTGAGTCCCTCTGTGGGTTCTCTACGCAAGGTGCTGGACGGTCTGCCCATGACCCTGGCGGACTTCTTTACCTTTGATTTTGAGAGTTCGGAAGGGAACTTCTACAAAGGTGATGAATTGGTGGACGTGAGCAGTGACGACACGTCCATGTTACTTGTGGCGGCGAACAAGCGTGACCGGGCCATGAGCGTAATGCATGAGTTTTATCCACCAGGTGCTGATACCGGCCCCGAGGCGATTACCCACAGGGGTGAAGAGGGTGGTGTGGTTATTCGTGGCAGCATCGAGATCACGATAGCCGGTGATACCCGCATCCTGGGCCCGGGCGATGCCTATTATTTCGAAACCCACCTGCCTCATCGATTTCGTAATACCGGTAAGGAAGTCTGTGAAATAGTCAGCGCCTGTACACCACCGAGCTTCTAACTTGTCAGCATGAAAAAGGCCGCATCGAGTTATCGATGCGGCCTTATTTTATGGAACACTTTCTGCTTGCGCAGATCTGTCCGCCTAGATGTTTCTTAAATACCACTCGTACTCAAGGGCGGTGACCTCTGCATTGAACTGTGCGTATTCCTGATGCTTGATGGCATGGAACATCTTCACGAAGGATTTGCCCAGGTAGTCTGGCAGGACCTTTGAGGCAGCAAATTTCTTCATCGCCGAATTCCAGGTCAGGGGTAAATCGCTTTCCACCTGTTCGTAGGCGTTGCCGACTGTAATTGGCTTGGGTTCCAGTTCCTTGCTTAGGCCGTGGTGTATGCCCGCAAGCACGGCGGCGGTGAGCAAATAGGGGTTCACGTCGGCACCGGCCACGCGGTGCTCAATACGGCTGGCTTCACCCAGGGTTGCCGGAATACGCAGACCGGTTGTTCGGTTGTTGTATCCCCATGCCCTGTTGGTCGGGGCATAAGAGCCTTCCCTGAAACGCCGGTAAGAGTTGGCGTTTGGTGCGAACAACAGCATGGCTTCGCGCATGGTGTCTGCCAGGCCGGCGATGGCGTTGCGTAACTTCGGCTGGTTCTCGGGATTCTCGTCGCAGGCGAAGATGTTGTTGCCATCCTTATCCAGGACGCTGGTGTGAATGTGCATTCCATTACCGGCGTGCTGGGGGTAGGGCTTGGCCATGAAAGTGGCAGTGTAATTATGACGCTTGGCAACTTCGCGAATCAGGCGCTTGAGCATGACTGTCTGGTCACAACCCAGTAACGGATCGTCTGTATGGTCCAGGTTGATCTCGAACTGCCCCGGGGCGTACTCCTTCACAGCACCGTCGGCAGGGATACCCTGGGCAGTGCATGATCGGGCGATTTCAGCCAGGAAGGGCGCGTAGTCTTCAAGTTCAACGATGCTGTAAACCTGGCTGCAACTCAGGCGCTCGCCGGTTACCGGAGAGAATAGCGGTTGGGGTTTGCCCTGGGCATCGCGTTCGCGATCAACCAGGTAGAACTCCATTTCCAGGGCGACCACCGGTTTCAGGCCATCTGCACGGAACCGATCCAGTACGCCGTTCAGGACGGTGCGAGGATCACCCTCGAAAGGCTCTCCATCCATCTCCGTCATGGTCAACTGCAACTGGGCGCGATGGGGGCTACGCCAGGGGACCACGGTCAGCGATCCCGGTACCACCTGGCAAATGCCGTCGGCGTCACCGGATTCCATACCAAGCCCGGTCTCTTCCACGGTTTCGCCCGAGATATCCAGGGCGAAAACAGACAGTGGAAGATTCATGCCTGATTTGATGACTTTGTTGATGGACGTTATGTCTGCGCGTTTCCCTCGCAATACACCGTTGGTGTCACAAATCAGCAGTTCAGCTGTTTTGATCTCGGGATATCGGGCCAGGAGTTCTTCTGCAGAGCTGTAACTTCCGCTCTTGAGTTTCTGTGTATCTGTCATGGTGTATGTTCAATATAAGCATCATTTACGTATTCCGCACAAGGTCATGATTTCGAGCCGAAGGTGTGGATATGACGGAATACGTGTGGTTTGGATTCGGATCCTCATGAAGCAAGTTCCATTGCTTTATGATTCAGACTAGGTGAGTGTCTAATATATTTTACATGGTGGCAAGTATTTTTAGACATGAGTGAAATCCCGGTAATGCGCCGGGACGGGCTTCCAGGCCGTTGCTGGCAGATCCGCTAATATCTGCCGACAGTCGGGCCCTGTTCGGGTTATTGTGCTCCCGGCCCAACGACGAAAACCCGGACGGTATAGCAGTGTTTGGTGAGATGGCGATGAAGGTGCGGTCCCGGTGACGGATGCCAGGGAATTGTCTTTCCCCGAGGTCGGACGACCCGGGCGCTGGATATTGCTGACCGGTATCTGGACGGTCAATGTGAGCTTCGGCCTGGTGATGTTTTCCCTGGCGCCCCTGGTGGCAGAGGTCAGCCGGGACCTGGGCCTGGGTTTGACCGCTATGGGAACGGTGCTGGGGGCCTGGCCCCTGGTGTACATGCTGGTGGCGCTACCACTGGGCGCTTATGTGGATCGGATAGGTCTGCGTCGGTGCGTTCTGATCGGGATCGCCCTGGTGAGTCTCTCGGCCCTGCTTAGAGCGACAGCGGAAACTTACCTGACCATGTACCTGGCGGTGTCCTTGCTCGGGCTGGGTGTGCCCCTGATTTCTATTGCCACACCGAAACTTGTTAATTACTGGTTTGCACCCTCAGAGCGGGGCGCCGCAACCGGGTTGTATATGAGCGGCCCGTCGGTTGGCGCGATGCTCTGCCTGGGCCTGACCCAGTGGTGGGTGATGCCGCTGGTAGATCACCAGTGGCGTCGTGTGCTGATTGCGTACGGATTGTTCTGTGCCCTGGTCACCGGGATCTGGTGGCTGATTTCAAGGACGGTCGGGGCCAGGGGGCCGGCAGACCGTGAAGCAGGAAGGGTCGCCGATTGGGGGCTTTACCTGCGACTGCTTGCCAGGCCAATTGCCAGGAAGGTCCTGGTGCTGGCCACCGGTGTTTTCCTGTTTATGCATGGACTCAACAACTGGGTGCCAGAGATGCTCAGGCTGGCCGGACTGGATCCCGCCCATGCGGGCTTGCTGGCGGCCCTGCCCATTGCCATCACCATCGTTGGCGCGGTACTGGTACCCCGGTTCACCCCCGCAGGAGGCCGTGCCCGGGCCCTGGCGGGGCTATTCGCCTGCGGTGCCCTCGCGGCCTTGCTTCTTTCCACCAGCACCTTGTCGACTGTCCTGGTCGGACTGGTGCTGCTGGGTATCGCTCGCAGCGCCTTGTGGCCCCTGACGCTGCTTTGCCTGACCGAGTCCGGCCAGGTAGATCCCTCGGAACTTGCTCCTGCCGGCGCGCTGTTTTTTACGTTCGGCGAAGTGGGAGGGATGGCCGGTCCGGTGCTAATGGGCGCCATGGCCCAGCTGTCCGGGGGATTCCAGTGGCCCATGTTCACCCTGGCGTTAATGTGCGTTGGGCTTGCGCTGTTAAGCCTGTCCCTGGAACGCCTGCAACGGGCTGGAAACTGAGCCCGTTTGGAGGGCTCAAGACCGCTGAAGATTATTGCTCTTCCCTGTGGTGGCTCGACGTCTTTTACTGTCTGATTTTCTTTGAAAAACTCTTTCAAGACCCCGTGGTGTGTAGCCAAATAGAGACACCTTTCAGGTCCTTAAAGCTAGGCGTGGTTCACATTATCTACCCGGAGGGGTAGAGACAATATGGCATCGGAATTGTTTGCAACCAGGCTGGTTTGTGAGCGGTTCTGTTCTAAGCCAAACGGCTTTCTGATTTGAGTTGACCTGGAGTTTCACATGATCAAGAAAAATCTCGCTGTGCTTGCTGCTGTCGCCACGCTGGGCGTGGCTGCAATCCCGAACACGGCCTTCGCTGGTTCTGACAGCGGTTTTTACCTGGGCGCTGGCGTGGGTAGCGGAACCCTGAATGCAGATGTTCCCACCGGTGGTACCACCAATCCCGAATTCAGTGGCAACGCCACGGCGTATAAAGCCTTTGCCGGCTACAATTTTGGCCTCGTACCGTTCCTGGACCTGGCCGTCGAAGGTGGCTATGTGAACCTGGGTGAACCGGGTGATGTGGTGGACCTGCTGCCAATCAGCGCGTCGATTGATGGCATGAGTGCTTTCGGTGTGGTCGGATTTAACCTGGGCCCGGTTGGCCTGTTTGCCAAGGCCGGCATGATTAACTGGGATGCGGAACTGAGTATCGACGGCTTGTCCGAAAGTGACAGCGGCAGTGATCCCGCCTATGGCGTGGGCGCTAAAATGCAGTTCGGATCGGTTGCGGTTCGTCTGGAAGCAGAACAGTTCGACATCAAGGACATCAACGATCTTTACATGGTGTCCCTGAGCCTGGTCTGGACCTTCTAGTCTGACAGGAAGGTAATTCCAGGGGCTGCTCCGGTGACGGTGCAGCCCCTGTTCGTTTTACAACCAGTCGAACTTGGCGCTGAAGTGGCGAAGGAAAGCCGGCGCCTCGGTGATGCGCATACCCCGGATGGACTCGCGCCGCCGCCACACGTTGCCAATGGCTTCCACCACGTAATCCATATGGCTTTGGGTGTAGACCCTGCGGGGTATGGCCAGGCGCACCAGGTCCCAGTGGGCCGGCTTTTCCTCGCCGGTGTTGGGATCGGAGCCGAACATCACGGTACCAATTTCCACACCCCGGATTCCCGCCTCGCGGTACAACTCCACGGACAGGGACTGGCCGGGGTACTGGAGCGAATCAATGTGGGGCAGGAATCGCTTGGCGTCCAGGTAGACCGCGTGTCCTCCGGCCGGATACACCACAGGAATACCGGCGTCGTGTAAATGCCTGACCACGTAGCTGGTGGACAGCAGGCGGTAGTGCAGGTAGTGCTCGTCGAGGATCTCATGCAGACCCACCGCGATGGCTTCCAGGTCCCGTCCGGCCAGGCCGCCGTAGGTGGGGAAGCCCTCGGTGAGAATCAGGATATTGGTTTCTCTTTCTGCCAACTGGGGATCATTGGTGCAGAGGAATCCGCCGATATTGGCGAAGGCGTCCTTCTTGGCTGACATGGTGCAACCGTCGGCGTAGGAGAAAATTTCCCGGGCGATATCAATCGCGGCGGTATTCTCATAGCCGGCCTCGCGCTGCTTGATGAAGTACGCGTTCTCGGCGAATCGGCAGGCATCGATATAAAACGGAATTCCTGCCGCCCGGGATATCTCGCTGACTTCCCGAATATTGGCCATGGACACCGGTTGTCCACCACCGGAGTTATTGGTGATGGTGAGCATGACCATGGGAATGTTTTCAGCACCCGTCTCGGCGATGATTGCCTTGAGGGCCG
>Ga0102815_10001949_pt1 | contig 12756 bp, 13 predicted proteins | sample ColrivemetaGS759_FD_79113 | JGI IMG/M metagenome (GOLD analysis project Ga0102815, IMG submission 79113) | Estuarine microbial communities from the Columbia River estuary - Ebb tide ETM metaG S.759 | ecosystem: Environmental > Aquatic > Marine > Intertidal zone > Estuary | place: USA: Columbia...
GCGCCAGCGCCAGGCTCGGCAGGCACAGTGGGCTCGGCAGGCACAGCGGGCACAGCGGGCTCCTCGGCGGCAAGGGGCTCGAGCCCATCGGCCGACTCCTCCTCTCCGGACGGCTCTCGTCGATCCAGCTCGTCGTCCGCAGACCACTCGCCGCTCGCGATGATCCCCTCCGCAGGGCGGATATCAACCGATGAGTCGTAGTACTCCTCGGCCCGCGCCTCGTCGGGGTCGACCGACTCATCGTGAGCATCCACTGCCAAGGGGGGAGGCGCAGAGGACGGAATATCGAAGTCAGCGGCGCGCGGGACGCTCATCTCGATGTCGCGACGAACCCGACGTAGCTCGTCCTCAAGGCCCGTATCGCGCCACATCTTGGTGACCGCGCGCCGCGCCCGCATCACGTGAGCGACCGCTCTCAGGGCCACATCCGGGAGGCGCGACCCGAAGACCATCAGCGCCGCAGCAACGACCACGAGGAGCTCGAAGCCGTTGATCGTGCCGAAGAGCGCTAGGGCTCCAAAGGTCATCTGCGCTCCACCCGCCGGGCCCACCGGACGAGCACCGCCGGCACGCGGAACCCGAACACTGCGAGCACTGCCGCGGCGATCAGGAAGAGCTCCACCGCGTTGATGGAGCCGAGAAGTGCAAGTGAGGCCGTGATCATCTGAGCCGCCATTCTAACCGCACGCTCGATCAGAGCTCGAAGAGGTCCACCCTTCGAAATTCAGCCTCTGCCCCCTCGGCCTGGAGGGCGATCTGTCCCGACGACGCCGTGCAGTCCCGGCCCTGGTTCACCAGCTCACCGTTGACCCAGACGTCGATGTTCCGGGACCGGCACTCGATGACCATCTGATTCCACTCTCCCGCCGGGTTCTCGGCCCCATCGTTGAGGTTGACGATCCGGCGACGCTGCCCCTCCTCGACGCCCCACTGGGTCGGATCCGGACCCCGACGCGTCTCCATATCAGGCGTCTGGATGTCCTCTCCGATGCACCAGAAGTCCCCCGCGTTCTCGTGGTACATCTGGCACTCGATGGACTGTGGGAACATCCCATACAGGCGACGAGGGGTGGAGCAGTGGACGAGCACCCCGCAGTTGCCGGGCTTCCCCGCCCATCGATACTCGACCTCGAGGCGATAGTCGCTGTACGTCTCCTCGGTGATCAGGTGCCCCTGGGGCGCGCCGAGGCTGACCAGGAGCCCGTCCCGGACGACGAAGGTCGGCTCAAGCTCGGGGTTGTCGTCCGCCTTGGGAATGTCCACGTACCAACCGTCGAGGCTCTCGCCGTCGAAGAGTGAGCGGGGCGTCGGATCCGGTTCCGCGCCGCCAGAGACCGCGGCGCAGCCGGCCAGCGCCCCCACGAGCAGGACGGCACAGGAGGTGACAGTGAGCGCCAGGGCGCGAGGTGACTTGGCGTTCATTTGGAGCGAGGTGTGGACGTGGGAGGACACGGGTGAGGGCCCAGGATAGCGACCGGCGACAATCCCGAACGGCGCCCCCCTCGGCTGGCCCGAAGGCTACGCTCACGTCGATGGATTCCCAGTTCGTCCTCGCCGCCGGCTTCTATGTGGTGTTCGTGCTCTCGACCGTCCTCCACGAGGCGGCCCACGCCTGGGCTGCGCTGCGCCTCGGGGACGACACCGCCCAGCGCGCGGGGCAGGTCTCCCTGGACCCGATCCCGCACATCGCACGGGAGCCCATCGGGATGGTCCTGCTCCCGATCCTGACCCTGGCCTTCATCGGCTGGCCCCTGGGATTCGCCAGCGCGCCCTACGACCCCGTCTGGGCCGACCGCTACCCGCGCCGGGCGGGCTGGATGGCGCTCGCCGGACCGGCGGCCAACCTGCTGCTGTTCCTGCTCGCCGCTGCTGGGCTGAGGTGGGGTCTGGCGAGCGGCCTCTTTCAGGCCCCGGAGGTCCTCAGCGTCTACTCCGTCGCCGAGACCGCTGGCTCCGCGGTCGGGCGCTCCTTGGCCATCTTCCTCAGCCTCGTGTTCGTCCAGAACCTGCTGCTGATGATCTTCAACCTCATCCCCGTCGCGCCGCTGGACGGGAGCGCCGCCGCTGCTCTCGTGCTTCCCTCACGAGCCTTCGCCACCTACTCGAGGCTCATGAGCCAGCCAGGAATGTCCATCATCGGCCTCGTGCTCGCCTGGAACGTCTTCGACCGGCTGTTCTATCCCGCCTATCGCGCGGCGATCGACCTCGTCTACGCCGGCACCCTCTGACGGCGATCGCCTGTCCCACAATCGGCTGCACCCCATCCGACGCGCAGGGGGAAAGACAGCAAGATCGGCTGCACCAACGAGGCCCGAGATGACGATGACCCGCACAGTGAAGACCCTCCTCGCAATTTGCTGCCTCGGCCTCGGCGCGACCACCCCGGTCGCGGCGCAGGAGGTCCTCACCTCCGCGCCCGCCGACGAGGCAGGACTCGTCAAGGTCGACGTCTCGTTCCTCCTCGTGGACGTGATGGGCGTGTACGACGCGGAGCAGGAGATCAGCGCGGATCTCTTCTACCGGCTCAACTGGTCGGACCCTCGCCTCGCCTCCGAAGAGCCCGAGAGCCGCTTCCTGAAGATGGACTCCATCTGGGCTCCGAACTTCCAGTCCACCAGCGACCGGGGGGCAGACGAGATGCTCCCGAGGGTCGTCATCGTTGACCGTGACGGCAACGCCACGTACACCCAGCGACTCACGGGCCGCTTCGGCGCGCCGACGTACCTGGCTGACTTTCCCTTCGACCGGCACGAGATCTCCTTCCCCTTCTTCTTCGCGACGAGCCAAGGCGTGATCGAGTACGAGGTGAACGCCGGACCGATCGTGGAGATCTCGACCCTGCTCGCCACCCCGGATTGGAAGATCGAGGGCGGCACGATCAGCACCGAGCCGCTCCCGATCAGCGCGGCCCTCCCCCCCGTGCCGGGCGCGACCTTCACCGTCGAGGCCACGCGGATCACCTCGCACTACATCTGGAACACGATCCTCCCGCTGATCGTGATCGTGATGATGTCCTGGACGGTCTTCTGGGCTCCGCCTGCGCAGATCGCCGTCCAGTTCGGCTTCAGCGCGACGTCGATCCTCACGGTCATCGCCTACCGCTTCGCCCTCGCCAACCAGGTGCCGCCGCTCGCCTACAGCACGCGCCTTGACGCCTTCCTCAACGGCGCCTTCATCCTCTCGTTCTTCGCGCTGGTCGAGGTCATCATCACCGCCCGCCTCATCTACCGGGAACGCGTCGACGCCGCAGAGCGCGTCGACCTGCACGCCCGCTGGGTCTTCCCGCTGCTGCTGGCCGCCGTGGCGGGGCGCGCGTTCTTCTTCTAGCCGTCCGCGCAGTGCCTGCCTCAGGGCCTGCCTCAGTGGCGCAGCGCGGCGCCCCCGGCCCCGCTCAGGCGCCCGCCCGGCGCAGCAGCCAGAGGTTCCGCGCCTGGACGAGGGGCCCCGGGAGGAAGCCGGCGATGAAGACCGGATCTCCGAGTTCGAAGACGTAGGCCAACAGCAGCAGGTTGCCCGAGAGGCTCAGCCACCAGAAGGAGGCCGGGAAGTGAGCGTCCCCGGATCGCTCGCTGGCATACCACTGGACCACGAAGCGCGAGCCGAACAGGGACTGGCCGAGGAAGGCCACGGCGACCCAGAGGGCATCCGCGGTACCGGACGTCGCGCTGTGCAGGGCCAGGCCCAGGAACCCCAGGCCGCTGAGACCAGCGAGCAGCAGCGCCGGACGCCGGCTGAGCCGGCCCGCCTTGGGGCCGAGATAGGCGATCGATACGTTCCGCAGATAGATGAGGAACGTGAGCCCGTAGCCGAGGCTCAGCGGCAGGTCAGCGAGCTTGATCGCATAGCTGCCCAGGAGGACCGCGCCGGCCACGGAGAGCCACCAGAAGACGCGGGGGGCGACGCTCCGCCCGGCGCGCTCGGAGAGCAGCCACTGGACAAGGAACCTGGAGAAGTAACAGGCGTTGCCCAGCCACCCTATCGCCACCATCAACGTCATCCTTGGGGGGGGCGGGGGTCGCGAGCCGCCCCGGAGGGGGTTGCTCGCCTGGCCGGCCTCCGGAGAGGCTACCACGCAGCGAAGCGGATCACCGGTTGCGGTACACCGAGTGGCACTCGAGGCAACTCTCGGCCACGGCCTCGTAGACCAGCTCGAGCTCAGCCGAGCGGTCCACGCCCGGCGCGGCCCGGCAATCGGTGAGGAGCTCAACCATCTTCCCGGTCCCCTCTCGGCTGTCCGTCAGCCACTCGCGGAAGTCATCCGCGAAGGTCGCGGTCTCATCCATCGCGGCGCAGGCGTCGAGGTGCTGGAGGACCGTGCTGGCGGAGCGCAGCGGGTCGATATCGGGGTGATCTGCGCTGGGCTGCCAGCCGTTCTTGCGGACGAGCTTCACCTCATCCCAGGAGCGCGTGAGGGTGATCATGGCCTCGCGCAGCCCGGAGGTGCCCTGGGCCGAGGCGAAGTCGAAGTCGTAGGCGGCGGTCTCCACGGCCGTCGGGAACTCCGCCGTGGCCACCGTGAGGTACAGCCCCTCGTACTTCTTGGCGGTGGTGCACCAGTGACGCATCTCTGCGATGGCGCGGTCGCGGTTCAGCCCGTCGAGGGCCACCGAGCCGATCGCCGCAGCCGCAGGGCCGCGGTGACGTCCGTGGTAGCAGTGCACGTAGAAGGGCGCCTCGAGCTCACGGAACGCCTTGGCGATCTGGAGGACCTGCTCCTCCGTGATCCCCTTGTACTGGATCGGCACGTGCACGTAGCGGAGGCCAAGCTGCTCGGCCCCTTCGACGTCCGGCGCCTTGCCATCCACCGAGAGGATGGTCTTGACGCCCCACGCGCCAAGTTGGGCCAGCGCCTCGCGGTCCACGGGCTCGCTCCCAGTGATGATCCGGTCGCTGAACCGGTAGACGTTGTGCAGCCCCGGGTAGTTGCCGGGAGGAACCTCGGGGAGCGCGAACGCGCCGGCCGCATCCCACGCGCTGCCCTCGAGGGGCAGCGGCGGCGCGACCTGGGTGATCACGCTGCCCGCGGACTCGACCCGTACGCCGCCTTCCCCCGCCTGACAGGAGATCACTGCGACAGCGAGGAGCAGGGCAGCGGGAGCTTTGAGGGGGGATCGCATGGGAGGGTGACAGGGACGACGCTGCCGCCCGCCATAGGCAAGCGCTGTGCCATCCCCGCATCGCCGAGCCTGGGGGTCGCGTGAGGCCCCTCGCGCGGCGGGAGTGTCACGGGACCGGAACAGAGCTGGACGCAGTCGCGACAGGATAGCCCGGATCCCCCCTCTCGGGGGCCAGGAGGCCGATCTGACGCAGGGACCCGGCCCAGTACGGATCAGCCGATCCCGAGGAGCCGCGCATAAGCTCCTGGCGCGGCCGTCCCGGGCAAGCCCTCGAGGGCCAAGAGCGCCGCGCCAACGAGGTTGGTGGCCCGCGCCTCGACACAACGAGCCCCGGGGATCTGGCCCTCCACGGCCCGGTGGACCATGTCACGGTAGGCGGGAACGTTCTGCCCCAGCCCCCCCGTGAGCGCCACCTCCACGGGCCCGTCACCGAAGTCGAGGCGCCCGAAGACCGCCTCGGCGCACTCCGCGAGGGCATCCGCCCCCTCCTCGAGGAGCCGACGAGCCTCCGCATCTCCGGCCTGAGCCTCCTCCGTCACCAGGCGCGCCAGCGCGGCGCGGCGGGAGCGGACTTCAGCCCCGCCATCGATGGCCGGCAGCAGCTCGCGCATGTGCTCGAGGCCGAGGGTCTCCATGACCCGGCCCTCGAGCGAGGTCTGGGGCCCGCGCCCGTCGAAGGCGCGGATCGCCGCGACCATGGCGCCCGTCCCCAGCCAGGTCGCGCTCCCCACGTCATCCAGGAGGCTCCCCCAGCCACCCGATTGAAACGTGCTCCCCGATCCGTCTCGCCCGAAGCAGGAGCTCCCCGTCCCCGCGATCAGCACGATCCCGTCGCCGCCGCCCAGCCCGCCAGCGAGCGCACCCACCAGGTCGATGTCCACCTCCACCGCGCCCGGTACGCCGACGCCGACCCTCGTCACGAGGTCGCGAACCGCCTCCCGGTTTCGGGGGGTGCCGACGCTCGCCATGGCGCAGAACACCGAGTCGGCAGGCCGCGGCTCGAGCCCGGCGGCGGCCCACGCGCCGCGCCACGCCTCCTGGACGTGCGCCGCCAGCCGTGATGCCCCGACGTCGTGCAGGTTGCCGCTCGCGCTCTGCCCCTCACCGAGGCGTCGCCCCTCGCCATCCACGAGCAGCACCCGGGTGCTGGTGCCGCCCCCGTCGATCCCGATGGCGACCGGCGCGGAGGCCGTCGCTGAAGCCGTCGACTCAGTCACTGGACCCGAGCGCCTCCAGCGCCTGCTTCACCCGCTCACGGTCAGGGTCGAGCTCCAGCGAGCGCTCGTACGCCGCCCGAGCCTCCCCCTCTCGATCCAGCTTCGCGAGCACGTTGCCCCTGTGATAGGCGACCCGCGCGAGGCTTGGCATCAGGTCCCCCAGCGGACGCGCCACCTCGTACTCATCAAGGTCCTCGAGCGCTCGCTCAAGCTCAAAGCCCCCGCTTGAGCGCGCCTTGGACGCCTGGTACATCGCCTGGAAGGAGCGCTGGTTCCTGGGCTGCTCCACGAGGCGGTCAAACTCGGCCGCGGCGGCCTCGTGGTCGTCCTTCTTCGCCAGCAGTTCGCCCACGTTGTAGATCACGTCCGGATCATCCGGCTGGTCCACCTGCAGCGCTCGGAAGCCCGCGAGTGCCTCGTCGATCCGGTCGTCGTCCCCGACCAGCAGCTGGACCTTCCAGAAGTCGCGGCGGAAGGCGTCGAACTCTCCGAGCTCCTCGATCAGCCCTCGGGCCTTCTTCTTGTTCCCGATGGGCCAGGGCCCGAAGGCGTAGACGATGATCTGCCGCACGCGCGCGTCCACGTTGGCCGGGTCGAGCGCGACCGCTGCCGCCAGCTCCGACTGGTATCGCTTCACGTCATCGAGGGCGCCCACCATCGCGGACAGGCCACCTGTCTCGGCCTCGCGAACGACCCGTGCCATGATCGTCTCGGCCAGGATGAAGTGGGCCTGACTGTTGCCTGGGAGGAGCTCCACGCCCGCCTCCGCGAGCTCGAAGGCGCGGTCGAGGTCGCCCTTCAATCGGTTGCACTCGGCGAGCAAGACCGTGAGCAGACCCCGCTCCTCCCCCGTCGCGCTGGCCAGGCTCTCCTCGATCTGGGTGAGCACTCCGTCCACCGCTGCCCGGTCCACCATCTCCCGGAGCGCGGCGAGCGTGGGGAGGGGCGCGGACTCATCGCCCGCTTCCAGCTCGATGGCCCGGGCGCCGCTGCCGCTGGCGCGGGCCGCCTCGATCTCCGCCTCCGACAGGTCGGCCACGTCATCCCCCGCCCTCATCCAGAGGGCGAAGCTGGCGATGGAGATGGCGATCAGGACCAGGACGAGGGAAATGAAGCGAGCCATGGGACGGAGGATAGGCGACAGACGCCAGGTTCGACCCGGCTAGCGCCGCTCCAATCTCGACTCCGCCGGTGAGTCCCGCCAGGTGGGGACCTCCGGCCGCGGGATCCAGTCCACCCCATAGAGAGACGCGAAGGTGGGCGCGAGGCGATCGGTCGTGAGGGTCAGGTGGAAGCCCACCAGGCTCGGCCCCAGGTCCTTGCCGCGGCCGTTGAAGGTGGTGCGCCCCCAGCGCGTCCCCAAGGCCACGAGGTCCAGCGAGTCGAACGAGCGGGCCGCAAGGTCGAGGGTCGCCGTCCCGAGGAGCTCACACTCGATCCCGTGCGGAGTTCGCCGCCGGGGCGTCCAGTTGTCGTCTCCGAGGAGCCACGTCTCCGCCGCCCGCGCCCGCGTGCTCCCGGAGAGCTCCACGGTCACCTTGGCGCCGTTCACCTCCACCACTCGCCCTACCAGCCGCGCGAGCGCGACTTCGGCCGGGGCGAAGGGGAGCGTCTGCCCCCGGGCGTCGTCCACGAGGGCCAGCTGCGCGAGGCGGTCGGCCAGCAGCTGGAGCTGGAGCTCCGTGCCCACCTCCGCCACCTCCGGCAGCATCGCCGCGATCTCCTCCTTGGAGCACCAAAGGGTGTCCCGGTTCCACCTGTTGGAGGGGCTCGCCTCCAGCCCCTCCGGCGAGAGGTCGCGCGAGATACGGGAGACCGCCAGCCCGCCCTCGGGGAAGCCGTCTTCCCATCGGTGCGCCGGAGGCTGATCGGCCTCGGGGTCCAACAGCCGCTCGTCCTTCGACAGCTCCCCCCAGCGCTTCAGCGCCGTATCGAGCATGGCGCCGACCCGCTCCGGTGAGCGGGAGTTGATGCGCCCCAGCACCTTGCCCCCGGGCGCGAAGACCCAGAAGCCCTGCCGGGTCCCCCCGTCAGTAATGCGCTTCCCGCCGTTGCTCCAGCGCTGAAACAGGACGCAGTCCTCCTCGGATCCCCGCTGCAGGCGCCAGACCTCGTCTGCGGCGCAGGTGAAGCTCGCCGCCCGCTGGACGACCTCCTCGGTGAAGACGGACCTCCGGTCCGCCAGCCCGTTGCCTCACGTGCACCCGAGCGGGTGCCCGTTCATCAGCCAGAGCAGCAGCGGCCGCTCCTGCTCACTCGCGCGGCGGACCCCGTCCAGGAAGGTCGGCTCCCAGGGGATCCGCGCGAAGCGCATGTCCACCTCGCCAGGAAGCAGGTGAACCCGCCACTCCGCGAGATCGATGCGGCGCAACTCGGGCGCCTCCGGAGAAGCGGCGGCGGCCCCTTCGGTCACCTGAGCTCGAGGCGAATCGACCGGCGCCCCTTGCTGGAGCGCGGCCACGAGGAGGGTGATCGTGAGCATGGAGCGAGCGTACTCGCTGGCGGCGCTGCCGTCGAAGGCCGGCCGCCCCCGCCCAGGTTCAGTCCATGTGGGCGACGACTCGCTCGTCCCCCATCTGGAGCTTCAGCGCCACGCGCTGCGCCACCTTGCCGAACATGTTCTCCCACGTCCGGATGAAGCCCTTGACCGAGACGCGGCGCACGAAGTCGACGGTCGTCCAGTAGCGCGGACCGCGTAGACCCTGGGCCTTGGCGTAGAGCTTGGCCTGCTCCGACACCATCCACTCGGAGTGGAGCATGTACATGACGAGGTAGACGCGGCTCAGCCAGATCTGACGGATCATCGGCTTGATGAAGCGCATCATCCACGGGTTGCGGATGACGATCGGGAAGAGCTTGTGCAGGTTCTCGACCTGCCGCTTGTTCTCGAACTCGATGGACGAGGTCCGGTTGAACTTCACGGGGAAGTCGTCGTAGGCCGCCACCGCGTAGCCCATGTCCTCGGTCATCTCCTCGATGTCGAACATGGGGTACGGCTGCATGATCGAGACCAGCGGGTGGTCCACCTTGCAGCGGATGTTCAGCTCGACCGTCTCGAGCTCGTCGTCCAGGGAGGCGCCGGGACCGCCCAGCATGTTCAGGGAGCCAAGGCGGATGCCGTGCTCCTTGATCCAGCGGGCCGAGTCCTCGAGCTGCTGCAGGGTCGTGTTCTTGCGGAAGACGGCGTTACGGATGTAGTCGTTGGCCGATTCGAAGGCGATCCGCGCGTAGACGCAGCCGGCCTTCTTGAGCTTCTCGATGTGGTGCTCCCGCGTCATGTTCGCCATCAAGATGACGTCGAAGGGCAGGCCCACCTCCTTGGGGTACTTCTCGCAGAACTCGTCCAGCCACTTGCCGGAGAGGTTGAAGATGTCGTCGAGGAAGTGGACGAACTTCAGGTTGTACTTGTCGCGGACGTCCTTGATCTCGGCGATCACGTGGTCCACGGTCCGCTTGCGCACGTACTTCGCGTTGGTGGTCCCGACGACCTTCTTCTTCAGCGCGTGGTGGAAGCAGAAGGAGCAGTTCATCGGGCAGCCGCGCTGGGTCACGAAGACCTTGCGGTCGCTCTCCCGATAGAGGGAACCCGCGTCGTAGACGATGGAGCGGTCGGGGAAGCCCAGGGAGTCGAGGTCCTGCACCGGCGGGCGCTGGGAGTTCTTCTGGATCTCGCCGGTCTCGCGGTCGCGGAACCACATGTTCTGAACGAACTGATAGTCCTCGCCTGCGGCGAGCTTGTCGAGCAGCTCAACGGTCGAGAGCTCCCCCTCGCCACGGCAGATCGCGTCCACGTGTTCATTCAGCTCAATGATCTCGGGGCTGAAGGTGGGGTGCGGGCCGCCGAACAGGATGAAGGCGTCCGGCAGCTCCGTGCGGATGCGCTTGGCCAGATCGAGGAAGTACAGGTGCATCCCGGTGGTCACCGAGAAGCACACCACGTCGGGCGCGTAGTCCTTCGTCTTCTGGATCCAGTCGGTGTCCGGCAAGAAGAGCGCCTGGGCCTGGTGGCCGGCGTCCTTGATGGAGCGGCTGAGCCACATGAGCCCGAGCATCTCCTGGGGGAGGTAGTCGTTGATGAAGAGGGTCTTCATCGATCTGACCGGACTCCGGGAGGTGATCGCCGTGGCCGTTTCAGGGCCGATGTCGGTGAGCGTCATGGGTGCGAGGCGTGGGGCGGCCGGGGGCCACTTGGGACTCAGTATCCCCCAGGATGGCGTCCGGCTACAGCGCGGCGCGTCAGGGGCAACTCCCAATGTTATCGGCATGTGGGCACCCGGGGCCTGCGGTACAGAAAACCAGGAACCGCTCGATCATCCCTGGACGGCGCCAGCGCTCTACAAATGAGACGGCATCGGAGCCGCTGGGCGATCAGGCGCGCCTGGCGGCACGGTCGAGGAGCTCCTCGACGCGGGCGAAGGTCTGCTCTCGATCGAACTTTCCCTCCCGCTCATGGGCCGCCTCGACATAGCTGACCCCCAAGGCGGGATCCCCGAGAATGCGACCCATTGCCGCCGCGAGGCCGTCGGGGTCCGCGGGATCCACCAGCAAGCCGTTGACGCCATCCTCCACCACCTCGGGGTTGCCGCAGACGCCGCTGGCGATCATGGGCGTGCCGATGGCCTGCACCTCCAACAAGGTGTGGGAGAGGCCCTCGTACTCGCTGTTGAGCACAAACACATCGGCAGCGCGGATGAGCAGCGGGATCTGATCGTGCGGCACGTTTCCGAGGAAGCGCACCCTGGCCTCAACGTCGAGGTCGCGCGCCAGCGCCTCCCACGACTCCTGCATGTCTCCGTCCCCCGCCACGAGAAGAACCACGTCCTCCTCGAGCTGGGCCAGGGCGCGGATGATGCCGTCTACTCGCTTCCACCCCATGAGGCGGCAGATGGTCAAGGCATAGCGGCGGCCACGCTCAAGGCCCAGGTTGTCCCGCGCCGCCTCGCGTGTCTCGGGGACATCGGCGGCTCGCGGTCCGTGGTAAGCGTTGAGCACCGTCACGGCCTTGTCGGCGGGCACGTCGTGCTCCGTGACCAGAATGCCGCGTAGGAACTCCGAGCAGCAGATGATCCGCGAGGCCCACCCCCACCAGCGGCGCTGAAGCGCTCGGGTCAGCCCGACCTTCCACCCATAGGTCCGGCCCTGGAAGGTGACGATGTCGTCGCCCCGCGCCCACCCCTTGCGATGGGCGATCTCCCAGGCGCCGTCCACCATGATCCGGATCACCACCGGACGCCGCCGCAGGCGCGCAGCGAGGACGTGGAGAAGAGCGAGGTGCTCCTGTACATAGACAACGTCCGCCCACGCCGCCCCGCGCAGCACCGCGAAGAAGGCGCGCAGGTAGCGGATCGGCAGGGGTCCCCGTGGGATCGCCTGGACGGGGAACGGGAACCCCTCCGGCTGGTCGTCGCTGCAGAACGCGATGACGCGGACCTCGTGCCCTCGGTCCGTGAGAAAGCGCCCGATGCTCGGCACGTAGACCGCTGGCCCGCCTAGGTCGGGCGGGAAGACAGGGGACGTGATCAGGACGCGCATGTGGATGGGTGCACTCACAGCTGGGAGCGCGCCGAGTCTAATCCCCTACCGCGCCGACCCGCAGCCGCGCCCCGGGTCTCCTGTTCTGGTGCAGGTGAACGACAGATCAGGCGTGCATTAGCCAGGAACCGCCCTCGGCGCTTCCGGTCTGCGCCCCCAGCGGCCCGTCCACATCAAAGATGTCGAGCGCGGCGCTCCGCTCCAGGCAGGTGCGAATCGCATCCATCAACTCGCGAGACTCCGGCGGCTTCTCGAACCACTGATGCATGCCCATCACGAGCAAGCGCATCAGCTCCGTCCGCGAGCGGGGCGCCGAGACGACGATGATCGGCGCCTGCGCCAGGTGGTCCAGACCACTGAGCACCTCCAGCAGCTGCTCTCCCCAGGAACCCGGGAGGTCCAGGTCCATCACGATCGCGTCGATCTCCGGGTGAGCGCTGGCGCAGTCCAGGACCGCGATGGCGTCCTCACAGACCAGCGGACGGTGCCCCAAGGCCTTCACGAGGGAGGCGTAGTGCTCCCTGGTCTCGGGATCTTTCTCTGCGATGAGGACCTTCTGCATGGCTCGATTGGATGGGCTTGGCGGCGGGCTGTTCCTGCGCGGCGTTCATCGGCCGGGCCAGCCGGGCGCCATGGAGCCAATCCCCGATACCTCCCGCATGCCTCGTTTTGCCGCAGCGGGCGCGGCTCGCCGTCTCAAATCGAAAACCGGCGAGCCCCCGTCGGGAGCTCGCCGGTCTTCAACGTCGAGAAAGCGGCCGGAGGGCCGCGGGGGGGGCGGCCGGACAGGACCGCCGGGGGTCAGACGGGGACGTTGTCCCGCTGCTCCTCTCGCTCGGCCTCGATCTTGCGCAGGCGATCGAGGGTCACGTCCGGCGTCGGGTATTCAC
>Ga0102815_10001953_pt1 | contig 12740 bp, 14 predicted proteins | sample ColrivemetaGS759_FD_79113 | JGI IMG/M metagenome (GOLD analysis project Ga0102815, IMG submission 79113) | Estuarine microbial communities from the Columbia River estuary - Ebb tide ETM metaG S.759 | ecosystem: Environmental > Aquatic > Marine > Intertidal zone > Estuary | place: USA: Columbia...
AACTTTGAAAGACTTTGATCTTAATAATGTGGGCGTTATTAGAGAACAATCGACAACGACTGTTAGTTCATACTTAGACGGCTGGTCATATAATATTTCAACAGATTCAACTGACTCTTACTTTTCTACCTACTCCCCTGATCAAATCAATATTACCAACAGTTGGACCGATATAACATGGAGGCAAAGTGAAATATCAGACATGAATTTTAGTCACACAGATGGAAGTCCAGAAATAACTATCAACAGGAAGGGACAATATATTGTTCAAAGCGACATATCAACTCACGTCACCTCTGGTAACTCAAGATCACAGGTTGAAATTAGGATTTTGAAAAATGGTGTTCTTCTTCCCGGTTCTAAAGGTCTCATCTACAACAGAACAAATGGATTCGGTGGGTCAGTTGTAGTAAAAATTGCGAAAACTTTCGATGCAAACGATATTATAAAAGTTCAATGCATTAGACAAAATGGAAATAGTCAGATTGAAACTTATCCAGACGGGAGCAGATTTAGTATTCAACGTATTAACCGATAAGATGATAAAGTGGGTTGCATCAAAGTTTAAGGTTTTTAGACATGAATATTCCATTACTAAACCCAAACGATTGCACGTTAGTATGGTTAGAATATGGTCACCGTCATTGTTTATTAAGTGGACCAAACACGTTTGACTTGTCCTCTTGATAATCGAGACGAATACACCTGGTAAAAAAGAAAACGTATCATGGAAAGATTTTACGAATACAAGAAAATTAAGCTCCGCAACGGGTGCAAATGGAGCGGATATCGAGCCCGACTGATTCAGGGTTTCCGCAACCATGTCTGCACCAAAAGCGTCCAAGACTCGGAGGCTCCTTAGGGCAGTTATCGGTACATACGGCACCAATATGAGGGAGCATGTGATGTCCACCATAAGCGTCTAATACGCGTTTAGAAGCGGGACCACACATATTCCAATGCTCATTTCCGTGAGCAGGGTCCATGCATCCAGCAGAATCGGAACCACAGTCACATCCTTGAGCAAGGGGATAAGGGTCTTTGTTAAACTCTGGGCGAACTCCATAGTTGGTTACACGACGGTTAGCTTCGCATGTAGTTCCAAACACATTGGGATCTTGCTTGTCGAAAATGCCGGGATCAACCACATTTTGTACCCCATTAGAGGCGGGATCAGCAGGGATGATAGGTTTTCCAGCAATAGCGCCGACTGAAGCTGGCTTAATAACCAAAAAGTATGAGACGATCACGCCAGCAAGAACAGCTAGTACTAAGACGGGATTCATTTTTTATTTTTTCTGAAGTTGTACTATTATCCGATAACATTTTTTTTTAAGGGTAAAAAAGAAATTTAAATGAAAGTCTCCTCCAATGTTGTGCGATTGTTAAAAACTTTTTTTTTTATGAAACATTCAGAATAAACGTTTCGATTTAACAAAAATGAGTAGTAATAAGAAACTGAATGTTGAAAATATGCAACCGAATATATTGTATTTCAGTAAGCAATGTGCTCATAGTGACAAGTTTAGACAGATGCTTATGAAGAAGCCTGATTTAGAATCAACGTTTATTCAGCTCTGTGTTGATGGAGGTGGGAAATTGCCTTCTTATGTCAGGTCAGTCCCGTTCATTGTTGTTCATGATACAAAAGGACAACAAATGAGATTAACTGATGGTAGTGCTTTTCAATGGCTTCATAAACAAATGGAACAACTTCAAGGCGACTTTGCAGCATACGATTTAGGGGTGATGAGTAGTTGTTTGTCTGATACGTATTCATTTATTTCTGATAATGGCACAACGCAAGCACCAGTTGGCCATACCTTTGAATGGATAAATAAAGAGAAACCTTTTGATGGAACCTTTGGAATTAACACTCCAAATGAATCTACCTTTGGCGGTGGAGTAAATAAACCGCCGAAAACAGATATGGAAAAATTGGTCGAAGATCGTAATAGGGATTTGCCGCAATTTAAAAAACCTGATAGCATTGATTTCACAAAACCTTTGAATGCTCCAAAACGGGCTGAAGCTAGCTATACACCTCAAGTACGACGTCAAGAAGCTAAAATTGCACCTTCAAAGAGGGGTGTTGACTTTCAAAATCCAAATTTTAAACCAAATCAACCAATCAGGCGCGCAGTAGTTAAAAAGCCTGTGAATCAACCAATACATCGTGCGCCTGTAAAAAAAAATGCTCCAAGACCAGCTATTAGAGGAAGGGCACTTCCTGCAGGATGGAATCGAATGAGCTAATTTTTTTTTGAATTTGAAAAATATTTTTTTAAATATTTTTTGTTAGAGAGAAGGGTTAATCAAATGATAATTGATGAGAAAAGGTCATCTAGAAAGAGTTCCAATCATGTGACTTCTTTGGTTGTGATTTTTTTGTTCAGTTTTTTTTTTGTCAGTCTACCGAAACAAAGAAGTGTTATAGAAGAACGAAGACAAAGAGTAATTTCTGATGTTCAGCAGAAAGTAGCGGAATATCTCAAACCAAAAATCGAACCAAAAGTTGAAAAAAAAATGCACGCACATCGTATTATGCTTAAGTCAAAACTGCGCTTGAATAAGAAACCTCTTAATGGTGTGATTAAGTCACAACTGGGCTTGAATAAGAAACCTGTTAAACTTCTTGGAATACAAGAAACAAAATTGATGAGTATTGTTTTTGATTTCAATATTCAGATGTCTAATTTAAATCTAAAAAATATTTTTTTGGAAACGGTTGAGTCTTCAGGTTTTGTGACAAGCTCTCATGTGATTGAAAAGCGTCAGATAACTTTCGAATATGTTCGTTTTCAACAGGGCACATCCTTTCAGCTACGCTTTCTTGATGCCATTGAAAAGCCAGGACCAACATTTGACATAATAACCTGTATATACATGGTTGATCTATCTCATTTGGACACTTACTTTAATCATGCATTAAATGAAATGAAAAAAATAAAATAAACGTAACTAGTGAGAATTATGTGTTTTGTCATGACATTGTTCTGCACTTTTACCTTTTACTTTACCACACATAAAACACCAAGGAGTGCTACATTTACAATTAAGTTTTTGATAATTGTTATTGCATGTCACGAAATTGCAAGCATTGTCCTTTAATCTCCATTGTTCACAGGTGGGACATTGTTTTGCATCACTCATTCTTACTAAAGGGTGTCTATTTTTTCTAAAATAGATGGATATTTGCCAATTGAAAAACGCGTGCGTTTAAAACAATAATCAGTCTTTCGATAATAAGAATTCATAATAGTCACAAAAACCTTACTTTCTTAAAAATGAGTGGAAGAGCAATGTCTGTACAAAATCCTATGACAATTAATGATTTGATGGGAGGAGCCAGTTCTGTTAGATTTTCAGAACCTCGGCAGCAACCACCTATATCTCGTGCCCCACCTCCACCTAATAATAATGGTAGAGCAGGAGAACCTGAAGATGACTTTGGGTATGATTTAATTTTGGATCAACGTAAGAAGAAGAAAGACGATTTCGGGGAGGGTATTCCACAACAACAACAACCAGAGAATGATGAAATTTGGGGTGATAGTAACGCTCAAACTGATCATTATGTGGATGCAAGAGAACGTGACCGATTCGAGGGTAATCCACATGGGGCTCCAGATTTACCTCCAATGTCACCTGTTAGAGCCTCTTTTAGTCCTGCACCTCCTAATCGTATGATGTCACCTAATTTTCGTCAAGCTTCCCCAAGACCAATTCCTACGGCGGCATCATGGGATTATCCTCAGAAACCTCAAGTTAGCTATGAAGAAATGATGGAAAAACGTCGGGAAATTATTGAAGGATTGGACAAATACCGAAGAAGGGGATTAGACGTGCGGTCCTTTCCACCAGATGCACCTTTAGAAGAAATGGAAATGGAATATAAGCGACACAAACGTGCTATTGATGTAGAGGCGTCTATTCAATTTTCTCGTAAAATGTTGATGGCTTGTGTCACTGGGTTGGAATATGTAAATGAACGTTGGGACCCTCTTGGACTTAAATTGGAAGGATGGTCAGAGTCTGTTATTGAGGATATTGAATCTTACAATGATGTCTTTGAAAGATTGTATGATAAGTATCATACTTCTACCCAAATGGCCCCTGAATTTGAGTTATTGTTAATGGTTGCTGGTTCAGCTTTCATGTTCCATCTTACGAATTCCATGTTCAAGTCCGCTATGCCAGGAATGAATGGAAACAATGATATGGCAAGAACTATTCGCCGTGGAGTGGGTAGTGCCATGTCTGGAGCTTTTAGTGGAGCGGCAAATGGTGGTGGAATGACTGGAATGATGAGTGGTCTCTTTGGAGGTGGTGGAGGCGGAGGAGGTGGATCTCGTAAACCAGCTGCTGCATCACCTTCAGTCCGGCAAGAAATGCGAGGACCATCTAGTGATATGGATGACTTACTTTCCAATCTTATGGATAGAGAGCCTGCTGATATAAGTAACAATCTTGTGTCCGAAATCGATAGTATTTTGAACAATCCTAGTGATGAAGACGAACGTGACGAAGGTTCAAGATCAGTTAGGGTTGGTGGCCCAAGTTCTGCTCCACTTGATATTTAAATCACAAAAGATTTTTATCTGTATCCAACTAATAAAATGACTTGTTGTAGTACATCTAGTGGTTGCAATTGTTCAAGTATTCAACAGAAGCAAGAACTTCGTGAAGGTATGTCTACTGGCACTAAAGTTGTGTTAGGGCTTCTCGTTTTCTTAGTCGGCATTCCGACACTGATTGGACTTTTTGTTTTTCTGCGTCATAAAGGACGTAAAGGCAAATTGACAGGAAAGTAAATGGTCTCTTTTTAGATCACCTCGCCGATAAGATCGCTTATGTGCGATTAATCAAAGACTTGAAACAGGTTGTTTATCGAAATGATCCTATTCTCGTGTACTTAAGTTTTACAAAAAATAAAATTCATTTCTTTGCAGCAACTTTCTTAGTTTTCTTCCGAATTGTTGCTTTGCACTCGTTCAATAAATACCAAGCGCCTTGGAGAAAACAATCAGATAAATCATCTTTCTTTTTAGGAAAGCGTTTCAAGTATTTAGTGTGTTCATCGTCTCCTCGAATAAAGTACTCACAATGTTTCACTGCTGTTAATTTTCTAGTATCTTTGGGGTTTTTTCTTTTTGGAACAGTTACTGGTGGTCCATCATATATTTTTAATTTATTGGCAGCACTGACAAATTTCACACTGGTGATTTTAGATTCTGGATTCCGTTGTCCATTATTAATGAAATAGGCGAAAATAATAGCACTCAAGAAGATCATTTGTCTGTTTTTATTGAATTGTTTTTCAAGTATAACGTGATCCACATCCTTCCATAAGTCTGACAAGGCGTCCAGTCTATCCATCAACATATTTCCAAGCTTTTCATAACTCAAATTCTTTGTTTTAGCGCCAGTTTGTTTCTCACACTTATATTTCTTCCGATCAGGGTTGTGAACTCCACAAAAACAAGTGCCGTCTTCTAAGAAAATCTTAGGACCATTGGTGCATTGTACTCCATCAGGCTTGATTTTATAGCAAGACATTTCTGACCTTCCTTCCTTGTCTGTTATATCCATAGATCGCCAAGCCTCGATTGGGAATTTCTCACCTGATGGTTTACTCGAATCGTAAGTCATGACACAAAATGCCAAATTCTTGACACCAATATCAAAAGAAGCAATTTTTTTGACTGGTAGTACAACTGCTTTCTTTTTTGGCGCACTCATTCTTTTTTTTTGCTGTGTGACAAATAAAAGACAAAAAGCTTTTTAAATGGAAGAGTTGAGGACGAAAATTAATGAGATTCAAACAAACGAAAAGCTTTCACCTCAACAGAAACGATCTATCATTCTGAAATTCACACAGGACTTTTATGCTTTGAACATCACAACGACAGAACAACAAAACAATGATGCCGAGGAAGAATGCACACACTACAAACGGGGGTGCCTGGTTGAGTGCGATAAATGTCTGAAATATGTTAATTGCAGATTGTGTCATGAGGAAATTGATCGGTTTAAAATACGATCTGTTAAATGCAAAGAATGCGGAATACTAGAATCATTGCCTTTGACCGATATGCAATGCAATCATTGTGAGAATCTTTTTACCAGATATTATTGCTCTACATGTAACTTATTCGAGCTGGATAATACTATTGCAATTTTTCATTGTGAAAAATGCGGCATTTGTAGGAAAGGAAATAGAGAAGAGTATTTTCATTGTGAGAAGTGCAATATGTGTGTAAAGACGAATATCGATCATAAATGTTTTGAAAACACTTTTCAGGCTGATTGTGTCATTTGTGGAGATGGGCTTTTCAACAATGTGATGGCCTCTTCGCTAATGAAGTGTGGACATGCAATGCATATGGAATGCTTGAAAGAGTACATACAACACGACTACAAATGTCCTATTTGTAAAAAGTCAATCCACGATATGACAAATGTGTGGGATAGAATCAGATCTCAATTACAAGATAATCCTACCCCGGTTGCAGCACACAAGGTCCCTGTTTTATGTCATGATTGTGGACATCATTTTGAAACACCAAAATCTTTTTATGGACTTTATGAATGTCCGGAATGTAAGGGATTTAATAGTTCTGAATAATCTTTAGGGGGTAGTGATGGAATTGCTTCCTGCAGACTTTGATCTGTTGAAAAAACCAGGTGCTACCTTTTTCATGAAAAAAACTTTTCAAACTTTTTTTCTTTTTTTAAAGTTTATTTGCCGTATCTCGAAGTAGAAACTTCAGCGCGTGAAAGTTATGATTACACAAAGACGTACAAAAAGAAACTTGCTTTCAACTTGTACTATTTCAGTTGTTTGATGCAACTTGGCGTTATTGATGATAAATCACAAGATGCGTCTCATCTCATAGTAGATAGCGAGCTTAAACTTTCGACTTTTTTTGGCGCATTGGTGCAAAAAGGGTCACTCGAAAACATTAAGATTATCTCAAAAGATGTAAAATTCTTTCGTAAAGGGACGGAAATAGGAATCAATCAAGATTTTAGTGGATACATCACAAGATTGAATGATGAACAAAACCATCCACAATTAGGCTGGAGTTCAGCAATGATTGACGTATGTTGCACCTTTTCCAAAATCAGAGATGGCATTGATGGTATTCTTGGAAATATGAGGGATATGTCTTTGATTTCGGTGACTTTTTCTAGTCGAAACTCTAAAGACGACCGTGAAGTTGATGCTGGTGAGGGATTTCAAAAAGAAGTACCACTCCTTAAACGAGACGGTGTGCTCTTTGATATGGAAACTATGTTTAGAAATCATGGTTTCGAATTTACTATGACTCCCTTTCGATGGGAACTTCACAAAAGTATGACACATGTGATTTATCGCCTAAGTAGGAGTACTATTGCTCATCAAGCCGAAGGCTCGAAATGGCTAAGACATGTGGAACCATATTCCTTCAATGGAACTATTTTTGATTTTTTTGAACCAAATTTGAAAAGAAGGTTATCAAAATCTCAATATGAGATGCTTTCAGAGAAGTTTTTCCCACCTTTGAGAACATACCTGTTAGAATCTAACAAAGACTTGCCAGACCAACTCCAGTTTAAAACAGTCAAACGAAGTACGCTAAAGAGACAAAGAATTACGACGCAAAAAACCGTAGATACTGGTGAAGATTTAGTTAGTGGTAGGATTTACGAAATGATGTTTATGACCGATGCTGTCGATACCAGAGAGCGTGTTATTATCAAAATCAATTCGATTCGAGAACCAAGTATCTATTTTGAGTACTTTGGAAAAGACCCCGATGAGTACATTGTCTCAGATGACGAAGTGAAGTTTTTTTCTTATACTGGGAATGTCACAAAAGAGAAATATCACTTGAAAGAAATTGTTTTATCACGTTTCGATGAAGAAGATCATGAAACATGGTTTTACGCAACTATTCAGAAAATTCTTCCTGGTAATCAGTACCAAATAATTTACAATGGCTACGAAAGCTATAAAACATATGATGTGAATTGGAGTCACTTGAAAAAAGTTCAAACTTAAAAACTTTCTAAGTGAATTGGCAGACGAGTCTATAAATAAAAAGTACTTCAAGATATCGGTGCTCGTAGTGCTGATCAAATACTGGCCATGGCAATGTCCTTCTTAGTTACAGATTGGATGACGGACTATGCACAATCGTCCTTCTGCCTGATACGGGGCACGCCACAGTTTTGAAAAATAAATATTTCTTGTTGTAATGGGTAACTAAGAAAAAATGGAACAACCATTGGTAGACTTCACACAAGAAGAACGTTTAGTTGTTTTTGATTTTGATAATACTCTTTACATGCATAGTTATTTTAATAAGCCAAATAGTTGTAGATTAAACAAGTGTTCCAGATTTGAGTTCAATTTGGACCCGGCCTTTATAGAAGCGTCCATTAATAAGCTCATAGAACGCGGTATTAACGTCGGAATAGCATCATTTGGAAAGAAAAGTGTAATTATTGATTGCTTGAACAATTTATTAGGAAAAGAGTATTTTAATAAGTATAACGTCATTACTGTGTCAAACTTAGAAGATGAATGGAAAAAACAACTTGCAAAAATAAGTAGGACGTATAAAAGCTATCTAGATCGTTTTGAAGATGAGGATGAAGCTTTCAAACAATTCTTAATCAAGGAACGTCCGGATAAAATATCAAAGTGCTTTTGTTTAAAATTACCAAGTTCTGCAAAATATGAAATGATAAATTTGATTCGTCAATATTATGAAAGCCTTATTGGCACGGAAATCATTGAAAATCATGATATTCGCTATTTCGATGATGACAAAGAAAATATTGATTACGCTTTAGAACAAGGTATAATGGCTCATCACGTCCCTCTTCCTGGTTTTACGGAGAGCTGGTGGTTACAAGAATGCAAAAAGTTCGAAATTTGTTAAAAAAAAATAAATCTTTAAAGATTCTTTAAAAACAAAAACTTTTTTTGTAAGGGGGGATGAGCTCGGATCAAAACATTCTTTCTAAGAATGCTAAAAAGGCTCGTAAAAAAGCCGAGAAGTAAGTATAAGCAAAAAACGTTTCTTCTTTTAAAAGTTTCCGTAGACGCCAATATCAGAAGGAGATCAATCATTCAGTTTCTGTCATGTGCTTGAATAAGCATTTACAGGATGACTGGACAATTGATTTAATTTTCAAGACTTTTGGGAAAAAAGTTCAACCTCACACCTATCATGAATTTAACATTGCAAATTGTCTTGAATGTTCCAAGATTCGCAATGAAAAGAAGGCTGTGCCAGAGAAACAGAAAACACAACGAAAAACGTTCGAGCGTAAGGAAAAACGAGAATTTTCGATTGATGAAGAACTTGAACGGACACAAGCCCGTTATCGATCAGATCAACGAACTCATGTTACTCTTCATTCAGTTTATTTTGTTCTTCTTAAAACCGGTCAAGTCCCCGTCATTTGCAACGCCTCATTTCATGGCAAAGTGATTTATTCAGAATTTGAAATAGTTGATGGCGGAATTCAAGGCAAAGTGCATGTTGTTCTTCAACCTATTGAGGGTGTATCTTTCTCGGAAACAGCACCTTTTAGAACTCTGAATGGACTTCGACTAAGCAAATCGAAAAAGGGTCTTTGCTATGTGGAGTTGAACGATGCGCAGCTCAGCAGCAATTTGTGCATTTTGGGAAGCAGATGCAAGGAAAATAAGTGCAAAATCGATTGTGATAAGCACATTCTGCGACCTTTGATTATGTCAAGAGATGTACCAGTTGCTCTGAAGAAAATTGAAAGAACTCGAAAATAAAAGTTCATTCACTTATGTGGATAGTCCGCCATTTCTGTAATTGCTTTATATCACTCTTGGATGACGAGATAAATAAAAAATCTGCTTCATATTTATACAACAAACTAAAATGGGACAAGGACAATCATCTGCTATTAACAAGTCGGCAATTGGACAAGAAGTGCAAAAAGCAATTGATCAACATGTTATGGATTACCACTCTGTTGAACAATTTGGACTTCCAGGTAATTTATCTTTGCGTGACTGGATTTTAATTGCAATTTTAATAATTGTGATTTTCAAAATTATGAAGAAGAAATGAGTTAAAAAGCAGTTTTAAGGAAGAGGACCGTTTGTATCTTGAGATGGCACCTGAAGCGCCTCAGGCAATTGAACATCATTACTACTTGGTAGAAAGAACTTCCAAGCCCCTTGTTCAAATCCTCTTGGAACAGGGACATCAATTGGTGACTCAATATTCAGATTGTCTGTGAAAAATAGGTACCCAAGAGTATTGATTATGGGAACAATTACTGCAAGCCAAGCCCACACTCTACACTGACCACTAATAAGGCAATCGGCATTGTATGCAAGTGCCAGATATAACAAGATCTGAGCAAAGAAGTTGAACACGCTCAATTTCTTTCTCTGAGACAAAATAATTACCGGCAAAGCTAATGCCAGGAGTAATCTCGATTGCATAGATCGAAAAACCATTTTTTTTTTGTATTATTAAAGGTAAGGGGAAGAAAATAAAAATATCTTCTCGTAAAAAATTAGTTAACAAAAAGATAATATATGGCATCAGCAACTGGTATTCTTATAGTACTTTTCATTGTCTTTCTACTTATTAGCATTTTAGGTGTTCTTATATGGTTACTTTTTCAGGGTAATCTCAGTTTGAGATCTATTATGAAAACCTTAGGAAAGGTGGTGTTATTTCCATTTCAGGTGATTTGGCGTGTTTTTGGTGTCTCTCCAGGACAATCTCCTCCTACATCGGGAACCAATTGCCCTGTTATACCAGATCAGAAGGAAAACCCTCCGGTTCAGGTCATTGAACATGAAGTTAGTGTTTGTCCTCCTTGTGAATTGAAATGCCCTGATCCACAGAAATGCCCTGATACGAAACCATTGGAATTGGAGATAGACTATCTCAAGAATATGCTGAAATTTGTTGGATCTATTTGTCGTAGAGAAAATGCTGTAAATTCCCAGTTCCGAGCAGTCTATCCAGGCTTTTCAATTATGACACCTGAGGTGAAAAAGGTCTCATTGGAATATAATATTTTGAAAAATCAAATGCGGGAAGACGAAGATCAGTGGACATTCTTTAAAAATTACTTTACACGATTAACTGGAATTCCATCTTCCTCTAGTGCCATCCATTCTACTGGGTGCGAAACACTTTAAAGTCTATGAAAAAAATAAATAAAACTTTTTAGAAAAACTTTTTATAAAAAAGACCGTTGGCTTCGACATTTTTTCTTGGAAATAATTTGTATTTTTATCTTTAAATCCGGTGAAACGCACTGAACGCTATGCTTCGTTTAAGGCGCTTGCAATAAAATTTTATACTGGACACCATTGATTGTGACACCTAAATAAGTCACAGCCCCTGTTGGAGCAGTTGCATTTACTCCCGAGGCGTTTGTAACGATAGCTATTGGGTATGATGTGTTGAGTGTATTTGCTCCAGCACCTATCGCAATACCATTAGCTATATCTGAAAATGTATTAGCACCAATAGCAATTGCAGACGTAGCACTTGCATTAGCCTGTCTTCCAAGTGCACATGTATTAGTCTGACTTCCACGAGACACCCATCCAATACTTGTAGCACCACTACCCGTTGCAAATGCATCTCTTCCGAGTGCCACTGTGTTACTACTTGTCCCTCGAGCCTGATATCCGACTGCAGTTGAGCCTCCACCGCCTGTTGCTAAAGCTCTGCCACCAACTGCACTTGCTTGTAATGCTGCACTTGATTGATCTCCTATTGCTATTGCGGCACCCCCAGCAGCAGCATTCCTTCCAACACTTACATTCTCATTGTTAGTGGAGGTGGCACTGTTCCCAATTGTAACACACCAAGTTCGGGTGCCTGAAGCGGCATTGTTTCCAATTGTGACACTGGAAGAAACGACATTTGATTTTGTATTGGTTCCATACCATACTCCTTCAGCGCTCGGATCACTTGGATAGCGTTCACCAGTTACTGTGCCGTCATCCATCACAATTGTGTCAATACCAGGTATTGTGATTGTTTTCGTGGCACCTGTACCAGATGCTGTGACACCACTTCCTGTGAAGTTCAAAGCACTGGCAACTGTCGAAAGTGGGGAACCTTCATCTTGAATGGTTAAACCAATTTCAACATTTTGAACGTCGGTAATTCTTCCCGAACTATCTACTGTTATTTGTGCCGTGTTAGATGCGTCTCCGTAGGTGCCTGAAGTGGCCCCTGAATCGGAGAGTGTAAAATTAGGTGCTTGTCCTTGAATATCTCCCAAGGAAGGAAAATATGTTGCCATGGTTGTAATTTATATTGAAAGATTTTTTTCATTCACGGCATAGAAAAATGAAACATTATTGCCGTTGTCACTGGCGTTGTGATGTTTTAGATAGAGCATTAAAGACTTTTGAAAAAATAAATAAAGAAATAAGTTGAAGACGCAGAAAAAATTATATTTGTGTTAATGATAAGTTGATTTGTAATGAAAGGTTTTAATGAAGCTACTGCCGACTTCCATATGGCTAAACAATTCACATGTCTGGAACTGATCGGGACAAAGGATTGTTTCATTGCCGAACCTCAGCGTAAGCCAGATTTATTGGTATGGGGTGGCGCACGTATTCATAGATCTCTTTGTGCCGATGGTGATGTAATGATTGGGGGTGATGTAGTCATAGATGGAAACCTGACAGTTTTGGGAAATTATGTGATTCAGAATGT
>Ga0102815_10001955_pt1 | contig 12731 bp, 13 predicted proteins | sample ColrivemetaGS759_FD_79113 | JGI IMG/M metagenome (GOLD analysis project Ga0102815, IMG submission 79113) | Estuarine microbial communities from the Columbia River estuary - Ebb tide ETM metaG S.759 | ecosystem: Environmental > Aquatic > Marine > Intertidal zone > Estuary | place: USA: Columbia...
AGCACTTTTTTTAACTTTTTAAAAACCAATTGATATGAATGATAGATCAGATGCTTTTTTTAAGGAAGCAGCAAAAAAATTAAATGAAGCAAAAAACGAATTATTCAAACCTGCTGAAGATTTTGTAAGCTATTCGGTTTGTAAAAATTCTCAATTTGCTATTGAAAATTATTTGAAAGGCTATTTAATTTCAAATAATGTTCAAATTGAAGGTAATGATACAATTGAAAGCTTATATAATAAGTGTTTAAGTATTGATAAAAACTTCAATAAAATTGATTTAAGTGCAATGGGTTGTAAAAATCATCCTATTGATTCAAGGTATTGTTCAGAAATAAATTCTGTAAGTGCTTGTTTTGATTCAGCAGATAGTATTGATACTTATTTCAAAAAAATAAAAATTATATAACACTTCTCTTTTTTTTGGTTTGCGGAAGTAAAAACTTACTGTACATTTGTAAAAATTAGTTTATAAATGAATTATATCTTATTTGATGGAACGGTTAGGAATTCTTTATTGCCGTTAACTTTTACGCGTCCTGTTGCTGAGTTAAGAATAGGTATTCTTACTATTCGCGAAAAATGGGAACAACATTTAGGTTTTACAACCACAACACTTACTGAAGATTATTTAGAAGAAAAATATCCGATGGTTGAAATGGAGCACAATGTAATGATAAATGCTTCTTTTCTTCCTACTAAATTGTTGGCTGATGCTATTGCTGAGTTAACTGAAAATCAAGCAATTTTTATAAATGGTGAAGTTGTTGCTTTTTTCACAAATGAAACTCAAGATGAAGTTAATTTTGATTCCTATGAAATTATTGAATTTAAAAATGATGTAATTCAAATCAAGAACACTTGGGATTTATTTTCTTTGAATGATAAAGCATTAAAGGATGATTTTGAGTTGATTACTGAAGGTAGAAAATCTCAGCCAATTCCTAAAAATGTTCAAACAGTTAATGAAGATAATATCTTTATTGAAGAAGGAGCTGAAGTTTTATATTCATTTTTAAATGCAAGTACCGGACCAATTTACATAGGTAAAAATGCATTGGTTATGGAAGGAAGTTTAATTAGAGGTCCTTTCAGTTTAGGGGAAGAATCTGTAATTAAAATGGGTGCTAAAATTTATGGAGCAACTACAGTAGGTCCTTTTTGCAAAGTGGGAGGTGAAGTAAGTAATTCAATACTTTTTGCTTATTCAAGCAAAGGACATGAAGGTTATTTGGGTAATTCTGTTTTAGGTGAATGGTGTAATATAGGGGCAGACTCTAATAATTCAAACCTTAAAAATAATTATGCAGAAGTGAAGTTGTGGAATTATGAAACTGAAAATTTTGCGAAAACAGGATTGCAATTTTGCGGTTTAATAATGGCTGATCATTCTAAGTGTGCAATAAATACCATGTTTAATACTGGAACCGTAGTAGGAGTGAGTTCTAATATTTACGGTAGTAATTTTCCTAGAAATTTTATTCCATCTTTCAGTTGGGGAGGAGCCCAAGGTTTTTCAATATATCAAATAAATAAAGCAATTGAAACAGCAAAGTTGGTATATAAAAGAAGAAATGTGGAATTAGATGAAAAAGAAATCCGAATTTTAGAACATATTTTTGAAATTACTAAAAAACACAGAAATTTTTAGACACAAAAAAGCAGTGAAAAATATATTTTTCACTGCTTTTTATTTTATAGCTATTAAGAATTAACCTTTACTTTTAACAGAACCTGAACCAGAAGATTTTACTTTAACAACTGGTGGGTTTCCTGAATAGTAAATATTTCCTGATCCAACAGTTGATCCATGAATTTCTTTGCTAGCGTTTACTTTTGCATTCCCTGAACCAGCAATTTTAAGAGTTGTTATATCTGATTTTAAATCATAAGCATATACATTTCCAGATCCTGCAATACTACAAGTTAGTTCATTGGTAGTTCCATTTAAATAAATATTCCCTGAACCTGCAATACTTGAATTCAAATTTTTAGTTTGTACTTTTAAATTTAAATCACCAGAACCGGCTACACTTAATTTTAAATTTGGAGAATCAATGGCGTCATCTGATGTAATATTTCCAGACCCTGCTAATGAAACATCTTCAAGTTTTTGAAAAGGAACTCTAATTTCTATATTTTTAGTAGAATGAATTTGGAATCCTTTTTTAGTTTTAATTATTAACTCTCCATTTTCAATTTCTGTAAGTATATACTCCAGTAAATTTTCATCTGCTTTTATGACGATAGTTGAAATGTTTTCTTTTGATAAAGTAACATGAAATGAACCTGCAACGCCAATTTTAGTGAAGTTTGAGACAGTCCTTTTAGAAGTTGTAATGTCTCCATTTCCTTTTATTTTTTTTGAATACATTTGTGCATTCAATTGAGCACTTAAAATTAGTAAAACCAATAAGCTTGCTATTTTTTTCATTATGTAATTATTAATTGTTAAAGAAAGTAACACTACCGTAACTTGATTTTACAGATATTGTTGAGCTTGTTGATGGTTTATTATAAAAACCTTCATAATAGTTGGAAGATGTATTACTTGTTTCTTTGTTAAATGTAAATTCATTCGCTCCTTTTATACTTCCATAACTTAAGGTAGCATCAATATTAAATGAGTTGTTAGTGTTAATACCAAGCTTAATATGAGTGTAAGATGACTGTACTTTCAATAGTTTAAAGTTGTTACTTAAATCGCTAATTTTTAAGGAACCATAGTCAATATTAAAATTAGCAGTACCATTTAATTTACCAATTGTTGTATGCATATAATCGCTGTTTCCTTTTAAATTTCCAGCACTTTCAATTTTTAAATCTCCATAGTCACAGTCAAAATTTAAATCTACTAACATACCAAAAGAAAGATGTGAATAGTCAGCGTTTAATGTTATTCTACCAGCTTTTTCTACATGCAATGTGGAATAATCGGCATTTATACTACCATCTTTCATATATTGAATTTTAGAATTATTGGTATAATCAATATTAAGTTGATTGTTAGAATTTAGTAATTCACCAATATTCAATTTCCCATAATCACAATTTATTTTTGAAGTTCCTTCTAGCTTATCTATACTAATACTCCCATAATCATTAGATAAATTTATGTTGTTAGTTACAGGCATTTTAATTTGGTAATTAATTTCCATACTCACATTATTGTTCTTACCCCAAAAACTCCAAGAGTTGGAAACTTTTTCAATAATTGTTTTAGCAGAGACACTAGAGTTATTTCCACTAAAATCAATAGTAATAGCATCTAATTTTTCTTTTACTTTTTCTTCATTATCTCCATTAGTAGTGATGTTTACTTCAATACTTATGGTGTTTTCATTCCAGGTTACAATATCAATATTTCCATATTTATTTAAAATATTTAAAGTTGCATCATTAGAGACTCTAAACTCTTTTTTAATGACCTTATTTTTAGTGTATTTTCCATCTTTATTTGTCGCTGAAATTGCTAATGGAAAAAGGACACATATGAGTAAAATTTTATATATAGTTTTCATTTTGTTGTTTTTTTAATTGTTTTACATCTTCAATTTGAGCTAATAAACGCTGTAATAGTTCAATGCGTTGTTGAAAATTAGAAATCATTGCATAAATAATTCGTTTGTCTTCTGTACTTTCTTTGAGCTCTAAAGTTAGCACTGCGTATTGAGTTTCAAGTTTATTAAGTTGTATGAAAGCATCTTTTATTAGTTGCTCTGTATTGCTGTTTCTTTCTTTTTCAATTGTTTCTAATTCTTGTTGTATAGTAGTTACAAAATAGCTTTGCGTTTCTTCCATCTTAGGAGAAATACTGGCAAGTTCAAGTCCATTGTTTGAAAATGATTTACCAATCCAAATACCTATAAATAGGAGTATAGAAGCGGCAATAGGTAGCATCCATATTTTAAATGAGTTATTTTGTGAATTACGTGTTTTAGTACTATTTAATTTTTCCTCAAATCTTTTAAAATGACCAATTGTAGGCTCTTCAGTATCAAACTCATTCTTAAGGTTCTTAAATATATGTTCTAAATTATCTTTCATACGTGTACGGCTAAAAGTTGTTTTAATTTATTTTTTGCTCGTGAAATGGTTGTTCTACTATTTTCATACGTTATATCCATAATTTGAGCTATTTCTTCATAATCATATCCTTCAATAAAATGAAGTGTTAATGCTACTTTGTAATTGTTTTTTAATGCTCCTATTTTTTGAAGAATTTCTTTTGCGTTTAAAGAACTGTAATCTGCATCATTTTCATTTTCTTCTTCACTTAATACTACATAATCCAGTGGTTTTGTTTCTATTCTTTGATTCTTTTTTAAAGCTGTGATACTATTATTAATTACAATTTTTTTTAACCAGGCTCCAAAAGTTACATTTCCACTAAATGAATCAAGTTTAGTGAAGGCCGATAAAAATGATTCTTGCATTATATCTTCAGCTTCAAATGTGTCATTTACAATTCGCAATGCTGTATTATACATTGCTCTGTAATATTGCTTGTAAACTGCAAACTGAGCTTGTTCATCTCCTTTTAAACAACGTTTTAAAAGTTGGTTTATATGTTGAGTTATGGTTTCCAAAAATTGATTTCTACTAAAAAGACACAATTAAATTTAAACTGTTACACTTTTAATTAATTTTATATAAAATTAACACAAACATTTCTCAAATTTGGCATAACAATTGAAAAATAATAGTAGCAATTGGAATAATATGTATTTCAGAGCGTTGATAATCAGAATAATAAATAAAATTTAAGTTTGTTGTTTTTATTTTTGAACTAAATAAAATGACAAAATGACTAATTATATACTATGAGTAATTCAAAATTTTTAAAACTGGACAATCTGTCATTAGAACACATTTTAGATGAAGATGCTGATTTAATACCTTTAATGACCCCAGAGGATGAAGAAGAGATAAATAAGGAAGATGTTCCTGAAATTTTGCCAATTTTACCACTAAGAAATACAGTGTTATTTCCAGGGGTTGTAATTCCTATTACAGCTGGTAGAGATAAATCTATTCAATTAATTAAAGAAGCCAATAAAGGAAATAAAATAATTGGTGTTGTTGCTCAAAAAAATGAAGCAATTGAAGATCCAACTGTAAATGATTTACATAAAGTGGGAACTGTTGCGGTAATTTTAAGAATGTTAAAAATGCCTGATGGTAATACAACTGTTATTATTCAAGGAAAAAAGCGTTTTGAAATTGACTCTTTTGTACAGGAAAAACCTTATTTTCAGGCAACAACAAAACCTTGCGTTGAAGATCGTTCTCAGGAGAAAGATTCAGAATTTGAAGCTATTATTGAATCCATAAAAGAAATGGCAGTTCGTATAATTAAAGAAAATCCGAATTTACCTACTGAAGCCACTTTTGCAATAAAAAATATTGAAAGTAATCCCTTTTTAATCAATTTTGTTTCGGCAAATATGAATTTAAAAGTGGAAGAAAAGCAAGAGCTTTTAGAAACAAACAATCTGAAAGAAAGAGCGCTACTTACCTTGAAAAAGATGGATGCTGAATTACAGCGTTTAGAATTGAAAAATGATATTCAGTCCAAAACCAGAACGGATATGGATCAGCAGCAGCGCGAATATTATTTGCATCAACAACTAAAAACCATTCAGGAAGAATTAGGTGGAGTGTCTTATGACGAGGAGCTGGAAGAAATGAGAATACGTTCAAAAACTAAAAAATGGAACGAACATATTAAAGAGATATTTGATAAAGAATTAGGGCGTTTGCAGCGTATGAATCCGCAAGTTGCAGAATATGGTGTACAACGTAATTATTTAGATTTGTTATTGGATTTACCTTGGAATGAATATTCAGATGATAAATTTGACTTAAAACTTGCTCAAAAAATATTAGACAGAGATCATTTTGGATTGGAAAAAGTGAAGGAACGTATAATTGAACATTTGGCAGTTTTAAAATTGAAAGGAGATATGAAATCGCCTATAATCTGTTTATACGGACCTCCAGGTGTTGGTAAAACATCTTTAGGGAAATCTATAGCAGAATCATTAGGTAGAAAATATGTGAGAATGTCTTTAGGAGGTTTGCGTGATGAAGCAGAAATTAGAGGCCATAGAAAAACATATATTGGCGCAATGCCAGGAAGAATTATAAAAGATATTAAGAAGGCTGGAACTTCAAACCCGGTTTTTGTCTTGGATGAGATTGATAAATTAGCATCTTCCAGTCATAATGGAGATCCTTCTTCTGCGATGTTAGAAGTTTTGGATCCTGAACAAAATACCACTTTTTATGATAATTATTTGGAGGTAGATTACGATTTATCTAAAGTTTTATTTGTGGCTACAGCCAATACTTTAAGTACAATTCCTTGGGCTTTAAGAGATAGAATGGAAATTATTAATGTTTCTGGTTATACAATTGAAGAAAAAGTTGAAATTGCGAAGCGTCATTTATTACCTAAACAATTGAAAGAACACGGTTTAGAAGATAAGCATTTGCAAATAGGGAAAAGAGAATTGGAAAAAATTGTGGAAGCCTATACACGTGAATCTGGTGTGAGAGGAATGGAAAAACAAATTGCCAAAATGGTAAGATACGCTGCAAAATCTATAGCTATGGAGGAAGCGTATGAACCTAAAGTTTCCATAGAGATTATTGAAAAAGTGTTAGGTCCATCACACTTAGAGCGTGATAAATATGAGAGTAATGACGTTGCAGGAGTTGTAACAGGATTGGCCTGGACAAGTGTTGGGGGTGATATTTTATTTATAGAATCTATTATTTCAAAAGGTAAAGGTGGTTTAACAATTACTGGGAATATTGGAAATGTAATGAAAGAGTCAGCAACTATTGCAATGGAGTTTGTAAAAGCAAATTGCGAAGATTTTGGAATTAAACCAGAATGGCTAGATTCTTATAAAGTGCATATGCATATCCCTGAGGGTGCTACACCAAAAGACGGTCCAAGTGCTGGTATTGCAATGTTAACATCTATTGTTTCAGTATTTACTCAGCGAAAAGTAAAGGCAAAATTAGCTATGACAGGTGAAATTACTTTGCGAGGAAAAGTATTGCCAGTAGGAGGAATTAAAGAAAAAATATTAGCTGCAAAACGAGCAAATATTAAAGAAATTATTTTGTGTGCACACAATAAAAAGGATATTTTGGAAATTAAAGAGTCCTATTTAAAAGGCTTAACTTTTCATTATGTAACTGATATGAAAGAGGTTATGGAAATTGCTTTAATGAAGCAAAAAGTTAAGAATCCTAAAAAATTATAATACTAAAGAGGCTGTTTAAAAGTGCTTAAAATCGTCATTCTGAATTTAATTCAGAATCTTATCATACTGATCCTCAATCATTATGAGAGCCTGAGTCAAGTTCAGGTTGACGGAAAATACACTTTTTAAACAGCCTCTTTTTTTATTTCAATAGTAATTTACAGTTATCATAAAATTTTAGCAGCAATTTCTGCAGTAATATCATGTTGTGGCATTCCATTTCATAACTACTTAACTGTTGCAGAACGTAATAAAGGTGAATAAAAACTTATATAAAAATGCCATTCAGGGTATTCTTTTCAGCTAGTGATTGATGAATACCGGCAGAATATGGAAAAGAAGTATCAAAAAAAATAGGGTAGTTAATATTTTCAGAGATACAAAATATTTAAAAATCTATTATTGACGTTTAAAGTGATTTAAATTTCAAAATTTAATCCACTTGAAATCAAAAGGTCAAATTTTTCTTTATTAAATGTATATAAGAAAGCACCTTTTTTAGAGCCGGATTTATCTTTTTTATCTGTTTTAGTTAAAATATCTAATGACAGCATTTTTTTTCTGAAGTTTCTAGAGTCTAAAGGACGCTGATAAATACTTTCGTATAAAATTTGTAATTCAGGAATTGTAAAATAATTTGGAAGCAAATTAAAACCTATTGGTTGATGCTTTGCTTTTGTTCGTAACTGCTCAATTGCATCTTGTACCATTTCACCGTGGTCAAAAATTAATGCTGGAATTTCATCTAAATCAAACCAGTGTGCATCGTATTTTTCAACACTTTCCAGTTCAAATTCATTTACACTAATTAAACTATAATACACAATTGAAATTACTCTGCCTGCAATATCTCTATGAACTTTTCCATACGTTTTCAATTGTTCTAAATAAATATCCTGAAGGCCTGTAGTTTCAAATAAAATTTGTTTTGCACCATCATCAATAGATTGTTCATCTTTTATAAAAGCACCAATTAAAGACCACAATCCTTTTGAAGGTTCAACTTTACGCTTAAATAATAAAAGTTTTAATTTTTTTGAATCAAATCCAAAAATAATACAATCAACAGCTACTAAAATATGTTGATTAGCCTCATAAATGTTGGTGTTGTTTATTAATTTCATGAATTTTTCTTTTTTATAAAGATATTAAAATGTATTCAATACAATTTAATAAAACAAATGTATTGTTAACATTTTAAACTCAAAAACTGAATAGTGTAAATGCATATAAAATTAGGTTTTCAAGCAATTTAAATAGATTCTTGAATATAAGGATATTCCATTAGAAATGGTTATTTTCGCACAATAGATATTCTAATAACTATGAAAGGAATAATATTAGCAGGTGGTTCAGGAACCAGATTGTATCCAATTACAAAAGGGACATCAAAGCAATTGCTATCTATTTATGATAAACCTATGATTTATTACCCACTTTCTATTTTAATGATGTCGGGTATTACAGAGGTTTTAATAATTTCAACACCACAAGATTTACCTAATTTTAAAAAATTGCTGGGAGATGGAATCTCAATTGGAATGCAATTTTCATACATAGAACAACCATCTCCTGATGGTTTGGCACAAGCATTTATTTTAGGTGAAGCATTTATTGGGAATGATGATGTTTGCTTAATTTTAGGAGATAATATTTTTTACGGAGCTGGTATTGAAAATCTGTTGGATGATGCTTTAAGTACAGTTTCGCAAGAACAAAAAGCTGCAATTTTTGGGTATTATGTGCAAGATCCTGAGCGTTATGGTGTTGCAGAATTTGATAAAGATGGAACTGTTATTTCAATTGAAGAAAAACCTACTATTGCAAAAAGTAATTATGCTGTTGTTGGCTTGTATTTTTACCCAAATAATGTAGTTCAAATAGCAAAAAGTATCAAGCCAAGTGCAAGAGGTGAATTGGAAATTACTACTGTAAATCAAACATATTTAAATCAAAAAGAATTAAAATTAAATAAAATGGGAAGAGGGTATGCCTGGTTAGATACTGGAACACAGGATTCCTTATTAGAAGCTTCTAATTTTATTCAAACTATTGAAAAAAGGCAAGGTTTAAAAGTTGCTTGTATTGAAGAAATTGCATTTGAAAAAGGATACATTTCAAAAGAACAATTAATTGCCATTGCACAAGAATATAGAGGAAATGATTATGGTAAGTATTTATTAAAGTTGGTGAAATAAAGGGTAAAGTGAAAAGGTTAAAGGGTAAAGTGAAAAGGTTAAAGGTTAAAGTGAAAAGGCTAAAGGGGAAAGTAAAAAGGCTAAAGTAGAAAATAGAAATAATGATAAATGAATTACAAGGGAGGTTATTTAAGTTCTCAGTAGAAGTAATAAAAGAAGTAAGAAATCTTCCAACTACTATAGAATTTAAAGTAATTTCATATCAAATATTAAAATCAGCAACATCAGTAGGTGCTAATTATGAAGAAGCTCAAGGGGCAGTTTCAAAAGCTGATTTTTCAAATAAAGTTGCTATATCCCTCAAGGAAATGAGAGAAACTAATTATTGGATTCGAATAATAAATGAAATACAAAATGATAAAAAGAATTGGTATAAATTAGATGAAGAATCAAAAGAGTTAATGAAAATATTAGGGGCTATTTATTCTAAGACTTCAAAAAAATAAATTTGACTTTAACCTTAATACTTTTTCCTTTAAACTTTAACCTTATAATATGGAATTTATAAAAACTCACATACCTGATATACTAATTTGTAAGCCTAAAGTTATTCTCGACGAAAGAGGTTATTTTTATGAGTCTTATAAAAAAAGTGTTCTTGAAGATTTTATTGGGGCTCCTTTAAATTTTATTCAGGATAATGAAGCTAAATCTACCAAAGGAGTTTTAAGAGGTTTGCATTATCAGTTACCACCTTTTGCACAAACTAAATTAGTACGTGTAATTCAAGGAAGTGTTTTAGATGTAGTTGTAGATATACGAAGAAATTCAGCAACTTTTGGGCAACACGTAGCTTTAGAAATTAGTGAAGAAAACAAACTACAATTGTTCATTCCAAAAGGATTTGCGCACGGTTACATTGTGTTAAGTGAAACAGCAATTTTCGCTTACAAAGTGGATAATTATTACCATAAAGAAAGTGAAAGAGGTATTCTTTATAATGATAAGGATTTAAATATTGACTGGAAATATCCAATAAATGAATTGTTAATTTCAGAAAAAGACAAAGTTCAGCCTTCATTTTTAAAAGCTGATATGTTTTAGAAAATTTTAAGTTGAATGTATACTATTTTAGTCACAGGTTCAAAAGGCCAGTTAGGTTCAGAAATAGCTGATTTAAAAGGTCAGTTTTCGGAATGTACTTTTTTTTTAACGGATAAAGAAGAGCTTGATATTACAAATGAAACTCAAATTGAAGAATTTGTTATAAAAAATAATATAAATGCTATCATTAATTGTGCGGCCTACACAAGTGTTGATAAAGCGGAAGATGACAAAGAACTGGCATATAAAATAAACTATTTGGCAGTTAAAAATATTGCTGAAATTGTAAGGAAGCACCAGTTGAAGTTAATTCATGTTTCAACCGATTATGTTTTTGATGGAACTTCAGAGGTTCCGTACAGTGAAACTGATGCAACAAATCCTAAAAATGTATATGGATATTCTAAATTATTAGGAGAAAAGGCTTTACTGGAAATAAACCCAAGCAATTCCTTAATTATAAGAACATCTTGGTTGTATTCCTCTTTTGGACATAATTTTGTAAAAACAATTTTAAAATTAAGTAAAGAAAAAGCCCAAATTACTGTTGTAAATGATCAAATAGGATCACCAACCTATGCAAAAGATTTGGCTATTGTTATTTTAAAATTAATTTTGAAACTGGATACAAAGCAAGTTGAAATAGTTCATTATTCAAATAGTGGAAAATGTAGTTGGTTTCAGTTTGCACAAGAAATTATAAATAATGCAGAAAGTGAATGCAAGGTGTTACCAATTTCATCAGAAGCATTCAATTCAAAAGCATTCAGACCAAATTTCAGTTTATTAAATACTGAAAAAATTAAAAAATCGTTTCAAATACGCATTCCTAATTGGAAAGATTCTTTAAAAGTCTGTTTAAATAAAATGAAAGAACCAATTTAATAGTAAAACAAAAAATATGAAGTCAATTTTAATTACTGGAGGAGCTGGGTTTATAGGGTCTAATTTAACGGAATTGTTAGTAGAAAAATACCCTAATTATAAATTTGTTGTTATTGATTTGTTGACTTATGCAGGTGATATGCATAATTTAATGAATGTAAAAAGCGCCAAAAATTTTACGTTTGTAAATGGAAATATTTGTGACAGAAGTTTAATTGAACGTATTTTTCAGCACTATTATATTAATAATGTAATTCATTTAGCGGCAGAATCTCATGTAGACAATTCTATTACGGATCCAGGAGTTTTTATTGAAACGAATGTAAAAGGAACATTTACCTTGTTAGATGTAGCATACAAATATTGGATGGAAAAACCGTTTGAATATAAAAGAGGCTATGAAAATAGTCGTTTTTTACATGTGTCAACAGATGAAGTTTATGGTTCGTTAGGTAAGGAAGGTTTGTTTACAGAACAAACACCATATGCGCCAAATTCACCATACAGTGCATCCAAAGCAAGTAGCGATTTTATTGTTAGAAGTTATAATCATACCTACGGAATGAACACTGTAATTACGAATTGTTCTAATAATTACGGACCAAAACAACATGATGAAAAATTGATTCCTACCGTAATTAGAAAGGCTTTAAAAGGAGCGCAAATTCCAATTTATGGAGATGGAAGTAATGTTAGAGATTGGTTATATGTAACAGATCATTGCAATGGAATAGATTTGGCATTTCACACTGGTAAAAGTGGTGAAGTATATAATATAGGTGGAAAAAACGAGCAAAATAACAATACGATTGCAGCTAAAATATGTGAATTATTAGATGAATTAGCACCCAAAAATTCAGGGAGTTTTGCATCTCAAATTTCGTATGTAACAGATCGTGCTGGTCACGATTTTAGATATGCTATTGATGCTTCAAAAATTGAAAATGAATTAGGTTGGAAAGCAAATGAAAATTTTGAAACTGGTATAAAGAAAACAGTTGAATGGTATTTGGAGAAGTATGGTAAAGTTTAAAAGTTGAAAGGGTAAAAGTTTAAAAGTTGAAAGGTTGAAAAGTTGAGAGGGTAAAAGTTGAAAAGTTGAAAAGTTGAGAGGGTAAAAGTTGAAAAGTTGAAAGGCAAAAGGATAAAGTATAAACAGAGACTGAAACAGAAACCTATTAAAGGTCATCCTGAAGATGTCACACTGAGCTTGTCGAAGTGTTAATTCAGGATCTTTTTCAAAGAAGTCAAAGTCAAAAGTCTGCACTGAGCTTTCCGAAGTGTCAAAGTTAAAGTTAGAGTCAGAGTCTAGGTCAAAGTAAAA
>Ga0102815_10001960_pt1 | contig 12712 bp, 9 predicted proteins | sample ColrivemetaGS759_FD_79113 | JGI IMG/M metagenome (GOLD analysis project Ga0102815, IMG submission 79113) | Estuarine microbial communities from the Columbia River estuary - Ebb tide ETM metaG S.759 | ecosystem: Environmental > Aquatic > Marine > Intertidal zone > Estuary | place: USA: Columbia...
TATTGCTGAATTAAACCCAACTTTTGATAATGATGGGGTTACCTCAATATTGGCTGCTAAAATTGTAGATTTTATTGTTTTGAATAAATCAATTTAATCATTTGAAATTCAAGAATAGTTTTCTTTAATCTTGGTTATATCAAGGGATAACATCGTAAAAACAAAAAACCCATCAACTAATTTAGTTAATGGGTCTTGTTTAGTAGCGGGAATAGGACTCGAACCTATGACCTTCGGGTTATGAGCTCAAAGTTGACCAAATTTTCAACCATTTTACTAGGCTCCCGCGCTATTAATTTATCAAAACGTATGCAAAAACGTATGCAGTTTTAGCTTTGGATTATTAATTATTTTATACGTGTAATTTATAATTTTTTTCACAAATAAACCTCTACTATTTTGGCTTGATTTGATTCTAAAACAATTTGAGAGATTGTAGCAGGTAATAAAATAGTCTCTCCCTTATATATGGAATATAATTGACCTTCATAATCAATATTAAAACTTCCTTCTACACACATATAAATTACAAATGAATCTAATTTGCTATAATCCTTTTCTATCTTGTCATTAAGGTCAATTATATTCGTCTTAAAATAAGGTGAATCCACTAATTTAGAAGACCTGTTTTCAACTAAATCATATTTCGTTTTATAAGAGTCGTACAACTTATAATCAATGGCGTCTAAAGCCAAATCGGTATGTAATTCACGTTGTTTACCTGTTAAAGCATCTACTCTTTCATAATCATAAATTCTATATGTAATATCCGATGTTTGTTGGATTTCAGCCAAAACAGTACCTGCTCCAATTGCGTGAACTCTACCTGTTGGAATGTAAAATGTATCGCCTGTTTTAATTTTTTCTGAATTTAAAATATCTAACACAGAGCCGTTTCCCAAGGCTTTTACATAATCACTTTGAGAAACTTCTTTACTAAAACCAACTATTATATTAGCATCTTCATCACAATCCATAATATACCACATTTCATTTTTTCCGAAAGAATTATGACGCTCTTTTGCCAATTCGTTATTTGGATGCACTTGAATGGAAAGTGGCGTTTTTGCATCTATAAACTTTATTAAAATAGGAAATTCTTCTCCAAATTGTTGATATACTTTCTTCCCTACAAACTCACCTTTAAATTCTTTAATTAAATCGCGTAAAGATTTCCCTTTTAAATCTCCGTTTGAAACAACAGAAATTGATCCTTCAACATCCGAAATCTCCCAACTTTCACCAATATTAATTTTATCAGATTCTTTTTTAAACGTTTTAATTAGTTTTTCACCTCCCCAAATTCTTTCTTTTAAAATGGGCTCAAATTTTATTGGATATAATGGTATCATTTTTTTATTTTTAATTGATTTTAAAAGTTAACTATATTAAATAATAGTAATTCTATCACTATTCTAAAACAAGCATTTCATTTTGAAAATTACTTATTAAATTTATTTTTTTTGTATCTATATGGGTTGAAAAACTAATATTAGAAAAATCCATAGTATTTAATAAAAATCGGAAGCCCACTTTTAAGGCAGAATCAATTCCTTTGTTGTTTTTTATCGAAACAACACTAAGCCTATCCGTAAATTTTTCTTTGAATGAATTTAATACTTCTAATGTTCTATCTGTACTGCCATTATTCACAAAGCAAATATGTACGCTTTTATTGGCTTCTAAAATTTGCTCAATTTTAATTGGACTTATTTCTTTTTCTTTATTGTTTAATGCTATTACTATTCCTGTTCTCATTTTTTTTTAACTTTACTGTTGAATTCCAAAATTAGGATTTCAAGCAAGAGTTACTTATTATATTAGACTAAATAAAATGGTTCTATCGTTAAAAGGTTATTCTGTTTCTTTAAACAAAATGCTTAATCAGCTTCAAATTGGGCTCCTAAAATCAACTTCCAACTCTTTAAAATAAATCATTTCAAGTAGTTTTGGCACTATCTCAACACCCAAGCAATTTGCCCAAGTTGCCCCATAATTTTAATAGAGTCTTTCATAGATAATTTTGAACCATCAGCGTGAATCCATCTTTTTAATGGCTTTTCACATAAAACTTTAGTTGCTTTTTGAAGTCCAAAATGTTTTCTCATTCTTATAAAAATTTCAACATCAAATAACCATTTCGTTAAAAATTTCTCCCCAAAAGCAATTTTAATCACATCTTTATGAAAAATTTTAGCTCCACATTGGGTGTCTTTAAATTCCATTTTTAATATTTTTCTGATAATGAAATTTATTGTTAAACTAATTATTTTTCTTGCAGATTCTTTGGTAATGTCAGCACCCATTCTACTAATTCTAGATCCGCTCACAATTTTATATTCAGAGTTTTCAATTGTAGAAACTAAATCATCAAAATCGGCTAAATCTGTAGATAAATCAGCATCTAAAAAACCAATAAAATCTAAATCTTCTTTTTCAGCCATATGTAACATTCCTAAACGTACTGCTTCTGCTTTTCCTCCGTTTTTCTCACAATCGTAAACTGTAATAAAATTTTCACGCCCTTTTCTTAAGTTATTTAATACTCCTAAAGTATTATCTTTACTTCCGTCATTCACAAAACATAAATGGTACCCAGAATGCTTATCAATAAAACCTAAAAATTCAACACTTAATAATCGTTCCTCTTCATTATAACAAGGTATTACTACACCAACACAACGTTGTTCAATTAGTGTATTTGTTGTTTGTACTTCAACAACTGATTTAGGCGCTCCAATTAATCGTTTAACTCGAGCACATATTTCATTTAAGCTTAATGGTTTTTTCATATAATCATTAATTCCTAAATCAAAACTTTCAGTAATTATAGCATCATTAGTGTTTCCAGATAAAATCATAATAGGAGTATCAGAATTTTGTTCAGTTCTAATAAACTTAACTACATCCATTCCAGATAGCCCAGGCATATTCATATCTACAATCACTAAATTTGGTTGAAATGAAAGGAATAAATCTATACCATCAATTCCGTTTAATGCAGTTTTTACTTCATAACCTAATTCTTTTAATCTTTTTTCTAATGGTAACAATACTAATTGTTGATCGTCAATGGCTAAAATTTTCATAATATATTGTTGTTTTTAACTAATTTATACCTCAAAAGTACAGCGATAAGCTCTTGATTTTTGAAATATTAGTTGAATCAAAGCCGATCTTCGACGAATGGTAAATTTATGACGTTAAATAAAATGAAGTGACTGCTCAAATTCTTTATATTTACACTATTAAAGATTTTATAACAATAAATGCAGGAAAAAACCAATAAATATTTAATTGTAGCCTTATTAATTGGCATTATATTTCATGGTACTTCCATTTTTTTTACGTTAGAAAGCACTTATGACGCTTTAATCCACCTATTTTTTGCAGAACATTATTCAAGTAGTTGGTTTGAACCATGGAATTATAAATGGTATACTGGTTTTACTGTAATGGGTTATCCGCCATTGGTTCATCAATCTATTGGCCTTTTATCCTTAATTGGTGGTTTAAAATTTGGAATGTTTACAGTCGCAATAATTGCCATTGTACTCTTTATAACTGGTTCTTACAGGTTTTCATTACTTATTACTGCAGACAGAAAAGCTGCGGGTTATGCAGCTATTTTGGCAACTCTTTCATCGTCATTTGTTGAAACCTTGCATATTTTCGGGCAACTACCTAGCATCATAGGAATTTCCATATTAATGCATTCGCTACCAGAAATTTACCTTTGGATTAAAACTGGTAAACTTCGTTATTTGGCAACGTCCATTTCTTTAATAGCTGTAACCGTAACTTCGCACCACGTAACACCTATTTTTGGAATGATATTTTTTATTTTTCCATTAATTGGAATGGTAATAATGGACCAATCTTGTGATCAAGTAGGTTCCATGAAAGAAGTTTCATTTAAAGTTTTTTTGAAATCGTTTTTTAAATTATTCAAAAGAATTGTTGTTTTTGGAGGACTGTCATTGTTTGCTATTGTTTTTTGCATTTTACCTTATTGGATCAATTCAAAAGCTAACCCAATTACGCAAGTTCCAATTCCACACGGAAGCAGGGATAATTTTTTAGAAGTAACCTCCTCTGGCTTGGTATTCTTTCTTATCCCTTGGGGAATTTTACTGTTTATATTACCTTATATCTATTATCGCTATTACTCCAAACGGTATTTATTTTTTGGATTATCATTTACTTTATTATCAATTCTTGGAACTGGTGGCACCACTCATATTCCACTAAAATTATTGGGCGAAACAGCTTTTAATATTTTAACCTTAGATAGATTTACATTATGGGCTTCTATTATGGCAATACCCATGTTTGGAGAATTTACCTATCGTTTTGTTGAAGGCGATTTAAAAGATAAACTTCAACAAAAATTCGGAGCCGTATATCACCGTCTTTTAGGAGCTTCATTAGCTGGAATTTTTATTTTGTTTACTGCATTTACAATTACCTTAGGCTATTTTAGACCATCGCAGCCACAAGAAATTAAAATGTTGCCCATTTTAAATTTCTTAAATCAAGATCAACACGATCATTGGCGATTTTTACCTTTAGGTTTTGGAGATCAAATTGCTTGGTTATCTGCACAAACAAATGCTATGACAGTTGATGGAAATTACCATTCTGCCAGAAGATTACCCGAATTAACAACACGCGCAGTTGAACGATTAGAAAATTCAAAATTTAGAGGAATTGAAGGAATTGGTAGTTTACAACAGTTTTTAACAGTTCCTGAAAAATACAATTTAAAGTATGTTTTTTCTAATGATAAATTTTACGATCCTATTTTATATTTCTGCGGATGGCAACGTTTACGGCAATTAGAAAACGGAATTATGGTTTGGGAAAAGTTAAATGTACCTCCACTTTCTAAAATATTACCAAAGGATGAAGTTCCTACTTTTTTAAAAATGATGTGGGGCATTATTCCATTACTTACTGTGTTGATTGCGTTCATATTAAATATTCAAATGGTTTGGTACCAAACGTTGAAAATTAAAATAAAGGAATCTCCTCCATTTTTAAAATTTAAAAATAACTACACTAATTTTCCCAATAAATTAATTGTAATCAATCATATTTGGGCACTCATTTTAACGTTAATTTTCTTTTTTGGGATGTATGTTTTTTACATAAAAAACACGGCACAAATAAGTCCAAAAAATGTGGTGGTTGCCTATTATGACGCGTTAGATTTTAAGGAATTTGAAACTGCTTATTCTTATATAAATCCGGATAGTGATATAACCATTGCACAATATATGTTAGAAGTTTCTGTGACTGATGGTATATTAAGTTCTTATGCTAAACTGGATGCCATTGATGTTGAAATTGTAAGCCAAACAGCCAATAACGCCAAAATTATAGCTAAAACAAGTTGGATTACTCCGTTAGAAATTATTGACAAAACATACCATCACGAGTTAATTAAGAAGAAGAATAAATGGTATGTAACCCCAAATTCGTATGATTTAGATATTCCACCAGATCAATTATTTTCGGATAATATTCCTGAATATTACAACCACGGAAGGCGACGAATTACAACGCAACAAACACATCACGAAGATGTTTTAAAACAACCCGTTTTAGAAATTTTATCCGCTACCTTGGTTTGTTACAACAATCAATATGCTATTGTTGGTGAAATTCAAAACATAGATAACGTTCCAGCGGATGTTGTTGTAAAAGGAACCTTGTATTCAGATGATAACACTGAATTAGCTAGTTACAATGCTAAATATGTGATAAAACATAAATTACTACCAAAAGAAATAACTAGTTTTAGAGTTGATTTTGAAGGAATAGCTTGGCTGAATCCTAATGAAAAAGTTCCAGCTACTTTTAATCCGCATGAGTTTACCCCAATTACTTTAGCTGAACAACCGACCAAATTTAATTTACAAATAGCTGGTAATGTTGCCACTACCGATTTATATAAACACGTAGCCATTTCAAATTTAGTAATCAATTCAAAAAACATTGATGGAACTCTATTTAATTATGGAATTCAGGAAGTTACTATTCCACAATTATTAGTGAGTTACTACACTGAAAGTAAGGAAATTATTTGGGTTGAGCATCAATTTTTACGCGAAGGCGTTCGTGTACAACGCAAACAAACTTTTGAGTATCCTATTCAATTAAACGACAGTATTGAAGTTATAAATAGTAGTTTAGAAAATTGTTTTGTTAATGGTTTACCGAATAAAAGTATTTCAAAAAAAGTAGTTCCTATTAGAAATACTACTCATATAAATGAACAATTACAGCCTTTAACTGGCAGCTCAAAATTCAATTTTATAAAAATTGAAATAAACAATTATATTGGAAATCCGAATTAATGAAAAAAAGTAGTTACATAACACTATTAATACTTGGAATTTTAATTATTTCAGCATTTTCATTGGAAATAATTCAACCAAAAACTAATAAAATAATATTAGAAACAACTACACAAAAATTTGTTGCTGGAAATCATATTCAATTGATATTTTCTTCAAAAGAGCAAACTTCAAACCCTTTGTTAATTTTAAATCATTCATTTGGAAGCACTATAATTTCTTCAGAAAAAAAAGAAGGGAAATTATTATTTACCATTCCAACGGTATTTTCTAAAAAAACAGGAATTATAGATTGGACTTTAGTTGAAAACGGAAAAACTTTACTTAAAAACAGCTTTGAAATTGTTCCAAATTTAGAGTCCAAAACACACATAGAGCATTATTTAGGCCCAAGAAGTATTCAAGCAGGAAATCGAGACTATTCTATGTTAGTGGTAATTCCTACAGATATGTTCGACAATCCGTTGCCACAAAACACAACTTTAAACGTTCACGAACAGTATTTACAAAACATTACTATACACGAAGAAAAAACAAATCATTTTATTGCTTGGAAAAACATTTCTTCAAAAGAAAAATCTGGAAATATTTTAGTTTCATCATCCTGTAACAATATAAATTCTAACGAATTAACAACTGTAATTTATCCATCAAATGCCGTTGATTTTAATATTACATATACTAGAAATCACGATTTTGCTGATGGAAACCAACTAACCCATTTAATTACATCTCCAATAATTGATGAGTTTGGCAATACTGTAAGTGACGGAACTTTGGTTGAATTTATAATTACAACAGCCGAAAATACAATTTTAAAAACTCGTGCAAGTACTATTAATGGTATTGCAACTGCTAAAATTTTGCATCCAGATTATCCAACATCTTGGAATATTAAAGCATTTATAACTGGTTTGGCAGAAAGCAATAATTTAATTATTAATTACAAATCAACTATATCTGATTTTCACGTATTATTTTCCAAAAACAACAGAGAAATTACAATTGGACCTTTGCAAAGTTTTATGAAACAACTAATTCCAGATGGCGCTGTAGTTAAGCTACACATATATCACACAAACAACGTAATTGAAACAAAATCGGAAACTAGTTTTAAAGGATTTGTAACGTTTCATTTATCTGAAGAATTTTATAAAGAAGCCACGTATTCTTTTAAAGTGGAAGCATTGGGAATTTCAAAAAAAATAGCAACAAAAAATTATGCAAAATAAACTGAACAGAAACATATACCGAGGCATTTTACTTCTTTCATTTATTGGATTAAATATTCTGTTGTTATATGGAGCAACTTCGGTTTTGGCATTCCTAAAAACTGGAGCTGACAGAAGCACTATGTTACATACCGAAATAAAAAGCGAAGACGTGTATTTGCCAAAAGTACTTTGGACTAGCTTAGAAAATCCTGGTAGAGAAATTTCTGATCAAGAGTTGAATAGCATTGAAGACAATTATTTAAAATCGTGGTATATCAAAAATATTGCTTATAAAACCAATAACCCTTACGGAATTGAAGATTTTTATACAGACAGTGCTCGTGTGCACATTTTTGAAACTATTAAACTACATAAAAAACAAAAAATTACCGTTGAAGCAACAACCATTAATCATCAACCAAAACTGGAGTTTTACAGTGAAGATGGAAAATTAGCAGTTATTACAGATGAAAATGTAATTGAATACAAAAAAATATTTAAAGACAATCAATTGGTTTTTAGTGATACAGACACAAGCGCTTATAAAATTGTTTTATTGCTGGAAGATGGTTTTTGGAGAATTCGCCACCAAGTAAAAATTGAAAATACGATTAAAAAAGACACTGTTAAAAGCAACCTTTTTTTTGAAGTTAAAAACAATAAAATCCAAGTTGAAGGAAAACCTTTTACAATAAAAGGAATCAATTATTACCCAAAAGATACTCCTTGGAATATGTTTGGTGAAAAATTCGATATAAAAATTATTGAAGCCGATTTTCAGCTTATAAAAAATGCTCATTTAAATAGCATTCGTATTTTTTTACAATATGAAGATTTTGGAAAAGCACACGCTATTTCCGAAAAATTAGAAAAACTAAAACAAGTATTAGATCTTGCCGAAAAAACAAATTTAAAAGTCATTGTTACTTTATTCGATTTTTATGGTGATTATAGCGTTTTAAACTGGACACTTACGCATAGACATGCAGAACAAATTGTTTCAACTTTTAAAAATCATAAGGCTATTTTAGCTTGGGATATTAAAAACGAACCGGATTTAGATTTTGACAACAGAGGAAAAGAAACGGTTATGGCTTGGCTTGTACAGATGATTAATGAGATTAAAAAATTTGCCCCAAACCATTTAGTAACTATTGGATGGTCTTCTCCTGAAGCTGCTCAAAACTTAGTAAACAACGTAGATTTTGTTTCTTATCATTATTATAAAGATATTGACTTTTTCGAAAATGATTTAGCTATTTTAAAAACTCATTCAGCCAACAAACCACTGGTTTTACAAGAATTTGGATTATCATCCTACAGCGGCATTTGGAATGCATTTAGTGGAAGTGAAACCAATCAGGCAAACTATCATAAAAAAATGCAAGCAATCTTTAAAAAAGATTCACTTGCATTTATGTCTTGGGGTCTTTATGATTTTACTGAAATTCCTAATTCAGTTGCGGGAAGACTACCCTGGCGAAAAAATAAACAAAAATATTTTGGTTTTATTGATGAAAATAATACTAATAAACCTTCATTTTTATATATTTCCTACTAACTCAGCACCAGCATTGTTGGTAGCAATTGCAGCAAAATACTCTAAATACATATCTGTAATATCTTCCATTGGTAAAGAACAAGCTGCTTTATAATTTGTTTTACCTAAAGAAATTCTATATTCATCATTTACAATTATTTCTTGAATAGCATCTGCCAATGAGTTTACACTTGTTGGGTTGAAAAACTCTCCTCTATAACCTTCTTCCTTTACTAATAAGCTCAAATCTCCTAAATCTGGTAATACAACTGCTTTTCCATAACTTCCTGCTTGGTGTAATACTCCTGAGCTTCCTGTTGTTGAAGTGTATGGGAACACAACCACTGCACTTTCTCCAAATATTACAGGAACATCACTTTCTTCTACATACCCTGTAAACGTTAAGTTAGGAACGTGCTTGTAAGTGTTTTTTACATTCTCTAAATATCCTGGAGTGTTTGGGCTATCCGTTCCTGCGATTACAATTTCTAAATCTTCGTTGGTTCTTTTTCTAATTTCTTCAACGGCTTCTATCATAATTTCAACTTTTTTGTACGTTCCAAATTTTCCAAAAGTCATCACTTTTTTAGGACCTTTTGCCAATTCAAAGCTTGGTGCTTCCGGTGTTTCAAAAGCTCCGTGCGGAATTAAAACAATGTTATTGGCATTGTACTTTTCTTCTAAAATATCTACATATTTTCCAATTGTAACAGCTACTAAATCTGCTTTTAAAATAAGTTTTGTTAAATTTGAACCAATAAAGTTATATGCTTTTTGCAACCATTTGTTTTTTGCAAAACCAGCACTTGCTAAATCTACTTGTTCTAAAATGTTATGTAATAAAACAATTGTTGGAATTCTTTTTAATTTAAAAATCATAGGTAAAAACAATCCTAATGCTGCTGGAATTTTTTTATCCCCGAACTTCATAAATTGTAGGTTGAATAAAACCGCATCTGGCTTTTCATCATTAATTGCATTGTAAATGTTAAATACATTTGTATAGCTATTAAACTCCCAGCTATCTTTTACTGTAATCTTTACGTTGTTAGTTTCAAAATCTAATTGTTTTTCTTCTTTAGTATGATCTGTAATTAATACTATTTCGGTAATTTCTTCTTTTTGGGCGAAGTGTTTTACTAAATGATATCCATACTCTGTTAATGTTACTTTACTTGGCGGAAACGCTGTTACAATTGCTATTTTCATAATATAATATTTTAAGTTTTTTATTAATTTCTACTCAAAAGTAGCGCTGATATTCAGCTTAAAATTTAATCTTCGATGGCAGGAAAAGGAGTGTCGACGAATGGAAAATAAGTGAGGTTAAACGTTTTTTAAAAAACCTAAAGATTAGATATATTGCCATCTACAACAAGCATGTAATATTGCACGAAGCCAAACTGTAACAGATAAAATTGATTTAAAAGCATCGCTTCAAATCAAATTATTTAACACAAAAAAAGGGAATAAAATAGTTGCTTGGGGTAACAACTACTTCATCCCTTTCATTAAAAAAGAAACATTTTATTTTTAAATTGATCTTATATTTTTGAAGTTGATTTATGGTGATAAAAAAAGTATGATAATTGAAATACTAACAATATTGCCATTGCTATAATTTGCATCATTACTACTTGATCTAAGGAATTGTGGAAAGCAATTATTAATCCTATTTGGGTGGTTCCAAGTATGGCTGAAATTATTACTGGAACATATTTATCAATAGATAAAAAGTAATAGGCAAAAATGTTTGCTATTGCAAAAATGGAGGTTGCTAAAGCATATTTCCAAAGTAATGGTGCAATTGACACATATTGTTCTCCAAACATTAGTTGCACTACAAATTCAGGAAATAAAAAAGTGAATAACACAATAAATGAAGACAATACAATTATATAACCCACATATTTAAACAATAATGGCATTGTATCTTTTCCTTCTTTTTTTAACTGAACCACTTTCGGCAAAAGTAACATTACAAACATCCAAGCAACAAAATAAACTACTCTACCTATTAATGCTAAAGAGGCATATAAACCCGCTTGGTGATTATCAAAATAATGCTTTACTAAAATTATATCGCTGTTATTTATTAAAATTTGAGTCAATTCGTAAAAAGCTGTTAGCATAAAAAACAAGGTAATTCCTTTTGATTCCGCTAATTTTTCAGGAACAATTGAAATTGATTTTACTATTTTCTTTTGAAAAGGAAACAATCCAAAAATAAATGAAACTACTATACCAATGGCTATTGCAACTGATGTTGGCACAAAAGGCATTAAAAATAAAATGGCTAAAGTAATAATCAATCTACTCAACATTTCAAATTGATACGTAACCGATAATTTGTTTAACACATCTTTTCCTTGATATAAACCTCTATTTACACTCATTAAAAAATAAATTGGAAGTCCAATTGCAAAAATCCAAAACATAGATGCTGTTTGAGTATGAAATATAGTTTGTAAATTCTTATTAAAAATTACAATTAATATCGCCAAAACAATCCCAATTAACACAGCATATTTTGTAGCAAAACTTAAAAAAGAATTTAGTTTAGAATTTTCAAACAATACCGCATATTTCGCTGTTACAATTTGAAATGTCATCCCTACAAAAGATAAAACCAATAATAAGGTAATAAGTATAGCTGCATCCGCAAATTGTGCTGGTCCTAAAATTCTACCCAACAATAAGTTATAAACGTAATTTCCGCCGTTTACAATTAATACCGACAACATAAATAATTGTTCTGGTTTTATTTTTATTGAAGTTGAACCTATTTGTAGTACTGATGCTTTCATTTTTTTATATTATGTGATAAATTAAAAGGATAGTATTTAATTAGTAGGTGAAAATATTTTCCTTTTTAAATTTTTTAACCCATTCTTTGTTAGTTAGGTTAACTATAAAAAACGCTTTATTTGTTTCTACTGCTTTTTGATATAAAGATGAAACAAACTGTATCCCACTATAATCTAATTCTTTTAACTTGTTAATGGATAATTTAACAAAATGAGATTGTTCCATTAGTAATTCAAAATAAGGTTTTAAGGAAGCTATATTTGAAGGTGTCAGTTCTCCTTCTAATTCAAAAATATCTGCTTGTTTTGTAATTGAAAGTGCCATAATTATTTTGTTTTATTTATTATTATGATACAAATATCTTACAGATTCCTTTGAAAAAACAGCAATATTCGATGAGGTGCACTTTACTGTCGATGAATTATTGAGTCTTTATACTTAAATTGCAGTATGTAAAAATCAAAACCCTAAAGAATGAGTATTATTAAAAAAATTTGCTTAATAATAGTGCTAGTTATTAGTTCGAATATTCAAGCTCAAGATATGAATGAAGGATTTCAATTTTTGGAAACCGGTAAATTTGATAAAGCCGAAGTGTTTTTTAAAAAAATAGTATCTGATTTCCCTACTAATAAAACAGCAAAGCTTTGCTATGGTAGAGCTGTTGGTTTAAATGGTAATGCTTCAAAAGCTGTTGGAATATTTACCGATTTATTAAATGAATATCCAAAAGATGTAGAAATTCAACTAAATTTTGCCGAATCTCTTTTATGGGGTAAACAATTTGA
>Ga0102815_10001964_pt1 | contig 12701 bp, 8 predicted proteins | sample ColrivemetaGS759_FD_79113 | JGI IMG/M metagenome (GOLD analysis project Ga0102815, IMG submission 79113) | Estuarine microbial communities from the Columbia River estuary - Ebb tide ETM metaG S.759 | ecosystem: Environmental > Aquatic > Marine > Intertidal zone > Estuary | place: USA: Columbia...
AAAGGGGCACGAGTCATCATTGCAGGTCTCGATATGGATTATAAAGGCCTACCATTTGGTCCAATGCCACAGCTCATGGCTGTAGCGGAGTATGTGAGTAAGGTCCATGCGGTTTGCGTGCAATGCGGCAAATTGGCACAATTCTCGCATCGCACTGTTTCTCAAACCGAACAAGTGTTGGTTGGTGCCGTAGAAAAGTATCAACCGCTTTGTCGTGGCTGTTACCAAAAAGCGCATTCATGAAACTCAACCTGACACACTCCCAATTGATTCAAATTTGCTCTGCAAACTTTGCAGGGGAGCTTATGTCAGCACCCCTACAAGAGGTTATATTTGATACACGCAAAATTTTTCAAACTGAGGGAGTAGTTTTCTTTGCTCTGCACGGACCAAAGCGGAAAGGATTTGATTATATCCAGGAAGCCTATGATAAAGGTATACGCAGTTTTGTCCTTGATAGACGACCTGAGATATTGCATGACAATGCGCATTATTATTTTGTGGAGGATACACTATCCGCACTTCAAAAAATTGCTTCTTTTCATCGCAAACGGATCAAATATCCGATTTTAGCGATTACTGGAGCAATTGGGAAAACTACCGTTAAAGAATGGATCTACCATTTATTGGCAACGCAACTAAAGGTGCATCGCAGCCCCAAGAGTTACAATTCTCAACTTGGAGTTGCGCTCTCTTTGTTGGAGCTTCCACTCGAGGGTGATTTAGCTCTTATTGAAGCTGGGGTTAGCAAATCAGGAGAAATGGAAAAGTTACAAGCCATGATTGCTCCCGATTATGTGGTTTTGACTACCACAAAAGCGGCATATCGACATGAATTTATTTCACAAGCCGCTTTTCAACAAGCACTGCACTTACTTTCGACTGACAGCCAATGGGAACTAAATGGAGATCTAATAGATGGCAAAACTTCGACTGAAATTGCCGTATACATGGATCAGATTCTTTTTAAAGATCCCGTGCGTTTGCACAACGCAAAAGTGGCAGTTGCTTGTGCACTTCAATTTGGAAAAGTTGATATAACGGCGGTTTCTCAGTTGCCAAAACTGGCTAATCGTTTAGAAACTTTTGAGGGTATTCATGGATCAACGCTTATCAATGATTCATATAGTTTGGATTTGCTCGCTTTTGAAGGATCACTTGCGTTCTTGAAGTCTTTTGCACAGCAGCAACCTATGTTGGTGTGCTGCGTGCTTGCTGAAGCCCAAGTACAGCTAAAAGAAGTTATTATTGACTTATTGGAGTCTTTCGGCATTCACAACTATTACATTTGGACCTCAATTCCAGACTTGCTTCCCGATATTACAAACCATGTGGTGTTGATCAAAGGTAACCATCACACGCTTGCAGAAGGTCTTCTAGCTAAGTGGAAGCGTAAATCCCATAGTACCGTGGTGAGGTATGACCTCTCTGCTCTTCAACACAATCTGCGCCAGTATCAGAAAAGTTTGGCTCCAACCACACGTATACTGGCCATGGTAAAAGCACAGGCATATGGAGCTGGCTTGGATCAAATTGCAAAGCAGCTCCAAATGAGCGGCGTTAATTATTTTGGTGTAGCCTATGCAGATGAAGGTGTCTTACTACGTCAAGCTGGAATAGATATTCCTATTTTGGTTATGAATGCAGAGCCCGGTGGTTTTGAGAGTTGTATTGCTTATCAACTCGAGCCAGCCATTTACAGCCCATCACATTTAGATGCTTTTATTAGGACGCTGATCGCTACCCAAATTACCAATTATCCGATACATATCAAGTTCGATACAGGCATGCATCGTTTGGGTTTTATGCCTGAGCAAACCGATCAACTGTTACAAACCCTTAGCGCACAGCCTGAAGTGTTCGTTAAAAGTGTCTTTAGCCACATGGCTTGTGCTGATGAGCCAACTCATCCAATGAACACCAAACAGATTTCTTGTTTTGAGGAATTATGTAATCGCTTAGAAGCGGGTCTTTCATATACTTTTCTTAGGCATTTATTAAATTCTGAAGGAGCTGCTCATTTTCCTAGTGCTCAATTCGATATGGTTCGTCTGGGAATTGGGCTTTTTGGATTCAACAATGATTCAATATTTGAGGCCAAACTCAAACCAGTAATTTCTTGGACAAGTCTCATCTCTCAGCTAAAGCAAATCGATAAAGGAGAATACATCGGATATGGTTGTTCAGAAACAATCCAGGAAACCTCACAAATCGCAATTATTCCGGTTGGTTATGCCGATGGATTTAATCGTAATTTAGGAAATGGAAAAGGCGGCGTTTACATTGACGGTATTTACTGCCCTACGGTTGGAAGAGTATGTATGGATATGATCATGGTTCTTGCTCCGAAAGCGCGTTTTGATGCGGAAGTAGAAATTATCGGTACGCATCAATCTTTGAATACTTTTGCAATACTGGCGCAGACCATCCCCTATGAAATTCTTACAAGTATCTCACCAAGGGTTCAAAGAATTTACATAAATGATTAATTTTTAATAAATGATGGAAACGGTTCAAGACCAATTATTGCAACTTATTAAGGCAAAACTGAAGCCTGGAGATGCTTTAGGTCATGTTTTGAGTGAAACCCTACACATCTCCACAGATGCTGCTTACCGCCGCATGCGTAATGAAACAGCATTAACAATTGATGAACTTAAAAGGCTTTGTAAAACTTTTGATATCTCTTTTGATGCGCTTATTTTACAGCAAAAAACGAATGTAATTTTCAGGTATACCCCCCTAAACGCCTATGATTTTTCTTTGGAGTCCTACCTCGAAGGAATATTAGATGCATTTGAGCGACTCAGACATTTAGAAGAACCTAAAATAATGCTTACCATCAACAATACTCACTTCTTCCAATTGCTAAATTTTCCTCAATTGGTAAGGTTTAAATTGTTTTTTTGGGCCAAAACACACTTGCAAATCCCAGATTATAAAAATGTTCTTTTTAGACATGAAAAAACGTCTGATAGAGCTTTTGAACTTGGAAAATCTATTTTACACTCTTACAACACTATCCCCTCGGTAGAAATTTTTGATCCCGAGCTTATGCGCGGTTTCTTGCGGCAAATACATTATTACTATAAATCAAATCAATTCGAGGATCCAACGTATGCGCTATTTTTGTGTGACCGCCTTTTGATGTTTTCTGCTCATTTACGCGAGCAAGCTGATCACGGTAAAAAGTTTATTTATGGTACACAAGTCCCTTCATCAGGCAACCATTTTGAAATGTACCTAAATGAAACCATCAATGCGGACTCTGCATTTTATTACGAAAGCAAGGACAAACAGGGCCTTTTTCTTTCTCACAATATCATGAATTACTTGCAAACCACGGATGTGCAATATGTGCAAGATGCCAAACAGGTCATTGACAAGCAACTTGCTAATTCAAGTTTAATCAGTGTTGTTAATGAAAGAGAGCGCAATAATTTCTTTGTTGAGTTTGAAAAAACCATTGGGATATTTCGTAAAAAAATCGAGTCAGACCTGGAGTTGAATTCCTAAACTTGCGTTTTTCGCAACTCAAATTTTCAAGGCTCCGGAAATCAGTTTTATTTGTTAGGTGACTTATCCCACCTTTGTAGCATCAAATTGAATGCTATGAAAACAAAAAAATTACAATCAGTATTAGTGGCCATTTTCTTTAGTGGTATGACTAGTTATTTTGCTCAACCCAGTAACACTATTGCAGTGTCTAATCCCAATGTTAATTCTTTAACAGTAAAGCCTGAATCAGTGGCTAAAATGATGCGCCTCGAATTGGTCAAAATGAATAAGTATAGAGTTTATGATGAGTTCGATATGAATGAAATCATTAGAACAAAAGATGAATATAAAGTTGGCTGCTATGGTCAAACTTGTTTATCAAAATTAGGCGAGGAGCTCAAAGTAGATTACGTGATGTCTGGATCTATAGATGGATTGGGTAACAAAATTGTTGTTACTGTTAAGATCATCGATGTTCGGTCTCAAAGTCTTTTTAAATCTGCTGTTAGAGAATTTGACAATCAAGAATCAGAAATCCAACGCATGATTGAAATTGTATTATCTGAACTTCACGGGCTAACAATAGACAAAGTTATTGCGGATCGACTGGCCTTCAAAAATGAAGTAATTACCTCCAACAATATTGGGAAAATCAATAATTCTGGACCGCGAATTGGATTTGCGGCAATGACTGGAGATGTGGCTGAATTCGCAACGCGTCAAGAAATTTACGGTGGCTTAGGTATTCAACCTTTTACCTCCATGATTGGATATCAAATTGAAGGCCAATATGTGGGTACTGAGAATTTTTCTGCCTTGGTAGAAGGAATATTCAATATATCCGGTTTGGAGCAAAGCAATTTTATCCCATCAATTTCATTACTCAATGGCTTCCGTTTCGGAAAATCTAATTGGGAATTTGCATTTGGACCTCGATTTGGAATTAAATCAACATCTAAAGGCTTTTTAGACTTAGATGCAGAATATGGTCCTGAAGGAGCGTACTACACACAGAGTCAATGGATTGCATCTGGTGGTAAAGTTAATGTTAATACAGGCGAAACAATAATGGAACCCTACCAAGGATTTGTGGAGCACTTCGATAAAAACGGTTCAAAAAAATTAGCTACTTCCTTTTTGATTGCCTTTGGTAGAACTTTCCAAGCGGGCTCTTTAAATATACCAGTTAACCTTTTCTATAGCTCACAAAAAGGCGGAGGTTTTGTAGGTGTTAATATGGGTTTCAATGTGCAAAAAAGCAAGCAACCAATCAACAAAACAACGAGCCCGGGGAGGTATTATTAGGCAATGTTATTATTTGACATGATAGCAAGTTTTTAGGTCAAGTGTAACGTTCTCATTAGATTTACGTAAAAAAGTAAGTTAACTTTGTTCCATGAAAAATTTCATCTGTAAAACAATAACAGTATTCCTTCTGACCATAGTAAGCACAGCTGTTTACGCTCAGGTACCTGCTACTGAAAATCCTAGTTCTGACACAACTAAATATCTCATCATAAAATTTGATGGCAATGAATATGTTGGGCTCATCCTCTCCGATGATGGTCGGGAGGTACTCTTACAGACACAGTCATTAGGAAAAATTTATATCCCTAAAAGTGATATTAAGTCATTGCGTCCAATTGATTATCTTGAGGATGTGGCAAAAGGAGAGGTTAATACAGCGGGCGTATTCACAACCCGATATCAATTTACCACCAACTGCTTTCCGATTAAGAAAGGAGAGAATTATGCCATGGTCAATTTATATGGTCCAGAAGTACATTTCGCTGTACATAAAGATTTTTCTGTTGGCGTTATGTCTACCTGGATTGGTTCACCCCTAGCTCTTGCGCTCAAGTATACACGCGGAACATCCAATCCAAAAATCAATTACGGAGTTGGTACATTACTAGGCACATCAGGTTATATCAATCAAGGTAAAGGATTTGGTGGTTTGCATTGGGGAATGATAACTTATGGAGATCGTCGAAATAACGCCACATTATCAGTGGGTTACGGATATTTTAATCCTGGAAATAATTATAATTGGGGTCCTACAGTTTATGTCCCTGGCACCTATTTAGCCGAAAATAACTGGTGGCCTGAAATTCCAAGAGATGATACTTACAAAGGAGTAAATAAATCCACGTATGCAGCACCTGTAATTGGCCTTGCAGGTCAAGCAAAGGTGGGAAAAAAAGCGAGTTTTATTTATGATTGTATGTACATTATGGGTTCAGAGACTTGGACCACTTCACAAGTTAATCAATCCATTATCGAACAATACGACGCCAATGGCTATTTACAGCAAATTGTTGTTAGCGAGTGGGATCAAAGTATTACTACAGGGACTAGCGCACAAAATGTATTGGTAATCATGCCTGGAATGCGTTTTCAAAGAAGTGAAGCAAAAGCTTTTCAAATAAGCCTAGCAGGCATTATTACATCAAGTAATTCATTTCCTTTCCCAATGGCGAGTTGGTTTTTTAGGTTCTAATGCCTCTTAGTTTATTTATTTTTCAATCGTGGTGGCTATCAATATTGGTAGCCACCCTTTTGTTTTTATTGATTTTTATTTTTATCCGTCGGAGGATTGAAACCTCACGCAGAAACCAGGTAAGATTAGAAGTTAAAATTGCAGAGCGAACCAAAGAGATTCGCCTTCAAAAGACTAAAATTGAAGAACAGAAACGTCTGCTTGAATTAGAGAAGTTCAAAGTAGATGAGCAACAATTGCTTTTACAACGCGAAAAAGACCGTACTGAGCAGTGGTTACTCAACACCCTTCCTTCTCAGGTAGTGATAGAGCTCAAGCGCAATGGCAAAGTAAAAGCTCAAGCCTTTCAGCAGGTTTCCATTATGTTTACAGATGTCGTCGGCTTTACACGTATCTCTGAATCTATGGCTCCGAGCAGGATTGTTTCCAAATTGGATATCTTATTTCAGAAGTTTGACGAAATTATTTTGGCAAATAATCTGGAGAAAATCAAAACAATTGGAGATGCTTATATGTGTGCTGGTGGCGTACCTGTTGAGAATTCCACAAATCCTATAGATGCTTGTTGCGCTGCGCTGCAGATTCAAGCCTTTATGGACATGCTTAAGTACGAAGCTATTGCAGATCACGAAGATTATTGGGAAATTAGGCTAGGGATCAATACTGGTCCTGTAATTGCAGGGATAATTGGCAACATTCGTTTAGCCTATGATGTATGGGGATCGTCTGTCAATCTTGCTCAGCGAATGGAAATGCTTGGTGAGCCTGGAAAAGTAACCATAACTGGCAATACTTTTCAACATATCGAACCCTATTTTGAATGTGATTATAAGGGTAAAGCACTGACTAAATCACGTACGAAGGTTGAAATGTATGTGGTTCAGCGGATCAAACCAGAATTATCGGTAAACGGCGAAGGACTCATTCCAAACCCACGGTTTGAGGAAATTAAAAAACTACATCACTATAGTTCAATCAAGTACTACAAGACCGAGCACCATGTTATGGGTATCCTCAAAAAAAGTTTATCTCCGAGTTTATATTACCATTCAATCAATCATACAAGGGATGTAGTAAAATCTGTTGAGCGCATTGCATTACTCGAGGGTGTTACTGACGAAGGGCTTTTCTTGTTGAAGACAGCTGCCATCTTTCATGATGCAGGATTTATCCATCAATATGACCATAATGAGGCAATTGGAGCTCAAATGGCGCAAGAAATCCTTCCAAAATACGGTTATACAGAACAACACGTCAAAACTATTGTGGAACTAATTCATGCTACTGAAATCCCACACAAACCCATTAATAACCTTCAAGAAATTATCTGCGATGCCGACCTCGATTACTTAGGGCGTGCCGACTTTGAGCAAATTGTGGATAATCTCAGAAAAGAGCTTACAGAAATGGGTAAGATACAGTCTAGAAAGGAATGGGATGTCATTCAAGTAAATTTCCTTAAGCAGCACCAATATTTTACAACAACAGCAATAGAATCTCGTCAAAAAAAGAAACAAGAGAACTTACAAGTTGTCATAGATCGCTTAGCTGCTGATTCCTACACCGATTAATTTATAAAAATTTGGTGTTGCGTTGTTTAGAGTCCTTCTTCTTGGAGTTGTTATTTTTGATGCTATAGCTATAAGATAAATTCAAAATGGCTCGGTTCAAGGCACCTGGACTATTGATACGTTGATCGTATTGATAAGCGAGTTCAAATGAATGCGGCCCATCCCATTCAAAGGCGATTCCAGCCCTCCAACGGAGGCGATTTAGATGATATCCTTGTTGGCCATTCATTGGTCCGGTAAAGAATTCGAGGGAAGCAGTTGGAATGAGAATGGATTTTTTTATGTCATAGGAAACGCTTGGTTTGACCCGAAAAGCCTCATCGAATTCGGGCTCAAAGTTTTCGGCAATTCTACTGGTTGTAAATTGATATCGCCCTTTTAAGCTTAATTGGAATCGTTCGATTTTAGAATTCAGTTGTACATTCGCATTGATTCTATGTTGGAATGTAAAATTTCCTTCGTCGGTTACTCGGCCTATGTAACGGTAATCGATAGATGGACGGATCAATTTGCTGAGTTTATACTTGTAGGAAACCTGAGGAAATACGGTTTGTAAACCATTCGCATCGTGTCTTGTGCTCAGGTCGAACCCCAAGCTTTGCTTTTTATTGATTTTATATCCAACGCCAGCCTCATTCCAAACCTGAAAAACTGTGCTATTCTGACTCCATCCAACAAGAGGAATAAGCAATAAACTTAATACAAGTGTACGCATAATGAATTACCTCAGAACGATGATTTCACCTAGGTCTACTGTTTCATTTTTCCCTATCTCAACGGTGAATTTGACAGGTTCTTTGGTGTAGTAGTCGTCGTCATTATTGGTAATTGAATTGCCAGTATGGAATATTTCATTGTATGCAAAAACAGTGTAAGTACCTGGAAATAAGTAATCAAAACTAAATGAGCCATCATGACTACACTCTATTTTATCGTCAAAAACGCTATCTTGATTGCCATAAACTATATAAACATCTTCTGTAGCGCCAGCATAACTCACGGTTTGAGAAAGTGTGCCATTGATATATAGCTTTTCATTGATAGTTAGCTTTCCGGTTATTTTACTTCTTCCACCTTGGCCTTCATATTTCTTACAGCCCGCAATGCTCAATGCCAAAATAACAATGGCTATAACTGAGGATAGTCTTTTCATTTCTTTTTTTTTGACAATGTTAATAAAAAAACAACTTTTCGTAGCTTCTTACGTCTGATAGTTTGGATAAAAATTGATATTTCACTAATATTGGTGATGCTAAACTCGGCTAAATGAAACACTTACTACTCTCTTTCCTTATTTGCTTCCCTTTCCTTATTTTTTCGCAGGTAGTCATTAATGAATATTCCTGTTCTAATGTTACTGGTCCTACAGACGCATTCGGAGAAAGAGAAGATTGGATTGAATTATACAACACAACGGCTGCCTCTGTGGATCTAACGGGTTGGTATTTGTCTGATAAGGCTTCCAACCTAACAAAATGGCAAATCCCAAGTGGAAGTATTAATCCAAATGGTTTCAAGATGGTCTTTTGTTCCAAGCGAGATTTAGTCTCAGGCAACCAGTACCATCCAAATTTTAATTTATCTCAAACAGGTGGAGATTGGATCATCCTCTCGAATCCACTTGCTGTAGTTGTAGACTCTTTTAAGATTGTCCATCTCACTAAATCTAATCATTCAGTTGGACGTTCAAGCAACGGAGCTATTGATTTCAAATTATTTACAACACCAACTCCCAACGCCAATAATACAGGCGGCGTAAATTTTTATCCTCCTAAACCAGTATTTAGTTTAGCTCCAGGATTTTACTCTGGGGCTCAAACGGTCTCTATCACTTGTGCAGATCCAACAGCAACAATCCGTTACACCTTAGACGGCTCAGACCCAACAGCAAGCTCTACAGTTTACAGCGGACCAATTAATATACCATCCACTAAAGTACTTAGAGCAGCAGCTTTTGGCACAACGCTTTTCTCGTTTATTGAAACCAACACCTATTTTATCGATGTTACCCATAGTATTCCTGTTGTTTCAGTTTGTAGCCAAGGTGTTTATTCACTTGTAGCAAATGGTAGTCAAAATCCACCAAATCGAATTGGTGCTTTTGAACTTTTTGAGCAAGATGGAACATTCAAAGATGAATCTGAAGGTGATTTCAATAAGCATGGTAATGATTCATGGGCATATCAACAGCGTGGATTTGATTTTGTATGTCGAGATCAATATGGCCATAATGGGGATCTTGAACATCTTATTTTTCCAGAGCGAACAAGAGACAAATACCAAAGACTAATCTTGAAACCAGCTGCAAATGACAACTATCCATTTTCAAATGGAGGCGCACACATCAGGGATGCATACGTTCACACGCTTTCTGATAGAGCGGATCTTAAACTTGATGAAAGAACCTGGAGACCATGTATCCTTTACTTAAACGGCAATTATTGGGGAGTATATGAAATAAGAGAAAAAGCAGATGATCATGACTTTACTGACGAATACTACGACCAAGGAAAATACGATTTATACTACTTGAAAACGTGGGGAGGTACTTGGCAAGAATATGGTGCTCCAAACGCAACTCCAGCCTGGAATAGTTTAAAAAATTATGTGGCTACCAACAACATGGGTAACCCTACCAATTTTGCTTATGTCGATAGCCTATTTAGTTGGAAGTCATTAGTAGATTATTTCGTGCTCAATTCTGTTACGGTCACCACCGATTGGCTTAATTGGAATACTGCTTGGTGGAGAGGTCTCGATACAAATGGAGATCATAAAAAATGGGGTTATGTATTATGGGATTTAGATGCAACCTTTGGACACTATATCAATTATACTGGTGTCCCAAGCACCCTTCCTTCAGCAGACCCCTGTAATGTAGAAAATTTGCCAAATCCTGGAGGACAAGGGCATACTTCCATCTTACAGAAATTGATTAATGAGAATCCAATCGTTGAACAATATTACATTGCACGCTATGTTGACTTATTAAACACAAAACTTTCTTGCGCCTTTATGATTCCATTATTGGATTCAATGTTAGCGGAGATAGAGCCTGAAATGCCAGCTCAAATAGCAAAGTGGGGTGGATCAATGACTACATGGCAGAATAATGTTCAAAACTTAAAAAATTACATCAACGCCAGGTGCTTAGCGCTAACACAAGGGTTAATTGATTGCTATCAATTAACAGGACCCTTTGCCACTACTTTTGATGTTACACCTGCAGGCGCAGGTGAAATCAAAGTCAATTCAATTTACCCTCCAAATTATCCTTGGACAACCGATTATTTTGGAGGTATTCAAACAAATGTAATTGCAAAAGCAAATCCTGGATTTATGTTCAGCCATTGGACTGTTACAACAGGCCCAATGGGACTCGCCAATACATTAGATTCAAATTTCATTAATATCAATGGTCCAGAAACAATCGTTGCTGTATTCGTACCTGATGTCCCAGACTTAGATGGCGATGGATGTTTAAATGTTGACGAGATTTTATTAGGTACAGATCCGAACAACCCAGATACTGACGGCGATGGCGAAAACGACTGCGATGAGATTGGTAATGTGGGCGCTCCAACTGATACAGATGGCGATGGCATCATCGATGCCTTAGAATCTTCTATTATTGACACCGATGGTGATGGCATCATGGATGAACTTGATCCTGATAACAACAACCCTTGTATTCCAGATGTAAATGCGGGGCCATGCGATCAAGATGGAGACGGTCTTACCAATAGTCAGGAAAACACTGCAGGTACTAGCCCTACTAATCCAGACACAGATGGCGATGGCTTAAATGATGGGGCTGAGGTCACAAATGGTTCAGACCCACTAAACCCTTGCGATCCAGATGACACCCTCCCTGGTTGTCAAATTGACACCGATTTTGATGGACTTACCGATGCGCAAGAAGCGGTACTTGGCACCAACCCACTGAATCCAGACACCGATGGAGATGGTATTAGTGACGGTACAGAAGTGGCAAATGGTACTAACCCACTTGATCCTTGTGATCCAGATGGCAGCAGCCCTGAATGTGCCACAGGAATTTTCTTTCCTACTGCTTTCTCACCGAATGGCGTTGGAAATGGACTTAATGAGGTATACCAAATTATCGCAGGTAAGGATGTTGCAGCCATTAACTTCAAAGTGGTAGATAGATGGGGCAACCTGATGTTTTCTTCTGCTAACAAACAATTCAAGTGGGATGGAAGTCACAAAGGAAAACCTTGTAACAGTGGTGTTTATGCCTATGTATGTGACGTCACCTTTGAAAATGGTAGTACCAAGAAGTTCACTGGGAACATCACTTTAATTCGATAAGCGATGCGACAACAGCACTTTCTTTTTGCTATCATATTGGGCTTGTCTATTTCGTGCAATTTCACTGTAAATATTTGGGCACAAGACTTTCATCTTACACAAGCTGATAGAAGCATGCCGTTCCTAAATCCAGCGTTTGTTGGTGCCTATAAAGGATTCGAGAGAATAACCATGTTGAACCGAAACCAATGGATTGGCTCAGGCACCCAATTTTTAACCAGCTATGGCATGGCAGAATTCACCCCTGGCCGTGCGCGAAAGTCTGAACGAGCGTATGCAGGAATCGGGGCTTCTTTTAGTAACGATGTAGGAGGAGATTCTCGCATGAGTCAGAAGTCTTTTGGACTTACAGCAAGTGGTCATATTCCTTTGGCAAAAGGGCATTGGCTGGACGCCGGCATCCAGACGGCTATTCAACAACGAAGCGCAGATTTTTCCAACCTACTCTATTATTCTCAGTGGAATGGAACCACTTTAGATCCCAGTGTTTATTCAGGTGAGGAGAACGATTTTGTAAATTTTGCTTTTGTAGATGCAAGCTTGGGTATGGCATACCGTTTTGAGCCAAATCAACGTGGTGAGCTACGAGACGGACAATGGTCTCTTCAAACTGGTTTTGCATTGCAACATGTGAACCGCCCGCGGCTTCAATATAATACCCTTTCTTCGGATAGGTTGTATCAAAAGGCGGTTGCTTATGCATGCTTTACAAAGGGTCTTAATGAAATTTCGTCACTTCAATTTTCTTTAACTCACTTGCGTCAAGGGGGGCACAATGAGACTATGCTCGGTGCTATTTA
>Ga0102815_10001965_pt1 | contig 12699 bp, 9 predicted proteins | sample ColrivemetaGS759_FD_79113 | JGI IMG/M metagenome (GOLD analysis project Ga0102815, IMG submission 79113) | Estuarine microbial communities from the Columbia River estuary - Ebb tide ETM metaG S.759 | ecosystem: Environmental > Aquatic > Marine > Intertidal zone > Estuary | place: USA: Columbia...
CGCTCAGGCGGGACGCGACGGCGGGCAGCCTGAGGGTGGAACGCGTCGTCTTCCCCGGCGCGATGCGGGCTCACGAACTCCCGCACGACCTCGCCCTCACGCGCCACCTCCAATGCCCGGGCGAGTCGACCGGATCCGGGCTCCTCCGAGCCGGCTAGACCACCCAGCTCCCGTCTTCGTAGATGACGCCGTCGTCGAGCAGGACGCGGTCCGTCACGGCGAAGACGTCCACATGGTGTTTGGCGGTCTTCTTGCGGATCTGCGGCTTGTTGTACATCGCGTGCTTGGAGCCGAGGGACACGTGCACGCCGCACTTGCGCTCGAAGCTGCCGATGTCGAGGACCGTCCGCTCGTTGGTGAAGGCGCGGTTGAGGCCGAGGCCGAGCTCGCGCAGCCAGACCTCACCGTCGTCGCGACGGATGTTGGCGAGGACGTCGTCGAACTCATCGGTCGAGTTCCTGGTGCCGGTCACACGGCCCTCCTCGATCACCAGGGTGATGGGGTGGGGCGGGCGGTTGAGGTTGAAGGACGTGTCACCGAAGAACGAGATGACGAGCGCCCCATGGACCGCCTCCAGCTCCTTCGACTCGGTGAAGACCTCGCCGATGGGGAACTGGCCGCCCGTGTTCTTCATGCCCGTGTAGTCGCCGATATTCATCTTCGCGGGCTCGAAGCCGGCAGGGAAGGTCAGCCGCTCGCCCGCGCTCTCCACGACGCCCACCTGCGCACCGTCGAGGCGCGCCTTGAGGGCGTGGCCGACGCCCCGGAAGTAGTTCGGGTCGTAGGCGAGGGCGTCGATGTACGTCACCGCCTCCTCCCCGCACATCCGCGCGAGGTGCGGGTGCTCGATCACCTTCAACGACCGATTGAACAGCTCGATCCGAATGCGGAAGGCGTCCAGTCGGAAGCTCGTCGACTGGATCATGACGACGAGGTCACCGGGGCTGAGCCGCTCGAAGACGCCAAGGATCTTCTCTCTCTCGGCCTCGTCGAACTCGATGAACTCGGCCTCTGGAAGGCTGATCCTGTAAGCCTCCGTGAGGCCCCTGGAGAGCTCGCTCTGCCCGTCCCAGACGACGACGCTGGACGCCCCGGCTTGGTGCTCGAGTGCGATGGAGACGATGTCGCGCGTGTGGTCAGCAGCGGCCTGAAGGACTGGCGCAGAGAATGTGGTGCTCATCTGGCCGCCAGAATACTGCGACATCAGTGCGTCTGTCGGGTCGATTGAAGGTCCAAGCTCGGACGTCGTGCGTGGAGGGAGTCGGAGGCGACGGCGAGCGCGTGGAGCTGGACACGCCGTAGGGAGCTCGCGCCTGAGCGAGGGGGCCTTTGATGTGAGGCTGGTGCGGGTCGGTTCGACGGGGTGAGGTCGGGCGCTTGGGGGTGCGACGGAGCGCCGAGGTGAGGGGGCATGGTGCCTGGAGCCTCGGCTGGGGAGCGGCCGGTGCGAGGTGCACACGCCGAGGTCGAGCCGGGAGGTAGGGGCAACGCAGGGGGCGGCGGGGCAGCAGCTCCGCCCCTCGATGTCCTACTCGAGCGGTCAAGCGCCCCGCTGGCGGGCGAGGATCCAGCGCAGGAGGCGGGCGCGGCCCGGCGTGAGGCGGGTGCGGTTGAACTGGTCCCCCGCGCGCCGGATGGCGTCGGCTACGGTGGGGTAGGGGTGGATCACCGTGCTGAGCTCGGAGAGCCGCGCGCCGCGCTGCACGGCGCCGACGAGCTCACCGATCATCTCGCCCGCGTGACTGGCCACGACGGTCGCGCCGAGGACGCGGCCCTTGGGGTCGTGGACCACCTTGACGAAGCCGGCGGGCTCGCCGTCGAGGACTGCCCGGTCGTTGTCCTCCAGGGGGACCTCGATGACGCCGTGGCGGACGCCGGTGCGCGTGGCGGCCTCGGCGGTGGTGCCGACGTGCGCGACCTCGGGGTCGGTGTAGGTGGCCCACGGGATGACGAGGTCGCTGGCCTTCGCCCGGCCAAAGAAGAGCGCGTTACGCAGGACGGTGCGCGAGAGGAAGTCAGCGGCGTGGGTGAACTGGTAGTGCGAGGCCACGTCGCCGGCCGCGAAGACCTTGCGGTTCGACGTGCGGAGGCGGTCGTCCACCACGACGCCCGCGCGGAGGTCGAAGGAGACGCCCGCCTCCTCGAGGCCGAGGCCCTCCACGTTGGGCGCGCGGCCCGCCGCGAGGAGGACCTGGTCCACCTCCACCGCCTCCCCGCCGCTGACCTCGATGCTCCGCAGCTCCCCGGTGGTTCGGATCGCCTCGACCCGGGCGCCGAGCCGCACGTCCACGCCGTCGCCGCGCAGGGCGTCCAGGACCACGGCGCTCGCCGCGGGGTCGTCCGCGGCCATCAGGCGCGGGCCGGCCTCGAGCAGGGTGACCTGTGAGCCGAAGCGCGCGAAGGCCTGGGCCATCTCGGCGCCGATGGGGCCTCCGCCGATCACGGCCAGCCGGGGCGGGAGGCTCTCCAGGGAGAAGAGCGTCCGGTGGGTGAGGACGCCGGCCTCCTCCAGCCCAGGGATGGGAGGCATGGCGGCCCGGGCGCCCGTTGCGATGACCGCGCGCGCGAACTGGAGGGTCTGGCCGCCCACCTCGAGGGTGGTGGGGGAGGCGAAGCGCCCCTCGCCGAGGAAGACGTCCACGCCGAGGTCCCGGAAGCGGCTGGCCGAGTCGTGGCGGGCGATCCCGGCGCGCAGCGCGCGCATGCGCTCCATGACGGCCGGGAAGTCCACGGCCACCTCGCCGGTGCGGACGCCCAGGGCGCCGGCCCTGCGGGCGCCTTGGGCGGCGCGCGCGGAGCGGATCAGGGCCTTGGACGGGACGCACCCGGTGACGAGGCAGTCGCCGCCGAGGAGGTGGCGCTCCACCAAGGCGACCCGCGCGCCGAGCCCCGCGGCGCCCGCGGCCGCCACCAGGCCCGCCGTCCCGCCGCCGAGCACCACGAGGTTGTAGCGCCCCTGTGGCGTGGGGTTCACCCAGTCTGCGGGGTGGACCTGGGCCGCGAGGGCGCGGTTGCTCTCGTCCCGGGGGAGAAGCTCGGGGAGGTCGTCGTCGGTGGTGGTGGTCATGGGCGGGAGGGCTCGAGCGAGGCTCAAGCCGGATCGGCAGCGCGCTCCTCGATGGCAGCGGCTGCCAGCCGGACACGCGCCATGCGGGTCAGCAGCAGCGTGACCCCGAGCGTCGCGGTGAGCCCCACTCCCAGGAGCGCCCACTCCGCGGGCGTGCGGCTGGCCCCTGCGGCGACGTCCCTCCCGATGGCACCGAAGTACACGAAGAGGACGGTGGCCGGGAGCATGGCGACCCAGCTCACGAGGACCGCCGGGACGAACGGCACCGCTGTCAGGCCGAGCAGGTAGTTGAGGGCGTTGAAGGGCACCACCGGCGAGAGCCGCAGGAGCCCGACGATGCGCCAACCCCCGTCGGCGATGGCCTCGTCCACGGCGCGGAACGCCTTGCTCTTGTGGGCCAGCCCCTCGACTCGCGAGCGCAGCAGTGTGCGGGCAAGAATGAAGGCGATGGCTGCGGTGGTCGTCGAGGCCAGCGAGACCACGACGGTCCCCATGACGACCGCGAACAGCGCGCCCACCGCGAGGGTGATGGCCGAGCCGGGGACCAGGGCGAGGGCGGCGACCACGTAGAACAGGCCGAAGGCGATGGGGCCCAATGGCCCGAGGGTCTCCACCCGCTCCGAGACCTCGTCGAGCAGCTCTCCCAGCGGCAGGAACGCCGCGGCCGTCGCCAGGCCCACGAGGACCAAGAGCGCCATGAGACCGCGGAGGCGGCCTGGACGCCGGGGTTCTTCGGTGGGGTTGGGCATGGAGCTCGGGGAGGGCCGGCGGCGCGTCGCCAGGGGAAGCGACTTGCCGTGTGGTCGTGGCTCAGCGGATCGGCGCGAGCCGTTGGCCCTTCTCCTTCTGCTCCCTCTCTCGCCCTTCCTTCTCCTTGGCCCGCGCCTCGCGCTTGGCCTTGCGCTCGGCGCGCTTGCGGTCCTTCTCGGCGCGCCGCTCGCGGCTCACCTGTGTGAGCTCGTCCAGCTGGCCGAGCACGGCCGCCTCGTCAAAGCGGAAGTCCCCGTCCTCGAAGCCGGGGACCGCGGAGATCTCATCAGCGATGATCATGGCGACCCAGGCCGTCCCGCGGGCGTTGGGGTGCAGGAGGTCTTTCTGGAGGGCCTCGCCCAGAGAGGAGACCCGCCACTCCAGGTCCCTCACTTGCACGGGCTTGCTCTCCACGTAGCGGCTCATGAGGTCCGCCAAGGGGAGCACCCGGACGTCTGATCGCTCCTGTGCCCAGGCGCGGATGGTGTCGTTCATCGACTGCCGCTCCGCGGGCGAGGGAAACATGGAGCGGTTCACGATCGGCGCGCCGAAGGGGCCGCTGCCCTTGAGGGCGTGGGAAATGTCCGGCAGGTCGCCAATGATGAGCGGGCACTTCAGCCGCTCGAGCTGACGGAGGCCGGCCTCCAGCCCCTTGGCGCGCCGGGGGGAGGTACGCGAGCCGTTGCCGTAGGCGTACCAGAAGAGGAAGTCGACGCCGACCACGAGGTCCGCGTCCCCCTCGATCGCCGCGTCTATGAGCTTCGCTCCAGACTTGTAGGGCGCGTTGAAGAACCACCCCTCTCCCTCGTCCACGAAGGTGACCCGCTCGCGGCCGCGATCGGTCAGCGCGGCCTCGAGGAACACGGCGAGGGCGACGTCCTTCTCGGTGGCCATCTCCGCCGAGAGTCCGAAGCCTGCGGACACGCTGGCGCCGACGGTGAAGACCCGGAGCGGCGAGGATGCGGGGTTCGCTGGCGGAGACGGGGTGCTCTGGGCCGCAGCTGGGAGCGATGCGGGGCCAGCGAACAGGGCCGCGGCGATCAGGGCGAGGCGCAGGAGGGAGGTCATGTAAGCGGAACGAGCGGGTCGCGAGGAGCGGTCGGTGGGGCGACGGGAAGCAGCCAAGAGGCACCGACTCGAAGAACGAGGCTTCGGAGACAATGTAGCCCCAGGGCCGGGGTTTTCTGCCCGCCGTGTCGCTGGCGATGGGCCCTCAGGCGTCCCAGCCGGGGGCCAGGAGCTGCCGCTTGCCGTCCGATGAGCGCAGGGACCCGGTGTGGGGCGGAGGGAGCTCCTCCCCTGGTTCTGGACGATCCCAGAGCTGGCAGGTGACCTCCTTGTGCTTCTGATCGAGGCCCTCGCAGTAGTTGGTGTAGATGCAGCGCCGTACCTCTTCCCCTCGGCCGAGCTGCATCTTGCGCCACCAGTCGGGGTCCGCGAGGGACTGGCGCGCGGACGCGACCACGTCACAGGTGCCCTCGGCGAGGGCGGCCTCCGCCTCCCGGAAAGTGCCGAGCCCGCCGCACCCGACCACGGGGACGGCCTCGGTCACCTCGCGCACCGCCCGTCGCACCGCGGTGGAGAGGGGCAGGTTGCGGCCGAAGGGGCCGGGGTCGGCGATGCGCACGGTGGGCATGCACTCGTGGCCGCTCTCCCCGGTGTAGGGGTAGGCCGCGGCCCCGACACGGGGCTGCTTGGCATCCTCGAACTTGCCGCCCTTGCTGATGGAGATGAAGTCCATCCCCGCCTCGGCGAAGCGCCGCGCGAACCAGGCGGCCTCCTCCAGGGTCGTCCCGCCCTCGATGACCTCGTCGCCGAGCATGCGGCAGCCCACGGTGACGTGGGGCCCGACCCGCTCCCGGACCGCCTCGAGCACCTCAAGAGGCAGGCGAATGCGGCCGTCGAGATCGCCGCCGTAGCCGTCCTCGCGGACGTTCCGAGCGGACAGGAAGCTGGCCATGGTGTAGGCGTGTGCGAAGTGCAGCTCGACGCCGTCGAAGCCGGCCTCCACAGCGCGCGCTGCGGCGTCGGCGAAGAGGCCTGGGAGGGTCTGGGGGAGCTCGGCGATGTGCTCCAGGTGGGTGTCCCATACGCGCTCCCGCGCGCCAAACTCGAGGTCCTCGGCCTCGCGCGCGGAGAGCGCGGCGAGGAGCTCCTCGTGGGGCAGAGCGGCGAGGGCCGCGCGGACGGCGGTGTCGTCGGCGCTGGCGTCGAGCCCGACGGCCTCGCGGTGGCGGCCGTCGATACGCAGGAAGCGCTCGAGGAAGACACCCTTGTCCGGGCGCCTGCGGATCCTCAGGAAGTCGATCAGCTGGATCAGGACCCGGGTATGCCCCTGGCTGCGCGCGCGGACCTCCTCGGTCAGGCGCCGGAGTCCCGGGACGAAGCGGTCATGGCCGATCCGCAGCAGCGGGCCGGAGGGGACGTCACGGATGCCCGTGGCCTCGACGACGAGGACCCCGGGCCGCCCGTCGGCGAAGCGGCCGTACCAGTCCACGACCTCTGGGGTGGCGTCGCCTTCCTCCGTGGACCGCCAGGGCACCATGGCGGGGACCCAGGTGCTGGAGTGGGCCGTGAAGGCGCCGATTCGAACGGGGGCGAACAGGCGGCTCATGACCGCCTCGTCAGCGCTGGGCCACCCGGGATCGGGCAGGGAGTAGGGCGGGGTCTTGGACACGCATCGGAAGGTAGCAGGTCGCCCGGGGCGCGTCCGCGTTACCCTCGTCCCATGTCTTCGGAACTCCCCACCCTCGACGGCACGGCCGCGCTGGTGACGGGCGGCACGAGCGGGATCGGTGCCGCCATCGCCCGGGCCCTCCTGCGCGCCGGCACCCCCGTGGCCCTCACTGGGCGTGACGGGGAGGGCGCGGCCCGCGCGGCCCAGGAGCTTCTGGACGAGACGGGGACCGAGTGCGTCGGCCTGGCCCTGGACGTCACCGAGGACGCCAGCTGCGCCGCCATGGTGGCGGCGCTGGAGGGGTTCCGGCCCATCGAGTGGCTGGTGAACAACGCCGGATTCGCGGAGACCATGGGGTCGATCTCTTCGGGCAACCTGGACCTCGCGCGGCGCCTGATGGAGGTCAACTTCTTCGGGCCCATGCGGCTCTTCGGCGCCCTCGCCCCGGGGATGCTCGAGCGAGGCAGCGGCCGCGTGGTGCAGGTCGCCTCCTCAGCGGCGCTTCAGGGCTACCCTTACGTCTCCTCCTACGTCGCGTCCAAGCACGCGCTCATGGGGTGGACGCGGTCGGCTGCGCTGGAGTGTGCGCCCAAGGGGATCGGGGTCTCCGCCCTGTGCCCGCACTACGTGGACACCCCGATGACGGACCGCAGCATCGAGACCATGCGAGAGAAGACGGGTCGCAGCGAGGAGGACCTGCGGGCGTTCCTCGCCGGCCAGAACCCCGGCGGCGCCCTGGTCACCGTGGACGAGGTGGCGGAGGCCGCCATGGACCTGTTGCGCTCGGATCGTTCGGGCGTGGTCCACGAGCTTATTGGCGGGTCCACCGCCGTCATCGAGGAGGGCGTGCCGATCGGCGCGCGCTGAACATGCTGAAGAGACTCTTTCGCCGGATGCGGCCCACGGGGAACGTGGCCCGAGGGGATACGAACCGCGACCGCCTGCGCCGCTGGGCGGTCCAGCCCAAGGGCTGGAAGGCCGCGCGGGGCTACGCGAACGGCGTCCTCGTGGAGGACGGCGGCCGCACTCTCTACCTGGCCGGCCAGATCGCCTGGGACGCGGAGCAGCAGCTGGTGGGGAAGGACAACTTCTCGCGCCAGTTCGTCCAGGCCCTCGACAACGTCCTCGCGGTGGTCCGCGAGGCGGGCGGGCAGCCAGAGGAGATCGTCCGCATGACGGTCTTCGTCACGGACAAGAAGGCGTACCTCGCGGCGACCAAGGCCATCGGCGTCGCCTGGAAGGACCGCATCGGGAGCCACTACCCCGCCATGACCCTCGTGGAGGTCCGGGACCTCCTCGAGGAGGGAGCCATGGTGGAGATCGAGGCGACGGCCGTGATCGGCTGAGCGGCTGACCGGGCTGCGGCCGACCTCGTTGCGCAGGCCCTTCCGGCGGGGCCTTTCAGCAGGGCCTTTTGGCAGGGCCTCTTGGCCGGGCCTTTCAGCAGGCCCGACCGGGCCGCTCAGGGGAGCTTGCCGGGGCGTCCGCCGGCCTCGAGGGCTGCGAGGAGCGCCTTCTGGTCCACCTGGTCGACCTCGAAGACGACCATGATGACCGCCTCGTTCGGCTTGGCGCCCAGATCGCGGAAGCCGTCCAACGCCCCGCAGATCTTCCGCAGGTCGGCGATGCAGTTCTGGCAGTGGGGCGCGGTGTCGAGCTGGACCGCGACCATGATGCCGTCCGCCTCGACCATCTCCCCGGTCGCGGCGACCGGCTCGGCCACGGGGGAGGAGACGGCGAGTTCGAGCTTCCAGGCCGGCGTTTCGCTCTGGCCGCGCACCGGGAGTCCGAGCAGCCGCCTGGACTCGTCCAGCAGGAACTCCGCGTCCATGAAGGGCAGGTGGCTGATGTCGATCCACCGGATCCGCCCCTGGCCGTCCACGAGGTACGTGCCGTGCAGGGCGATGTCCTCGAAGTCGTCGTAGGCCCGCCATGCCTTGAACTGGGTCCGGCTCGGGTCGCAGAGGACACGGAAGGGGAAGCCTGTGTCCGCGGAGTCGCTGCCCAGGGACTCGGCGACCGCCTCGGGGCTCTCGAGCCCGATGGCGACGATCTCGATCCCCGCCTCGGCGAACTGCTCCGCCATGGGGGCCAGGACCTGGAGCTGCTCCACGCAGTGCACGCAGCCGAAGCCGAGGAAGTTCACCACGAGCACCGGGCGGCCCGCGAAGTCCGTCAGGGAGACCTCGTCACCGTAGGCGTCGGGGAGGGTCCAGTTGGTGGCGACCGGGGGGGACCAGTGGCGGGGACCCAGGTCCTCGAGGTCCAGGTCCATGCGCAGGGCCACGTCGTTCGCCTCGCGGAACTCGGGACGCCAGTCGGCGGGGAGCTCCAGGGCCTCGGCGAGGGGCGCGAGGCGTTGGAAGGGGGGGAGCTCGATCTCGGCCAGGGCGGCGCCCGCGCGGAGGTCCTCGAAGACCTCGAGAGCCTCCTCCTCCTCGCCGCACGTCCACAGGACGTGGGCCTTGGTCGCCTGCTCCAGGAGCTTGCCGTCGCCCTCCTTGGCGAGGCCGCGGGCCATCTTGAGGGCCTCCTTCACGAGCTCGTCGTCCCCCGACTCCGCCATCATGCGGGCGAGGTGGACGCGGTCGTAGCGGCTGTCCTTGAGGGCCTTCAGGGCCGCGACCGTGTCCTCGCCGCGGGCGTAGTCCGCCAGGGCCTCGAGGGCGTCGATCTGCTTGCGGATGGTGGAGGCCTCGCGCTCGAAGGACTCCATGGCCTTGGCCATGGCGTCGCGGACCTCCTCGCGCTTCTTGTCGGCGGCCAGCGCCTCCTCCTCGGCCTCGTCCACGGCCTCGGAGCGCTCGGCCTTGAGGCTCACGAGCATGCTCTCGAGCTGCTCGATGGAGAGGCCCACGGCGTCGACGTCGCCCAGGTGCGCCGCGGCGCGGCCCATGGAGTAGGCCCGCAGCGCGCCCTCGGGGTCGAGCAGGTGCGGCTCCAGGTACATGGTCTCGCCCAGCTCGCGGAGCGTCGTCCACTGCTCGAAGGCGGTCAGGGTCTCCAGCAGGCGCTGGCGGCCGTAGATCGCGCTGCAGCGTCGCTTCTCCAGACTGTTGAGGTCCGGGTGGCGGGGCAGCTCGATCATGTTCTTCGCGAGCTCCACCGACTCGGTGACCCGACCCTGGTGGCGGAGGCTGCGGGTCAGCCACTCGTTGTTGTGGGCGAAGTTATGGATCTCGTCGGGGAGCAGCCACGCGCGCTGCATATGGGCGTGGTCCACGCGGGCCGAGGCCTCCTGCTGCCAGGCGGCGTCGTAGTGGCGGCCGAGCTGGGCGAAGATGTGCCCGCCCATGTGCCAGTTGTGGGCGATCCCTGGCCAGGAGAAGCCGCAGCGGACCGCCGTGTCGACCACGCGCTCGGCGCTGTCCTTCGAGTCCCACAGGTGGATCCGGTAGTGGTGGGCGGGGTGGAGGGGCTCCACGGCGAGCACCTGCTGCAGCAGGGCCTCGACGGACATGCGGCTCGTGGTCTGGATGCCCTTGCGGCGGTTGAGCCAGATCCGGTTGGCGAGCAGCGCCTTGGCCTCCACGTCATCGGGGTGGTCCCAGATGAGGTCCTCGTAGTCCTTGACCAGCCGCTCCGCCTCGCGCTTGGCGGGCTCCTTGCGCTTCGGCAGCTCCCGCTCGACGGTGTCCTTCGCGCTGGTGTCCTTCGCGCTGGTGTCCCCCCCGTCAGCGTCCTCCTCTCCTGGCGCCGGGTTCTTGGGCTCCTGAAGGTCCTCCGGCTCGTCGGGTCCCTCCACCCGGTAGTAGCGCGCGATCATGTCGATATAGCGCTGCTCGCGGTCGGTCACGAGCCCGCGCTTGAGCCACGCCGCGCGGGCGAACCAGGCGGCGCGGTCGGGGTGGTCCACGTTGGCGAGCGCGAGGCCCCAGCTGGCCATGGCGCAGTCGGGGTCCTCGCTGAGGATCTGCCGGAACGTGCGCTCGGCCTCCAGGAACCAGAAGCCGTGCAGCTGGCCCATTCCCTGGTGCATGAACGCCTGGAGGTGCTCCTTGCCGGGGGCGAGGGTGACCGGGAAGTCGATCCGGTCGGGGTGCTCCATCAAGGTCGCGGCCTGACGCGGGCCGATGTCGAAGGCCGCTCCGTGTTCGGAGTGCGCGTCGATGGCATCGGGGGTGTCCTGGGGGCAGGCGAGGGCCAGGAGGGCGAGGGCGTGGAGCATGGGTCAGCGTCGGGAAGGGGCGTCGGGTCGTTGGGTCGCGGGGAACAGGGCGATGCCGCCGGCCTGCAGGCCGACGTCCACCGAGCTCACCCGGCGCAGGGTCTCGAGGTCGATGGCGTCCACCGCGCCCGGGGCCGCGCCGCGGTCTTCGCAGGTGACGAAGGCGTACCGGCTGTCGGCGGTGACGACGACCCCGTGGGGGATCGGTCGGCTGGTCGGGATCCGCGCCAGCTCCTTGCCGGTCTTGAGGTCGATCACGCCCACGGCCTGGGCGCCCTTGTAGGTGACCACGAGGCGGGTGCCGTCGGGCGTCACCTCGAGGTTGTAGGGGGCGCGTCCGGTGGGGAAGCGGCGGGTGATCTTCCACTTCTCGAGGTCCACCTCGAGCACCTGGTGCACGCCGTTGAGGGCCACGTAGGCCACCGGCTTCGTCGGGTGGGGCTGGACCCAGGTCGGCTTGGCCACGGCCGCGTGCTGCGGTGCGCCGCCGGCGCCTGCCTGGGCGCCCGCGTCCGGGCCGTGCCCGCCGCCCGCGCGGCGTCCGGTGCCGTCGGTCAGCTCCAGCCGGCGGACCACCTCGAGGGTGACCGCGTCGAGCTCGATGAGCTCGTCGCTCATCATGGCGCAGGAGAAGTGGCGGCTACCGTCGGGGGAGAGGCGCGAGCCGTGGGGCATGGAGCCCGTGACCACCTGCTCGATCTCCACCATGCCCTCCACATCGACGACGGAGACGGTGCTCGGCGTCATGTCCCCGTGGAGGTCAAAGTTGACGCAGTAGAGCAGCCCCGTGTCGGGGGAGATCTGCATCGTCGCAGGGAAGAGCCCCAGCTCTGCCTCGCCGAGGAGGTCGTGGGTCTCCGCGTCGTACTTGTAGAGGATGCCGTTGGGCTTGCCGTGGGCGATGGAGACGAACCAGTGCTTGCCGTCGGGGGACACGGTCAGGCCGTGGGGGCCCTCGATTTCGGTGGCCTGGTAGCCCACATCGATGACCTCGCGCACGGAGAGATCGCTCCCGTCGAAGGCGAGGTCGTAGACCCGGTCCGCGGACTCGGCGGCCACCAGCAGGCGCGCCTCGCTGGTGGCCGCCGGGATCGTCCCGACGCCAAGGAGGAACAGGGTCGCGATCATCGCTCGAGCTTCACGGCCCACAGGCCGGAGTTCCAGTCAGAGAAGAAGATGTGGCCCTTGTGGGGCTGGGGGCCCCAGGCCATGGGCGCGTTGGGGATGTGCCCCTCCGGATCGTCCGGGAGGAACCAGGCGATCTCGCGGCCCTGCTGGTACACGTCGCCCATGAGCTCACCGGACACGTCAACGGCGCGCAGGCCGGCGTTGTAGTAGGCGACGTACATGACGTCGTCCTCGATCCAGAGGTTGTGGGTGCCCGCCTCGGGGACCTGGTAGCGGGCGCACTCACGAGGGCTCTCGAGGTCCGAGAAGTCGATGAAGTGGATCCAGCCGCGGGGGTAGGTTGGCTTGCCCTCGGTGTTGAGGCCGTAGGGGAAGGCCTCGTCGCCGGCGGCCACGTAGAACAGGCCCGTCTCCTGCTGCCGGAAGGGGAAGGCCGCGTGGTTCCAGCCGCTCGGGTACGCGTAGCTCGAGATCTTGACGGGGTTGTCCGGGCTGCCGCCGGCCATGCCGTTGCCGACGTCCACGATGTGGACGCCGTCGGACCAGTTGGAGGAGTAGGCGAGCCCGTCCTCGACCCACACGTCGTGGATCGAGGGGTTCGGCCGCTCCACCTTGTAGGTGCCGACCCGCTGGGGGGAGCCGGGGTCCGAGATGTCGATGGAGTCGTACCGCGCGCTCGCGGACAGGGCGTAGACCTTGTCCCCGTCGATGAAGACGTTGTGGACGCCGCCGGTCAGCGAGTCGTCGAAGCCCGAGAGGATCTTCGGGTTGCGCGGGTCCATCACGTCCACGAGGACGATGCCGTTCTTGCGGTCCGACGCGCCCTCCCGGGAGAGGACGCAGTTACGCCCGTCCGCGGAGACCTTGACGTCGTTGACCGTGCGCGCGTCGATGGTGACGGTCGAGATC
>Ga0102815_10001969_pt1 | contig 12678 bp, 10 predicted proteins | sample ColrivemetaGS759_FD_79113 | JGI IMG/M metagenome (GOLD analysis project Ga0102815, IMG submission 79113) | Estuarine microbial communities from the Columbia River estuary - Ebb tide ETM metaG S.759 | ecosystem: Environmental > Aquatic > Marine > Intertidal zone > Estuary | place: USA: Columbia...
CCCAGGGTCACCGGCCTGGTACAGCGCTTTGCCGGGGAGAGGAGATCTTTGTCAGCCATTCGGTTATTGTTATCTAAACAGATGCCCGAAAATCCGATCTGTATCAATTGCAGTCCGGTAAGCGTGTTTAGAATTGCCCTGGCCCGGGCGCCGCCAGGGGCTGTAATCGAAGAGGTTGCGATGTCGGCTGACAAGGACAAGGCAGACGCCACAAGTACCGCTCACAGCACCCGCTGGTTAGCGTTGCCTGCGTCGCTGTGCGGTTTTCTTGCCGCCTACTACAGCTGGCCGCTGCCGGACAACAACCAGGCGGTGGTGGCTGCTACCCTGACCGCCGTGGTAATCCTCTGGGTCACGGAGGCCATTCCACTTTACATCTCCGCGATCACAGGCTCGTTCCTCCTGCTGACGCTCGGCGACTTTTCCGCCAGGGCCGTTTTTGCACCGTATTTCGACCCGGTGATCGTGTTGTTTCTGGGCGGCTTCATTCTCGCTCGAGGCATGCAGAAGTACGAGATTGACCACCGCATGGCGCATGAAATTCTAAGGCGCATGGGTGACAGCCCAGCCGTTTTCGTGCTTGGACTGATGCTGGTGACCGCCTTTCTGTCGATGTGGATGTCAAACACGGCCGCCGCCGCGATCATGATTCCCATCTGCGTTATCGTCCTCAGGGAAAACAACTTGTTTCATCGCCAGTCCCGGTTCGCCAAGGGTGCTGTGCTCGCCGTCGCCTACGCCGCGACGATCGGCGGCATCGGCTCACTGGTCGGCAGTCCGCCAAACGCGATTGCGGCGAAATACCTGGGCGAACAAAATCTGCCACTCGAATTTGTCGAATGGATGATCAAAGCGCTACCCTTCGTGGTGCTGGCGCTCGGTTTCACCTGGCTGCTGCTGTTTTTCTTCAACCGACCCGAAATCGACAGGATTCAGTTTCGCTACGTGGAAAAACGCCTGTCGCGTCCGCAAAAGCTGATTGTCCTGGTTTTCATGCTGACCGCGCTGGGCTGGCTGACGACCCGCTATACCGGCCTCTCCTCCTCGACCATCGCGCTGATACCGGTGATTGCGCTTTTTTCCCTGGGCTTGCTCGACGAGGCCGACCTTTCCCAAATTTCCTGGTCGACGCTGCTGTTGTTCGGCGGCGGCCTGAGCCTGGGTTCAGCCATCAACCAGGTCAACATCGACACCTGGCTGGCCGCCATCATCCAGGGCTGGATTATCGACATCCCGCTGTTCGCCACGTTACTGATACTGGTGTTTTTCGGCATCGCCGTAACCATGATTGCCAGCAACACGGCGTCCGCAGCGATCCTGATACCCTTGATGCTACCCCTGTCCAGCGGCCTCGGCATCGACATGAAATCGCTTGCCGTGCTAATCGCCATCGGTGTGTCGCTGGACTTCATGATGCCGGTGGGCACGCCGCCGAGCGCGATCGCCTATTCCACCGGTGTCGTCAACATGCGCGACATGATCAAAAACGGGTTCATGGTCAACATCGGGACTGGAACGCTGCTGGTGGTTTTGTATTACTTTTTCTACCTCGAGTAGAGGCAACCGGGAGAACTATACCCGCTTAATAGTGGTTGCCTTCAAGCCAGGGCTCATCCGCATGATCTGACACTGTTTTTTGATTTCTTCTGATAACCATGCAGGAACTGGCTATCAATAGCCTGGTTATCATAAAGCCCCATCAGGTCCTTTCTCATCACAGCCAGCAACTTCGATGTCATCACCGCATCAGCAAGCGCTCGATGATGGCCTGTCGTATTGATGTTATTTTGGGCCGCCAGCGTGGCGAGTTTATGATTCGGTGCTGTGGGGTAAAGCCGCCGGCCTATCAACATGGTGCAAAGAAACGGATCGTCATGGTACTTGCCTATTTTTTCCAGCTCAGCAACGTGGAAATTCCTGTCGAAGCTTGCGTTGTGGGCCACTATGGCCAGATCACCAATTATTTGGCGTACCTCCCGCATAACCGTCGTAGAAGCCGGCGAATCCTCGACCATTTCCTGACTTATACCGGTGAGATCTTCAATAAAATAAGGGACCCCTACACCCGGGTTCATCAAACTCTGATAGGTGTCAATAACCCGGTCGCCATCGAACAAGGCAACACCAATCTCGATCGCCCGATCACCTTGCTGGGGTGACAACCCGGTTGTCTCAAAATCAATAACTGCAAACTTACTAGTCATAGCCATCATCAAATTATCAGAGCCACTCGAAACAATAGAAAAGAAAGAAAAAAGGGGTCAGGTCTCTCGGCCCCAACAGGCGGTTTCAGATCTCGATATCCTGCGCGAAACCGATGTAATCCATCAGCGGCATCGCGGCTTTGAAGGTTTTTTCGACCTCGCGCACAAAGCCGTCATCAAGAATGATCGCGGGTGGCTCGCGCCGCATCAGGAAAAAACTTTTACGCTTGAGGTCCTCGATGTGTTCATGCTCGGCATCGAATCCACGCGGCGGGCGTTTCAATCCATCGCCGCCGATGCCACCGAAATATTTCTTCACCGAACGACTCGACTTGATCTGCCCCCAGGCGTGCGGGTTACCGACGATGGTATTGCGTATTTTCTGCAGCTCTTCGCTGGGTGGCATCCACACCCCGCCACCGAACACCGCCTCTTCGCTGGAGATATGCACGTAGAAACCCACCGTGTGCGCGTCCTTGCCCAGCTCATGACGAAACTGGCAGGCCGCGTGCAGCTTGTAAGGGCTTTTGTTCTTCGAAAAACGCACATCGCGGTAAATGCGAAACATCGAGCCGCCGTGCGGGCGCGAATCGGCAATAAAATGTGGCGATATCTTGCGCAATCGGGGCTCCATCGCGTCGATGAAGGCACACATCGGCTGTGCCACCGCCTGTTGGTAATCTGATTTGTGTTCGTTAAACCATTCCCGGTTGTTGTTTTTCGCAAGCGCGTTGAAGAATTCGAAGAATTTCGGTGTGAACATAATGATTTCTCGCGAAACTGGCCCGCCCAGCAACAGAACAATTAAAGGTGAAACACGAATATGGACGACAGTGTACCTGACTCCAGCACCAATCGGGCTGTCGAGCCCAATGCGCTCAGTGTGACAGTTTACTTATCTTCGAATCAAATACACTGTCACCATATCTCGCTATCAACCATTCAAAATCAAAGACCTGATCAATACCCAATTCAGAAAACAGTGCAGTTGCCTAAAATTTCAAGTGGTGTCGGAAAGACAGCTATACTGTCCACGAGACTGCCCGCGCATGGCCACCGGTTCTTTCCTGAAGTTCTGTTTTATGATCGCCCGCAAGGGCCTGCACAAATGAGCTGGAAAGCGAGTTTAAAAATCGCACCGGAATCTGGAACCATGAGCGATTTGAGCAGCACTTTTCCTCTTGAACCGACCACACACTGCATTATGCCTAAAGCTGAATCACACAACTCTGACGCATCACGCTGCACACCGACGACGCATGATCGGACGGAAGGTGCGCAGGGAGAGCGAGCATGACACGGAAATTGAAACACGCGACCCCCGCGGATCGTGCCGCACACCGGCAGAAGCAGGCCGAGCGCAAGGCGCTCGAAGAGTGCGAGAACGACGAAATTGTGCGGCGCGCGTTGGAGACGGCGACCGAGTTGACCGAGAAAGATTTCGATGTTGTGGTAATTCCTTCGGGGCGCACGGACACCAGTGCTACTCCTGATGAACGCATCCAGAAATACGCTGAGCATCTGCGCAAAGTGATCAATCAAGCTCACGACAGTGCTGACGAATCCACCACGCGGGCTCATCGGGAAAGACAGCTACTTGTTGAGAAAACCGAGGCCCAATTTGCTGCAGACCCAGGGTTGCGCGACATCAGTAACCGTATGTGCGCCATGTGCAAGGGCGGTTGCTGCGCCGACGGTGGCAACGCCGCATACATCACCAGCGCCACCATCAAACGCGAGAAAAAGCGCCAGCCCGGGCTTTCCGATGAAGACCTCGTGCAGGCGTACTTGTCCAGACTTTCATCGCAGACGATCACCAACGCGTGTATCAATCAGACGACCAGCGGATGTGCGCTGCCCATTGAGATGCGATCAGATACCTGCAACGGTTTCCACTGCGATACCCTCAGCGCATGGCTTGACCGGCCGCGCGAAGAGCGCGCAAACACGGTATTTGCGATCCAGCGTAGCGGAACCTACTCGGAGCGAAATGACCTGACCCTACCTCACCGGGTAGTGGAAGTCGCGCTGTTGAAGGCGGAGGCGTTCGTGCCGTTGACGGTGAAGATCGATCGGGGCCAGCATCAGTAGGGAGAGAGTTTCAGTTTGCGTTCGTTCTGATCAATAAAAAATTTAAAATATCGCAAGAAATTCATGCCCAATAATCCATCAAACGGGCTGTTATCAAATTCTCCAATAACACCCACCTCAATATTTTCAACGACCACTCCGTCGAGCGCGAGGCTATCCAGTGTTATGACAGGGGCCTTGATTCGACCGCCGGCAGTACTGAACCAGGAGGTTCTGCCTGTCGACTGATAGCGAACACCCAACATCCGCAATAACTCCGGGCTAATGATTGAAAGTGATGCGCCGGTGTCCAATAGCAAAACGGCATTTTGAGCGTTGTTCAATACCGCATCGACTAAAAACTGATTGCCAATCGCCTGTAATGATACCTCGGCGGCGTATTGCTTATCCGTTGCCATATCGGCTTCGATGCGACGATTGATGTCGTTCGCCAGTTCTAAAACGGAAGAATCATGCTCAGTCAAGGCAAGCGCTTTACGCGCATCGACGACATTCCCCAGGGCAAGGTAGGTCTCGGCAAGTATAATAAAATGCAATGTATATTCGGGCTCGAGTTCCGTTAATCGCTTATACAGGTTCAACTGCGCGATGTAATCTTTGCGGGCCAATGCTTGTGCACTGTAATTCCTCACCGCCGACCTGATTGCACTATCGGTTTGCTCGATTAACTGGGGCGTATAAGCATACGATTTGGCTTGAAACAGGACTTCAATCGCTTCTATTTCATTGTTGGCATCCTGGTGAATTTCGGCCATGAGTAGCAGCGCCGAAATGTCGCGATATTCATATTTCAGATAGAGGCTTAGCAATGCATACGCGTTCACCGGTTGACCCACTTTAAGCAAGGATCGTGCGTGGTTTACGATGATTCTTTTGTGCCGAATGGCATCGCTTTCGGAGAGCGTGCTTTGCAGAACAGGGTACTGTGCCATGACTGCCTCGAATTCACCGCGTTTCAAGCGTTCCAGCATGACATCAAGCACCGAGGCCGGTGTTACCGTTTGCTTCGCCTTGTCGGGCTGGCGCAATACGTTCTCGGCATTCGCATGAGAAATTGATTGTGAAGCCGCGTTCGATGTCTGCGGTAGCGCAGTAGAACGAGCCGAATCAGCATTGGAACTGGACAGGGCTATAGTCGTCGGCGCATCGAAATACATCCAGCTGAGCACCCAACCCAGCGTAAACGCGCAGCCAAGTAAGGCCAGTAACCTCATATTCAATCAACATGCTCCAATTCGATGCATTCGCCTTTGATGGCTATTCCCGGCATTCGGTTCCTTTGCAATAGGCTGGCAGTTAACTTGATAGAGAGATAAGTTAATGGCCACCACATCTCCGGAATAGTCCCTGGTTGTGCAGTTTCTTTACAGCGATGTCTGCATATGCCCGCCGTCGACCACGATGGTCGCGCCGTTGATAAAACTTGAAGCCCCCGAGGCGAGCAATAAAACCGTGCCGTCGAGTTCCTCCGGCTCACCTGCGCGTTGTAGCGGCGTGTTTGCGATCATGGCCTGTCCACGCTCACTGGCGAGCACAGCTTCAGTCATTTCGGAATGGATGTAGCCCGGCGCAATGGCGTTTACGCGAATTCCATGCGGCGCCCACTCGAGCGCCAGCACATGGGTCAGGTGATTGACCGCGGCCTTGCTGCTGCAATAGGCCGCCAGCCCCTGACTTTGGCGGTAGGCCATGATGGACGCCAGGTTGATGATGCTGCCACCGTTACCGGAGTCGATCATTTGCCGCCCGGCGCATTGCGCGACATACCAGGCGCCATTGAGATTGGCGTCGATCACACGGTGCCACTCGGCGGCGGGTGTCTCTTCCGCGGGAGCGCGTGCGGCGGTACCCGCATTGTTGATCACCACATCGACCGCACCGAAGCGCTCCCTCGCCTTGTCGAAACCCGCGGTAACGGAATCCTGATCGACAACATCCATGGCCATTGCCGCGGCCTCACCGCCATTGTTCTGAATGGCCTCGACCAATGACTGCAAACGATCGATACGGCGGGCAGTGACGCTGACGCGCGCGCCTCGCCCGGCCAGCATGGAGGCCATGTGCGCGCCCAGGCCACTCGAGGCACCAGTGATGAGAATATGCTTGCCTTCGACTGAAAATATATCCTGCATGCGTTGCTCCGGCAGTTAAAAAGTCACTCGGTTTGATCGTCAACAGGGACAAAATTGCGCAATGCCCTGATTATTTCTAAAGCACACGATATTAGCACGACCAGCATCAGGGACGGATTTTTACCCTGACCCCGTCATTCCGTAGCGAGAGCGTGTGCCCCTGCGAAGGCGTAATGAACGAGCGCTGCTAAAACACTGATTTTTACCGAGAACCACCTAAACTCAGTGGAACTTTTGATGGAACCGATATGGACTGGTCACTAATCATTTTCACCGTCGTAATCCTGCTTTTCACGTGGCGTGGCCTTCGCAGCGGGTTTCTCAAGTCGCTGGGGCGGATATTTACCGTGCTCGCTGGTTATGCCGCGGCCATCCTGTACAGCGGGCCAATGTCGTCCTGGATCGAGATGCAATTCGGCTGGCAGGGAGTGGTCACCTTTGTTGGCACTTCGCTGGCGCTGTTCCTCGCCGGCGGTCTCGCCATGATGCTGATAGTCGCGCTACTGCGGCGTTACCTGTTCCCTGGCGATAACATCTCGATCATGTCCGCGCTCGGCGGCGGTTTCGTCGGCGCGCTGGTCGGTGTATTGCTGGCCATCGCCATCGTCTGGAGTTTCGCCTTCGTGCGCGACATGAGATCACCCGCTACCAGCGAGACGACGGCGAGTGCGCCACCGAGCCGCGTCGAGACACTCGCCAACCGGCTGACCGGAAGCGCGGTCAGCGCGGCGATGAACGCGGGCTCGGTAACACCCGAAGTGGCGCGCTTGAGTGGCGCGCTGGCGGCAGCACCGGCCGCTGCCATGCAACGCAGCCAGCGATTGGTGAAGAGCGATGAATTTCTGGCGCTGACGCAAGACTCGCGCAATCAGCGCGTGCTCGATAGCGGAAAACCAGAACGGGTACAACAGCTGCCGGCATTTCGCGCACTCGCCGCCAATCCGGATATGTTGGCGCTGGGAGAGATGTCCGGGCTTGCCGACGACGACCTCACAGCGGAGCTTGCGCGACAGCTAACCGATACCTGGGCGCGCGCCCAGCAAATCAAAAATGATCCACGCGTGCAGGCCATACTCGCTGACCCTGAGTTTCGAACCGCGCTCGATTCGGGCAACCCGGTAGATCTGCTAACCAACCACCAACTGCTCGAGCTGGCCGACATTATTTATGCCAACGAAGTCAGCGCGGCGACGTCGGACCAGTCGACAGCAGGTACAAGCGCGGTCAACTCTCCAGAGGAGCCAACCGAAATCTACCAGTGGACCGATTCCAGTGGCCGAATTCACTACTCCGATCAAAAGCCCGAGTGAAGGTCAGGAGACAAGGTGACAGTTTGCCTGTCTTTTAATCGTAGCAGCGGTGCATTAAGTAAACTTTCAGCATAACTCGCACCGTTAAGGCCTGACCCTGCATTGGTTCAGTCACACAATACTTTAATCTTCGAGTTCGCCATGTCCATCTCTTCGCCTGTTGTGGCATCCAGCAGCTGCTGCTGTGCTATCTGGCAGTTAGCGGATACCTGGGCAGGTTGCTGGGGAGACACGGAAACGGTTGTTTGCCTCTCGAGGTCACAGATTGCCTGATCCACCTCGCGAATCGTCGACCGATTGGCGGATTGCTCGGCACTCACACAGCTTCCGACTTTGATGGAAAGCACATCACTACTGACCACGGCGACTGTGCTGCCGTCTGCAATGGATACCGTGTAGCGCACGCCGGGCTTGTCTTTCGACGACCCCGCGACCGCACCGACCCCGGCGCCGACAATCGCCCCACGGCGCTGCTCACTCGGGCTTCGGTCGCTGCCCAGGTTATAGCCAACAACACCACCGGCGACGGCAGCACCCGCCGAATGATCATCGGTTTGCACTTCCACGGTTTCAACCTTACTGACGACCCCTTTAATAACCTTGACGCTTTGACCCGTCGATTGGGCAAACGCGGAAGTCGCCACGACAGGAAGTAGCAAAAGGGATGAAAATGCAGGTAAGAACTTCAAGGAAAACACTCCACATCCGATATATCGGACTGTTCCAATTTTTGCCTATTGTAAGCCCCGCTGCCGAAAAATTTTAGCTAAAATTAGCATCGCCTCATCTGGCCCCGGTGCTGCCATCACAAGGAGCCGGTCGACTACAGACAACATGCCAAACTACATGAGACCCACACTTGTCCATTGACTCACCGATTGTAAGACGCCGGTATGGGGATGGTTCATTGCATTAGCACCCAATAACCCCATGTATGAAACCGTGCGCCTATAATGTTGTCCAACCAGGCTAACCTTGCTCTAACCCCCAAAGGAATAGATTTCGATGTTGAATAGTCAAACCGCAGAATCGGTTATTGATCACGCCCTGTCACTGGGTGCTGACTTCGCCGAGCTTTTCGTTGAAAAGAATGAAACCAATGTCGTCAGCACACTCAGTGATGAAGTGCAGTCGGTGGAATCGGGGATAAATTTTGGCATCGGCCTCAGGCTGGTGTACGGCAGCAAGGTGTTGTACGGCTACACTAATAAGACGGACCGGGATGAGTTGTTACGCATCGCGTCGGTGCTGGCGGCCAAAGATTTAAGAGACCCTGTGAGCACCCTGAAATCGTTTAATTTTAATCAAATCTCCGACATTCACCCGGCCAGCAAAATTCTTTCGGTGGATGCGGAAATTGCAAGCAAGGTTGCCTACCTGATGGCGGCAGACCGCGCTGCCAGGGCAGCGGGCGAGCAGATATCACAAACACGTGGCTCCTGTATGCAACGCGAGCAGCACGTACAACTATATAACAGCGATGGCTTGCACACGAATGACAAGCGCAATTACATTCGATCCAGCTTAACCGCCATCGCAGCTGATGGTAACGAACAGGCGACCGGTAGCTCGAATGACGGTGGTTTATTGGGCTGGGAAATTGAAGCAGGACTCAATCCACAGAAAACCGGTGAAGAAGCCGCCAGGCAGGCGCTGGTTAATCTAACCGCCAAACCCTGCCCTTCTGGCCACATGCCGGTCATTATTGGCAACGGCTTTGGCGGCGTTATCTTCCACGAAGCCTGCGGACATCTGCTGGAAACCACCTCAGTCGCCAAAAAGGCATCGGTATTCCACGACCAGATGGGTGAAATGATCGCCAGCCCAATCGTCAGTGCAGTCGACGATGGCACCATGGCAAACGAATGGGGCTCGATCAATATTGACGACGAAGGCATGCCCACACAACGCACCCAACTCATTAAAGATGGCCGGTTAACCAACTTCCTGGTCGACCGCATCGGTGCGCAGCAAACGGGTTTTGCGCGCTCCGGTTCAGGCCGCCGTGAGTCTTACAAATATGCACCGGCATCGCGCATGCGCAATACCTTCATCGAACCGGGTGAATCAAAAATGGACGACATGATCGCTTCTATCGACAAGGGTATTTATGCCTCTCACATGGGCGGTGGTTCGGTTCAACCGGGTACCGGAGAGTTCAATTTTGCGGTCACCGAAGGCTACTACATCGAAAACGGCAAAATTCAATATCCGGTTAAAGCGGCAACCCTGATCAGCACCGGACCCAAGGTACTCAAGGAAATCTCCATGATCGGTCAGGACTTTTCGCTGGCCTGCGGCATGTGTGGCTCAATCTCCGGTTCTGTACCGACGACCGTTGGACAGGCGACGTTAAAAGTCGATGACATACTGGTGGGAGGTAACGCCTGATGAGCGCAGCCCCAGAAAAAACAGCGAATCTAACCACCGCACAAATGGCCAGTCAGGTGTTAGACCAGGTGATGAGCGCCGGTGCGACCGGTGACCTGATCATCGACGAAGGTGAAACCCTCTCGCTCAAGGCACGCGACGGCGAACTGGAAGAATACAAAGTGAGCTCGAGCCGAATTTTCGGATTGCGCGTTATTAAAGATGGTCATATCGGCACTGCCTACAGCGAAGCCGTAGACGCCGATGCCCTCGGCTCGATGGTGGGCCAGGCACTCAATAACGCCAGCTTTGGCAAGGTCGAGCCCCACGAAAACATATTGCCCAATGCCGACCATCTGCAAACGGATGATGAACTGTTATGCCCGCAGGAGCAGGTGTCGATTGAGCAGAAAATTGAAATGGCGCTCGAAATCGAACGTGCACTTGCAGCGAAAGAGAAAGTAAAAAATGTGCCCTATAACGGCGTTCAGGATATCACCAGCCAACGGCAGATTTTCTCCAGCGCTGGATTAAATGCATTAACGCGCAGCCGCATGTGCGCCGCGTATGCTTATGCATTAGCCGAAGACGGCGAAAAGAATGCGATGCAGGGCGCGAGCCAGGTATCGCGATTATTTTCGGATTTAAAGGCATCCACCATCATCGATAAGACCCATGAAAAATGTATCGGCCTGCTCGATGGAAAGCCCGTTCCGAGCAAACACTACGATGTGATTTTCGATACCGAATGCCAGGTCTCGGCGTTTGGCGTGTTCGCCATGATGTTTTCTGGAAAAGCCGCGAAGGATGGCATAAACCCGATGCGCGATAAAATAGGATCAGTCATCGCCGATTCACGGCTGACCATTTATGACCACCCACTCAATATCGATGGATTCGGCTATCACTTGTTTGATGCCGAAGGCACCGCCACCAAAAAATCAGAACTGGTCGTCGATGGTTGCCTGCAAACACTGATACACAACAGTGCCACCGCTTCTCACTTTGACACCAAAACTACCGGACACGCGAGCCGCGGGCCACGATCAACCCTGGGTGTCAATCTACACCAGGTTGAAATCGCCAAAGGCTCCGAAGATCTCGCGACACTGCACAGTGGTGAATATCTGGAGCTCACCGATTTGACCGGTTTACATTCCGGTGCCAACGCTATCTCAGGCAACTTCAGTTTCGGCGCTTCCGGTTACCTGTGTAAAGATGGTGAGCGCATTCAGGCAGTCAGAGGCATTACCGTCGCCGGTAATTTCTATGAAATGCTAAACAAAATAGCAATGATTGGTAATCAACAGAACTGGGATGAAGGTCGATCCGCATTAATGCCAGGCATTCGCTTTTCCGACGTCGCAATCTCTGGATAAAGGGAATCGGTGACCATACCACGCAGTTTCCGTGTACCTATTCGAAATGCACCCAGGCGATGCGGTCGGCACTGCTTACTCGATGGGAATCTTCGGTAGAGGGATCAGAACCTCCGAAACGAACTAACAGTCGCGTTTCAACGTCTTCTGCTTTAACCCCTCGTTCCTGCAATGCCGCGACAATCATAGCTCCACGATGAGAAGCTAGCGCAGTATTGTACTCGAAAGAGCCGAATTCATCGGTTTCGCTGATGAGAATCAGTCTTTTACCCGTCACCTCATATTCCTTGACAATTTCATCATAGAGTCCGACCTGGTCGGGATGGATAGCGGTGCTCGCATAGTCGAAGAAAAACACGAAGGTTTTTTCTTTTACACCGGGCTCGGATTGTACCCTGGAAGAACTTTCCGCCTCGGGCATCGACTGGGCTGGAAGCGTGAAAACCGGTTCCCGGATGCCGACAAAATTGAGATGGAAACCTGTAGCATCCATCGGAATAGTATCCTTGAAAGCGAGTTCTTCGACATCATGGCTTCGATACAGAGTAACCCTGGAATTCATGATTCCGGGCTCTACGACTTCCCTGCCGTAATCACTTTTCGACAGTTGCCCACCAACACCAAACTGCCCAGCCCGATTGTTGATGAGTAAATGTGAGGGTTGATGCAAAGCAAGGGCAGGATTCACCCCTCCGCTTTGCTGCGCTTGCAACTGTCCCTGCGCGTTAGTACCTTGCGCCGGTTTTGGATTCGCCTGCGGCGGCGGCACCCTGGCATTGCCCACCACAATGGGTTGTGGGTTTGGATAGACCTTTAGAGGTGGCGATTGCGTCTTCCCAATTAACTTTGAAGGCACCCTGGTGATCTGTGGCACAGGCACCTGACCCTGCCCACTAAACGTTTTCGGCGGCTGGGCATAGACCTGGACAGGAGGCTTCTTCGGTGGCACCAGTGTCGGCGCAGTAATGACGGGCCTGGACGGCACGGCGGCGTTGCCGGTTATCACTTTTGGCGGTACCAGGTAAACCTGTTGTGGCGGTACTTGCGATGGCGCGAGCACCGGCACTTTACCCGGGGTTGCCATCTGCGGTTGTTGTGGTACTAGCGATGGCGCGAGCACCGGCACTTTACCCGGGGTTGCCATCTGCGGCTGTTGCGGTACTAGCGATGGCGCGAGCACCGGCACTTTACC
>Ga0102815_10001972_pt1 | contig 12669 bp, 4 predicted proteins | sample ColrivemetaGS759_FD_79113 | JGI IMG/M metagenome (GOLD analysis project Ga0102815, IMG submission 79113) | Estuarine microbial communities from the Columbia River estuary - Ebb tide ETM metaG S.759 | ecosystem: Environmental > Aquatic > Marine > Intertidal zone > Estuary | place: USA: Columbia...
ATTTAGTAGCCTGTGTGACAATTGTGTCTGAATAATCAGGTACTTTTTCAATTGGATGAACAATCTGCACTTGGCTGTTGTCAGATTGGATTGGATGGCAAACTACCATTCCCATGTTTGTGTCTACATCAGCATCATATTGTTTAAGGTATGGTTTGAGTCCTTGTTCAATCAACTCGCCGACACAGTCTTTGAAAGTTCGCTGGAGAAAGCGAGTTATTTTGAGCATGTCCTTTTCGCTCTGCATTATGTTTTCAGGCCGCGTTTCACTTAAATGCAGTTTGTACGGTCTGCGGTTGCCAAAAGTGATACCTGGGCCAATTTCATTTCCATCAATTGAATCTCCAGGTGGTACATGGGTAATGACCCTTAGATGAGCATTTCCGATATTTCTAAAATTCGCTTCATTCAATTCATTGTTGTGTGAAGTCATGAATTCTTTGCTCAGGTAGTTGCTCAATGCCAAGACGTTCACAAAACGATCGCCATCCCCAGGATGCACTTGGAGGAAAAACTCAAATTCAGGACCATCACCAAACTCAGTATATTCCTCACGAGAAGTGATCTTTGCAGCTACGTCCAAGGGCTCCAACTTGCCATCATAAGTGAGTTTGCTATTTTAGTGTCAATGAGATTGATAGCGATGGGAAATATTTCTTAGACGTATTGGGTCTTACATTGTGGAAGATAAAGTGATGCAACATCTCACATAATATGCAGATAGATGAAGGTAGGTACAAAACTCACCTCACAAGATTCACAAGAAGAAAAGCCGCTACAAGGGGGCTGTTTCTAAACTTGTTCTCATCCAAAACATCCATCCACACTTCGCCATCCTTTGCGTACGCGCTATTGAGGGTACTAGCGATTTGCTTAAATGTGGTGGCTCGGAGAATAGCACTTTCCATTTGTAACTTCTTCTCTGATTTTGGATAATATGTTAGCAACTTCTCAGGATCCCAGCCAGCACCAGCAGCCTTGCAGTACTTGGTCAATAGTGCCATCGTACTACCTCCATCATTGTCGTCAGAGGATGTGTCACATTCGAAGTGATCAGCCATGATTCTGCTGCCATTATTGTTCACCCTAACTTTCTTGTTCTCTACCTGATTGAGTTTGGTATGTCTCACTTTTCGCTTCGGCCGGTCTGGTGTCACAGTTTTTGCCTTCTTGTTCTGCTCTTTGTCATCGTCATCACAATCATCATCATATTCATCGTTGCTGTCATTGGTATTGTCACCACCATCATTATCATTGCATTCATCAGCATTGAGTTGCAGGTGGCCATTATTTGCCTTGGGTTGATGGCAGCTGTTGGACTGTAGACTACGCAAGAATTCTTGTGCCTGGTCAACATTATTACCCATACAAAAATTGTCAGGCCTTCCATTGTAATTCCGAAGCAAGAAGTTGGCAAACTGGTATAAACCCAAATACAGATCACAAAATGACGGGTAAGGTGACACGTAGGTGCATGCCATATGTCCACGTATTCTTCCACGACTGACCATAGTGCCCATTTTCATTACCGCCATACCCGCTTTTTGTGAAATTTCACTACCATCACATTTAGGGTAACTTGAAAATAATGACTTGGATAGAAATTTCCATACACACTGGATGGCTGGATTGAGGTATTGTTGGTAGAATGATACCTTCAATTTGCAAGTTATCTTAGGATCCTTTGCATATTGAAGGGCAGCAGGATATAATACTAGGCACAAAAAAACATCCTCTGGCGTGGAACCTGTTCCACTGTTCAATCCCAAAACATGATCACACAATGCGTTGACCTCATCATCACTTGCACATACTTGTCTGATTAAAACTGATAATTTTTCACTCAGGTCTACCTGAGTTGATGTGAGTTTGATCTGCTCTCCAACAATCTCTTCAATTCCCGCTGTAAGAGTTTCTGGCACTCCTTGCAGCTGCTGATGCTTGGTATTCATCTTGGCTATATCAACCATCAATGTAGAATAATAAAGATATGAATAAAATATGTGATGATTATATTATTATTTAGATTTTTTGGCTTTTCATTTATTATGGCAGTAGTGAAGAGGGGAGGGAGGGTGGGGTGCGCAACTTTGACTAGGTAGATATCCTCATTAGAATTCTTGTTCAAGTTATATCTAGGTAGGATGTAATATTACCTGCTGTGTGATTTGTTGGTTTGGTCCTCCCTCTCTCTCTAGAGAGAGATAGAGAGCAAGTGCTGAGTCACCATATTCCTCAGGTGTTTTCTTTGTGCAGGAACAATAACTCAAATTCTCAGTGAGAAGCATTAAGTTAGACTTATTTTGGCAAGTTAGCATTACACCATAGGTCAAAAATTGTTTCAGTCCCGTGAAGTGAGTCCCCTCAATATCGCCCCCAATTTTGGTGGCAAAATCTAGGGTGACTCACTTCACGGGACTGAACAGGTCCATGTCGTGCAAAAACAAGAGCTGCACTGCTTCCTCAACCTCCCAAACTCAATCAACCACTTCAATCTGTTGAACTCATTGCTTGTTTTCCAAAAGAGCCGTCACAACCATTTACGTTTCATATCATTTGTATTTGGCAGAGCTTCGTCTTCATCGTCATCAATTTCTATTACCCCCCATCTCTTCTCAGCCTCACCCAGAAACTGCTTCGCTGCCGCAACCTCATTTGTTGAGCGTTCAGACTGAGATATTGCTGCATTCATGTTATTCGTAGCTGCTGATTCCATCAACTCAGCTGTTTTGTTTGCTGCCAAAGCAGCATTCATCATTTCGTTTGCCGTCTTCTTCATTCCCTCAGCCTTTTTTGCCATAGATGCTGCTGCGTCTTTTGTGGTACGTGCCATTTCCAACATATTTAATGCCGTCGTTTCCTGAGATTTGGCTGTTTCGAGCCGCTTCCTTGCCGCCTCCAATTCATGGCGACCGTGCTGTGGAACCGAACTGTTATCAGTATTCTTTTGCATGCCTTTGATTTATGAACTAGTCCGACCCGAGCATTGAGAGAAAATCATCCACTCTCTTATGACTGCTTTTTAACTGACCCATTCTATGATGATATTTATGTTTCTTCACGAGGAATACCTACCTACCCCTCTCTAGAGGTTATAGCTAATGCTATCTTGAGTCTCAGAGTCGCCTCGAAAAAGTTTTGTCTGTCTCTTGTCGTGATATTATGGGCCATATCCTTAGGTAGTTAGGTTTCCCACCGTAGTTTATGATATAAAATCTTTAATCTTCTTTCGTTCAGGTTCTTTTGAGAAGGCACATTCCACTCAAGCAGTCTTTTTGACTAGAGATCTGACATTCGAAACCAGTTATTGTCTCATGGGCTATGTTCCTACAGAAAATAGAGGTTGTGGGAAACCAACAGAAAAGAACCCCAAGATTTCAGAACTCTTTATTTAGATAATTGGATGTACCTACTAGGCTAGTCAAAACTTCTGAGATAGTATAGTTACACAGGAGAGACGTGTTTTCAGATTTTTAGGGCTTGTTTTTTGGCCCTCTAGACAGTTGATTACCTGCCGTGTACTATTTTTGGCGGGATCCTAGAGGTAGCTCAGAAAAGAAAAATTCTCAGCTGCATTTTCGATCCCGCCATATTTTTGTCTGGCCTTCGATATTCATGCCATTTTTACGTCTGGCCGTGTACTATTTTTGGCGGGATCCTAGAGGTAGCTCAGAAAAGAAAAAATCTCAGCTGCATTTTCGATCCCGCCATATTTTTGTCTGGCCTTCGAAATTCATGCCATATTCCATCTGGCCGTCTACTACCTATTTTGGCGGGATCCTAGATGCAGCTGAGAAAAGAAAATTTCTGAGCTGCACTTACGATCCCGCCATTTTATAGTCTGGCCTTCAACGGACTTAGAGAATACATGGTTGTAAATGAACATCTTCTGTCTGTCTCCTTTTAGTGGTAAAGATATTGTAATTGGTACTAGGTAAAGATATTGTAATAGGTCTGTCTGTCTCCTTAGTGGTAAAGATCTTTTAATGGTACATTTCGCATCCGCTTTTGGACGGCTCCTTCACTCTCATTATTTTATTTTATTGTGTCAGATCATGTCAACATTTTCAACAGCTCGATAGCAAATCAACGAAACACAATTTACATACATTATTTTATAACAATATGAATCAGTACGTTGTTGCCGATACAACCGCCCACTACAATGGGTATGTCCCACCATCACATCTTCCCTTCTTCTTGTTGTCAAATCGTCATGGTGGAATCACGGACGGAGATGATCAAGATTTCTTCCTCACTCTTCCTGTTAATGCAAGAAGTGTTGATGTGGCTGGGCGATTCTTGTGCACACGAGAATCCGGTCACAATATCCTTTGGAACATTGTTAATGATAATCCATCGACAGATGCATGCAGCTTTTTCTCCACAGGCCCGGTTCAATTTGTTGTCACATCATTTACACCGTCAGAAGGAAACAATGAAGCAGGTTGTCGCTTTCAAAGTGTCAAAACGAAAAATCCTTCAAATCTCGCCCCTCAGACAGTTACTATTGACACAATTAAGAACGCCCTACGGTGGTTTACAAACAATCCACAATATGAATTGCCTCCGTCTCTGGAACTAGAACAGTTACATGACGAAGAGCAGAAGGTAAAAGTTGCTTTTGAGCATTATATCGAACAAATGAAAAATGAAAAGGCACTGGGTAACTCTACTGATAAGTCTGCCCTATATCAATTTATAAGAGATCATGAATGGCCTAATGGAGTGGAGAGACCTTCAATGGACAATTCCACTGTACAACAACTCCGAAAATTTATTCAAGACCACTTCGCCTACATGACACGTATTGCTGGCAGTAACGTCGATGGCTTGCACAGGACTGCAGGAAGCAAATTTTGTTTTGCTGGGGCAGTAATTAGTGGAATGAAAGACAGCGAACTGGCAAACCGCATTGTCACCTACTCATCAGATCCTCCCCATTTTGCTAAAAACACCATCGTCCCACTTATTCTTTACATTCCCCCGGTTGTCCCTGATGAATCTCTCTGTGCTCAATTCAGACGTTTATCCCAGCACCTCCAGAATCAGGCACAAAAGGCCATCAATCATGGCGCATTTGTGTATCTGGAATTGCTGTTAACCGAAATGAAGGATAGGCTTCACTCAAAATTCACTGAAAACAGTATTCCTGGTCACATTTGGCTTTGCTCACATCTGGAGGTAACCGTGTTCAACCTTACAAATGAAAATTTCAATGAGTGTACTATTTCAAGGCAAACCGATCCAGATCACCCATTAGACGACAAGAAAGTGACTTTCGAAGTCAGTTTTCCTTCTGAATGCAACCTCGACTCAGTGTTATCAAGCCTTGCATTAGTAACAGTGGGTGTAGGGGATGAGGGTAGTTCACCATCCGAGAAACCTTCACCGGTTATGGTGCATCGTAAATCAGGCAAGGCAAAGCCACCCACAAATGCTAGAAGAAAGGATTCTACTCCTGAAGATAGAGTACTTCGTCGATTGGAAAATGCAAAGCAAAATAAACTGCAAGAGTATTATCAAATGTTATGGGGTCACCAGACAATGCCTAAGAACAAGGATACATTGACAATGGTTCCTATCAATATAAAGGCAATCGTACAACTTGTCACACATGCATGGACTGAGGCAATATTGGTGTGCGTGAAAGACTTATTGGTGACCACCCAAGACCAAATGCCAAACGACATTGCACTGTTTGATCCTCGGGAAGATGTGACCACTCTTACCACCAATGACATCAAAAGAATCATTTTGAGAAAAGGCTCTTGGCTTCACCCACTTCCGATATTCATGGACACTACGCATCGGTTAGGGACGAGGTTCCAAAATGGTCGATATTACTATGGACGGGTGGTTAGAGGTGGTGGCTTTGTGAGTTTTACAGATTGTGCGGTAGATCTGGTTCAAGTACTCTGTCTTGCTTTCCAGTCAGATAACACCCACGCACTCATGTTGCAATGGCTATCGCGCAAGTCAGACAAGACAGATCAGATGTCAGGGGCATCCTGGGAGCAAGAAATGAATTGGCTGAGAGCGCTCTTAAATCTTGTGTGCGTGTCTGTCGAGAAATCTACAGAAACTTACCTCAAGGAGGATGGTAAGAAATTGGGGTACTTTGACCGAAGAGTTCAGCAACAAAAGATTAAAAAGCTTAACAAAGTTCGAGTGCCCAATATCCTCCCAGAGTTGATACTCGTGCCAGCCGCTTTGGAACAAATCGGGTCATTTCTACATGACCTTGGTCAGAATCCTATTCCACCTTCTCATTTAGGGTTTGAGAAATTGCTCCCTGCAGTCCTTGGGAAATTGAAGAATGAGTTGTTACCTGAATGGAATGACAAAACCAAGACCGCTTGCGAGGAGTTCTTATTGACTCATTTCGACATGAAAGAATTGAGTGCTGAGTATGATTTCTTCTCATTGGTGACAAATTATTTTGCAATCCAACACCTAGAAGGTGTTCTCCTCAAAGAACATTATTCTGATGATGAGGAATGTTTCGAAGCAGTTGTCGGATCAATTTCCAAGACACTTGCAGATAAGTTGGAAGAAGAAAATATAATTCAAGTCGATAGGAAGGAGGAAATTATTGAATTTTTGTCCAAACAAATCAACACCAAACCCCAATCAAGTAGATCAAAAAAGGGCAAGGAACTTGCCATCGGCCTCTTGACACAAGGGGGATATGAGACTCTCTCATTTATGTTTAATCAATTTGTTTTGGAGCCTGTCATACCGGACGTAGGGACATTGACCATGAAACAATTCTCTGTTCTATCTCCAATACGAGCCTGTGGAAATGGATCAGACTTCACCACACTTATGAAGGAATGGTATGGTTTGAGTTTCGACGAGATCAGTAATGAAGCAGCATTTGAAAAGTTGACTATATTTTTGGCTTCCCTACTTCAAAATCAAATCGAATCGTTGTCTAATGCAACAAACAAGACCAGCCAAGTTAGGTCCAGAACCAAGCGCTCCCATGACGATAGTGGAAGCGAAGGCGAATATCAGCCTCCAAAGAAGCAAAGAAAGAATCGGCCTCCAAAGAAAGTAGTTGCCCAAGTCAATGATATTGGTGACACTTCTGCTACCAATGATGACAATTCTCCGATGGTACCTGCTGCATCAACAGCATCAACGGCAGCACCAAACACACATGGCGAGTTGATCACAAAAGCGCGCACGACAAGAGGAGGAGGAGGAGGAGGAGGAGGAGGAGGAGAAGCAGCAGCGGGAGGTCCTGAACCTGCTGATGTGGAGGGGGCCGTAGATCGGGTAGATCGGATAGTGGATAGTTGGAATACAACAGAAAAGCAGCAACAGGAGGAGGAGGAAGAAGACGTACAGGAGAAGGAGCAGCAGCAACAATTGAACAACCATCCCGTGGCTGCCGCTGGACCTACTGATGCTGCTGACCCAGCATCTACTGAAGCAGGAGGAGAAGGAGGAGAGGGAGGAGAGGCAGCCGCAGGAGGAGAATCATTTTCAATGTTGAGGCAAATGGCATCCTTAATGGCAGAAAATAGAAAGATGGCATCCAGGTTGGCAGTGCATGAAAATGTTCAAATGGATGAAGCAAGCCAAAAGAGCAACAAAGGGACAAATGATAAGGGAGAGACAGAAGGACAGTTGTTTGATGATATATTAGGTCCTACTATAGATGGTATTGAATCCCATGAAGACGGATACATGGACAAGTTTATGCCTAAATTTCGACAGAACTGTGAAAAAATGTTCCGTGGACAGGAGAGTAATAAATTGTTGGGACCCTCAGAAGCATCTTCTGCAGAATCTACCTTGCCTTCAATAGGCAGCCAGAAACGTGGCCAGGTATCACCACCTTTGACAAAGAACAGCAAGAGCAAAGCAACCATCACTACGAAACAACCTCCTACGAAAACACAAACAGCTAGTCTTGATGAAGAGTGCAACCAAAATACGAAAACTTATACCACGGCTACTGAAGGACTCGATGCATTAATTGACTGCGATGATGATTCATTTACTGACCTTATTAATGAAATGTTTGACAAAGCACCCGAACCTCAGGAAAATGATATGAGCAGACGGCGAAACTCTCTCTCTCCTACTCCTACTTGGAATGATCATTATCAACCCTATAGTAATCTTCATCGGGATCTAATAGAAGATAAAGATATGCATCAAGATATGCATCTGTTTCTTCAAGAAACATTGATCGAAGAGGATGTTCCGCAACAGCCGACTGCCTATAATGAGGCCGTGTCTTTGGTACAAAAATTATCAAACCTTATCCAAGGATCCGTCAATGATGAGGACATTCGTGAAAGAATATCTCATCAGCAAAGCGAAATTATAAATCTTGTTCTTGAAGCCAGGAGTTTCATGGGCAACCGTGAACCCATACAAAATATGCTGGGCCGCAACATCGATGAACAGAGAGAGATGGCAATGGAAAAGGGGGAGATTCATTTAATCAAAACAAAACAATTGGCCAACTCTCAAGTCATAGCATCTCAGAATGCTAGCAACGCATGCACTCCAATTTCGTTAATAATGTCATTGTTGTCAGTATCGTCAAAGTTCTCTTTGGGAAAGGAAGACGACAACAACAGCGTCAGAATAGCAACAGAAGAATCAAATTTGGCAGTTTGTTTAGGCAAAAGATTGAATAGTGCAATGAAAGAGGATGGCGTCGATCCCTGTGAACTGGATTCTTCGCTGAAGTACATTTGGAAAGCATTGGGTGGTGCGGAGGACAATTATCATGAATTCGGAGGAAAGTATTGTGGCGCTATTTCCTTGAATCAAGATTGGTTTGCTAGACGAGATATGTACAAACAATTCTTTGATGTGAACTTTGATTCAAACGCAGCCATGAGTAAGTACCTACCTACATGCCTGTGACAATTAATCACAAGGGGTTGTGGTGTTGCATTTTTTTTTAGAAACAATTCTTCTGTTAACGATCTTCAATCTCTTGAACTCTTAGGTCTTACGCATGGTGGGCACACCTACACTTTGTTAAAAAAACAAGGTTATTCATTTTGTGTTGATACTCTGGACACAAGCAAGAGCGAGAACTTTGGGGAAAAACCCTCCATAATTCAATTTGAATCAAATTCAGATATTCGTGAACACATTCTTTACAAAGCAATAGTTCGGATTAGCACTCAAGTTTCTCATGGGATACAACAATGGGAGATAACGCATGGACAATATGCCTACTTTTACATCAATTCCTTAACACTTCAGTTGCCCAATTCAAATACTGATGTTAAATCAACTCTGGAAAACTTCCTTGACAAAAGAGTATCAAATGTATCCAACAAGGATACCTTGTCTGATACACCGGCTGCAGGAGATTCCGTGGAGGATGTTAACTTGGAAGCAAGTTCAGGCAAGAAGCCTGCTGCATTTTCATCCAGAGTCCTACGCTCTGTGACCGAGCATTTTGAAGGTCAATTTTGCTGAAAAAAAATGAATGTTAGATTTTGAAGAATTGTACCTACCATAGTATTGTACCTACGATACCATAAATATTTAGTCTTTGTGTTTACTAGACTTAAATGCAATATTATCTAAGTTGTTTACCTGTTAAGAGACATTCTTCGCCTCATCCAGAAGGGAGCCTTGATTTCGATATTACTCATTGCACTTCGAATTAGCCATATCTTCATTTTACTCAATAATTCTGCCTCATTGCTGATGGAACTCATACAAGCTTCGAACTCTGTTGGGACGATTGCAATTGAAGCTATAAATGCAGTCATTAAGGCATAAAAACCAGAATCACAGGAGCAGTTTTGTGAAGCTAGAGGTTCTTGAAATTCAACGACCTTCAGATTGCAAAACTCCGATGCTCTCAAGCTGATCTCTTCAAATGTATCTACAATAATTTTTTCAGCAGAAGTTTTCACGTTATTGCTGAGTTCTCTCGAGAAGCATGTCGCTCGGATTTCTTGTTTTCTCGTATTGTTATCGTATGGATAGATGCAAAGGACAAACCATCCGACAAAGAGGTGCTTGTATTCATCTCGTCTTCGCAACATGTAAGGTCCGTTCGATCGTTCGTAGAGCTTTCGGAGAAGTATGATTGGTTCCCTCGTATCTTGCAACTGAGCTAGACAGTCTACAGGCAGAACTTCACTACCTGTGAATTGTATATAACAGCTGCCGGTGATGTTGTCTATAACCGTTTTCATAAAGGAGTCTTGGGGAAACGAATAAGGATGATACAGGTGACTAATGCTCGTAGATTCGACTTGATCATTTGTTTTGCAACAGCCGTAAAGCTCTTTATCTTGGTCGTATCTGAAATAGCATATCCAGCGGCAATGAGGGAAAACCTTTTTCTCCTTCTTATAGAGAATGTATTTTACTTTGTTGACAAACGGATCGAAATAAAGCATTTCGGTCTTGAGAGTCTCTCTTTGATTTCTTATCGTTGTCCACACGACAACCACAACTTTGTATTTTAAACACAAGAAGGGGGCCATATTCAGATGATAGGGCTGTTCATTTATACCATTTCTGAGGTCTGTAGAAAATGCAAAGTCATCCGGAAAATTTTCAAACAAAGCTTCCTTCACTTGGCTCCTTCGATCAGTATGGTTGAGTCTGTGCATTAACTCGTTCATGTATTCTGATAGAGTCAACTTATCCGACACAATGTTCTCATCGTTTTGAATTTTATTTTGGAGATCAATGAGATCTTTTTCCTGGAGCAAATATCCAAAATCCTCGTAAGCAGCGTCAATGAAATGTCGATGTTTACACTTTTTTAAATCCCATTTGGGAAAGTGTTCTCTTCTATAGTTGACGCACTGCTGTTCTTGCTCGATATTCATATTGCCGACTGTGGTAGTCAGTTTGGCCAAAAATGTTTCGTAGCTGGGGAGCGCTGCGTCGGTCTTGATCGGGCGGAAAGAAATTTCGGAAGTAATGTGAGATCTCTCATAAATGAAATTCTTTGTCTTTATTCGTGGTCGGAACTCATTGTCATCCATTTTGTACACGATGACTGTTTTTGCATTCTGCGATAAATACAGAAAAGTCTCTTTAACAATGAAGTCGTACATAAGAATGTTTTCTTCACGAAGAAGGGACACAATGGGAAGAATCACCCTGGGGTTCATTTTGGTAGATAGATAGGGAAGAAGAGACTGAACGATTTCCAAATTTTCGAATTCTTTGAGATACTGACCATCTGAGTACATGATCATATGTTGAAATCCATCCCGTGACTTCAACTCGTCCACAAGAGATACGGCAAAATTCGAAGGTGGAATTATTTCCTCAATATCATATTCGGTGTATCCAAGCCCAATCATAAGTGGTAGTAATAGGGTTGCCTCAGAACTCCAGATGTAAGAGATGGGTTGCATTATTGATTGCTTTTCCACGAGTTTGTCTCCTCGAATGATTGTAACATCACCCCCCCCTAATCCGTACCTACGAAGAGTTTTTGAATACAACGTAATATGTGTCGTTCTAACGACCACCTTAGACAGGATCTCATTCAGCATATCATTCATTCTAAGCATATATTCATTGTTTTCATTCATGCTTGTATCCACAATTTCTTCATTCACAGAAGTTTCTGGATGTGGAAAATAGTAGTGCCGGCATAATGCTTTTATCATGATATCGTTCCTTCCTTTTTGTTGTATCTTAAGCTTTGACATTAATGACTTCCAATTCCTCGCATTTGGAATTTGCGCATCACTGAGAATATTCAATGTTTGTTGATCTAAGTTTTGTAGCGGACAATCATCTCGAGGCAAAATAATAGAATTTTCGTGACACCACCTGATGAAATCGAACAATTTTACATGCGGTGGGGTATAGTTTCGATGTGAAAATACTACATTCGGCAGAAGATGGAGGTACTGGATAGTTCTAACTGTTGGATCTTGCGGATCTTCTTCCGTGGTACTACTACCCAGTACCAATTCACTTAATGCTAGTATGATGTCTTCTGGTGGTGAATGGGTTGATAACCTGTCATCATTATTGGCATTGTTGGTGATGTCTGACGGTTGATCATATGCACTGAAGTCATTCTGTACACCTTCGGCGAAAATTTCTTCATCCATTTGTACCTGTTCTTCACCCCCCCCTCCGTTCCCTTCGTCCTCTTCTTCAGAAAGTTTGGCTATAATTACGTCTAGGTGCCCAATAATGTTAAGTTTGTCATAAAGAGACAGTTCTTGGAAGCATTCAACTGCACATTTCATTCTCGAATTGACATTTTTTTTCCGAAAACATTCTTTCACATAATTCTCCACTGTTGATGCCCCTTGTCTAGAGAGTTTCCCTTGTTCAACAAAAATTGAAGTTAGGTTTTCTGGAGGCGTTAGCTGCACATCATCGTTGGCACTTTCAGAGAGCGTTCTTGGTCCTAGAAAGTTGTCAAAATTCAACTTGTCGACCACCCCATAAGGATCAAAGAAGTTGGCATTGATCTTCGTTTTATACCATGATCGTTGGAATTTCAGCTTGTATGCCGGACCATATCCAGCTATTACCAGGATTGTTGACATCATGAACTTTAGCCAATCATGGTACTTCTTGCTCTTGTACTGTTCATCGAAAAGTAGTGATCCCCTACAGCAGAGCACATTCCACAGTTGCTTCATCAAGATAGTCAGTTTCAACCGCACCGTGTGCGGGTCATGA
>Ga0102815_10001975_pt1 | contig 12657 bp, 11 predicted proteins | sample ColrivemetaGS759_FD_79113 | JGI IMG/M metagenome (GOLD analysis project Ga0102815, IMG submission 79113) | Estuarine microbial communities from the Columbia River estuary - Ebb tide ETM metaG S.759 | ecosystem: Environmental > Aquatic > Marine > Intertidal zone > Estuary | place: USA: Columbia...
CATGGATCCCCCTCGCCCCCTCGGACCCGATCCGCGTCAAACCGGGACGCAGGGCGACGCTGAGCGTGTTTCCAGAGGACTGAATGGTGAGCGTGGCCTCGTTCATGCTGGCAGGTGATACTCGAAGGGGAGCCCGATGCGCCACCCCGGATGGCGCTGGAGTCCACCCCTCGCTCCCCACGTGACCCCGCGCCCACGCGTTGCTAGCTCTCCCATGAAGTCAGGCCACACCTCCCTCCGTCGATCCAGCCGAGCGCTCGCTTGGGCCGCGCTGACCGTGGGGGCCGCCCTCCACACCCCCAGCGCTCTCGAGGCGGCCGAGCCCCACGGCGAAGGGGTCGCCCCTCGCAGTCAGGCCGCGGTCGAGGCCCAGGAGCCGGACTGGATCATTCTCCCGCTCCCCGCTCGCGAGGCGGGGCCTCGTCAGCCGGGTGCGGCCCTGAGTGGACGGCACCTGCTCGGCCCCGACGCCGAGCTGGCCCCCGCGCGCGATCTCGGCCCCGAGCTCCCGCGCCGCCTCGCCGAAGACCTCACCATAGGCGCCGCGACGGCGGCTGGAGCGAGGGTCCAGCTCCTCGACGGGTCGCTGCTTGTCCGCGGCACGGCCGAGGCCCACGCCGCGGCCCGTGGAGCCCTGCAAGCCCTGGACAGGGCCCTCTCCGAGCTGAGATTCGACGTGGGCGTGCGGCTCATGACCGCGGGCGCCTCCGGGACCACGCTCATCCAGGAGCGTCGCCAGCTGCGGAGCGGCGGCGTCGCGGTCTTTGGCCAGCGCGAGCACCAAGCCTTCGTGCACGGCTACCGGATCGAGGTGGCCTCCGAGGCCTCCATCGCGGCGCCCCAGATCGGCACCGCGCTGGTGGGCGATGTCCTCCACCTTTGGGCGTCCTCGACCATCAATGACGTTGGCGCCCGACAGCTTTTCGTCCAGGGGCTCCTCGACGTCTCGAGGATCACCTCCATGGGCACCTTCGACACCGAGATCATCGCCCTCGGTACGGTCGAGCAGCCCGCGCTGGAGTCCACGCAGGTGATGTTCGCGGGCGTTGTTCCCGTCACCGGGCCCCTCCGCCTCACCGTCAACGGTCCGAACGAGGCCACGGCCAAGCTCATCCTGGAGATCGACGCCGCCCCGCTCCGCGCGGGTGCCGCGAACGAAGCGGTCATCGATCTGGCCCGCGGACTCTGGCGAGCCCAGAACCGCTCCCCCCACGTCCTCGCTCCTGACGGCCCCCCCGCCCTCCGGCCAGGCGAGACCCCCGCTGGCCTCGCCCAGCTCGAGGCCCGGCAGTTTCCAAGCCGGGGCTCCAAGCCGCCCCGGTCCACGGAGGCGCTGCTGTTCGCCCCGGCAGACTCTCCGGTGAGCGCACGGCGAATGCGCCGCCTGAGCGAGGCCCTCGACCCGCTCTCCATGCCGGCCGAGGTCTCGCTCGCCTGGGACGGCTTCGCCGCCTCGATCCCCACGGTGGAGGGCTTCCTCCTCCGCGTCGGGCGCACAAGAGAAACGACCATGATCGTCGGCTATGAGCCCCAGCTCGCCAATGACGCGGCCCTGTGCAGCCCCGTGATCGAGCACGACATGACGGGCACCATGATCGAGGCCGTCCTCCGAGACGGGAAGTTGGTCGGCCGGGGGTACCGTCAATCGGTGACCTCAGAGCGGGTGCATGGCCCGGCGTTCTATGAACCTGGCACCCCCAGCAGCGGCCGGCTCCAGCTGCCCGTTCGGACACGGCGCTCCTTCCCGCTTCAACTCGTGGCGGACCGCGTCGAGCAGCCCGACCCCGGCGTGACGGTCTCATGGAGTTCTCGGCCGAGCGACGATCGCTGAGAGGTCCGTGGGTATAGGCGACCTCCCGGGTCGTTAGGCTGAGGCAGCGGGCACGCTCCCGCAGGAACCCCTTGAAACTCGGCCTCAATCAATCCGCCCGGATGGAGCAGCGACTGATCCAGTCGCCGCAGATGATCCAGGCCATGCAGGTCCTGCAGCTGCCGCTGTTGGAGCTGTCGGAGCGGATCGAACAGGAGCTGACCGAGAACCCGTTCCTCGAGGTGGTCGAGCCGGAGCGGGACGTCGCCAGCGCCGACGGGACAGACGCCGCCGACGGTGGAGCTGCGGAGGCTCGGGTGGAGCGCGCAGACGCGGGACCGGCGTCAGACGGCGCCGACGCGATGCTCGACTACCTCGAGCGCATGGACCGTGACTTCGGGGACGGAGGCCCGCCGAGAGCCGCGGGCGGCGAGGAGGGCGACCGTAAGTACGAGGCGATGCTCAACGCGCCGGAGAGCGCGCGCACCCTGGCGGCTGAGATCCTGGACCAGCTCAGCGCCCTCGAGCTCAGCGACCGGGAGCGGACGGTGCTCGAGTACGTGGTTTGGTCCCTGGACGAGCGCGGGTACCTCACCGAGACGCCGGCCACCCTGGCCCACGAGCTCACCCGTGAGGTGCAACGGACTCTGCGCGCGTCCGGGGTCGACGCGATCCTCGAGGAGGCGGAGACGGCCACCGCGGTCTTCGCCGACGACGAAGAGACGGTCCACCCCATCGGCGGCCCCGTGGACCACCGGGCGACGCCCACCGGCCCAGCGGCAGGCAGCGGCGCGGTCGAGGAAGAGACCGCTCAGGGAAGCCCAGCGCACACGACAGCTCCAGCTGACTCCGACCGGGCCGGCTCCGACCAGAGCCCGTCGGCGCAACCAGAAGCGGGGCCGCTGGAGGGTGAGGCCTCCGGCGAAACCGAGATGGTGGTCACCGAGGATGAGGTCCGAGACGCCCTCGAGCGGCTGCGCGAAGCCGTGCATCCCGGCCTTGGCGCGCTCAGCCTGCAGGAATGCCTCCTCCTTCAGCTGCCGACCAAGGGGCTCTGGAACCCCCTCATGCGGCAGCTCGTCGAGCGCCACCTGGAGGACGTGCGCACGAACCGGCTGCCCCAGATCGCGCGCTCCACGGGCCACGACATCGAGGACGTCAAGGCGGCCATCGAGCTCCTCCAGGGCCTCGACCCCTCTCCGGGGGCAGGCTTCGGCGAGGCCTCGGCCGAAGTGATCCACCCGGAGGTGATGGTGCACCTCGACGAGGAGGACGGGACCATCGAGGTCCGCCTGGACCGCGAGCGCACCCCGAGCTTGCGCATGAGCCCCATGTACCAGACGCAGGCCTTCCGCAAGCTCCTCAAGGACGGGGACCCCGAGGAGCGCGACTGGGCCCGGAAGAAGCTCGAGGCCGCGAGCTGGTTCATCGACGCGCTCGCCCAGCGCCAGTCCACGCTTGAGCGGATCTCGACCGCGCTCTTCGAGCGGCAGAAGGGCTTCCTCGAGCGCGGCAAGGAGGCGCTCATGCCCCTGCGCATGCAGGAGATCGCGGACGAGGTTGGCGTCCATATCTCCACGGTGTCCCGTGGCGTCGCGGGGAAGCACGCCCAGACCCCGCGCGGGATCTTCCCCCTGAAGTTCTTCTTCACCGGAGGGACGACCAAGTCCTCCGGTGAGGCCACCAGCCAGATCTCCATCAAGGAGCGGATCAAGGCCATCGTCGCCGCGGAGGACCCCGCTCGACCGCTCTCCGACGAGGGGATTGCGAAGGCGCTGGAAGACTCCGAGGGCATCAAGATCGCCCGCCGGACCGTGACGAAGTATCGCAAGGCCCTGGAGATCGCCTCGTCGACTCAGCGCCGGCAGTACTGAGCCCGGGGCGCCCGCTCTGGAGGCCAACTCGAGGGCCGACTTCCCTCCGGCAGCCCCTCCGACTTCCCTAGCCGCCAGTGTCCGGTAGCCCTGGGAGCCTCCCTCCGGCTATGCTGTTTCCCGTCCTGGCCCGCTGTTTGCCCACCGCAACCGGCCCGCCAGGCGGCGTGCTCCACGCAAGATCCCGATGAACGTCAAGGCGACCGAATTGCGCAAGGGACAGGTCCTCCTCAAGGACGGCCAGCTCCTCCTCATCACCGACTACAGCCACAGTACGCCCGGGAACTGGCGAGCCATTATCCAGGTCAAGACCAAGAACCTGCAGACCGGAGGGATCGGCGCGTTCCGACCGGCGGCCGGCGACCCCTTCGAGGTGGCTTACCTGGACAAGAAGAAGGCCCAGTACCTCTACCAGGAGGCGACCGGCGACTTCGTCTTCATGGACTCCGAGACCTTCGATCAGTTCAACCTCGGCAAGGAGATGGCCGGGGACAAGATGTGCTACGTCCGGGAGTCCGAGGAGGTGGAGATCACCTGGCACGAGACCACTCCCGTCTCCATCGCGCTCCCCACCCAGGTCGTCCTCGAGGTCACCGAGGCCGAGCAGGCAGTGAAGGGCAACTCGGCCACCAACATCAAGAAGGACGCCGTGCTCGAGACGGGCTTCAAGATCCGCGTCCCCCTGCACGTTCACGCTGGCGACAAGGTGAAGGTCAACACCGACACCGGCGATTTCGTCTCTCGCGCCTGAGGGTCTCTCGCGCCTTAGCGTCTCTCGGACCAGCTGGTCCCGGGGCCCCCGAGAGCCGCCGTCCCTCACCAGGTACTGGGCCTCGCGCTGCGCCGCCAACTAGCGGTGATGCCAGACGTCGATCGAGAGGTCCCGCCCCGCAACGAGGACGGGGAACCGCCGCTCGAGCTGGAAGTTCTCGGCGATGTACTCGAGGAAGCGCGCCCGGAGCGCTGGGTCATAGGTCATCAGGTTGTCGTTCCTGAGGACGAGCCAGACCGACTTCCCTTCCTTGACCTCGCGCCTCACGAACCAGGGGTTGAACTGGTCGAAGTGGACCACGACCCCGGGTTCACGCACCCGGCGCGGATCGCGGTCGCCGAGGTAGAACTCAACCACCGCGGCCGGATCCGACGCGACGGCGTCCCCGGGTTCACGGCGAGCCGCGACATACTCCGCAGCCTCGCGCCATCGGGGCCGCTGCCCCCGCTCCGAGGTCATGTAGAGCCCTGCGCCCGCAACCTGCGGCACGACGACGGCGACGGCGAGGGCGACCCGCGCCAGCGGCGTCCGGGTCAACTCGGCAGACCCGAACGGCCACGCGGCGAGCAACGCCACGAAAGGAAAGAAGGAGAAGAAGTACTGGGCAGAGACGGTCGCGACCATCGCGAGCCCCAGGAGCGCGCACGTCCCAAGGACCGGGACGACCAGCGCGAAGCGGAATCGGAGGTCGCCGCTTCGGGCGCTGAGGAGCACGACTGCAACCACGACCGCTCCGAGGGCCGGCGTCACGTACCAGCCCACCGAGAGGAGAAAGTGCGCGATGGAGCCGATTGGGTCCGCGGCCGCCTTTGCCCCTTGGTACGTCGACCACGAGCCGTAGAGCAACGGCACGCCCACGAGGGCGGGCAGCAGCAGCGCGAGCGCTGCGCGCTGTCCCGCGCGGCGCACGCCAGCGCCGCGGGAGGGCGGCGCGAGGAGCGCGGCCCCCAAGAGTGCAGCCGCCACGAGCCCTGCCTGGAGATGAAAGACCACCCCGGAGGCCGCCAGCAGGACGCCGGATACCACCCAGGTTGAGCGACCGGAGAGCAGGCCGCGGATCGTGACGCCGGCCCCGATCAACGAGGTCAGCTGGACGAACGTGTAGAAGCGCGCGGTCTGAGACCACTGCAGCTCCCAGGCGCTGACCGCGATGAGGACCGCAGCCACACCCGCCCGGGTGGAGCCGGCGAGCGGTCGAAAGGCCCAGAAGCCAAACGGGATAGCGAGATAGCCGGCCAACGCGGGCAGGAGCCGCAGGCTGAGCTCCGTCGGCTCGCCCCCGGACCACTCGACGGACTGCCGGATGAGCCAGTACCCCGCGCGGTTGAGGAGCCCGTCGGGGCCAAAGTGACTGTCCCCCCAGGTCAGGACCTCATCGAACCAGAGGCTCCATTCCCCCAGCCGGAAGAAGCGCAGCAGCCCCAGCACCATGCCCACTCCGAGGAGCCCGAGGCCGAATCGCGGCGACTCCGACTCGGCCAGCCCGTCGCCCTTGAGGGCGGCCGGCCGGCCTGCTCCCGGAGGAGCAGCGGGGGCATGTGCTTCGGAGGACATCGTCGAGACTATGATTGCTTTGGGGACGGCGGGATCCAGCCCCAATCGATGATCGTCCCCAGATGGCCTCCTCCCGGAGCCCAGGGGGCATTCCTGGACCGCGTCCCCTTGGGGGACTCGGGTCCAGGCCCGGGACTCCCGGAGTTCATCAAGACGGCGGGGCCTGCCGACCGAGACAACGTATGGCTGGCCTTCCGTGCCCGCCCCATCCAGAATCTAGCCCATGGCCTCGAACCCCCTCCTGCACCGGATCCAGAGCATCCTCCTGCTCCTGGCCGCCGTGCCGCTCTTCACGGCCTGCATCGCGGCACGGCGCCCGATCGTCCTGGACTCCAGCCCGCCGGGAGCCGTGGTCTTTATCGACGGGGTGAGCGTGGGGCTCTCGACCCCGTGCCGCATCCAGCTGCCCGATGAGCCCCACAAGGTGGAGTTCAAGCTGGACGGCTATCGCACGGAGACCCGGCGCTGGAAGATCGGAGAGCGAGACCTCGTGATCTTCTACATGGACTCGTTCACCAACCTGACCTCGTGGCCCTTCCCGATCTTCCTGACCGGGCCAGACTTCTTCTTCCCGATCAAGAACCGGGACGGGGAGATGCCGCACCGCATCTACGTGAAGATGACGCGAGCACGTGAAGGGGGCCGCTGAGCCCTTGCCCGAGCACGCCGCCGTCTTCCTCGACCGAGACGGCACCATCAACCGAGAGGTGAACTACCTCGCCGACCCGGCCGACCTCGAGCTGCTCCCGGGCGCAGCGGAGGCCCTGCGCCGCCTCAAGGACGCAGGGTACCTGCTGTGCGTGGTCACCAACCAGAGCGGCGTGGCCCGAGGCCTTTTGGACGAGGACCGGCTCGGAGAGGTGCACGCGCGACTGCGCGAGCTGCTCGCGGCCGAGGGCGTCCAGCTGGACTGGATCGGGTACTGCCCCCACCACCCCACCGAGGGGCGCGTCGGCTACAGGGCCAACTGCTTCTGCCGCAAGCCCCGCCCGGGGATGATGCTCGAGGCCGCCGCCCGCCTGAACATCGATCTCGACCGCTCGTGGTGCATCGGCGACTCCATGCGCGACCTCAAGGCCGGCGAGCGCGTCGGCGTCATGGGGCTGCTCGTCCGGACCGGGAAGGGAGCGGGGCAGGCCCGCAAGGCGGAGTCCTCGGGGCACTACGTGGACGTCGTGGACGACCTTCCGGGCGCCGCGGACCGCATCCTGCTGCTCTGACTCGCATGGGGCCGGCCCAGACCGCAGAATCGGGGCCCGCGGGCGAGGCGCCCGGAGGCCAGCACCATGACGATCACTGCGACACGACCCAAGGCCCTCGTCCTCCGTGGACCGGGCACCAACTGTGAGGACGAGACCCTCCGGGCTCTGAGGATGGGTGGCGCCGACGCCGACCTGCTCAGGAGTGACGTGGCCGCGCGGGAGCCTGGCCGCCTGGACGGCTACGGCGTGATCGTCTTCGCCGGGGGGTTCAGCTACGGGGACGACCTGGCCGCCGGCCGGGTCTGGGGAGCCTCGCTGCGCAACCACCTTGGCGTCGCGCTCCGCGCTCACGTGGACCGAGGGGGGCTGATTCTCGGGGTCTGCAACGGCTTCCAGGTCCTCGTTGAATCCGGCCTCTTCGAGCCCGAGGCGGAACCCAGCGAGCGCTCCATCGCCCTGTTCGCCAACGCTTCCAACCACTATGAGTGCCGCTGGGTGACCCTGGAAGCCCAGGAGAGCCGCTGTACCTGGCTGAAGGCCGGGGAGCAGATGCCCTGCCCTGTCGCCCACGGGGAGGGCCGGTTCGCCGTCACCGACGACGCGGCCCTCGAGCGCCTCAAGGCCGCCGGTCAGATCGCGCTCACCTACGTCCACCCGGGCGGTGGAGAGGTCGGCTATCCCGCGAACCCCAACGGCGCTGCAGGCGACGTGGCCGGGATCTGCGACCCCACGGGCCGGGTTCTGGGGCTCATGCCGCACCCCGAGCGCAACCTGGATCCCTGGGCCCACCCGACCTGGACCCGGCTGCCCGCCAGCCGATCCGAGGGAGAAGGCCTCGCCTTCTACCGGGCGCTGGTGGAATCGGCCATGGGCGCTTCTCTATAGTCGCCCTCATCATGAGGCGCATCTCTATCCAGGCGGCTGCGGCCGCCCTCGTTGGTCTTCTCGGCGCGACGGCACTGCCGTCGTGCGCTCCCATGGCGGTCGTCGGAGCGGCCATCGTCATCAACGACGAGTTTGTCGACAACGCCCAGACGGCGGTCGTCCCGTACAGCCTCGACTACACGTGGGCGTGCGCGAAGGACACGATGTCCCATATGACGTCGGACCTGATCGAGGTTGACGAGGACCTGCGGACCATCCAGACCTACGTGGACAGCGCGCTGGTCACGGTCCAGGTGGAGACGTACGACGCCAAGCAGACCCGGATCCGGGTCGCGGCCAAGCGCTACCTGGTCTACAGCGACGAGATCGCGACCAGCGTTCGCGATAGCCTGACTCGCGACATCAACTGACGGGGCTCCGGCCGAGGAGGACCCTGCTGGACCTCCCGCCGGGTTTTCTTCCGGTCCTCTGCCGGTCCTGTTGCGGGTGCCCGGCGTCCGTTGCGTCGCTTGAGCGTGAGCCCCACGAGGCTCGTGCCGGGTGGGTCTTGAGCCCCCGTCCTGTCGCGCTAGCTGCGCGCCATGAAGGAACGCATGGCCTCCGGGCATGGATCAAGGGGCGGCCCGACGCCGCACGGCGAGCTCGCCCAAGCACCCCCGCTGGTTCACGCGGCGCCATGGGCGCCACGTTCCCCTAGCCTTGGCGCGCGACCTCTTCCTCGAGCCGGCCGTCCTCGCGCAGCTCGGTCGCGCAGTCTCCGCAGATCCCGGAGAGGCGGAGCATGTGCCCTGTCATCACGAACCCGAGCCGCTCGGCGTTCTTGCGCTGAAGCGCCTCGATCTCCTCGTCCTGGAACTCCTCGATGCGCTTGCACATGACGCAGACCATGTGGTCGTGGTGCTCGTGCCCGAGCACGTGCTCGTAGACGACCTCGCCCCGGCCGGTCTCCACGGCCTCGATGAAGCCGCCTCGCTCCAGCACCTCGAGGGTGCGGTAGACCGTGGCGCGTGACACGGCAGGGCCCTCCTCAGCCTTGAGCCACTCGTACATGCGCTCGACGCTGAAGTGGTCATGGACCTCGAAGGCCTTCTCGAAGATACGCCGGCGCTGCGGGGTCATCTTGAGGCTCTCCGTCCGCAGGAACTCCTCGAAGCGCCGCTCGATGGTGCTCTGGTCCATGGTCAATGATCGTCGAAGTGGGGGCACGGGCCGCTGGCCCGAGCTTGGGAAGAGAAGACGCGCCAGCTCAGTCCGAGAAGCCGCGCCGAAACGGGCGGTAGAGTCGGGCGAGGTGTCGCGGTGCCACACCGAGGCGGTGCAGGGCCCTGAGGATCCAGTTTCGGAGGGTGCACCGCAAGATCCCCTCCTGTTCCCAGCGCCGAGCGCTCACCTCGATCTCGGCGCCCTGGAGGAGTTGGACCGTGCCTCGGGCCCGAAGCCGGTCGGAGAGCTCAACGTCCTCGAACAGCGGCAGGGGGTCAAATCCCCCCACCGCGAGGTAGTCCGAGGCCCTCACCGACAGGGCGGAGTCTCCGAAGACCATGCCGCGGCGGACCCGGGCATCCGCTGCCGATTCGATCCACCGGAAGGCCCGGCCCGGAGCATCCACACGCTGGGTCATGCCCGCCGCCACGAGGCTGGACCCTTCGAACGCCCGCCGCACCGCCGCGAGCGCGCCGTCCCCGGGCAGGCTGTCCGCGTGCAGGAAGAGCAGCACTCCCGCTCCCTCTTCAACGAGCCTGTTGGCAGCCGCGACCAGCTGTGGCCCGCGCCCGCGCGCGCCCTCCAGCAGCTGCGCACCGGCGCTGCGGACCACGTCTCTGGTCCGGTCCACAGAGCCCCCGTCAGCGACGACCACCACGTCGGCCCGGTCCGGCCCCTGGCCCACGAGCCGCGGCAGCAGGCGCCCAAGGGCCTCCTCCTCGTCCAGTGCGCAGATGGCGACCCCCAGACGAAGGGGTCCTCCGGTGCCCTCGCCCGGCGACCTCACGCCTGCGAGGTGGTCTCCTTGCGCGCCTCACGGCGCCGGCCGATGTCTGTCCGGCAGAACTTGCCGTCGTAGCGGATCTTGCCGTACGCCTCGTAAGCACGCTCGCGCGCCAGGTCCGTTGTGGCCCCCATGGCGGTGATGGTCAGGACCCGGCCGCCGTTGGTCACCACCTCCTCGTGGCCGTCGAGGTTGCGATGGAGCTTGGTCCCGGCGTGGAAGATCTCGACGCCCTCGACCGCGGCCGCCTCCTCCAGACCGGAGATCTCATCCCCCTTGCGAGGCGCCTCAGGGTAGCCCTCCGCCGCGGCGACCACGCCGACGCAGGTGTCCGCGTCCCACTCGGGGCTCTCGATCTCGGAGAGCGTTCCGTCGGCGGTGGCGATGAGGATCGGGACAATGTCACTCTTGAGCCTGCGCACGAGCGCCTGGCACTCCGGATCACCGAAGCGGACGTTGTACTCGATGACCCGCGGGCCGCCCTCGGTGAGCATGAGCCCGATGAAGAGCACGCCGCGGAAGGCGATCTTCTCCCGGCGCAGCATGTGGATCGAGGGCAGCAGCACGTGCTGCTCGATCTGCTTGTAGATCCGCTTGCTCAGCTCCGGCACGGGTGAGTAGACCCCCATGCCGCCGGTGTTCGGTCCCTCGTCGCCGTCGTAGGCCTGCTTGTGATCCTGAACGGGCTCGAGCACCAGCACCGCGTCGCCGTCGGTGATCGCGAACACGCTCGCCTCTTCGCCCACGAGGAACTCCTCGATGAGGATCTTTGAGCCGGCCACGCCGTGGCGCCCCTCCTCCATGATCGCATCCACCGCGACCTTCGCCTCGGCGAGGTCCTGGCAGATGTAGACCCCCTTGCCAGCCGCGAGCCCGTCGGCCTTCACCACCTGGGGCCAGGTCGTGCAGCCCTCGAGGTAGCCCTTGGCTTGACCCGAGCGGTCGAAGCTGCGAGCCGTCGCGGTGGGGATCCGGTGCCGCTCGATGAGGTCCTTGGAGAAGGCCTTCGAGGCCTCGAGTTGCGCGCCCTCGGCGCCCGGGCCGAAGACGCGGAAACCGGCGTCCCGCATGCGGTCCGCGAGGCCAGCGGCCAGGGGGTCCTCCGGCCCGATCAACACCAGACCGGGGCGCTCGGCCTCGGCCAGCGCGATGAGGCCGTCGAGGTCAGTGGCCTCCACCGGCGCGATCCTCGCGACGTCACCGATGCCGGCGTTCCCCGGAGCACAGATCACCTCGGAGACCAGGGGCGACTTGCCGATCTTCCAGCAGAGCGAGTGCTCACGGCCGCCGGAGCCGATCACGAGGACCTTCATCGAATGGGTGGGATCGGACATGGGGCGCGTCTGCAGATGTGAAAGAGGGGGCCGGAGCGTGCGTCGCTCGGCGGAGATGGTATCCGCCCGCCGCCGGAGCGGCCACGCGATCCTGCGGAGGAGCCCGGCAGCCGGTGCCATCTCCGACAGATGGAACCCCGTTGCCGCCCGGCTCCCTAGGCCCCCGGGCGAGTTTGGGCTACGCTCCGTGCCGTCGGGGTGTACCTCAGTTGGTAGAGGCGTAGCTTTGGGTGCTATGAGTCGCTGGTTCGAGTCCAGTCACCCCGACCACCTGCGCCCGTAGCTCAGCTGGATAGAGCACCCGCCTTCTAAGCGGACGGTCCCTGGTTCGAATCCAGGCGGGCGCGCCACCCTCACCCCGGCCCCGCGAGGCCGCGACATCAGCGTCCACAGGGGGCTTCTGCCGGGGGCAGGGTCCCACGGCAGCCAATCGCCCCGGAGGCCGACGCAAGTGGTCGACCACCAGCGTCTAGCGCCCCGTCTCCCCGATGCTCGCCCGGCTGATCGCCACCGGATGGAACGCGCCCGGACGGGGGGAGCCGGCCCACCCGTCCTGGGCCGAGCCCTCGAAGAGCGCGTGGTCGAAGAAGTTCCAGGTGGTCAGCGAGTCGTCGCTCTCGGGGTGGAGCAGGTGCGCCGTCAGCGGGGTACACGGCACAAGCACGGCCCCCGCCAGGACCTTCGTGACCTGGCTGCTCCACTCGCCCTCCACGGAGACCTCGCGGTGCCCCTGGAACGGGCGCGTGGCGCGGTCAGCCGACGACACGGTGAAGCGGCGCAGCTCCAGCTCGACGTCCTCCGCGAGCATGCGCAGGCCGCCGCCCTTACCGAGGTGAACGCGCAGGGCCTCGAGCACCGCCTGGGGAGGGTCCGCCAGCACGAAGTGCCGGCCCACCTCGGCCATCCGCGTCGGCTGGAAGCGATCCCGGACCTCCATCTCCACCACGCGCACGGACTCGGGACCCCGCGCGACGCGGCGGGTGCCCGCCTGCACCCCGCGCTTCTCCGGGTCGAGGTCGACCTCGACGGTGTCGATATCGCTCACGCGGACGGGGGCCTCGGACCCCGGCGCGAGCTCGCAGTCCACGCCGAGCATCCAGGTCACCTCGCCGTGCGCGTCGACTCGCCCTGCCCGCGATGCGGCGATCAGCTCCTGGATCGCCTCCCTGTCGTCGGCGATGCGATTCAGGCTGGCGAGCATGAAGGCATAGGTGGCCTCCACCCGGCGCTGGTACGGCA
>Ga0102815_10001976_pt1 | contig 12655 bp, 8 predicted proteins | sample ColrivemetaGS759_FD_79113 | JGI IMG/M metagenome (GOLD analysis project Ga0102815, IMG submission 79113) | Estuarine microbial communities from the Columbia River estuary - Ebb tide ETM metaG S.759 | ecosystem: Environmental > Aquatic > Marine > Intertidal zone > Estuary | place: USA: Columbia...
GTGTCGCCGTGACAAGCGCTGGCAGCTTTGGCTTCCAGCCCTGGGCGCGCTGGGTTCGGCGCCAATGATGCTGGCCTTTTTACTTTGGCCGGAGAGTCATTTTTGGGAGATTGCCGGTATCAAAGTTCCGCTAGCTATGGTGTTTCTGCTGTTGGGCGGCATTCTTTCCTCGCTTTGGATTGGACCGACCTATGCTGCAATTCAGTCGATTGCCCCGGATAGTCTCAGGACCCAGGCGTCGGCCATGTTTCTGTTTGCCTTCAATCTGGTTGGTCTGGGACTGGGCCCGCTGGTTGTTGGCATTGCCAGTGATCTATTGCAGCAGAGCTATGGCGTCTACGGACTGCGCTACGCGCTGGCGGTCAGTATGTCCGGGGTTGTTTTGGGAAGCTTCCTGTTCTGGCGCGCCTCTGCGCGATATCAGCCGGTCAGCTAGTAAACAACGGGGACAGACCACCAATAATCCAAGGGGCATTCCATTGAAAGCGTGGTCTGCCCCCTGTTGCTCATCATGGCCGGGTATCGCTGCTCAGCAGGAATGAGAATGCAGTGATGCCCGGCAACCGGTATTCAAACATGCCATCGCCCTGATCGACGATTTCTGCCTTGCCAGCCAGCATTGCTTTGAAACCTGCCTGAGCTTCGAGTAACACTTCGGGCCTGACCCAGGGGGTATTATGTGCGGGCAGTAATGCGGTCAGCTGAGGCACATACTGAACCAGCTTGGCCAGTGACTCGGCATAGGCTTCAAAGTCCGTTTCGGGTGCATACAGCCAGATTGGGCCCTCATAGAAAGTGTCACCAGTCCACATCAGGCCATTTTCTGCGTCCAGCAAGGCAATGGAGTCGGGCGTGTGGCCTGGCATGTGAAGAACTTCCAGCTTGCGCCCACCGAGATCTATGGTGTGGCCATCTTCGACGAACTGCGTGATAGCGAATGGCCGTCCCACGTGGTTGGTCATAGATACGCCCTGCGGCAGGTCGCGGCACAGGGCCGCGGGGGAGGCCTCAATGGCAATGTCCTTGTTCGGGTGGCCCAGCTGGCGCTCTCTGGTAAACGCTGTGTTCATGCCGTAGATGCTATCAAAGGCATAGTTACCACCCACGTGGTCATAGTGGGTGTGGGAGTTCAGCACCGCAATGGGTTTACTGGTCAGTTCCCTGGCAACAGCTGCTATATCGGCGATCCCGTTACCGGTATCAAATAACAGGGCACTGTCTGTCCCTTCTATCAGGTAGGAGATGACTTCCTGCCATTGGAAGGGCTCATAAATAGCCGTTATGCCAGGTGCCACCCGGTACAACTCAAACCAGTCACTGGCGTAAGGTACCCGTTCGAGCTCGGCGTAGGCCGGTCGTGGCAACCGGGCACAAAATTCAGCCATGGAGTTGGCTGGACTCAATTCCTGGGCGTGCACCGTGGTTGCGGCCAGCGCACAATAGATGAAGGTTACCAAAAACGGTTTGCCGGTCTTTAGTGTCATAAAAAATACTGCCAGGTTAACTGCCTAAATTCGGTAGAATTTACCGCTAAATACAGGCAAGTGCCACCGATTCCCAGAATTGCTCACGCCACAGGCAGTAGCACTTTCAGTCGTGAAACGATCCGCACTTTGAAGCGATATGTTATATACCTGGGTTGAAGCTAAAGCATTGGGACCAGGCCCGGGAATTATAGTGGATCAGACATGGGGAGCAGCTATGCCAGCGGTAAACGTTGATCAAGGTAAAGTAAGAGCTCTGTACGAGCGAGAAACGCAGCGATTCCATCTGGATCGACCTGAATCAGATCGCCTGTTGCAAAAAGCAAAGGAGCATATGCCCAACGGCGTACCCTGCGCCTGGATGGATGGCCTGTATTTTCATCACCCGATTTTTGCCAGGCGCGGTGAAGGCGCCTATTTTTGGGACGTTGATAACCATAAATATCTGGATATGAATCAGGCCGATCTGAGTATGAACTGCGGTTATGGGCCTGAGCCTCTCGTCAGGGCAGTGCAGCAACGTGTAGCCGAAGGATCGCAATTTTTGCTGCCTGTGGAAGACAGTATTGATGTTGCCGCTGAGTTGTCCAATCGTTACAGGCTTAAATACTGGCAGTTTACGCTATCAGCATCGTCGGCCAACACGGAGGCCATCAGGATTGCCAGGGCTTATACCCGCAAAGAATGTGTACTGGTATTCAACGGTAAGTACCATGGTCACATCAGCGATACGATGGGTTATGAGCAAAGCCAGGATAATAGCCTGGGATTTACCCAAGCATTCAGTGAAAAAACTATCAATGTTGAATTTAACGATCTGGATGCAGTTGAGAAGGCGTTGAAGAGCTATCCCGTGGCCTGTGTCCTCACTGAGCCTGCGCTTACCAATATCGGGGTTATAAAGCCCGACGATGGGTATTTTGATGCTTTACGCGAATTATGTGACAAGTATGAGAGCCTGTTGATTATCGACGAAACCCATACCCAGATTTGTGCGTGGGGTGGTTTGAGTCGGGTGTGGGATATCAAATACGACATGTATACCCTCGGGAAAGCTGTTGCGGCCGGCATCCCTACCGGGATCTATGGCATGAGCGAGGAGATTGGAGAGTTTGTTGCTTCGCACCTGGAAGCCGATGATAAGGAAGACCCCAGAAGTCAGAACGGCGGTATAGCCATCGGTGGCACCCTGTACGGCAATGCCCTTTGTATGGCAGCTATAAAAGTGGCGCTAGAAGAAATACTGACGCCTGAGGCATACAAAAAATGCCAGGCGCTCGGTGAGCAATTGAGCAGCGGATTGCAGCGATTGTTTGATCAGTTCGGTTTACCCTGGCTTGCCCAGAGTTTGATGAGCCGCTCAGGTTATACCTTCGGGCCAGCTCATCCCAGGAACGCAAAAGAATTTGATCGCTACAGTGACCCGGTTTTGCATAACGCCATGCGCGTCTACTTAGCCAACCGAGGGGTTTGGGAAGCAATATCCAGTGCGGGCCCAGCCGCCTCATTTGTTATGAAACCCGAAGATATTGATTTTTACCTGACGCGGGTCGAGGGATTTTTGGAGGAATTGGTCAGCAGGGGGGCTGACAGCTTAAGTGCCGGACCTGGGGTAATCCGGTGAAGTACAACTACCAGCGCTCCTGCTTGCCGGTCCCGGTACAAGTATTCTCAATGTTGCGCTAAAACGGCTCCAGCCAGCGCAATTTTGTTGCTTTCACCCCGGCAGTAAATTAATTTCTATACATATGTGCAAGTTTTCCGGTTTCGCTTTTTGTATCCCGATCAACCTCAAAATAATGTGAGTGCCCCAAGATGTCTGACCGCCTGATTGTTGTCTCCACCGACTGCCACGCAGGTTTGCATATCGCAGACTACAAGCCCTATGTGGAGTCCCGCTATCACGACATGATGGATATGGCCGTGCCTGTACAGCTGGAAATGATGGAAAAGGCGAGTAAGAGTTTCCTGATCCAGGAAATCAACGAGGCATGGCGCGCCCCTATTCAGCAGCAGTTAACCGGCGCCTGGGATTACCAGGAGCGTCTCAAGATGCTCGCTGGCGATGGTATTGCCGCGGAGGTGCTGTTCCCGGACGGCATCACTGAATACAACACACCGCCTTTCGGCGCGGGTCTTGGCCTGTCTCCCCGGGATGCGGTGCCTGAACTGCAGTGGGCCGGGGCCATGGCGCACAACCGCTGGCTGGCGGAATTCTGTGCAAACAACCCCGCGCGTCATATCGGTGTTGCTTCCATTCCCCTGCTATGGGATGTGCAGCAGGCGGTGGAGGCGGTGCGTTGGTGTGTTGACAACGGCCTGCGGGCGGTGATGATCCCGACCCTGTGGGGCGAGCACCCGGCCTATCACCACACCCGCTACGACCCCTTCTGGGAAGTATGTGAAGATCTTGGGGTGATTGTTCACTTTCATTCCGGACCAGCCCCGCATCCGGAGTATTTTGGCAAGAACTGGCCGGTAGAAGACGATAGCCAGCACATGCCGGGTGCCATGGGGGTTTATGTTTCCGAGGTGATGTGGTGGCTGTACCGACCGCTGACGTTCATGATCTGGGGCGGTGTGTTTGAGCGCTTCCCGCGTCTTAAAACAGTGATTGTGGAGGGCGGCACCATGTTCATGCTGCCGCCCTGGTTACGCCTGCTCGATCATAACTACCAGGACGTACAGTTCTCCGCCAAGTTGGGTGATTTTCGCTCTCACCTGTCTATGGCACCCAGCGACTATTACCGCCGCAATATTGCTATCGGGGCATCTTGTGTGCCGCGGGCCGATCTTGATTTGCGTCAGGCGATAGGAACGCAGCAGATAATGTGGGGCAGTGACTACCCGCATCCCGAGGGCACCTGGCCCAACACGGCAGAGTACTTCAAATCGACTTTTGCGGATTTCCCGGAAGCGGACGGCCGCAAGATCCTGGGGGAAAATGCAGTGCAGTTTTACGGCCTCGACAGGGATGCCTTGCAACAGGTGGCTAATGAGATAGGGCCGGAGCCGACCATGTTCTCGTGAGCTCAGCTGTGCGTCACTGGTTGCCGGCACTGAGTGCCCTGGTGTGTCTGGGTCTGGGGGTCGGCCTGCTTGGCATCTACGGTTTTTTTGTCGAGCCTTTATCCCGTGAGTTTGGCGTCGGGGTAGCAATAATCAATATCGGGCCGGTGGCACTGCTGCTGGTGCCTGCCTTCACTGCCCCGATTATCGGCAAGCTTGCAGACCGGATCTCGATCCGGCGCATTGCGCTGGCGGGTGTTAGCTGCTCCATGCTGTGTCTTTGCTTCATCAGCGTGGCCCCTTCCCTTTGGATGGCAGGGCTTGGTTTTATTGGCTTTGCGTTGGGGCTCACCCTTTACGGCCCGGTGGTAATCAATGGCTTGCTGGTGAAAGTCTACCCGGGTAATGAAGCCCGCGCGCTGGCGCTGGCGGCAATGGGCATCAGCTTCGCCGGTATGTTGTTGCCACCGCTGGTGGGTGGATTGATGATCGAGCTGGGTTGGCGTTTGGCGCTGCTGTATCTGTCCCTGGCGCTGATGTTGACACTGTGGCTGGTGATTTGGGGAGGTATTCCGCCCACAACGGGTATTGCCGGGCCGACAAAAAAGGGCGAGCTTGAACCCTCGATCTACAGGCGCCCGGCGTTCTGGATCATTGGCCTGTCTGTGGCCATGGGTTTAAACGTGTCGTTGGTCGTTAGCATTTGTTACCCACCGCATTTTGTGAATATCGGTTATACGGTCGCAGAGGCGGGCCTGTTTCTCGCGATGGGTGGCCTGGGAGGGCTGGTGGGCAAGGCAGGTATCGCCTGGCTGGGAGATGCAGGGCGCGGCTATGCCCCCTGGATTGCGGCTGCTTTGTTACTCGTGCAGATGGGAGGTATTTTATTGCTGCTTGTGGCCAATGGCGCCGCTGCAATATACCCGGCCGTATTTATGGTCGGGTGTGGGGCGGGTGGTTTTATTCCCATGCACCCCTACCTGAACAGCCGCTATTTCGATGCCGCGAATATTGGTCACGTGACCGGTGCCCAGGCGCCATTGTTCCTGCCCTTTGGCCTGGTGGGTGCACCGCTGGCGGGCCTGGCCTACGACAATCTGGGTAACTATCAACTGGTGTTACAGTGTCTTGCGTTGGTACTGTTTCTGGCTGCCTGCCTGGTGTTGGCACTGCCGCGTCAGTCAGCCCGCGCATGAATGCTAACGGAGCAAATTGAGACATTATGAATAAGTGGGAGACACTGGCGTCGGTGGAGATACCCAATAACGGCGGCACACTCACGCTGGCTCGACGGGCCGAGGAGTTCTCTATCCGGCTGTCGGGCATCCGCGGCGAATTGATGAACAGCCGTATCCATGGCTCGGAGGAAGCGCTGGCGGAACTGGGCTGCGCGCGACTGGGCACAGCGGATAAGCCGCGCGTGTTAATTGGCGGCCTGGGAATGGGTTTTACGCTCGCCGCAGCGCTCAGGGTGTTGCCTGCAATGTCACAAGTCACGGTGGCGGAGCTGATCCCTGAGGTTGTTGACTGGAACAGGGGGTCGTTGGGAGACTGCGCGGGAATGCCACTGCAAGACAGTCGCACCATAGTTCATGTTGGCGATGTGGCGGAGTTGATAGCTGCAAAGCCAGAGGCATTCGAGGCGATTTTACTCGACGTGGACAATGGCCCCGAGGGACTTACCCATAACGACAACCAGCGTTTGTATTCCGACTCAGGATTGAGGGCACTGTATGCCGCTCTCAGCCCAGAGGGCACCCTCGCAGTCTGGTCAGCCGGGCCTGATCCGCGGTTTGTCATTCGCTTGAAAAAAGCCGGATTTCACACCTCGGTTCGATCGGTGAGAGCGCGTCCTGGTAAGGGCAGCCACCACACCATATTCATAGGCAAGAAGGGCTCTGCGCCTTTATAGCCCCAGGCCTGGCTGTCGTGATAAATGATTCCCCGTGGCACCGATATATTGGGTACTGACAAGTTTACTTATTTTCGTTCACACAGTAGAAATTAAGAGCGGACAAAGACCACAAATAGCTGCCAAATCCGCAATGTAATAACAGTGTCTATAATAATCTATGTTTGGACGATAACTGACTGCCTGGAGTGATAGGAATGCATAGAGATACAGTCTTGATAACTGGCGCCTCATCAGGCATTGGTGAAGTCCTGGCAAAAAACTTTGCCCAGGGCGGCTTTGATCTAGTGCTGGTTGCGCGCAGTGAATACAAGCTCGAAATTCTGGCGCAACAACTCAAGTCTGATACGCAGGCAAAGGTGTGGGTCGAGCCCGCTGATTTATCCCGTCGCGGCGCCGCGAAAAAGCTTGCCACAAATCTGGGTAAGCAGGGTATAGAGGTAGATATTCTCGTCAACTGCGCCGGCGTGCTCGAGCACGGCAGCTTTGTTAAATTACCCGGCAGCTCCCACCAGGGCCTGATTGATCTTAACATTAGCGGTCTGACAAGCATGTTGACTCAATTTATTCCCCCCATGGTGGAGCGAAAGAAAGGACGTATTCTGAATGTAGCGTCGATCGCTGCCTTTCAGCCGGTACCTAGCCTGGCCACCTATGCAGCAAGCAAAGCTTATGTACTGTCGCTGTCAGAATCACTGGCTGAAGAGTTGGCGGGAACCGGCGTTTCGGTTACTGCGCTGTGCCCTGGCATTACCGCCACCAATATGCTCGAGAATGCCCAACAAAAAAGTAGCGGGCTTAAAATTCCTGCCTTTGTAGTGGGTGACGTTGAAGACGTTGCCGCCCAGGGCTATCGGGCCTGCCTCAAGGGTGATGTCATTTGCGTACCCGGCGCCGTGAATCTGGCCGCAACCTTGACGGGAAGAGCCACGCCGAAGTGGCTGTTGCGGCGTATTTACGGTGTAATGGGTCGATATACCTTAAAGTGAAAAAGGCACAGATACGTGCTGCGTGGTTAACTCGCCGTTAGCTGCAGGAGTCATCCATCAAATTTCATTCGATTGTCGGCTAAGGCTTACAGCTCATAACTCGTTGCCCGCTACTATAATTTAACTGAAACATACCGCGAGGAAGCGACAAATGATAAGAATGGGCGGCGCAGATGCGGTGATGTTATCCAATGAGACACCCAGCGCGTACATGCACACCTTCAAGGTGTCCATCCTGGATCCCTCCACCGACCCCGACGGCTGGTCTTTTGATAAATACTATGAAGACTTCGCCAACCGGATTCACCTGGTCCCCAGTTTCCGCTGGAAATATGCACACACACCCCTAGGAATAAACCACCCCATGTGGGTGGACGACCCCAATTTCAACCTGGCCTACCACGTGCGCCGGGTTGGCTGTCCCGCCCCCGGAGACCAACAGGCCCTGTGCAAGTTCATGTCGTCGGTGTACGCCTACCAGCTTGATCGCAGCCGTCCGCTGTGGATGTCATGGGTGGTAGAAGGATTGGCGGATGGCAAGGTGGCCATCGTCATGCTGCTGCATCACGCCTATGTCGATGGCGTGGGGGCGTCCTTCAACCTGCAGCGGCTCTCCAGTCCGGAGTACGGCTGGCAACCCGACGCAGTGCCGCCCTGGCAACCCCGACCCTGGCCGTCCTGGGGCAAGCGCCTGTGGTGGGGTATTCGCGACCTGCCCAGGGTGCTCGGTAAGCACCTCCCCAAAGTGGTTGCCGGCGTGCGCAAAAAGCAGGCGCTGGATCGACGAATTGCGCAGGAGGGCAGGCCGCCTCACCCTTCTCCAGGCATGATGCAACATACGCCCCTCAACGTATCACTGTCCTATGGGCGCACGTTTGTTTGCGACAGCATGCCTCTGGAGAAATTCAAGCGCGTGAGCAAGGGCTTCGGCGTCACCATCAACGACGTGTTCCTGTGTTGCGCCGCCGGGGCACTGCGCCGTTTGCTGCAGGACAAGGAGTACAACCCCAACAGGCACCCACTGATTGCCGGCACCCCATTTGCGGGTAAAAGACCGGAGGGTTGGCAGGGCCTGGGGAATTTTGCCACGGTTGATTACTGCTGGGTGCATTCTGAGATAGAGGACCCGGTTGCACGCCTGCAGGCCAGCCACAAGGCCGCTGTCGAGATGAAGGAGCACATGAAAGAAACCCTGGCCGCCGGAGTCGACCTTTCCTCGCTGTTCCAGATTTGCCCGCCCTGGGTGATGGGCCTGCTACGCTGGTATATCAACAGAAAGCAGGGTGGCATTGGTTTGTTCGGCAACCTGGTGCTCTCAAATGTGCCCGGCCCCAGGGAACCTGTTTACTTTAACACCTACAAGATGGATGGCTGGTTCTCCACTGGCCAGGTATTCGATGGATCTTCGGTGAATATCACCCTGTGGAGTTACTGCCAGGACGCGAACCTTTGCATCATGGCTGATGAGAAAGTTATTCCCGATGGCTGGGTTCCGTACAACTACTTCGTGGAGGAACTGGATACACTGTTAGCTCTGACCCCAGCCGCTGCTGAAGAGACGCGCAGCTCAGTCCAGACGGGCCAAAGCCCCTGACGCAATCAGGCGGTCGCTTCCAACACAATATTTGTAGCAGAGGTGGTGGCAATGCGAACAGATGAGAATCCCGCATCCTCCAAAACCCCGATAAGACGTTTTGGACCTGCCTGGGCACCCAGGCATAAGGCAACATCCTGAGAGCGCGAATTGGGTAGGCAGATAAGTGTTGATGCGCCATAAAATACGCCGCCCAATGCATGCAGATTGTCTTCCGTTTTATCGCCCGCCAGCGGCTCCACCACCATTAATGTGCCCCCCGGTGCCAGGCTTGCACGAATGTGTTGGGCAACGCCCACCGGATCACCCATATCGTGCAGCGCATCGAAAATACAGGCGAAGTCATAACCCCCGTTAGACGGAATGGTACTGGCATCTGCCTGATCGAAACTAATATTGTCTACCCCTGCCGCAGCGGCTTTGGCGCGGGCATCATCAATTGAGGGTCCGTGGATGTCATAGCCGAAAACCCTTGAATTAGGAAATGTCTCTGCCATCAATACGGAGGTTGAGCCGTGGCCGCAGCCGATATCAGCGATGGTTCCGCCGGCTTCAAGCTTCTCCTGTACGCCATCCAGTGCAGTAATCCAGTTCGTCACCAAATTTGCAATATACCCGGGGCGGAAGAAGCGATCGGTGCCACAAAACTGGCATGTATGCTGGTCGCCCCAGGGGCGTCCCTTGCCCGACCGGAACACATCGACTGCTGTTTCATGCTCCGCATACTGCGCAACGATTATTTGCAGTAGCCCATGCATATTGGCCGGGCTGTCCTCCGTCGCAAATACCGCTATCTGCTCCGGCGACAGGTAAAACTGCTCCGACTCGGGTTTGTAGTTAACATAGCCATTGGCAGCATTGGCTGACAGCAGCTCTTTCAAATAGCGCGAGTCCACGCCGGCGGTGGTTGCTATTTCGTCTACCGAATGGGGCTCGCCATCAGCCATTGCCCGATACACCCCGGTTTGATCACCGATATAAGCAAGTAAGCCCGATAACGCCGCATTCGCATTACCGACCACCTTGCCAGCCAGTTCGTCCAATTTTTCCAGGTTCAATTCGGCCATTGTCTGATCCCTCTTTTTTTCATGAGTGGTTACAGTTAGAAATGGCAATTGGGCGCTGAATTGAAGGCTTGCTGCCACTTTCACCGAGCATCAAGTATAGACGCTGTTGAGATCGGCGCCAGCCGGTATTAAGTGCCCGGCCTGTCTAGCGTAGACAGTGCCGGGCCGATGGGGAATCAGTTGAAGTTATACCCTACGGCAAGACCGTAGGTGCGCGGCTCGATGGTGAAAACATTGGTAAAGAGGCCTGAGGAAGGATCAGTCAGGTACATCCCCACCAGGTTATTGTCGTCCATTATGTTCCTGACAAAGGCGCGCACATACCAGTTGTTGTCAGGAGCGCTCAGGTTGGCCTGGGCATTCCACACATCCCAGCTGTCGATCTTATCCACGTTCAGGTTGAACAGGCGTGAGTACATTTCGTCCTGCCAGTAGTAGTCCACCCGCATTGAGAGTTGATAGTCCCGGGGCAGGATGAAGGTGTACTGGCCCCCCAGGCTCACTGACCACTCCGGAGAGTTTTGCAGTTGATTGCCGTCGAGGTCCTGGGAAATACCACCGGACACTGGTAGTCCGGCCTCAGCCAGGGCCGAGCAGGAGCTGAACTGTGAGCCGACAACAGCATTAAAGGTTGCAGGGTCTAAATCGACGATGCAGTTTGATGCATTGGAAAGGTCCTTGATCAGCGTGACATTCGGGTTTCCTGCGGTGGGATCGCGAGTATCGACACTCTCAAATCCTACCGCCTCACTATGCAGGTAGGCAAAGTTGGCATTTAACAACCAATGCTCATTGGGAGCGAACACGAACTCGGCCTCGGCGCCATAAATCTCGGCATCAGTGTTTTCGTTGAACGATGTGCGGTTCACAATCTTGGAGATCTGCATATCCTGGTAGTCGTAGTAAAACGCCGTCAGGTTCGCCTGCAGGGTGTTGTCGAGCAGGGTGTTCTTGAATCCCACCTCATAGGCGTAGACAAACTCGGGCTCGAACTCGGAAGCTGTGCCAGGGAATTCGATAGGATCGAAGGGCGGGTTGAAGCCTCCTCCCTTGTAGCCCCTTGAAATCGAGCCGTAGACCAGGCTGTCCTGGTTCATGTTCCAGTCCAGCACGATCCTGCCTGTGTACTCTTTCCATTCCTTATCGGTGTCGCGCTGTGCCACAGGAATGGGCAGGTCTGCATCGAGCGGCTGAATGATCGGGTCATTCGTATTTGCATCCCGGTTTAACAGGAACTGGCGGTCCTTGATCGCCTTGGAGTCGATGGTGTAGCGCGCACCAACTGTAAGCTTCAGGTCATCCGTGAATTGATAGTAGATCTCTCCGAACAGCGCCTCCGATTCGATCGTATAGTCATCGGTTGAGTTATTGAACTGCGGTGCGACCCAACCGGCACCATCCTGGCCCAGCACTGCGGCAGCGTAGGCCGGGCTGAAATAGTCAAACCCGGACGCAAACACCCAGTACTGGTTTTCGATATCAACATCCATGTAGAAGCCACCCACCAGGAAGTTCCAGGGGCCTTCGAAGTCAGACAGTATGCGTCCCTCCAGTGTGTACTGGGTGGTGTCCTGGTTGGACTGGTCATAGGCTTCAAAGCCAGGGCTCACGTCATTTACATACCCACCGATACTCCCTGTCGAATTATTCGAAGGGCCAGAGATCGGCCAGCCCTCGGTGAAACGGGCGGCATAGCTCTCGGGTGCAAAGACGGGAAACAGGGCAGGAATATCTGTCTGGGGCCCCACGTTCCACTGGTAGTCCATCTGCGAATCAACGGTAGTATCCTGGTAGCTGGCGATACCCGACAGGGTGTAGTTGTCCAGTCGGTGGCTCATCTGCAAGGTCACCAGGGTCTCGTCGGCCTTGTACTTGGGATCCCGGTCGGCATAAACCTTGCGATAATCCCGAGGCGACAGGCTGCGCTCGTTGGAACCAAAAGGGAACGCCCCCAGTGGCCCAAGCACCGCGTCGGAACTAAGAATATTGGCCAGTGTGGAAGATGGGTTGGGCTGGTCGAAATCGAGCTTGTCGGGGAGGCAGCCCAGCAAGGCGCTGGGATCATTGTGACACATGATCTTCTGGCTGCGGGTACGGGTGCTGTCCTCGTCGAAATAGGACACCATCAAATCAAACGTGGTGTTTTCCCCAGGGGTCCAGTTGAATGAGCCGCGCAGTGCATACTGGTCCCGCCCGTCGATATCATTACCGGTGTACAGGTTGTCGGTATAGCCGTCACGGTCCAGCCACAGGCCGGAGAAGCGGGCCGCAAACTGATCGCCCAGTGGTATGTTGATGAAACCATTCGCTTTCTTGTGGTCATAATTGCCGAATTGGCCCTCGATATTGCCGCTGAGCCCGTCGTCGATGCTGGCCCTGTTGGTAATCATGTTGACGGCGCCGCCGGTAGAGTTCCGGCCATACAGCGTACCCTGTGGTCCGCGCAATACCGACACCTGTTCCACATCGAAATATTCGGTCTCAAAAAGTCGGGGGGAAATCAGCGGCACTTCGTTGACGTGTACGCCTACCCCATTGTCTGCGGATGCAGCAACCAGGTTGGTGCCCACACCGCGGATGGCAAAATTGTTACCTGTAAA
>Ga0102815_10001977_pt1 | contig 12648 bp, 10 predicted proteins | sample ColrivemetaGS759_FD_79113 | JGI IMG/M metagenome (GOLD analysis project Ga0102815, IMG submission 79113) | Estuarine microbial communities from the Columbia River estuary - Ebb tide ETM metaG S.759 | ecosystem: Environmental > Aquatic > Marine > Intertidal zone > Estuary | place: USA: Columbia...
AAATTACATAGATTTTGTAAAATCAGTCTACAGTCATTATCCTAATACACAAATTGTATTGTTAAGTAGCCCAATGTTAGTTGAAGAAGGGAATGAAATAGTGATGAATTGTTTAAAAGAAATACAAACCTATTTTGCTGAAGGTACTCAGAAACCTATTTTGTTGTTTGAATTTGAGAATAGTTATAATGCTGGTTGTTCATGGCATCCAAGTGTCGAAGAACATCAGCAAATAGCTGATAAATTGATTCCATATTTTGAAGGAATTTTACTGAACGATAAGTGATATTTATAAAAGCAAAATAGGGTAAGTGATTCACTTACCCTATTTCTATCAAAATTTAACTATTTATTAAAAATAAACAAGTTAAATGCCTTTTGCTTATTTAAGCAATTCTTTATTAGCGTTTTTAATTATGGTTAATGTTGTTTTATCGGAAGCAAAAACAGAGTTTAAACCTTGTGGTTCTTGTGGTGGATCTGCACTAAAATCGTCACCATGTTGCCATTTACCACTTTCTGAATTTGTTTTGGCATAACCTGCAAACCCCCAAAAATTGAGTCCCGCTAAAGCGCCTTGAGCTTTTTTACTTTCAGTAATTCTTTCAAAAATAGCATTGTAAAAAGTATTTCTGTTTTCAATAGAAGCGCTTAGCGATAAACTTTCCTTTTCACGAGGAAAACCAAATTCAGACATAACAATTGGTTTTTGTAATTTTTGTGCAATTACAATGTGTTCATCCATATAAGCATTTGCTTTTTCAATAGATTCAGCAGTTGTTTCGGCTTCATTTTCAATATCGTACCAACCCCAGTTTTTAGGCCACATATGCATGGTTAAATAATCAATGTTTTTGTTGTTATGCAATCGTTCATACATGTCAAGATCTTGCAAATAACTAGCTTTTCCTTCAGCACCTGTTGAAATTAAATGAACAGAATCTAAACTATCCAATAAATCAACTGTTTCATTCAGCCAATCTGCAAAGGATTCTTCATGTTCAGGCGTAATTAAAACACGTGGTTCATTGGCAACTTGCCACGACATAATAGTATTGTCATTTGTATATTTTAAGCCTGTGTAGGTATTTGTTCTTCCAACAATAAATTTTACGTGCGTATAAAAAGCTTCTTTGCAAGGTTCGCAGCTGTGAAATTGTTTTGTGTAATTCATATATTCATCCCACGAATATTGCGGTAAAAAAGGGTTTGGCACAGTACCGTAACCATTCCACTCTAAATATTGTGACATACCACCAGACCAAATCCAATTGTTGTTTAAATACAATACAGCGTACATGTTTCTTTTACGCATTTCAGCCATTAAAAAATCTAGGCCATCTAATAAATCTTCATTGTATTTTCCTTGTTCGTATTGCAATGCAGGATGTACTCTGGAATCGCCGCCATCACCTTCAGCACCAACTAAAATTCGAAGATTATCAATGCCAATTTCTTTCATTAAATCCAATTCTTTTAGCAACCGTTCTCTGTCGCCAATATTTTTTGCAGCAATTAAGGGTCCGTACCAATAATTTGTGCCGACAAAATAATACGGCTTTTCGGCTTTATAAAACTGTGAATTTTTTACGGTAATTAATTCAACAGTGTTTAATTCAGGCTCTTTTTTGATTTCTTCTTTACAAGAAAAAAGTAATATAAAACAGCATATAAATATTATGGTTTGAAAGACTTTCATATTGAAATATTTTTATTAAGAATCATACAGGCTCTGGAGTTGTGATAAGGGGCTTTCCACATACCCATTTTATAATCGGAAGTACAAACGTTTCTGTTTTTATCAACGCTCCAAAACCATTCGCCATTGGTTTTGTCTATGATGTTTTTTTGAATGAAATTTAAAATAGCCAATGATTTTTGAAGGTATTTTTCATCTTTTGTTATTTCATAAGCATATTTTAAACCAACCAAAGCCTCAGCTTGTGGCCACCAATGTTTGTCGCCATCCAGTTTTTTGGTTTTAGGATTGTAATCATTAAAAACACCACCATCGGTATCCACACCTTCCTCAACAAAAGTATCGGCAATTAAAACGGCTACTCTTTTAGTTTCTTGAAGTAATTTTTCATTTTTAATTACTTTAGCGGCTTCAATTAATAACCAAGCTGTTTCAATATCATGACCGTAAGAAATGATATTGCTTTTTAAATTCCATTGTTCATCAAAAAACAGGTTTAAATGATTTTGAGTTGTTAAAAATTTATCTAAAAAAAGCTGAATCAATTCAGCCAATCGTTTTTTAAGCTTCGCTTTTGGGTATACTTTATATAAATTGGTATAAGCTTCCAATATGTGTAAATGCGTGTTCATTGTTTTTGCTTCATTTGCATCTTTATCGCTCAAACGCATGTCTTCAATAGGCGTCCAATCTTCATTAAAAGCTTCGATATAACCTTTGTTTACCTTGTCATTTGCGTGTTTTTCTATCAAATTGAAAATATCAATGGCCCAATCTAAAGCGTTGTTATTTTTTGAAAACATGTAATACTCAGACAAGGCATAAATCATAAATGCTTGTGCATATACTTGTTTTCGTCTGTTGATTGGCTTTCCTTCTGAATTGAGCTCCCAATAAACACCGCAATAAGTTTCATCTTTAAAAAAAGTTGTTAAATATTCATAGGAACGATCACAAACAGATTTGTATTTATTTGAGTTGAAATGATTTGAAGCTGCTGAAAAACTCCACAATATTCTTGAATTTAAAATAATTCCTTTTGAAGCATTTGGAACTATTTTGTTGAAGAAATCGCGTTCTCCCAAAAAGCCATCGTTTACTTCATCTATTGAATTTTTGGCCCAATAGTTTAAAATATTTTGAAGCTCAATGGCTAATGGATCCGATATTTTTTCAGCCAGTGGATGCATTAATAGAATCCTTTATTTTTGTCTACTAAATCTATAATTGTTTGAACAGAACCTGCTGATGTAAAAGTATCTTCAGGACTATTCATAACATAATCTGTCAATTTTTCAATGCTTGAAACTGCAACATGCATTCTGGTGTCCGAAGAAGCGTAATAAATGTAAACAGTTCCATCTTCATCATCAATCCAACCACTTGAAAACAATACATTTGAAACATCTCCTAAAGTTTCTTTATAATTTGGTGCCATAAAATAGCCTGCAGGTTGATGAGTTACTTGGGTAATGTTGTTTAAATCACTCATGAACATATACAAAACATATCGCAATCCAGCAGCGGTATTTCTAACGCCATGAGCCAAATGCAACCAACCTTTTGGTGTTTTAATGGGCGCAGGACCCAATCCGTTTTTTAATTCGTAAACTGTGTGGTACACTTTATTGTTGATAATGGTTTCCTTTTTTACAATCGGTTTTTTCATATCATCAACCAAACCAAAACCTATCCCGCCACCGTTTCCAATATCTATAAATCCATCTTGAGGTCTTGTATACAATCCATATTTTCCATTTACAAATTCAGGATGTAAAACCACGTTTCTTTGTTGACCAGAATTTGAAACCAAATCAGGTAACCTTTCCCATTTTAACAAATCTTTAGTACGCACGATACCTGCATTTGCTATTGCAGAACTGGTGTCACCTTTTGGCGCTTTAGGATCTTTGCGTTCAGTACAAAAAATACCGTAAATCCAACCGTCTTCGTGTTGAATTAAACGCATGTCATAAACGTTGGTATCTGGATTGCCTTCAATTTGAGGTATTACACAAGGTTTGTCCCAAAACTCGAAATGATCTATGCCGTTTGGACTTTCGGCCATTGCAAAAAAAGATTTGCGATCCACGCCTTCAACCCGAACACATAAAACATATTTATTGTTCCATTTCATAGCGCCTGCATTAAAAGTAGCATTGATGCCAATACGCTCTAATGCTAACGGATTTGTTTCAGCATTTAAATCGTAACGCCAATGAAGTGGCGCATGATTTGCTGTAATAATTGGGTTTTTATAACGGTTGTAGATTCCATTAGAAACGGAAACAGGCTTATTTTTTTTACTAATTAATTTAGCAAAACGTTTCTTTTCTTTTTGAAGGTTATTATTTTTCATCTTCATTTATTTTCAATTCATCTAATTTTTCATCCAAAGTATTCCACCAGAATTTCTTCAGCAAGAACAAGCAAATCACCAAAACAGCAATTGAAATATAAACAGGTGTACTTTGTCTAAAAATAACATACATAGGTAAAATTACCAGAGCAGTTTGTGCAATAATTCCAACAAAAACGTTGAGCATATCTCTTCCAAAATCGTTGTTCTTTTTAAAATTTGGATTTTCTAAAGCTAACTTATCATGTATTGGTTTCCAGAATCCCCAAGGGCGTACATTTTTATAAAATTCTTTTAAAACTTCTTCATTGGTTGCTGGGGCAGAATAAGTTCCAACCAAAGAACCAATCAATGAAATCACCAAAATTATTGGGAATAAATACAAGCCTAAAACATCAGGGAACAATTCAGGAACAATTCCTGCTGAAATTAATCCGGCTGCCATTCCCCAGAAAAATCCTTCCCCATTAAAACGCCACCAATGCCATTTTAAAATGTTCGCTCCAACATAACTTCCATATAAAACAGAAACTATCCATTGTAATACGGAGTTTACATCTTTGGCAAACAATCCTAAAACAATACTTACAATAACCACCACAATTCCAGTTAGGTAGTTCATATTTTTAATTTGTGTATTGCTGGCCTGAGGGTTTTTATATTTTAAATAAATATCGTTCACCAAATAAGCTTGGGCAGCATTTAAAGTACCTGCAAAAGTTGACATGAAAGCTGCAATTAAACCAGCTAACAGCAAACCTAATAAGCCAATAGGCACAAATTCTTTGATAGCAGTAGGTAAAATTAATTCAAAATCTATGTTTCCTGTGGAATTTAATAAGTCAAGTTTTTCGTAATAAACTAAAGCCAAAGCAGCAAAACCAGCAATCATTAAATAGCGGATTGGCATTAAAATAACCGACACAAATCCACTCATTTTTGAAGCTTCAGCTGCCGATTTTGTAGATAAAATCTTTTGCATATCATAGGTTGGTGCAGGACCAGCAATACTGACCAATACACCTTTAAAAACCATCATCATAAAGAAAATGGTAAATAAGCCAAAGCCATCTTCTTGAATTTTTTGATTTACTTCAGGAATAATAGTGCTCCAATCCATATTTAATTCCCATCCAAAAGTTGGGCTCATCCAGCCTTCAGGGACATTTAACATATGTGTTCCAACCGCTTGAAAACCTAAATAACCAATCACCAAGGCAGCAACAGTCATAATTCCAAACTGTATAACATCAGCCCAAACAATACCCGACATTCCCCCTAATAAAGAGTAAAAAACAGCGAAACATGTAAAAATAATTCCGTAGAAATGAGGTACAAATTCAGGCGAAACGGCAAAAGGAACATAATTGCTTACTACTTCCCAAGGAATAAATATTTCAATAAATTTTCCAAGTCCTATAAAGCCGTAAGCCAAATACCCTAAACACATAATTAAAGCAAAAACCACCACAATTATATGTGAGAGTTTTGCGCCTTTTTTAAAGCCAAATCTAGTTCCAATCCATTCGGCACCAGTTGTTGCATTTGATCTTCGTAACCATTTTGATAAGTAGACCATTAAAAATATTTGATTAAAAACGGGCCACAACCAAGGAATCCAGGCGCTTTTAATACCATACAAAAAAATTAAAGTTACGAGCCAAATGGTACCGGAAATATCAAACATTCCAGATGCATTTGAAAGGCCTAATAAATACCAGGGAATTGATTTTCCTCCTAATAAATAATCGTCTTTACTTTGTTGTGCTTTTTTTCGAAGTACCAATCCAATAATTACAATGGATAATAAATACAATAAAATAATGATAATGTCGACAGAGTGTAATATTTTCATTGGTTAGTTTAAGGAGTTAATGTCTTTTAAAAAAAGTGTTTTTGGCAGTTTTTCAAATTCAATAAAATCAGCTTCATTTAATTGACCATTATAAGGCATATAATGGTGTTTGGTATCGTAATTTCGCCAAGTTAGAACCCAGCAAATCCCTGAATTCTCAATAGCTGGATACAATACTTTAGTAAACCATTTTTCTGTTTGAAGTGATTCTAAACCAGTTTCAGTAAAAGCAAATAATTTATTTTTTTCAGTAGCTACTTTTTTAACAATTGCCAAATCGTTGGTTACAGATTTCACATAGTCTTCTGCATTATTGAAATCGTAAATATCCATTCCTAAAATATCAACATAATCATCGCCGGGATAATATGCTAAATAGGCATCGTTAGGATTTAATTTATTTGGAGAATAAGCATATAAAATATTGTGTAAATTGTGTTTGTCTCTTAGAAGTTGAACCGTTTCTTGCCACAAAGTGATGTAATCTTTTGGGTCACAATTTTCACCACCCCACCAAAACCATGAACCATTCATTTCGTGAAAAGGTCTGAAAATAACAGGAATCGCTTCACCATTGTATTGTAACGATGCCATAAAAGTAGCAACTCTGGATATCCACAATTCGTATTTTTCTCGCTCACTACCACCTTTTATAATGGATGAAACAGCTGTGGTTTTATCCCAGGAACTTCCTTCAGTAACGGGGTTTTGTAAATGCCAGCTAATGGTAATGATACCACCTTTTTTATGTGCATCAATTATCAAGTTCCGCATTAAATTAAAAGGAACAGTATCCAAATTATATTGTTTGTCTATCTCAATCCAACCTAAGTCAAAACCAAAAACGGCAGGAAAATCACCTGTAACTTTTTCAACATCGCTCTTTATAGTAGTTGGGTCGTCTTTATAATTCCATCCCAAACCGTAGGAAGTATCGTCTTGATGCCCAATTGCAATCCCTTTTTTTGAAATGTAAAATAGTCGTTTGTGTAATTCTTTAATTTGGTTTGAAGCATTTTCATCTACAAGATCTGGTTTTTTATAATCTTCATTGTAAAATGAATTGCATGAATAAAACAAAATAAAAAAGAAAAGGAAGGTTATTTTTTTTAAACTAATTGTAATCATTTTTAGGCTTTTAGATATGCAGAAATAACAATATGATGGTTTAACTAAGTAAAATTCAAATTTAGCCATAAGGCATTTGCTTTGTTAATATTATTTCATCAAAAAGCTAAATGATTATGACATTTTAATAGTATTAAATATCATATCCATGATTTAATAAGATTAATGGAAAGCAACTATTATGAATTTTTTTAAATGATAAATTAAGAAACGCAGGAAGTATTGTTTCTGAAAGTCATTTATTTTAGAAATAAAAATCTTGAAAATCACTTTTAACAAAACAGTTATGTTTTTTTATTGAGTAGGATCCTATCAATTTATTAGTGAGGATGCCTCTGCTTAACGTGTATAAAAAAAATTAAACGCCAGAAACCAGTCCTTTCAAATCTGAAATAGTTTCAGTTGGATTTTCACTTTTAAATACAAAACTTCCAGCAACAAAAGCGTCAACGCCCGCTTCTAACAGTTGTTCGATATTTTGATTGGTTACACCGCCATCAACTTCAATTAATGCATTTGATCCAGAAAATTCGATTAAAGCTTTTAATTGTTGCACTTTTTTATAAGTATTTTCAATAAAACTTTGTCCGCCAAAACCTGGATTGACACTCATTATTAAAACCAAATCTAAATCACAAATAATATCTTCTAAAACAGCAATTGGTGTATGTGGGTTTAAAGAAACTCCTGCTTTCATTCCGTTGGCTTTTATAGCCTGAACAGTTCTGTGCAAATGGGTACAAGCTTCGTAGTGAACAGTTAAAATATCAGCTCCAACTTTTTTAAAGTCTTCAATAAAACGATCGGGATCAACAATCATTAAATGAACATCCATCGTTTTTTTAGCATGTTTCTTAATGGCGCTAATTACAGGCATTCCAAATGAAATGTTTGGAACAAAAACCCCATCCATAACATCAATATGAAACCAGTCAGCTTTGCTATCGTTAACCATTTCAATATCTCTTTGTAGGTTTGCGAAATCAGCAGCTAAAATTGAAGGAGCAATAAATTTATTCATTTTCGTGTTTTTTGTTTTGCAAATATATGAAAAATCGCCATTCTTTTTGAAGGTGATTTTGAGGTGTTTTTAAACGAAGAATATTGAAAATGGGTTTGATATATACTATTTTAATGATTTTTTGAATTTAACTTGACATTATTAAGTAATTCATTACAACTGTTCATTATTTTCTACTACTGTATCTTCAATTGGAATGTAAATTTCTGTCAACCATTCTGCCGGATTTGCAGTTTCATTAGGACTCATCGTATAAATTTCAAAAGAATATCCTTTTTCAATAGCTGTATAACCTTTTTCGGTCAAAGTTTTGTAAAAGTTTGGCCATGAAACTGGTAAAAATTTATAATTTCCTTTAAAAATAATTTTAAATGTTTTTTGAGGTTCTAAAAAACCCGTTAAAACTTCACCTTCTGTAATAATCCTTTCTTTTACAGGGATACAGGCTGAAAACATGACAGTGTTATTGATTAAATCTATTTGATGATTTAAAGTAAAGGGTTTTCCAGAAGCTTCAATTTGATTAGTCGCCATGTAATTTACTATTTTAGGAAACATTTCGGCCATCTTTTTTGGAGCATCTGCATTTTTACAAGAAGTGGTTTGATACAAATAATAACCACCACCGTAATATACTTCGCCTTTATAATCAATTGAGTGTATATCCATTTCTTTGAGCAATTGTAGTTCTAATAATTCAAGTCCTCTTTGGTACAGAGGTGTCATATTTTTTTCTATTCCGCCATTCATCAACCAATGTATTTTTTTACCAAAGCTATTTTCTCCTCTCATTCCCCAAGTTACTTCAGTTGCTCCTTCAAATTCTGTCAAATTCCAGTACATTTCTGATGTGCTTTCTGAATCTAAATCAAATTGCTGAATTATTTCTTTGTTTGGAATTAACGAAATTGTTTTCACGGAGACATTACCATCTTTTTCTGCCCAAATATAGGATGCGCCAACACCAGAATTTACTTCAGAAGAAGCTACAATTGTTGAATCTAGTTCGTACCAAGGACTCCAATTTCCCCATTTGTTGAAATTGTTGATGTTTTTAAAAACAACTTCAGCAGGAACTTTCATAAGTCTTGTTTGTTTAATGTCGTAATTACTTTCTAAAGTTGCAACATACATAGAGGCTCCAATAATAATTACAAGTACTAAAAAGAAGATGTATTTAATAGATTTCATTTTGAAGAGTTGAAAAAGTTATCGTAAACAAAATTAAGGATTATTCATTAATAATTAAGCAAGAAATCTTAATGCATTGAAAAAGTAATCAAGGTAAATATGGCAATGATTAAAAAAATTCCGATAACAACTAAAAATGTATTTTTATAATGTTTTTTATGAATTTTTATATCCTTTCTATAGCTCCAAACCATAGCAATGGTAAAAGCAATTACAAAAAAGGCTGCAAAAATTAATTGTCCTTTGCTAAACATATTAAATGTGTATATTTAACATCAAAAGTACATAAATTTTCAATATGAATTTGCTTTACCGCATTTTCTGTTTATTTGAAAATTTGAATTTTAAAGAGAGTAAAAAATGAAGCAAAGTAAAAATGCATTAATTATTGGAGCTTCATCTGGAATTGGAAAAGAGCTTTCCAAATTATTGGTTGCAGATGGTTATAAAGTGGTAATTACCGGAAGACGCGAAAAATTATTACTCGAAATTAAAGCGACAAACCCTGAAATGTTTATTGTAAAGGTACATGATGTTACCGATTTGGTTGCTTGTGAAACTTTAATCGAAACAGTTAAAGAAGAATTAAAAACCATAGATTTAATTGTTTATAGTTCGGGTGTTGGTGAACCAAATTATAAATTGGAATGGGAAAAAGAATGGCCAACTTTGCAAACAAATGTATTGGCTGCAACTAAAATTTACGGATTGGCATATCAGATATTCAAAGAACAAGGTTTTGGCCATTTGGTGGGAATTTCATCAATTGCATCTATTCGTGGAAATCGACATGTTCCTGCATATTTTGCTTCAAAGGCCTATCAGGCAAATTATTTAGAATCGCTTTGGATGAAAGGAAAAAGAAGTAAAGCCGCAATTTATGTAACAGATATACAACCAGGATTTGTTGATACGGCAATGGCTTTGGGTGATACTTTTTGGATGGCTTCTTTGGAAAAAGCGACTCAACAAATTTATTCAGCAATTAAAAATAAAAAAAGAAAAATTTATGTTACCAAGCGTTGGAAATTGGTTGCATTTGTATTAAAAATTGTGCCCGCTCAACTACTCTATAAATTTTCTTAAATAAAATATAAACGATCAAGAATTACAATAAATGAAAAATAAATTAAAAGCAGTACAGGAATTTCATGAAGCATTCGGGCTTGGAATTGAACACAAACCAATTGCGAAATTAGATGATGCCAAATTAAAATTACGATTTGATTTAATGGCGGAAGAAAATGAAGAATATTTAGAAGCTGCAAAAGACAACGATTTGGTTGAAGTGGCAGATGCTTTAGGTGACATGCTTTATATTTTATGTGGCACCATTTTAGAACATGGAATGCAATATAAAATAGAAGCAGTTTTTAATGAAATTCAACGCAGTAATATGAGCAAATTAGATGCTAACGGTAAACCAATTTATCGAGAAGATGGAAAAGTGATGAAAGGCCCAAATTATTTTAAACCGAATATTTATGAAATAATTAATGAAAAATCTTAACATTTTTTTATGTTAATTTTAACTTAAAAAACGTTTTTTTACATGTTTAAAATTTAAATTAATTAATCTATCCTAATAATATGAAAATAATACTAAAAAGTTTAATGTTACTTTCTTCAGTAGCACTAATTTCTTTGGCAACATCTTGCAAAAGTGAACTTAAAATTGAGGATGAAAAAATACCTGGAATTGTTGTCGAAAACATGGACACTTCTGTGCGTCCTAACGATGATTTTTTTAGATATGTAAATGGTAGTTGGTTTGATAAAACCATAATTCCAGATGACCATTCATCTTGGGGTGGCTTTAACGAATTACGTAAAAAAACAGATGCTGATGTGCTTGCTATTTTAAATAAAGCCATTGAAGAAGATAATTTTCCTAAATTAAAAGATGCTCAAGGGAATTTAACCTTAGAATCTGATCAAAAAAAGGCTGTGAATTTTTACGAAAGCATTATGGACACAGTTGCTAGAGACCAACAGGGAATTGAGCCATTAAAGCCTTTTTTGAAAAAGATCGATGAAATTAACAGTATTGCCGATTTAGAAACTTTTTTAGTTGAAATGGCGCCTTACGGTGGCGCAGGGTTTTTTGATTTTTCTGTTTTCAACGATTTAAAAGACAGTAAAATGAATGCGGGTTATATGGTGCCTTCAGGTCTTGGTTTATCACGTGATTATTATGTGGATCAGGATGAAGATACCAGCCAAAAACGAAAAAAATATATTGCTCATATTACCAAAATGCTGCAATATTTTGGCGATACTTCAGAACAGGCAGAAAGTAATGCTAATAAAATTTTTCAATATGAATACGGTTTGGCAGTACCTCGTTTTACAAAAGAAGAATCAAGGGATACTCGAAAATTATACAATCCAAAATCTATTGCTGAGTTAAGTGATTTAACACCAACAATAAATTGGAAAAAGTATTTTAAAGGTCTTGGTATTGAAAATATTGAAAGAGTAATTGTAATGCAGCCACAATATATGGAAGCTGTTGATGGGATTATAAAATCAAGCGCGATTGATGATATTAAATTGTATTTACGATGGACAGCAATTGACCGTGCAGCAGGTATGCTGAATAGTGAGATCGAGCTTACTAATTGGGAGTTTTATAATAAAGAGCTAAGAGGTGAAAAAGCACAAAAACCTAGAGATGAAAGAGCTTTAGCCTCATTAAATGGAAACATTGGAGAAGCGCTTGGTAAATTATATGTTGATGCGAAATTTCCGCCTGAAGCAAAAGCAAAAGCTGAAGAAATGATTGCCAATGTAATGTTAGGATTTGAAAAACGAATCAATGCTTTAGACTGGATGAGTGAAGAAACGAAGATAAAAGCCATTGAAAAGCTGCAGAAAATGACTGTTAAAATAGCCTATCCAGATAAATGGAAAGATTATAGTGCTTTGGATGTAAAAGATCTAAAAGATGGCGGTTCCTATTTTCAAAATTCTGTAAATATTACAAAATGGAATTTTGAAAAAGATATGGAAAAATTGGGTAAAGAAGTTGATAGAAGTGAATGGGGTATGGCACCGCAAATTGTGAATGCTTATTTCAATCCGGTAAATAACGAAATTGTTTTTCCAGCAGCAATTCTACAACCACCTTTTTATAATTATACCGCTGATGAAGCTGTAAATTATGGAGGAATTGGAGCCGTGATAGGTCACGAAATATCACACTGTTTTGATGATCAAGGGTCAAGATTTGATGCCGATGGAAATTTATCTAACTGGTGGACAGAAGAAGATGCGGAACAATTTGCAGTTTTAGGAAAAAAATTAGTCGATCAGTATAGTGAAGTTGTTGCAATTGAAGATGTGAATTTAAATGGGGAGTTTACTTTGGGAGAAAATATTGGAGATTTAGGAGG
>Ga0102815_10001983_pt1 | contig 12632 bp, 7 predicted proteins | sample ColrivemetaGS759_FD_79113 | JGI IMG/M metagenome (GOLD analysis project Ga0102815, IMG submission 79113) | Estuarine microbial communities from the Columbia River estuary - Ebb tide ETM metaG S.759 | ecosystem: Environmental > Aquatic > Marine > Intertidal zone > Estuary | place: USA: Columbia...
ACCATTTTTTCTGAAGAAGCTTTAAACCTAAGCACAAAAGCAACGGCAGTTGAATTAAAAACTTCTATTTATATCAATGATGGAAATGGAGGGTTTACATCTATCCCACTTCCAAAGCAAGTTCAAATGTCACCAATATTTGCCATTGAAACTGGTGATTTTGATTTAGATGGTGACATAGACATAGTCCTTGCGGGAAACTTATTTAGGGTAAAACCAGAAGTGGGCAGGTACGACGCTAGCTTTGGAACATTTTTAGAGAATACTGGAAATGACACCATTGGAACACCCATATTTAAGGTCACTCCAGGAAACAAGGGGTTAAAAGTAACTGGAGAAGTGAGGTCAATTCAAAAGACTAACAACACCCTATTATTTGTTAGAAACAGTGATGCTATTTTGAGATATAAATTCTAAAATGAAAAAACACTTATTATTACAGATCACCAAAAACACTTTTTTGCTCACAGCCCTATTTGCTGTGCTTCAAAGTTGCGAATCTCCAAAAGAAGTTTCGCCAGTATATTTTAATTCCATTACAGCAGAACAAAGTGGGGTAGATTTTGAAAATACTTTAACGCCCAGTGCAGACTTAAATATTATAGAATACCTCTATTTCTACAACGGTGCAGGAGTGGCCATTGGAGATTTAAATAATGATGGATTAGAAGACCTGTTCGTCACTGGAAATCAGGTTCAAGACAGGGTCTATGAAAACTTGGGAGGGCTTAAATTTAAAGACCAAACAGCTACTGCAGACATAAATACACAAAACAGTTGGTCAAATGGGGTTACCCTGGCAGATGTCAATAACGACGGCCTATTAGATGTTTATGTGTCTGTTGTAGGAAATTATAAAACACTTAAAGGACACAACAAACTGTTCCTAAACCAAGGTGATTTTAAATTTAAAGAAATTTCAAACGAAGTACATATTGACTTTTCAGGATTTGGTACCCAAGCGAGTTTCTTTGATTATGACAACGACGGAGACTTGGACCTCTACTTACTCAACCATACCGTACACACACCTAGAAGTTATGGAAAGACGGAGAAAAGGGTAGAGAAAGATGCGCTTTCAGGAGATTTATTATTTGAAAATACACTAGAAACGGGTGTTTTAAATTTTGTGAATGTCACACAGGCTGCAGGGATATACAACAGCCCATTGGGATACGGATTGGGATTGGCTACCGCAGATTTAAATAAAGATGGATTCATTGATATTTACGTTGGAAATGATTTTCACGAAAACGATTATATCTATCTCAATAACGGAGACAAAACCTTTAGAGAAGCCAGTGCGGAAGTGACCAGTCATAGTAGTAGATTTACCATGGGATTAGACGCTGCAGACCTTAATAACGACGCATTAATTGATGTATTTACATTAGATATGATGCCCGATCAAGCCGCTATACTCTTAAAATCTGGTGGTGAAGATTCAGATAAAGTGGCTCAAATTAAAGAGGGTTTTGGATTTCAGCCACAGTATTCCAGAAATAATTTTCAATTAAACAACGGAGAAGGGGCTTTTCAAGAAATAGCCCTACTCACAGAAACTTATGCCACAGACTGGAGTTGGTCTGCGCTTATTGAAGACTTTGACAACGACGGGCTTTCAGATATTTTTATTAGCAACGGTATATACAGAAGACCTAATGATTTAGATTATATTAACTACCTAAGCAATGTAAATTTTAGCCAATACAACCAAGACCAACAAGACCTTCTAGAAAAAAAACTAATTGATGAAATGCCCCAATTAGAAATTGCCAACGTACTGCTGTATAATGAAGGCGGGCTAAAATTCAAAAAATATACAGAAGCAGCTGGACTAAAGAACAACTACTCCAATGGTGCTGCCTATGCAGATTTGGATTTAGATGGAGATATAGACCTAGTGGTGAACAATATCAATAGCCCTTTAGAGATCTTAGAAAACACTCAGGACCCTATCACACACAATTTTGTTGGGCTACAATTGGTTCCAACACAGGATATACCAAACACTAGTGGTGCAAAAGTGACCCTCTTTGCGGGGCAACAAGTATGGTACAAAGAGCTGAGTGCTACTAGGGGTTACGCATCGGCTTCCAGCCAAAATATTCACTTTGGAATTGGGAAAAACACCGCTGTTGATTCCATCGCTATAATTTATCCTATTGGTGGAAAACAAACCATCAAAAATGTTTCTATCAATACCTATCAAGAAATAAGTGCGCTTATAAACTCAAGAATAGCGCCAACCAAAACAGACAAAAACAATACGGGGGCGGTTGTAGACTTTCCATTTACCCACCTAGAAAATAAATATTACGACTACGAAAGAGAGCCTTTAATGTTGGAAAAACTCTCTACAGAAGGGCCTTGTTATGTATTTGAAGATTTTAATGGAGATGGTTTAAAAGACCTATATATTGGAGGTGCTAAATACCAAGAAAGTGCTTTTTATACTCAAAATAAATCAGGTGATTTTACTGCAGAGATTAAAAAAGTCATTACGGAAGACGCCCTTTATGAAGACGTAGACGCTGCCGCTATAGATTTTGACAATGACGGAGATTTAGACCTCTATGTAATGAGTGGCGGCAATGACAGTCCTGAAGGAGATATTCAATTGGTAGACAGACTTTACATAAACGACGGAAAAGGAAATTTCACGAGATCCAAGGCCAATTTACCTATGGCCAATGGAGGAAGCATCGCTGTGGCAGATTTTGACAATGACGGCTTTTCAGACTTGTTTTTAGGATTTAGGTCTGTGCCTGGAGCCTATGGTATTTCACCCTCTAGCGTTATTTTAAGAAACACCCAGAAAGGTAATTTTGAGCTTCTGGCCCGTAAAGACTATGGAATGATCACTGACAGTGCTTGGGGAGATCTTAACCAAGACGGTTTATTGGATTTGGTGCTGGTTGGAGACTGGATGCCCATTACTGTTTTAATTAACAAAGATGGTAGAAATTTTGAGAATCAGACAAAGGCATTGGGCTTGGCTAATACACAAGGCTTGTGGAATACTGTTTTATTAGAGGACTTAAATGGGGATAATAAACCAGATATAATTGCAGGAAACGCTGGTTTAAATATGAAAATTAAGGCTTCTGAAAAAAACCCTGTAGAAATATATCTAGAAGATTTTGACAAAAATGAACAACTAGATCCTACCATATTTCACACTTTCGAAGGGGAGCACATCCCATTTGCTTCTAAGGATATGCTCAGCAAGCAAATGCCCATGCTCAAAAAGAAGTTTACTTCCTACACCTCCTTTTCTAAGGTGAGAGAAATAGGGCAACTATACAGCAACCCACCTGCTGAGATAGAAACCAAATTCCTCAAAGAACTGCGCTCTATGGTGTACCTAAATAACACTACTTTCCAAGGGGTGCCTTTACCCATTGAAGCCCAAATGAGCAGTATTGAAGACTTTTATTTAGACAAGCAATCCGGCGCTATACAACTGTATTACGTTGGGAATTATAAAGGTTTTGTAATAGAATTAGGAAATACACCTGCAAATACTGGCGGAATACTATCCGAATTTAACGGAAATACATTTACAAAAAACAACAGTTTACCCCTGCCTCCTTTTATGGAAGCAAGGGCAATTGGGCCTTTAAACAACAACAAATTATTGGTGCTTTTCAACAATGACAGCGCTAAAACTATTGACTTAAACCATAAGTAAAATGAAAGTAATCAAATCACTTCTTTTATGTAGTGCTGTCTTTTTTAGCCTATTGGGCTGTGAAGAAAACAACACCTATAAAGCGCGCTTAAAAGACCCTCAGCTATTTCACAATAGCATGCAAGCACTGTCAGATGTAATCGTGTACGATATTTTTTCTCCTCCTGTAGCTTCTAGGGTATATATGTATCCTACTATTGCTGCATATGCTGTCATGCAAAAACAATATCCTAAAAAATATGAGGATATGGCCGGACAACTCAGCGACTTTAAAACCATCCCGGAAATAAACGACCCAGACATTCATGCAGAATTGGCTGCCATTCACGCCTTTTTAAAAGTAGGTACTGCCTTAATTTTTTCAGAAAATAAAATAATAGAATACAAAGATTCCCTATACGCTAGCCTAGAACAAGACGGACTACCTTCAAGTGTAAAAGAAGCTTCATTGGCATATGGGGACTTAGTTGCTGCGCATATTTTGGCGTGGGCAGACACTGATTTTTACAAACAAACCAGAACCTTTCCAAAATATACCATACAAGAAGGTACTGCTTTTTGGAAGCCTACCCCTCCTGATTATATGGAAGGAATAGAGCCACACTGGAATAAAATAAGAACGCTAGTTTTAGATACGGCGGATCAGTTTGAACCAGCCCCTCCTTATCCTGTAGATATGAGTAAAGACAGCCCATTTTACAAAGAATTGATGGAGGTGTACGAATTGGGTGAAAAAATAGATGGAAGCACAGAAGCTACAGAAATTGCCAGCTTCTGGGACTGTAACCCTTATGTATCTCACCACAGAGGACACGCCATGTTTGCTACAAAAAAAATCACCCCAGGAGGGCACTGGATTGGGATTACTAAAATTGCTGCCAAACAGGCACAAAGTAATATGGATGAAAGCATTAACGCCTATGCTAGGGTATCTATTGCCCTATTCGACGGTTTTATTTCATGTTGGAATACCAAATGGAATACTTTAATTGTAAGACCAGAGACCATTATTAACGAGTTTTTAGATGAAACTTGGTTGCCTTTGCTTCAAACACCTCCTTTTCCAGAATATACCTCTGGACATTCTGTAATCTCAAGGGCTTCTGCCGTAGCACTCACTGACATTTATGGTGACACCTTTTCATTTGCAGACACCACAGAAGAGGTTTATGGATTAGGCGTGAGGTCTTATGACTCATTTATTGCGGCCTCAGAAGAGGCTGCTGTGTCTAGACTTTATGGAGGGATTCATTATAGAAGGGCTATAGACGAAGGGGTAAAACAAGGAGATGCTGTAGGTAAATTCTTGGTAGAGAAATTAAAGACCTTAAAATAAAGTATATTAGACAAAAATAATCATTAACCAAATTATCACATATGTTAGGAATTTTATCTTTTGTTGGGTTTACCCTTTTGGTAGCCGTTGTAGCTTATTTTGCCACTAGAAAAACCAACGAACAATCTTCAGATGGCTATTTTCTTGGCGGAAGAAGTTTAACTGCTGGCGTAATAGCGGGTTCACTATTACTCACCAATTTGTCCACCGAACAAATCGTAGGGCTCAATGGCTCTGCCTATGAAAGTGGTTTATCTGTAATGGCCTGGGAAACCCTCGCCGCTATAGCTATGGTAGTTACCGCTATTTTTTTATTGCCCAGATATTTAAAAGGAGGGCTTACAACAGTTCCGCAATTTTTAGCGACCCGTTTTGACGTCACTACAAAAACAATTACCTCTGTACTTTTCCTAACAGGATATGTAGTGGTTTTACTGCCTGTAATTTTATATTCAGGGTCTGTAGCCATTAGTGGGATGTTCAACATTCCGGAACTATTAGGTGTCACTGAGACAGAAGCTTTATGGATTTGTGTCTGGGGCATAGGGATTACAGGTGGAATATATGCGGTATTTGGTGGTTTAAAAGCCGTTGCTGTATCTGATTCTATAAATGCCATTGGCCTTTTGATTGGGGGGCTTATGATTCCTCTTTTTGGCCTCATGGCTATTGGAGACGGAAATGCTTTAGACGGTCTAAATATTTTGGTCCAAGAAAACCCAGACAAGTTTAAATCCATGGGTAGTGAATCCGACCCAGTACCTTTCCACACTATTTTTACTGGGATGATGCTGGTGCAATTATTTTATTGGGGAACCAACCAACAAATTATTCAACGAGCACTCGCAGCCAAAAACTTAGCTGAGGGCCAGAAAGGACTTATGTTAGCCGCATTTATTAAAGTATTGGGTCCTTTATTGGTGGTATTGCCCGGACTCATTGCCTATCATTTATTCGAAGGGAGCCTTGAAAAGGCCGATACCGCCTACCCTATGCTCGTAGCAGAAGTATTGCCTGAAGCCTTGGTTGGGTTTTTTGCCGCAGTACTCTTTGGGGCCATTTTAAGCTCCTTTAACTCTGTGCTCAATAGCTCCGTTACCCTGTTTGGTGTAGACATTTACAAACAACACATTAACCCAGAAGCCAGTGAGCTTCAAATGGTTAAAAACGGAAAACGCTTTGGGCTAGTTTTAGCGATTGCTGCTATGTTTATAGCACCATTAATTGCTAATGCCGGAACATTATTTGACTACCTTCAAGAAGTGAACGGAATTTATAGTATTCCCATCCTGACCATTATTTTCGTGGGTTACACCACTAAAAGGGTTCCTGCAATAGCAGCTAAAGTCGGTGTTGTATCAGGCTCACTATTGTATATCATTAGCCAGTTTGTACTTCAGCCAATGGTAACAGACAATGGGGGAACTTACCCACATTATTTGGACGTTATGGCCATATTATTCTTGCTCAATACGGCAATAATGTTAGTGATTGGTCAATTAAAGCCTATGGCAACTCCTTACGAATTGAGCTATACCAAACAAGTAGACATCCTTCCTTTTAAATACGTCAAAGAGGTTGGAATAGCCATCTGTGTTTTGGTGATTGGCGTATACTTATACTTTGCCTAACAGCTTAATAAACACTCAGATACTGTATTTAAAGCGCGGCCTAAAGGCCGCGCTTTTTTTTAACGTCCTTTTAAAACATTAAGAGCGGCTTCTTTTATACCTTTGTTGTATGGGTCACAAAAAATTAAGCTATTTTTTTCTATTCCTACTCATAGGCTGTGGTTCCTTATGGGCACAAGAAAACACCAGTAAACGGGTAAAAATAGGTGACAACAAAAAAGAAAAATCAGGGGAAACACCTTTTAAACTGCCCCCTCCAAACAGCAAAAACACCCCTGAAAAACTCTTGTATCCTGTAGCGGAAACCTTAGAAAAAAACGGTATTAAAATGCTTCCTGACAGAACTTTGGTCCAAGCAGGCGCTTACTTAAAAATAGACCCAAAAATACGAGAAAAAGAAAGCAAGAAAGCCAAAAATTACTTTGGCAATGTGAATTTAGGTGCTGTAAAAACGGTGTCTAAATTTGTTGGTGTGGTGTGTAGGGACCACGAATACGTAGATGGAGATCGTGTAAGAATATACCTCAACGGCGAGATTGTAGCACAGAATCTTTTCCTAACTGCTGGTTTTCAAGGAGTTAATGTAGACCTCAAAGAAGGTGTAAACACCCTAGTTTTCGAAGCTTTAAATCAAGGTGCCTCTGGGCCAAATACAGCTCAGGTAGACGTTTATGACGAAAAGGGAAACCTAGTACACCAAAACATCTGGAACCTTTCCACTGGGGCTAAAGCTACTATGGTTCTGGTGAGAGAATAAGAACCCTCCAAATTGTAAATCAGTAGCGACTTTTTAAGTTTTAAAAAAGCCTATTCCCCCGGATGGTAGCTTCGCTGAGCATCTTTTAACACGGCTTCTTTATAAAAAAGTACTTCCTTAAAATTAGCCTCTGCATAACGAGACAGCTGGTCTCCAAAATGGGGCGAATTTAGATCGCCACTCTGCCCGCCAGCTAAAATACTTTTTGCTTGTAGTTTTTCTCCAAAAGAAACTACTGCAACAAAACTATTCCCTCTGGTTCCGTAAATCTTCTTTGTATTATTGGTGTACCTAGCGCCATAAGCTGCCAAGGCACCCCATCTACCAGAAGCAAAACCAATGGGGGTACTGGGCAATGAATCATTAAATGCTTGTCTGGGGTCTCCGTTGAGCCTTTGGTATCTATTCACACTGCCCCAAGGGGTATTCCAGGTACCAAAATCTGCATTGAGCTGTTGTAGCGTTTCCTCAAAAATAGCCAAACGTTCTTTTTCAGGAGAGCCACTACCAAAATAGGTCATGAGTTCCATGTCTGACATGGCAAAAGGACGCACTCCTTTTTGACCGTAGCGGGTACCGTAAAAATGAGCCAAAGTCATGGCTACCGAATCTTCAGAAGTTTTAAAATCCCATTGCCTCAATATTTCAATGGCTGCATTCATTTCTCCAACAGAACTACCCCATTGGTCAAATGCCTTCACTAAACCCGGAATTAAAGCCTCAAATGCAGGTAAAAATGGATCATGAGCTAGGGTGATAAGTCCGTCTAAATCAATTTTATTTATCTCACTTAGCAATGAAATAGCGTGTACCCCTCTAAAATTTTCTTGGTCTTTAGACATATATACCGGATAGTCCTCAGGTTTAGGACTGTATTGTAATGCGGCCGTATAAGGAGTTGAATTACAATTTTGCAACCAACCGTTCTCTGGATTTAAAAGCAATATATTCTCTTCAACAGTATGTAGCCCCTGCCAATCAGTAGCTGGATTACTACCATCTACGGGTTGGGAAAAGTCAAAAGCTACATCTCTTTTAGGCACAAAATTTCCATGGAAATAAGCAATATTACCCTCTGCGTCTGCATAAACCGTATTGTTAGATGAATTGGTTCTCAAATCCATCATTGCTTTAAAGCCTTTATAATTGTTCTGCTTTGTTCTGATAAATGATTGTTTTAATGCGGTCACAGGGTCCCACATCATAGCAGAGGCAACCCATTGCCCCGCTTCCATATGGGTAATTGGACCGTGGTGTGTTCGGTACTTGGGAAAAGATTTTTCTTGAATAATCCCCAAAGAATCTTTGAATTTTAGCCTTACTTCGGATACAGACACTTCTCTTTGTTCTTCCCCGTATAAATAAAATAAGCCCGCTTCATTTTGAGTAATGGTCTCCAAGTATTCATCCATCACGTCTGTATAAGTGGAGGTATGCATCCAAGCTGTTTTCTCATTAAATCCCTGATATACAAAAAATTGTCCCCAAGTAACTGCACCATAAGCTGCCAAACCTTCTTCGCTATTTACATGCACTTCTCCCCTAAAGAAAAATGAGGTATGGGGATTAATTAAAAGCATGGCGTCTCCGCTTTTTGTATGGGATCCAGAAATGGCTATCCCATTTGATCCAGCTGGTTCCTCCTCAGATGCAGCTAGAGCAATAGCTAAGGCTTCTTCTTTTGGAAGGGCAGCAGCATTTTCATAAAAGGCACGTATTTTTTTTTCAGAAATACGTTCAATATCTCCCCCAATAGACCCCTCTGAAAAATACATAGGCATCCATGGTTCAAAATGATCAATGAGTTTTGGACGGACGTCTGGATGTGTTTTTAAATAGAAATTTATTCCATCTGCAAAAGCCATACAAAGGGCTTTAATGTCCTCAGGAGCGTTTTCGTACATGGCTTTAGCCTCATCTGTAGTCATAAATAATTTAGCCCTGAGGTCTGAATAGATGGCACTTTCCCCTTCCACCTCTGCCAACCTTCCAATGGCCCATATATAATTGTCTTCTACCCGTTGAAAATCATCTTCGCACTGGGCGTATAACAAACCAAAAACAGCATCTGTGTCTGTCTTTCCATATATGTGGGGTACCCCAAATGAATCCCTGATAATAGTGGTTTGTGCTGCATGCTTCTCCTGACGCGTGGAGGCAGTGTCTTGAGGCTCAGAACAGGCGGTAAGCAATAGGAATAAAAAAACAAAAATAGGTTTCATTTCAATGGGTTTTTTAAAGTGTTAGCTATTTAATCTTCAAGAAGATAGTGGTGGTTTTTTTTCTAAATCAATAGCTAGAAAGGTACAAAAAAGTACCTTTACCCTATAGATCAAAAAACACAAATGACTCCAAATAAAAAAAGCCATACAACAAAAGACAAAAGCAAACCCAAAGTTTCTATTTTACAAGCCTTTACAACCATTATTTGGCCCAGAAGAAAAATGGTTTTTGTAGGTTTATTACTAATAGTCATAAGTAAAATAGCCAGTTTTGTTGCGCCACTGTCTTTAAAAGTTTTGATGGATGAAATTATTCCTAACAAGGAATTGGACAGACTTAAAATATTGATTGCCGTTGTTATAATAGCCATTCTGGTACAAGCGATCACTTCATTTTTACTGACAAAAATTCTCTCTGTACAGGCCCAATACCTCATTGCGGAATTGAGGGCTCAAGTGCAAAAGAAAATTCTGGGCCTGCCCATTCGATTTTTTGACAACACCAAATCTGGGGCTTTAGTCTCACGGATAATGACCGATGTAGAAGGGGTTAGAAATTTAATTGGAACAGGCCTTGTGCAATTGGTAGGTGGTACCATCACAGCCGTAGTCTCTCTAATTTTGTTGCTGCAAATAAGTGTGTCTATGACCTTATTCACACTCATACCTTTGGCTATTTTCGCCATCATTGCTCTGAAAGCTTTCAAAGTAATTAGACCTATTTTTAGGGCTAGAGGAAAAATCAATGCAGAAGTAACGGGAAGGCTTACAGAAACACTTGGAGGTATTCGAGTGATTAAGGGATTTAATGCAGCAGAACAAGAGGCCTTGGTTTTTGAAAAAGGGGTGCACGAATTGTTTGTCAATGTAAAGAAGAGTCTCACCGCTACAGCTTTTATGACCTCATCTGCCACATTTTTATTAGGGCTGGCCACTACAGGCATCATGGGAATTGGCGGATACAAAATTATGATGGAAGCCTTGACCTTAGGAGAATTCCTGAGTTTCACCTTCTTATTAGGGCTCATGGTAGCACCTATTGTTCAAATGAGTAATATTGGAAGCCAACTTACAGAAGCTTTAGCTGGCCTAGACCGAACGGAAGAGCTCATGAACGAAACTGGTGAAGCAGAGGATCCTTTGCGTACCATCCAACTAAAAAAGCTTCATGGAGCATTAAGTTTTAAAGAGGTGTCTTTTGCCTATGAAGAGGAAAAAGATGTATTACACAGCATTAGTTTTAACGCAGCAGCAGGAGAAACCATTGCCCTAGTGGGTAGTTCAGGTTCTGGAAAATCTACCATAGCTGGCTTAGTGGCTACTTTTATTAATCCCGATCAAGGAGAGATTACCATAGATGGCCACCCGCTTAGGAAAGTGACCTTAGAGAGTTATAGAAAACAATTGGGTGTGGTATTGCAAGATGAATTCCTTTTTGAGGGGACTATTAAAGAAAATATTTTATATGCCAGACCTAATGCCTCAAATGAAAGTCTTTTAGAAGCAGTCAATGCTGCTTATGTCAATGAATTTACCGATCGTTTTGACGCTGGTTTAGACACTTTAATTGGCGAGAGAGGCGTGAAATTATCTGGCGGTCAAAGACAGAGAATTGCCATAGCTAGAGCTATTTTAGCGAACCCATCTATCTTGATATTAGATGAAGCAACCTCTAACTTAGATACAGAAAGTGAGGCGCTTATTCAAAAAAGTTTGGCTACTCTCACTGAAGGCAGAACTACTTTTGTCATTGCTCACAGGCTAAGTACCATTAGAAAAGCCCATAAAATTCTAGTGATTGAGGGAGGTAAAATTGCGGAGCAAGGGACTCACGACCAACTGATCGAGGCCAAAGGAAGGTATTTTGACCTGTTTACCTACCAGGCAAAAATTTAACGTATCAATGTTGCGTTAATTGTTCCACTTAGAAAAAAATCCCACTACCTTATTGTCTGTGTACTTGAACTATTGTACCCTATAGCTTAGACCAGCGAATGGTACATCCCTTTTTTTAAAACAGTCCTAACTATTCCTCAGGGGCCAAGGTTATTTTTAATCCTTCTAAATTTTCTGTAATAGGAATTTGACATCCTAATCGGCTGTTGTCTTGCAGGTGAAATGCTTCAGACAACATGGCTTCTTCTTCCTCAGACATTGGCTCTAAATGATGGCTGGAGGTCACATAACACTGACAGGAAGCGCACATGGCCATTCCGCCACATATCCCTATAGTTCCCTCTGGAGCCAATTCATAGGATCGCACCAATTCCATTAGATTCATGTTCATATCTGTAGGTGCCAACACTGTATGGGATTGGCCTGTTCTATCTACAATGGTCACTTGAATATCCTGTGCCATACTTATTCTATTTTTTTAACAACTGCCTTAGGGGCTTCTTTTTTAGTTCCGTCAAATCCCGTAACACCTCCTACAGTAGTGTATTTCATGACGTACCTTTTGTTGGGAAATATACGGCCGTAAGCACTTTGACACATAAGCGTAGCTTCATGAAAACCACAGAGAATTAATTTTAGTTTTCCTGGATAGGTGTTGACATCTCCAATGGCATACACGCCAGGTATATTAGTCATATAATCCAATGTATTGTCTACCACAATGGCATTTTTTTCTATTTCGAGACCCCAGGCGCCAATAGGCCCTAACTTAGGAGATAAACCAAAGAGCGGAATAAAAGCGTCTACTGTTAATTCAATAGGGGCTTCTTCTCCTGTTTTTTGAATATACACTTTATTTAAGTGGGTGTCTCCCGCTAAACCAATCACTTCTGCTGGAGTAATTAAATTTATTTTACCTGAATTTTTAAGGGCCTGCACTTTCTCTACTGAATCTAGAGCACCTCTAAATTCAGACCTTCTGTGTACCAACGTAACCTCACTAGCCACCTCTGCTAAAAAAATACTCCAATCTAATGCTGAATCTCCTCCACCTGCAATAAGCACTTTTTTATCTCTATAAACTTCAGGGTCTTTA